>WNFL01340422.1_pt1 | contig 11185 bp, 10 predicted proteins | sample 5400361 | NCBI WGS metagenome assembly WNFL01 (sample SAMN13153351, study PRJNA577476) | soil metagenome | isolation source: 40 cm soil on Douglas fir-dominated hillslope | place: USA:California | collected 2013-09-17 | reverse complement strand
GGGGGTACTGCTACAGGCGTGCTTGCGTTGGCCGCGGGAATTGAAGCCAGAGGTGCGAAACCATCGTCAAAGCCCCCCAACATTGTCTTCATTCTCGCGGATGATCTCGGTTATGCCGACGTATCATGCTACGGCCGCCCAGATCTTAAAACGCCCAATATCGATCGCCTTGCCGAGCGTGGCCTGCGTTTTTTGCAGGCTTACGCGAACTCGGCGGTTTGTACTGCTACGCGCACGGCACTGATCACAGGCCGCTACCAATACCGGCTGCGGCTCGGCTTGGAGGAACCGCTAGTAGGTAATGCCGATGTTGGTCTCCCTTCGGAACATCCGACCTTGCCCTCGTTGTTGAAGAAGGCCGGTTACAGTTCGACGTTGGTAGGCAAATGGCACCTGGGCGCTCTGCCAAAGTTCGGTCCTCTGCAGAGCGGCTATGACCACTTCTACGGATTCCGTGGCGGGGGGGGGGACTATTTCTCGCACGAAGGCGACGGGGCGGATCTTTGGGACGACGATACTCCGGTCCATCAAGTGGGTTACTTAACCGATTTGCTCGGCAGCCGAGCGGTTGACGTTGTGAACGGATATGCGAAATCCGGCCAGCCGTTCATGATCAGCCTGCACTTCAGCGCGCCGCACTGGCCCTGGGAGGCCCCCGGTGACCAGGCGGAGTCCGAGCGCCTGCGGCAATCCGGCAGCGGGGGCCTCCACGATTTCGACGGCGGATCGCAAAAGACCTACCAGAGGATGATCGAGGCCATGGATATGCAGATTGGCCGAGTCCTTCAAGCGTTGGAGGCGCATGGGCTGACCGAGAACACGATCGTTATCTTCACCAGCGACAATGGCGGGGAGCGTTTTGCCGATACCTGGCCGTTCACCGGGAAGAAGACAGAGCTACTGGAAGGCGGGTTGCGGATTCCGGCAATCATTTCCTGGCCGGCCCGCATTCCGCGCGGACGAACGACGGAGCAGGTTTCCATCAGCATGGACTGGGTGCCAACTCTGCTTGCCGTGGCAGGCGCGAGACAAGATCCGGCCTATCCGACGGATGGCATGAACCTGCTGCCGATGCTGACTCAAAGTGCCGCCCCTGTCCCCCGGAAGCTGTTCTGGCGCTACAAAGCGAATGCGCAGCGGGCGGTCCGCGACGGCGACTACAAGTTCCTCAAGATTCTCAACAACACGTTCCTGTTCAATGTCGTGGAAGACCCGTTGGAGCGCGCCAACCTTAAGGACCGCCAAAAAGACATTTATCACCGGCTCGTCCGGGAATGGTATGAATGGAACGGGTCGATGCTACCGGAGATCAAAGAGAGCTTTACCGCGGGTTTCAGCGGCCAGCAGCTCGCCGACCACATCGGCGCAAAAAGGCCGGACCAGCAGCCAGACATTCCGGGCCCGCCAGACGACTAAGCAAGAGCCGATGGGCGTTCCCGTCGATGGAGATACAGCCGGGGTAGTTTCCGGTGCATGCAGGTGATTTGAGTCACGACCGAGTCCTCGGCATTCGTTGCGGACCGCTTTGCTCGCAATCGGAACGTACGTCGTGAGCCGTCCGGTTCTGTAGGGATGGTCGTTTACAGCTTCGGCTGAACCTCAACTGGCCCGGATAAGCGCATGGATCCTTTGCTATCTTCCCTAACAACGATCTTTTGTCCGTGTTGCCGGTAGCTTTCGATAACGGCTGGCTTCGCCCAGTCCAAGTCCCAGCCATTTTCGATTGCAAGAATTGTGTAGGTTCCGGGAACTACCTGCGCGAGGGCAAAACTTCCGTCCAGATCGCTTTGGTCGCGGCGGAAGAGTTCCAGGTTCGCTTCGGGGTCGTTCGGCACCAAGACCACCATGGCGGCCGACGCCGGCTTCCCCAAACGTTGCGCAAAACCTTCCACGGTAGTCACTCCGTCTACAAGGATGGCTGACGCCTGAAGCGAAGCTCCAGCGGCGACGCTCAAAGTATGCCCGGCAGTTACGTTCTCCTCGGAAGTGATTCGCGCGACGGAGTAAGTTTTTCTGGAAGAGCCTGCCACCACCTCGTATGTACCCGGGAGGACACCGGAGAACTCCACTTCTCCCTTGTCATTTACCTGGGTCAGTACGCCAACGCCGCCTTTTTCATCGCGGAGCCCAAGGTAGAGACGCGGAGGCAACTCCGTGGCGCCGCGCAAGCGCACCGCCATCTTTACAGAAGCGGTCGGCCCGTTGGCGGAAAGATCCAGTTCCTGTCCGTCGTTGGCGAGATCCACGTCAGCCGGTGCTTGCATTGTTCCGTTGGAAGAATCGCGCGCCTGAAGCATGTATTTACCAGCGGCGAGCCCAGTCATTTCATAGACGCCGGGCGTAACTTGCTCCACGTGCCCATCGAGGGGCAGGCCAACGCCATCGAACGCAGGCTTTTGCAGATTGGGCATGGTGAATGCGCCAGCAGCATCCGCGGCGACGTGCAAAACGAGATGCAGGGCCGGTACTTGGTTCAAGTGGAAATCAACTTCCACCTGGTCGGCGGGTCGCAGTGGGATCGGCGTGGCTTCGTCGGATTCCGTTGCTTCCTTGTAATAGCTGGCCGGAAACGCGACATCGAGGCTCCGGTCGATCAGTGAGTCCGGTCGATCAGTGAGGGGAGTCCAGAGAGAGTTTGGGAGCGAACGGAATGCTCAGCGTACCATGGCTGCGCTGTTGCGGATACGAAATACGTGCCCGCGGCAAGCGATTCCACTTCATACGTACCGAGGTCGTCGGTAGGAACATTCGAGACGGATTCAATGCGGCTCACGCCTGCAGAGTGATTCTCGCGAAAAACGGTAATCGTGGCCCCGCGCACCGGGTCGCCGACGTCATCGGTTACTTTTCCGGTGATCATGGCCGTGGGCGGGAGGCGCAGGACCAGATTTTCGGTGTCGAGATCGGTGCCGGTGACAATGCCGGTCCAGAAATTCTCATGCTGCTCGTAGGCGAAGGAGAGGAATCCTCGCTTGGAGCCTTGCAGCGAATATTTTCCCGCACCGACCTGAAACTGGAATCGTCCATCCTCGGAAGTCACCATGGATTGAGTGTTCTTGGGATTCTTGGTCTCGGTCACGGAAACCTGCACGCGTACCAGCGGTTGGGACGTCTTGGTGTTGACCACGGTTCCAGCAATCCGAAAGCTGCCACGCGATTTCAACGTGGGAACCGGCTTGGCAACCTGTGCCGCCAGCGGCGAGGATCCAGCTAGCGCTCCAGCGGCGAGCAGCACAAAAGCACGAAGGGTGAAGAATCTGCTCATCCTCAATTTGCCCATTCACTCGCCTTTCGCAATTAGCGGCAGCGTCACATGGTCCTTCTGGCCGCTAGTCAAATGAATCACAGGCCCGGAGGCGTCATAGGACCGCATAACTTCAGGATCCCTGAATTCCAGGCTCGGTTGCACATGCTTGAAGGCCAGCACCCGATACGCGCCCGGCGGAAGGTCCAGGAAAGTGTAGGTTCCATCCGCTGCCGCCGCTACTTCCGCGAACCGCCCGGGACTATCCGGCAATGGCACGCAATACACGTGCGCAAAAGGTGTGTGCGCGCCAGCACCAGTCGACGCATCAGCGCCCTCGATTGTTCCTTCCAGTTGTGACGCGTCATCGCGCATTGTGATTTCGATTGCGGTGGACGCTCCGTTGGCCACCACCAGGGGCTCAGTCATCAAATCCACACCGCCCGAAGTGACCGACGATGCATATCCATGCGAAGAATCAATGTGGACCCAATAACGGCCCGGCCCGATGCCCTCCAGCACCAGCGACTCATCTTTGGGGTTCGCGGGAGGGCGCAGCGACGCCCCGCCATGCTGAACAAAGTCGTCGGCGGGTTCTAAGCGTATGTTGAGGTAGCTCCGTGGTCCACGCAGCGTGCCGGAGGGCGCCGAGAAGCTCGCGTTGTCTGGATTGTTCGGGTGTTCCTCCGACGAGAACTCTTCCTTAACATGGACGCTGATCGATTGCGCCGCCACCATCGTCATGCTCCCAACGGAAAGGGGCGCGTTGTGGACGGTAAGCGTCGATTCTCCAACCATGAGGGGAGGCCCAAATCCCAATCCTTCCAGCGAATAGGCCCCTTGCGGCAGGAGTCCCTCGATGAGGTGGGTTTGCGAATTGTAGCCGAGCGAGTAGCCCGGACCGTGGCCGCCCGCCGAGGCAACGCTGACGCCAATTCCTCCATTCGGCGGAGCATTCGCGACTGAAACCTTAACTCGGAAGTAAGGTTGCCGGACGACAGCAAGGTCGGCCTGAAACGTTTGGCCCGCTGCCAGCGTGATTGTCTCGCCACTGGCAAAATTCTTGGCGCTAGGAAAATACATGGGCGCATATCCGTACAGTTGTTCTCCGGGGGCCGCCTGCACCTGGTCGCGATCCAGCTGTTCAAGCGTCATTACTTTGTAAGTTCCGGCCGCCAGTTCGGCAAAGCGGAAGTCCCCGTTGGATCGGGTGGTGGTTTGTCCCCCAGGCACCCAGTGGGCGCGCCCATCCTCCACTTGCCGCCGGTAAATCTCCACTTGGATCCGGTCGGCGGCCTCGGAGGTTGGCAGCGAAACATGGCCGACAATCAAACCCTCCGGCGCGAGCGAAAGCGTGACCTCTTTGGCCGACGGCTCCAACTGCATGTCCATAACGTACTCGGTCAGATAGCCGGGTTTGCGCGGCATCAGCGCCGTGGGGCGGTTTGCTCTGGTGTTGCCTGTACCCGTCTTTGGGAACTTGAACTCAAAATGACCCTGACCATCGGTCATAGTCGCGAAGCGATTATCCGGAGAGGCCACCAGCGCTCGCGAGATGGGCTCATGCGTCACGCTGTTTACGACAACGCCCTGGAGGCTGTCGGTTTCGTCGCTCTGTGGGTCCTGCGCCCACGCCGTTTCCCCGCCCAGCCAGCTGACCGCCAGTAAGATCACGGGTATAGTCCAGCCTGGCCTCGCCATGCGTGCATACGCGGTAACAGACCGGGCCCCGATGTGGATGCCGTTTTTCAAAACATGTCCTCTAAATGATTTTGTGGCTGAAGCTCCGGGAAACGCAACTGCCGTTAGTCCTACAGGAATCGAGATATCGCCCCTGGAACTTTCGTCCTACGACTGGCGGACCATCCTCGGGCATTCCGAAGTCGTTTAAACTAAAGACGATCAACGACCCGACTTTTGATACGATGCAGTTTCCCAAATCAGCGTGAAAAAACTTTTCGCACTGTTGTTCTTCGGGCTGATTGGCGCTGCCGCCTGGGTGGCGGTCATGATCTATCTGCCGCTGCAGCCTGCCGGTCAAAAGACTGTGTTCCTGCACCCGGGCTGGAGTGTGCACCGTATCGCCGCCGAGCTGAAATCGGCTGGGGTTATTCGGAATGCGACGGCGTTCGTGGTTTGGCATCGCCTGCACAATCGCGAACGCTTGCGAGCGGGCGAATATCTGTTTTCCACATCCACGGATGCGCGCGGCGTGATGGAGCGCATCGTTCGCGGCGACTTTCTCGTGCGCACGGTCATCGTGCCCGAAGGCTATACGATGTTTGACATTGCCGACGCCGTGGAGGACGCCGGCCTGGGCTCGCGGGATGACTTCCTGAAGGAAGCACAGGAGCAGACCAGTCTGGTCGAAGATTTTGCCCCCCAGGCGACGACCCTTGAAGGCTATCTTTTTCCCGACACCTACCAATTCACCCGTACGCAGGGCATGAAGGACATTGTGGAAACGATGGTTCGGCGCTTCCGCAGGGAAGCCCTGGCATTGAATCTCGTGGACAATTCCGCCCAGAACGTGCCGCAAATCGTCACCATGGCTTCCATCGTGGAGAAAGAAACAGGCGCAACGGCAGAGCGCGGCTTAGTCGCCTCGGTTTACTACAATCGCCTGGCGAAAAAGATTGCCCTGGGCGCGGATCCGAGTGTGATCTACGCGCATTTGCTGGATGGAACGTATACCGGCAAGTTACATCATATCGATATGAGTATCAACTCCCCATATAACACGTACCGCTTTGCAGGGCTGCCGCCGGGCCCCATCGGGAATCCCGGACGAGCGGCGCTAGAGGCAGCCATGCATCCGGCCACCTCGGATTTCTACTATTTTGTCAGCGACGGCCACGGACATCACCGCTTTGCCCACAGTCTGAGTGAGCACAACCGGAACGTGGTCACCTTGCGCCACACCATTGCTCTGCGCCGCTAAGTCCTTTCTCATCAACGTTCCGCTCCCGCAAGCTATACTGAAGTTTCGCCTGAAATGCTGCGTCCCCCTCCAATTCGATCTACGCCAATTCTTCTTCTTCTGATCCTTGCCTGGCCGCTCCAGGGCTGCTTGTTTCGCGCCCGCAAAGTTGAGCGCGTGGCCACCGGCACGCCCCTGAAGCGGGCCACGCAGCAGGAATTGATCGACTATGTGAATGGGGAAGCTGCCAAGGTGCGGTCCATGCAGGCAACGGTGGACATTGACACAACCATAGGGGGTGCAAAGAAGGGGAAAGTCACCGATTATCAGGAGATTCGCGGATACGTGCTGGCGCGCAAGCCGTCCATGCTGCGCATGATTGGCTTAATGCCCGTGGTGCGGAATACGGCGTTTGACATGGTCAGCGACGGGCAGGTTTTCAAGCTCTGGATTCCGGCGAAGAACCGCTTCCTGGTAGGCCGGAATGATCAGACGGCGGACGACGGCAAGCAGTCGCTGGAGAATCTGCGCCCGCAGCACATTTACGATGCCCTGCTCCTGCGCGAGGTGGACCCGGAAAAAGAAATTGCCGTTCTGGAGAACGACGAAGAGATTGTCCGCGACAAAAACGGGCGGCAGGTGGAGCAGGGCGCGTACCACCTCGACATTGTGCGTAAAGGGGAACGAGGCTGGTTTCTCTCTCGCAAGATTATTTTCAGCCGCATGGATTTGCTGCCGCACCGCCAACTGGTCTATGACGACTTGGGAAATCTGGCTACCGATGCGCGCTATGAGAAGTACAAAGATTACGATGGTATTCAGTTTCCCTCCCAGATTGAAATCCGGCGTCCGCGCGAGGAGTACGACATTGTTCTCAACATGGTGAAATTGCAATTGAATGGCGTCCTCACCGACGAGCAGTTTGCCCTGGCGCAGCCGGCTGGAGCCGAGGTCAAGAAACTAGGCGAGTCATTGGCCAAGGCGCCGAGCGGCCATTCGCAGTAAGACAGCTATTTTGCAGTACACTCGTTCGACAACCTTCATGAACCGTCTTGTCATTTCCAATCTCGTGCATCGTCCCCTGCGCTCGGCCATCAGTATCTTTGCCATCGCCCTCGAAGTGACGCTGATTTTGCTGATTGCGGGTTTTTCGTACGGCATGCTCAACGATTCGAAGACACGGCAGGCGGGCATTGGCGCAGATTTGATGGTTCAGCCGCCTGGATCGAGCATCCTGGTGGGTTTCACCACCAATCCAATGTCCGTCAAGATCGGCGACGTGGTGGCCAGGCAGCCGCATGTGACGGTCGTTTCTCCGGTGATGTGGCAATTCATGACTGCCGGGAACCTGGAGATTATCTATGGTATCGATCTGAAGAGCTACGAGAGCTTGGGGAGCCCTTTTACGTACATAGCCGGTGGCCCATTTCGCGATCCCGACGACGTGATTGTCGATGACAAGTATGCCAACGACCATCACACGAAAGTCGGCGACACGATGGAACTGTGGACCCACAAATTCCGGGTATGCGGGATTGTCGAGCACGGCAAGGGAGCACGCCGCTTTCTACAGTTGTCTACAATGCAAAGCCTGGTCGGAGCGCAAGGCAAGGCCTCTGTTTTCTATGTGCGCCTCGACGACCCCAAGAACGCAGACTTAGTGGTGAACGAGGTTAAGAGCATCGACGGGATGGGGACTTATACGGTTCATTCTACGGCCGAATTCATCAGTTCCATGACGCCAGAACACCTACCTGGGTTCAATCTGTTCATCAACATCGTGGTCAGCGTGGCGATGATCATTGGCTTCATGGTGATTTTTCAATCCATGTATACGGCGGTCATGGAGCGCACGCGCGAAATTGGCATTTTGAAGTCGATGGGCGCGTCTCGTTCGTACATTCTCGGCGTGGTTCTGCGGGAAACAGTCTTGCTTGCGGTAGCGGGAACGGCGCTGGGGATCGGGATCAGCTACGTGGCAAGATTCTTACTGACGCACCGCTTCCACGTGCTGCCAATGCTATTGACTGGTCAATGGGTCTTCCGCGCAACCGTGATTGCCATGGTCGGAGCGCTCTTGGGCGCGATCTATCCGGCAATCAAAGCCGCTCGGAAAGACCCTATCGACGCCCTGGCCTACGAGTAGGATCGGTATCAATCTCTGTAGTGCAGCTTGACGCCAGTCCCGAGGTTCGGCTCCGTAAATCTAGATGCGCTTTACCCTCGCCCATTTTGCGGTCGTTACTCACGGTCGCGCTCACGTCGTATGCGTTCGACTGCGAGGCCATGACGACGCCCCTCTAGCAGCGTCAGTTGGCAATTGTGCAGAGGCATAATACCGGTTTTCGCCGGGATGACTCCCACTTAATACTTCAAACCGATACGGAACTGGACTTCCCGACTGATCCCAAGGCTTCCCTCGTTGACAAAACACCCTTTTTTCCACTATTCTTAGTCTTTTGAAAGCCAACGATTGTCCGCCTGAGCGCCCTGTGGTTTCCCGCTAGGACTGACTCCGCGGTCTTCTTTCGTTTTCTTTAACAGGAGAATCAGATGTCAACCTATTTCCCCAAAGAGGGGGAAATTGTACGCAAGTGGCTTGTCGTGGATGCAGAAGGGCAGACGCTCGGACGTCTGGCTTCGCAAATCGCCCTCATTTTGATGGGCAAAGAGAATCCGCAGTACACGCCGTTTATTGACGTTGGCGACCACGTTGTGGTCATCAACGCCGCCAAGATTCGCGTTACCGGCGCCAAAGTCGAGCAGAAGGCTTACCACCATTACACAGGCTTTCCGGGTGGTTTGCGGACGGAAGACTACAAGGACCGTATCCAGAACAAACCGGAAGCGATCATCAAGGACGCCGTGGTCCGCATGTTGCCCAAGACCAAGCTGGGCGGGCAGATGATCAACAAACTGAAGGTGTACCGCGACGACAAGCACCCGCACGAGGCGCAGAAGCCGGTCGCGAAGGTATTGGCGAAGTAAGTTCGATCCAGTAAGTTAGGCCCAGCAATTTAAGTTCGAGAGCGAGCGCTTTGCGCCGCCCAAAATTAGCGCCGTTCTAGCAAACGGCTGAGGCGAAAAGGGAACAATGGCAGAATTGGTGCAATATTACGGAACGGGACGCCGCAAGACGGCTGTCGCCCGCGTGTTTTTGCGTCCTGGCAGCGGCGAATTCAAGGTCAACGGCAAAGCTTTCGAAGAATACTTCGTAACCGATGCCCAGCGTGGCTCGGCGAAGTCTCCCCTGGCGACCAGCGAGACGGCGGGAACGTTCAACGTGATTGCCACGGTTTCCGGCGGTGGCGTGAATGGCCAGGCTGATGCCTTGAAGATGGGCATTGCCCGCGCGCTGATGGTTTTCAATGTGGAGTTGCGTAAGCAGCTTAAGGCTGCGGGAATGGTTTCACGCGATCCGCGTGGCAAAGAACGCAAGAAGTACGGCCAAAAGGGCGCTCGCAAACGGTTCCAGTTCAGCAAGCGTTAGAGAAACTGGTTATTTGGAGTTCAATTCATCTCGCGCCTCACAGCGCGGGTGCGGGAATGGCAATTCGGGGCCGCTAGATCATTCGAACGATCGCTCCGGATGCAGATCAACTAGGAGGTTGATTTGGCGAATATTACGATGAAGGAATTGCTCGAAGCGGGTGTTCACTTCGGGCATCAGACGAAGCGCTGGAATCCTAAGATGAAGGAATACATCTTCGGAGAGAGAAACGGTATCTACATTATTGACCTGCAGAAGACGCTGAAGATGTTTAAGGAAGCGTCCAAATTCGTGCAGGAGTTGGCAGCGCAGGGCAAGACGATTATGTTCGTTGGCACGAAACGCCAAGCCCAGGACGCGATCACCGAAGAGGCGACGCGCTGCAACATGTTCTACGTGAACAACCGTTGGCTGGGCGGGCTGCTCACCAATTGGGTCACCGTGCAGAAATCGGTGAAGCGCCTCAAGGAACTCGACGAAATGGCCACCGATGGCCGCTACGAGTTGCTGCCCAAAAAGGAAGTGATCGTTCTGGAGAGGGCGCGTAAGCACCTCCAGGCGAACCTGGCGGGCATCAAGAATATGAGCCGGGTGCCGGATGCGATCTTTGTCGTCGATTCGAACAAAGAGCAGATTGCGGTGCGCGAGGCTCGCAAGCTAGGCATTCCGGTTGTCGCCGTGGTCGATACGAACTGTGATCCCAGCGAAGTGGATTACGTGATCCCTGGCAACGACGACGCACTGCGTGCGATTCGCCTATTCACGTCGAAGATTTCCGAGTCGATCGTGGAAGGTCAGCAGTTGCGCATTGCCGGCCAGTCGGACGAGCAACAGGCTGCCGATGCCGGTCAGGCGGAAGTTCCCGCGGAGAGCGTGGAAATTCACGCTGCCGATTCCTCCGCGATTGAAGGCTATGTTGGCGACGACGGGGAAGACATCAGCATGGAAGAAGTGCTGGGACGCGGCAAGCGGGTGGCGTCGGAACCAGCGGCAGCCCCGGCAGCGAAGGCGGAGGCGGTCGAGACCCCCGCGGTATAACGCCGTAGCGTTTTGGTTCAGCGATTTGGACCCGCGCGCGTCCCCTCGCCGCGGGTCAAGTTTTGTTCAGGGCTTTTGTTTGCCGGATTTTCATGCATGAGCATCTTGCGACGCTCATAGCATTTCGCGCATCAACACTACACGGATCGAACTGGACGCACTAGACTGGACTCATCAAACTAGAAGGCCAATTTATCTCTATGAGCACAACGACTATGAATATTTCAGCCGCACAAGTAAAAGAGCTCCGCGAAAAGAGCGGGGCGCCTATGATGGACTGCAAAGCTGCTCTCACCGAAGCCAAAGGCGACATGGAACAGGCCATCATTCACCTGCGCAAGCGCGGGGTCTCGCTGGCCGGTAAAAAGGCGGCGCGTGTGACCAGCGAAGGTTCCGTGGGCTACTACATCCACGCCGGCGGGAAGATCGGCGTTCTGCTGGAAGTGAATTGCGAGAGCGACTTCGTGGCTCGAACGGATGATTTCAAGGAGTT
>WNFL01152654.1_pt1 | contig 11185 bp, 14 predicted proteins | sample 5400361 | NCBI WGS metagenome assembly WNFL01 (sample SAMN13153351, study PRJNA577476) | soil metagenome | isolation source: 40 cm soil on Douglas fir-dominated hillslope | place: USA:California | collected 2013-09-17 | reverse complement strand
GGCGCGTTGGTCGTCGACCACCTCAGGGCTCTTTATGGGCGCGGAAAACGCTCCGGCGATTGTCGATTGGCATGGCACCTAGCCGCTCAATGTGCGCCTGTGCTGGTCGAGCTCGTGCCCAGGAAGACCTGACCAGGATCGCGCGGAACGCTCAGCGGGCAGAGGTGAGCGCCCCGTTTGCGTGTGCATCTACCTCGGCGTGTCGCTCGCGGTCATCGGCATCGGCGTCCTCGCCGACCTCACCACACCGGTCACCGCCGTCACCACGTTCGCCGTTATCACCGGAGCTTTCGCCCTCACGGTCGCCTGGCCGGCCGGGTCATTCCTGGAATAGCCCAGGTGATCATCCAGCTCGCCCTCCAGCGCGCCCTCGACCACCATCTTCGTCAGCTTCCCGAGCAGGCCGCCCTCGCCGGTCAGCTGCAGCCCGCCCGTCCGGGCCCGGTCGGTCAGCTCCCGCAGCAGCTGCTCGTCGGCAGCGGACAGCTCCGCGCCGTCCTGGTCCTGCACGTTGGTCACATCAGTCACTGGTGTCTCCTAGTTGTCAGGCAGTCCCGCAGGGCGATGCATACCTAAGCCGTCAAGCGGCGCATGCCGGGCGGGGCGTGCCGGGCGGGGCGGCGGTCAGTGCCTGGGAGCGGCGGGTACGTAGAGCGGGCCGTTTCGCTGGAAGGCGTCTTTCCTGCTGGTGACGAAGTCCTCGACGGTCATGGGCGTGCGGTTGCCGATGACCTCGATGAGGTTGTTGGTTCCGGAGAAGATGCCGTTCTGGTAGTCGATGGCGACGTTGCCGATGTGCTGGATGAAGTGCGGGGACCTGCCGCGGGAGGCCAGGCCGGCGGCGAACTCGTCGACGCTGATGGGGTCGTAGGTCACCGGGATGCTCAGCGCCCGCGAGACCGCTTCGGCGATGCCGTAGTGGTCCATCTCGGCCGGGCCGTGCAGGGGATAGGTCTGGCGGTCGTGTGGCTCCGGGTTCTGCAGGATGGCCGCGATCACATACGACTGGTCTACGCCGGCGACGGGAGCGTGGTGGCCGGTCCCGAAGGGGAGCCGCAGGACGCCATGATCCCCTTCGCGGCCCCAGCCCGAGATCACCCATTCGGCGAAGAACGTCGGCTTGAGGTGCGCGGTCAGCATCGGGCTGCGGTCGAGCAGGCGCTCGGCCAGCCAGTGCTGACGTGCCGCGTCGCTGGCGGCCTCCCGGCGGGCGGAGATCTGGGACATGTTGACGACCGATCTGACGCCGGCCTCGGCGGCCGCCTGCGCGAAGATCACGGTGGCGTCCAGCAGGCCGGGGACGATCGGGTAAGCGAAGTAGGCCCCGCTGACTCCCCGCATGGCCGAGCTCACCTGGTGGAAGTTCAGCAGGTCGCCCGTGACGATCTCGGCGCCGGCCGCGACCAGCGCCTCGGATCGGTCGTCTTGCCGGTGCACCAGCGCGCGCACGCGGTGCCCGCGCTCTAGCAGCAGGCGCACGCTGGTGGTCCCGGTTTTTCCGGTCGCCCCCGTGATCAGGAACAGCCGGTCATCGTTCCCCGTCATCAGTCCGTCACCCCCGTAGCAAGCCCAGGCCCCGCAGCGGGCCGGTCACCCAATCCGGCAGTGCGACTGCGAATCCTGGAGCCATCGGGTACTTTCAGCGACACCCCTGACCCGCACCAGCGGAAGGCACTCGCCTCGCCCTTGGACGTCTTATCCCCGGATCCACCTGCCAGGCATCACCTATCGCGCTGATTCCCGGTGTGCTGGTCGCCGACGGTGCGGGGTGGTGGCTGGGGATTCCTCGCCGGGCGCTTCTGCCGGCCGCTGCGGCCCGGTGATGTCCCAGTCCGGCACGGTGGAGATGAACTCGAGGTCGCCCTCGCGGACGCGCTCGCCGCAGGTTGCGCAGGCGACGTACGGGCGGATCGGGTGGCCGTGGTGTTCGGCCCGCAGGGGTGGTTCGCCGACGGCCCACGTGTCGCCCCAGGCGCGCAGCACGTGCATCGCGGGCACGAGTTCCCGGCCTGCGGCGGTGAGGTGGTAGTCGTGCCGCGGCGGGCTGGACTGGTACTGGCGGCGGGCGAGGATTCCCGCGTCGACGAGGGCCTTCAGCCGCGCTGCGAGGCGGTCCCGGGGGGCTGCGGTGTTGCGGGCGATCTCGCTGAAGCGGTGGTTGCCGAACATCACCTCGCGGACCGCCAGCAGCGCCCAGCGGTCTCCGACCAGCCCCAGCGCCGCGGCGAGCGAGCAGGGGCGGCCGTGCTGAGTGTCCATGCCTGCAGTGTACGCGCAACGGTTTGCATATCAAACCGACATGGTCTAGCGTGGCGCAGTGTAGATGGTTTGGAAGTCAGACCTTATGGACGGCGCTTCACCGCCCGCGGCACCGGGCGGATGCGTCGACGAGAACGAGAAGGAGGGGACTGCCATGATCCCCGCCACCAGGGCCGGCCAGGAGCAGGTCACCGTCACCGCCCACAGCGTCGAGCGCCTTACCGTGCGGCCCGGGCTGCCGTACGCCGAGGCGCTGACCCGCTTCGAGCAGCTCGTCCCGGCCGCACCGCTGGAGAAGTTCCTGGCCGCGGACAGCTGGGACGCCGTCAAGGCGCTGCTCGACGCAACGCCCCTCGGCTTCGCGTGCTACGCCAAGCTCGACTCCTTCGCCTTGTTCGCCCCGTCCGGCATCACCCGGCAAAGCGTCGAGTACTTGGCGGGCAACCACGCGATCGCCGAGACCATGTTCCGCCGCGAGCCGGGGGTTGTCCTGTATGCCCCGTTGCGCCTGCTCTTCCACGCCGACGACGACGGGAAGGCGGTGTTGTCGATCGACCGGCCCAGCGACCTGTTCGGCAGCTTCGGCGACCCGCACGTGACTGAGGTCGGCCGCCTGCTCGACGGCAAGGTCGCCGCGATCCTCGAGGGCCTGGGCGTACGCCCGCCGAGCACGCTCACGCACATGGACGCGGCCTGACGCCGTATCCGCGACGCGGCGGGCGCAGCCGCGGACGCCGCCTGGCCATGGTCACTGAAGGCGAGACTCCACGGCACCTTCGATCCCGACTCCAAGTCCAGCGCGATCGCCAAGATCGACGCTGTCTTCGACCGCCCGGCAAACCGCGCATTGGTGACGCCAGTCCCTTTGCTCAACCAGGCCTTTGGCAGCAGGCGCGTGCTGGGCGGTGTCGCGGTGCTGGTTACCCAGCTTGACGACAACGGCGACGTCAGGCAGCTCAACGACGATGTCAGCCTGCTCATCGGCACGCAGGACCAGCAGCAGACAGGGGCTGCCGGGCGGTCCGCAAGCGAGCTGTCAGGAGCGGGGTTCCCGGTCGACATCAGCGACGACAACCTGGCCGCCATGTGGTACCAGTGGGCGTTCATCGCGGCGGGCGGCGCGCTGACCTGCCTGCTGCGCTGTGCGGTCGGAAAGATCATGGCCGTCGGCGGCGATGACGTGGCGCGCGCCATCATCGAGTAGACGAACTCGATCGCCGGGTCCGCTGGCGGAGACCATCTCGCCACGAGTTGCCGTATCAGAACAGGCGACGGCGGCCCGGCCGAGGAAACGGTGCGGTTCGGGTTCGGCGGCGCCGAGTATGAGATCGATTTGAGCAGCAAGAACGCGGGCGCCTTCCGGAAGCAGCTGACGCCGTTCATCGAGCACGCATGCAGGGCCGGGCGGAGACTGGCCCGCCGGGCGGCCCGGACGGCCGCCGCCCGTCAGCGCAGCGGCGATATCCGGGTGTGGGCGAAGGACCGCGGCATCGCGGTCAGTGAGCGCGGGCGGCTCCCGGCGAGCGTGGTGGCGCAGTACCAGGCCGCGGCCAAAGGACGTTGACCCGAACAGGGACCGCAATCACGGAGCGTGACAGTAAGTTGCCAGCTCGGCCGCGTGCGCGGCGGTGAGCGGCTCAAGGTCGAGATGCTCGGTCTGCGGCCCGATGCCCATCGCACCTGTCACATAGGATCGCAAATCAGCGCGTTAGCGCGCCCGGCGGTGGAGGAGTGACCCGCATTGTTACTGTCCAGGGGCTTGCGTGAATGATTGGCTAGGCAACTTTGGCAGCCGATGGCAGAGAGCCGTGCGCGACGTCAAAGAACAACTCCAAGGCCCAGGCCCAAATATGACCCTGGCGCGGGAACCGCTGTTTGTCCGGTGCGACCGTTCCAGGCCAGCAGCAGACGTGATACTCGATCCGGATGCACAGCAAAGACTGGCACCGACGGGGAATCCGTCGCCACCCCCCGACTTCAGCGAGATCTTTGTCTTGCTCGCCGAGGTCGAAGGCAACGATGGACAGCACATCGAGGTCCGCACGGGCGAGCATCGCCTGGGAACGCTGACCGTCAGCGACAGTGCCGACTTCTCGGCGATACTCATCGCAGCGAAGTCCCAAGACAAGCAAGTGGCAGGCGAAGCAATTCGCGACCGAGACGCATGCGGCGCCTGGGCATTGCATGTCTATCGGCCAGAGTTGACCTGAACTCGTGCGGCGCGGGCCTGCGAACCGAAGGTTGCGGGCAGGTTCGGCGGCCCAATGCCTCCGACCGGCAAGAGCAGCAACAGCGACTACGTCCACATAATGGAGTTCGAAGACGGCAAGATCAGCCACATGACCAAGATCTGGAACGCCGGCTGGGCCATGAAGAAGCTCGGCTGGATCGAGTAACTCGCCCCCTCGGGCCTCCAAGGTCGCGGGACGTGACCTGACGCGGAAGCGCTACCTGCTTCCCCGTCCGTCCGGGGATCGCCCGCTGATGGTCCCGGGAGCCCGCCGCCAGCCCGCGAAGGCGCGGATCACGCCGTCCGTGCGGCGGGGATGCCGTTCGGCGGGGGTTTCCTCAGTAGCCACACCGGGTTGGAGGTGGCGATGATCGCGCCGGTGGAGGAGACGGCCTGGGTGCGCAGGAAACTGTCCGCCGAGGTGTCCACGGCCTGGGTGATCTGGCCGCTGGCAAGCTGGGTGGTGGTGTAGGACCCGATGAGCCGGGTGTCGGCGGTGAGTGCGTTCTGGCCCGCGTAGTCCACCCCGCCTTGCAGCACCTGCAGGACGGCACCGGAGGGCAGCCCGGTGGCGGTGGCGGCGAGTTGGCGGGAGGTCACCGACGAGACGCTGACCGCGCCCATCGGCACGCTGCCGTCCACCAGCAGGTCCAGGGAGCCGCGGAACTTTGACAGCGATCCGCACCAGGATCGCCCGGCCGCGAGCGCGGCCAGCAGGTCGGACATCCCGGTGCCAGGTGCCCAGACCGAGGTCACCCAGTTGTTGCCGATCCCATACCAGTTGGTGCCCGCATGATCGTCGGACACCCCGTTGCCGGTGAGGAAGACCGCGTTGCGGGACAAGACATCCCACAGGGCGATGTGGTGGCCGACGTTCACGCCCTGGCGGAGTTTGTACCCGACTTCCAGGAGGTCCGCGCCGAGCACCTTGTTGGCCAGCAGCTTGGAAGCGGTCTGGGACAGCAACGTGTCCTGCTGGGATTGCGGCAGTTCCGCCGGGGAGTCGTAGCCGTACGGGTGGTTGTAGGAGGCGAGCCCACCAGAGGCGTGGATCTGCGGAATCACGGTGTTCTGCAGGAACGCCTGATAGGTCGAGTACGTGATACCCGAGTAGCCGGGGACGGTGACGTTGGGGCCGAACCAGTTCAGGTGCGGCAGCAACAAAGACACTTCAAGGCCCTGCCGCTGCGCCACGCTCGGGTACTTCGACGCCAGCGCGGCCTGCATCGCGGCCTGCTCGCTGAACTGGGCCTGCCCGCTGATCGTGCGGTTGAACCGCAGGTAGTCGAAATAGCCCCGCACCTTGTCGCCGGTGCTCACCGCGGACAGGTTCAGCTCCCACATGGCGAAGTCCCGGTAGTCCAGGTCAGGCCACAGCTTGGCGATGTCCGATGACGGGGTGAGGGTGACGGTCTGCCAGGGGCTGGTTACGGGGATCTTGATGACCCCGTTGTTGCCGTTGGCCACACGGGAGGCCGTCCCGCCGGGTGTGAACCGATAGGACAGCGTGTAGTTCCCCGCCGGGCGGCTCCCCGACGCCGGGTGGAAGGACGTGGTGACCAGCAGTTCCAGATAGCCACGGGACCACCCGGACGCCAGCAGCACGTCTATCAGCAACGACTGGCCGGTGAGGTTATCGCGGTAGTTCCACCCCGCCGGGTGGCAGTCCGCGAAGTACCCGTACCTGGCCGGGCTGGTGCTGCTGGACTGGGCCACCAAGTGCAGGGCACCACCGCTCACCGGGTCGTGCGGTGAGCACGGCGTGGACACGATGCCGCCGGTGGAGGCGGTGGTGTTGGGGCCGCTCCTGGCGGCCGTCCAGCTCCACGCGCCGCCCTGCCCGGCGGCTCCCTTTTCCGAGAAGCTGGTGAAGTGGGTCACGTTCCGGTAGCCGACGCCGTCCATCCGGTGATCATGGTCGGTCCACCACAGCACATCCACCGCGTTCTTTGCCGCCTGGTAGAGGTGGCCGTCCATGGAACCGTTCTGCTCACTAAACGAGGAATGAATGTGCATCGCCATGGAATAGGCCGACGTGCCGTTGGCGGTGACAGCGCGGGCTGGTGAGCGCAGCGGCAGCCTGAGCGGCAGGCCGCGCGGTAAACCGGCCGCCGCTGCCGCACCAACAACCGCCCCGCCGTGGATGAACGTGCGCCGGGACATCCCGGGATGGTCATCACACATCGCTGCTCCCCGGTCCCTGAATCCGACAGTCACATTAACGGAACGCTACGCAAAACAAAAAGTCTCTTAGCGGTAAGATTTGGCCCAGAGGGCGAAGCTCCCTGACCAGGGAGCCTTTGGGCACACATAAGCCGGCGAGCCTCATCGCGGGATTTAGCGCCGGCTAAGCGAACATGCGGTGGTCTCCTTGGTGTCCTCACCTACCTGATCACCCATCGCTTGAGGTGCATCGCCGCAGCTAGGCCATGTCCGACGTTCCATCACGCGATTTTACCGGCAGGTGTTGACGACCAACTGGGTACAGCAGCGAAGTACGGCAATGGCCCCTTACAGCTACCGACCCGGGCGACCGCCAGCAGACTGAGCTAGCTCGAACGACGGACAACGGCCCAGCACCGCCTGCAGGCAACAGTGCAGGTCACCTAGCCGATCGAGTATTCGAGCGGCACAACGTTCATTGCCTTGTGCGCTAAGTCACTCTAAGTCACTTTAGGAAGCCCCAACGGCGTCGAGACCTAGCATCCGGATCGGCATTGGTGTTACGGGTGTCGACGATGGCAACGCGCGGGCGGCGCCGACGGTGACGGCTGCAAGGCACTCAAGGTCCAGCGGACAGTAGGCCAGCCATAGAGAGTGCTCGGCTGCTGCGTCACTCGGTTGGCGAGGCACTGTTCCGATGAACTTTCCCCCGGACCCATCGCCCTTGACCGGCTCCTTATAAAGGCTGATCTTGTCGATATCTTTCCAGGGAACGGACACCCGGGAGAAGCGGCTCCCCGGCGCGAGAAGCACCGGATGCGGTCCGAAAATGATGCCTTCCTGGTCGGCGCGAAACGCGATCCTGCGGGTAACGATCATGCCCGCGAGCGGCAGGTCGAGGAGTGCGCCGACCGCTGTGAGGATCACATGCGCAGCGAGCCCAGGCACAAAGACACCACCGACAATGAACAGGAGGCCGGTCGCAAGGATCCCGGCGACTTGCCAGGTCAGCCTGTAACGCTCTTCGTAGCAGCCCGATCTGCATGCATACTGCTGATACTCCACGCTCCGGCCGATGCCGATGCCTGCCAGCGGCAATACCCGGCGTCATACTCCGACGCCGCAGGCACGACACTCAGCAGACCTTCCGGATTAGGTCACCTCTTTCGGAACTGTCTCTGTGGACTCCGGGCTGAGAGTAGCCAGGCGGGTGATAGCCAGGCTGCTGCGGGTAGCCGGGCGGCGGGTAGCCAGGCTGTTGCGGAGGCTGTTGCTCCGGTGGCTCACGGCTACTCAATTCACGGCCTTGTGCGTGCGCTTAAATGAACAACTCCGGCACAGTACACAAAGCAGGGCCAGGGCTGGCCAGACAAGCACCACATCGGATGACCAAGCTCCCGTGCTGTCCCGCGACTCATCATGTCCTATCGCGCTACCCGCAGGTTAGGGTCATCCTGTCGAAGTTGACCGTTACGACACCGTTCGCGTTGAGCGCGAAATGTTGCACCTCGTGAGCGGTGATGCTCGAGCCGTCCGAGCCCGCCAGCATGACGGTGAGGGTAAAGGAGTTGTTCGAGTTCTGCTCGTTCAGGTTGAAGTTCCCCCAATCGGTGAGATGGCCCGTATAGGTCACGCCGTTGGCGTCGACAATGGTGACCTTGCCGGTCTCGGTGAATGTTGCCCACACCTCGTCACCCGCCGGAAAGAACGTGACGTGATTCACCACGGTGCCGGACGCGTCTTCGGAGACGATGTCGGCCCCGGTGCACGGGTTCGGGCCGGTCAAGCCGGCGTCGAAGACGCCGTGGGTGACTTCGGTCATGGTCACGGTGTGGCCCGTGCCGCCCGGTGCCGCCAACGCCGCCGTGGGCGCCAGCAGCGCACCCAAACCGGCGACCCCGGCTACCAGAAGTGCACGCCGCAACTTGCGGCCGCCGCATTTGATCATCTGATGGGCCTTCCTCTCTAAGGGATTGACGACGCTACGCATCGACCTCCCATAGACGTTTGGGCCGTGCCAGCGGTGTACACCGCTTTCCCTTTTCGTTGCAGGCCAGGCCAGGCCCGCGCCCCTGGCCAAGCTCCCCAGCTCAGGCTCCCAAAGGGCCTGCTCCACCCCACCACGACAACCACCAAGGACACCCGCGCAAATGGCCGACCTGAACGCCACTCACCTCGCCGACTTGAAGATCACCTTCCGCAGCCACGACCACGTACCAGGCCACCCACAGTTGGGCGCCGTCGGAGGCGGTGGCCACCGTCGCGAAGCTGCTTGTATTGTCCTCGCCGCGGCTGCTCCGGTGACGAACACCTTGGCACCGTCGCGCGCGGCGGCCGGTCATGCCGGTTCAGCAAATGAGCCGGCGGCCTGCTGCCGTGAGGCCCTCCCGCGGCTGGCATGGATGGCTGGAGCAGCCCGCCAGAACGGGGCAAGCCGCGAGCGAGGTTCATAACCACCGGCCGTTCGTACCCTCGTACGGCAGGCTCACCGATGTGGTCTGCGGGGTCCGCCGCTCGCCGCGACTGCCGCCCCGCCGGTGTCGGCTTCGGCCGGCTGAGCGCCAAAGGTGCCGCGGGCCCAAGCCATCGTTTTCCGGGAAATGCCGTAGCCAGGGGACTGCGGCCTGGGTCGTCTAGTGTGCCGCGCAGGGGAGTGAGTAATTGGTTTCGCCTGGGCCTTTTGGAGGTACGTCACGTGCCTGACATCGGCTGCCTGCTAGCGGTCGGAGAGCGCCGAACAGAGCGGTCTTACGTGCGAGTGCCCGTGGCGATGGTCGCGACCGCCGCGCTGTGCCTGGCGCTGTCGGCGGCGGCGAATGCGGCGGGGCAGGCTACATTGCGCGCGACGACGACGACGGTGGTTGCGTCCGCCTACCACATCACCTACGACTCCGTCGTTCGCTTCAGCGCGCATGTCACGTCGGCTGGCAAAACACCGACGGGCTCGGTGTCCTTCATCGACAAGGTGAACGGCGGCATCCTTGATTCAGTGGCGCTCAGCAACGGGCGGGCGGCCTTCTCAACCGCTGCCCTGGCTCCCGGCACTCGGAGCATCGTGCCGTCTACAACGGGAGCCCGGCGTTCGCCAGGAGCCAGTCGGCGGCGGCCCGCATCTTCGTCCGCGGCGTCGATGACGCCACCGCGAATCAGATCGACACCCGTCACGATGGCTATCAGGGAGCGGACGCGCTGAGTGTCGGCTCCCTCACCAAGAAGTGGAGCGCCAGCATTGCGGGCGTGTCCGCGGATCTCACGTATCCGATTATCGCCGATCGCCGCATCTTCGCGCTCGCTAACGTTGATCGTCTGGACATCCGAACCTGGCACGGTACGCTGGTAGGCGTCTCCAGCTTCTTGGGTGGCGCGGCGGGAATGGTGTCGTCGTACCAAGAAATCAAGGATGACCTTGAACGTGAGATGCGCCGCGATTATGAGGTATGAACCGGCGAAGCCCTGAGCGGTGCCGAGCCAGCACGTCAGGCCTCGTCAGGTACCTGTGCCCGGCGCGCGGCATCTTTGGCATAGCGCTCAGGCACCTCGACTGCCGCAAGCTCGAGCGCTTCGGCCCGCAACTGCATACCCATGTCGCCGGTCACGACGCGTAGCGGCCGGTCGATCGTCCGCTGCAGCAGGCGACACCGTGCCAACAGTTCCTCGTCAGGGTTCGCGAGGCGCTGGTGGCCCGGCTCGTCCAGGAAGATCTCGAGCGTTGTGGCATCCGGCAGCGTCGCGGCGTTGCCCGGACGCAAGCCTGCGGAGTATTCGCGCAACACCCGGATGGCCTGGTCAGCTCGGCGGCTCATGCGGCGCGAGGATGCCGGGCGGTAGGGAAGCGGCCCACTCGGCGATCTCCGGCAAGACTCTTGTGAGCACCTCGGCGGCAAATAGGTCGCGATGGCCGAACTCCGAGAGGTGGTGACCTCGCTCGGCCATACCGATGTCATGACCTACAGCCAGAGCGGAAACGTGCTGTTCACTCCGCCGCTGACAAACGGCTGCACGGGCGGCGCGGACGCTGCGGCGCTGTGACCGGGGAGGAGCTGGCTTCAGAGCTCGACCGGCGTGGCCGTGGGCCTACCGCGGCCTTGGCGGCTACCATCCAGTTATGAGTACCTCGGGAGTACCGCGACGCGGTGGTGGAGTCATTCCTTGCGAAGATCGACAACGAAATAGCCGCGCGCATTGACGCGCGGCTGCCAACCACCCCCCGGACCCAGAAGCGCGGCACTGATCCGCTTACGGCCGCAAGACGACGCGGCTTGGCAACAGGCCTGGTGAGCGGTTTGGCGGTGGGCACATTTGCCACTGGCGTCCCGCTCACCCTGCTCGTCATCTACACCGCAAGTCGCGGCGGCTGGCGCGTCCTGGCCTTGCAGTCCAATATGTGGCTCATCTGGGCAGTGATAGCCATCATCTACGGCGCTGGCGCTACCGCCGTCCTGCTCGGGAACAGGCGCAGACGGCAATCGACAGGAAGACGCCAGACAAACGGTGCAGATTCGTCCCCGGACGGGCGCGTGACGAGGGTCATCC
>WNFL01447089.1_pt2 | contig 11189 bp, 9 predicted proteins | sample 5400361 | NCBI WGS metagenome assembly WNFL01 (sample SAMN13153351, study PRJNA577476) | soil metagenome | isolation source: 40 cm soil on Douglas fir-dominated hillslope | place: USA:California | collected 2013-09-17 | reverse complement strand
CGCCATCATCTCGGCCACCAGCTTCTCGAACGGGATCTCAGGCGCCCAGCCGAGCTTCGCGCGCGCTTTGGAGGGATCGCCGAGAAGGGTCTCCACCTCGGTGGGGCGGAAATAGCGCGCATCGATCCGGGCGAGCGTGTGGCCGCTCTTGAGCGCCGGCCAGCGTCCGGCAGGCAGGCGGGCGACGCGCCCGATCTCGGAGCGGCCTTTGCCCTCCCAGGCGATCTCGATGCCGAGCTCGCGCGCCGCGGCGGTGAAGAATTCGCGCACGCTGCGCTGCGCGCCGGTCGCGATGACGTAGTCCTCGGGCAGCGGCTGCTGCAGGATCATCCATTGCGCGCGCACGAAATCGCGCGCATGGCCCCAGTCGCGCCGCGCGTCGAGGTTGCCGAGGTAGACGGCGTCCTGCAGGCCCATCGCGATCCGGGCGAGCCCGCGCGTGATCTTGCGGGTGACGAAGGTCTCGCCGCGCAGCGGCGACTCGTGATTGAACAGGATGCCGTTGCACGCGTACATGCCGTAGGCTTCGCGGTAGTTCACGGTGATCCAGTACGCGTAGACCTTGGCGACGCCGTAGGGCGAGCGCGGATAGAACGGCGTCTTCTCCGTCTGCGGCGTCTCCTGCACCTTGCCGAACATCTCGGAGGTCGAGGCCTGGTAGAAGCGCGTTTTCTTCTCCATCCCGAGGATGCGCAGGGCTTCGAGCAGGCGCAGCGTCCCGAGCGCGTCGGAGTTCGCGGTGTACTCGGGCTCCTCGAACGACACCGCGACATGGCTCTGGGCGGCGAGGTTGTAGAGCTCGTCGGGCTGAGATTCCTGGATGACCCGCATCAGGCTGCTCGAATCGGTCATGTCGCCGTAGTGCAGCACGAAGCGGCGGTCCTTCTCGTGCGGATCCTGGTAGAGGTGATCGATGCGCTCGGTGTTGATGAGCGAGGTGCGCCGCTTGATGCCGTGGATGACGTAGCCTTTCCCCAGCAGGAATTCGGCGAGATACGCGCCGTCCTGCCCGGTGATTCCGGTCACCAGCGCCACTTTCGGGTTGGACATCCCCCGATTATAGGTCGGGATAGCCGTCCGGATTCTGCGATTGCCAGCGCCAGGCGTCGGCGCACATCTCGTCGATGCCGCGCCGCGCCTTCCAGCCGAGCTTCGCCGCGGCGAGCGACGGATCGGCGACGCAGGCGGCGACATCGCCCGGGCGGCGCGGCGCGATCTCGGTCGGCACCGTGCGTCCCGAGGCGCGCTCGAAGGCTTTCACGGTCTCGAGGACGCTGTAGCCGCGTCCGGTGCCGAGGTTGACGACGATGGACTCGGGCTTCTCCTCGAGGAAGCGCAGCGCGGCGATATGGCCCTGGGCGAGATCGGTCACGTGAATATAGTCACGGACTCCGGTGCCGTCGCTGGTGGGATAGTCGTTGCCGTACACCTGCAGCGCGGCGCGCCGGCCGACGGCGACCTGCGCGACGTAGGGCAGGAGATTGTTCGGCACGCCGCGCGGATCCTCGCCGATGCGACCCGAGGCGTGAGCGCCGATCGGATTGAAGTAGCGCAGGGCGGCATAGCGAAAGCCGGCGTTCGAGACCGAATTGGCGACCAGAAGGCGCTCGACCGCGAGCTTGGTCTCGCCATAGGGATTCTGCGGCCGCAGCGGATGGCGCTCGTCCATCGGCAGGCGCTCGGGATTGCCGTACACCGTGGCGGATGAGCTGAACACCATGCGCGCGACCCCATGGCGCGCCATCGCCTGCAGCAGCACCACGGTGCCCCGGACATTGTTGTCGTGATAAAGATCGGGCTTCTCCACCGACTCGCCGACCGCCTTGAGGCCGGCGAAGTGCACCACGGCATCGATCGCTATCGCGGAAAAGATCTTCTCCAGCGCATCGCGCTCGCGCAGATCGGCGCGGTGGAACTCGATGTCCGCGCCGGAGAGCTCGCGCAGCCGCGGCAGCACCGATTGCTTCGCGTTGGAGAGGTTGTCGATCACCACCAGGCGATACCCCGCGCCGGCGAGCGCGACGCAGGTATGCGAGCCGATGTAGCCGAGCCCGCCGGTGACCAGGATGGCGTTACGCGTGGTCGGCGGCAAAAGGGGCGAGCCCGCGCAGGCGGGCGTAGATCGGCGTGAAATCGGGCGCGGTTTCGCGCATCAGCTGGTCGAACGAGTCGATGACGAAATACGTGTCCTGGAAGCGGTCGATGCGGTAGTCGGTGCGCATCATGCGCTCGAGGTCGAACGCGCGGCGCCGGGGCCGCGGATCGTCGACGCAGTAGGCGAGCTCGCCGCCGGAGGAGAGCAGGCCGGCGCCGTAGGCGCGGATTCCGGTCCCCACCTTCATCAGGCCGAACTCGATCGTGTACCAGTAGAGCCGCGCCAGCATCTTCACCGCGTCGAGCCGCATCGCCTTCAGGCCGCCCTTGCCATACTCGTGGAGATGGTCGGCGTAGACCGGGTCGAAGAGCAGCGGGACGTGGCCGAAGAAATCATGGAACACGTCGGGCTCGACGATGTAGTCGAATTCCTCCGGCTTCCTCAGCCACACAGTCACCGGAAAGCGTCGGTTCGCGAGGTGGGTGAAGAACGCATCGTCCGGAATGAGCCCGGGCACGGCCACGATTTCCCAGCCGGTCGCGCGTCGCATCTTCACGGATATTTTCTTGAAATCCGGAATTCCGCTCGCCGCGTCCAGGCCGGCTATGGCCGAAATCCATTCCGGGCAGGCGTAGCGCGGCACGAGCTTCGATTGCCGCTCGAAAAGCTTTCGATAGAGCGCATGCTCCCGGTCCGTGTAGGCCGCCCAGTCCTGCTCGACCGAGTAATCCGGGGCTGCCCTGGAATAGTCGCCGCGCAAATTGGCGTCCCCCAAATTGGCGTCCCTGCCCGGTTTTCCCATAAGCGTGAATTATCGCGCAGGGCGTATGACGCCCGCGGCTTCGCCGAAGCCGATCGCGACGGCGCCTTCGCGCTCGCAGCGGCCGCGCTGCGTCACCTCGTCGCCGTCGGCGAGGAAGCCGCGCGTTTCGCCGCCCGCAAGCGGCAGCGGCTTTTTTCCGCCGAGCGTGAGCTCCATCATCGAGCCGGCGTTCTCCGGCGCCGGGCCGGAAAGGGTGCCGGAGCCGAGCAGGTCGCCCGGCCGCAGGTTGCAGCCGTTCGAGCTCTGGTGCGCGACCATCTGCGCGGCGGTCCAGTACGCGTCGCGCGAGCTGCCTGTGGAGAGCCGCGCCGCCGGACTCTTGTTCTTTTTCATCGCCTGCGTCGCGAGATGCATCTCGAGGCGGATGGCGAAGCCGCCGGCCTGCCGATCCTTTGCGGAAAAAAGATAGGGCACGGGCGGCGGATCGTCCGCGGCGCGCTCGAAGGCCGGGCAGCGGAACGGCTCCAGCGCCTCGAGCGTGACGATCCAGGGCGAGATCGTCGTGGCGAAGCTCTTCGCGAGAAAGGGCCCGAGCGGCTGGTATTCCCACGTCTGGAGATCGCGTGCCGACCAGTCGTTGAGCAGCACGACGCCGAAAATATGCTTCTCCGCGTCATCGATCCCTATAGGCCTGCCAAGCGCGTTCCCTGGACCGATGACGAAGCCCAGCTCGACTTCGTAGTCGAGCCGTTTGCTCGGCCCGAACGACGGCTGCGTCTCTTCCGCGCTCTTCGTCTGTCCGTTGGGGCGCGTGACCGGCGTCCCGGAAACGACCACGGACGAAGCCCGGCCGTGATAGCCGATCGGCAGCCACTTGTAGTTCGGCAGCAGCGGATTGTCCGGCCGCAGCATCCGGCCGATGCTCATCGCGTGATGGATCCCGGCGTAAAAATCGCTGTAGTCGCCGACGGCCACCGGGAGAAAAAGCTCCGCCTTCTTCATCGGCACTAGATATTTTGCGTCTTTTTTCCGATATCCCTTCACAGATAAAAGCTTTGAAAGGCGCTTTCTCAACCCTCGCCACGCCGGCCGACCCGCGGCGGCGAGATCGTTCAGCGTCGGGCCGGTCTTGATCCCGAGCGCCGCCAGGTCGAGCACCTGGTCGCCGATCGCGACGCCGCCGCGCGGTAGCTCGCTCGAGCCTTTTCTCCGGAACACGCCGAAGGGCAGGTTCTGGATCGGAAAGTCGCTCGCCGGGTCGTTCGCGCTCTCGACCCAGCTCTTCAGATCCGGATTGTGCGTGGCGTTCATGAAAGCAAAATCGGGGTCAGGCTCCGATTTCCTCTTGGCAATCGGTTTATCGAGATTTTCCCGGGAAATCGGAGCCTGACCCCGATTTTGCGATCTTGAAGCCGCTCCAGGCCTCGTCGTATTTTTTCTGCAGCTGCGGCGCCTTCATGGCCGCGCGGGTCGGCCGGAAGACGTAGCGCGACTCCCACATGAATGCGAGGCTGTTGTCGATCTTCGCCGGCTTCAGTTCGGCCTGGACCGCTTTTTCATAGGAGGCGAGGTCGGGGCCGTGCGCGCTCATGCAGTTGTGGATCGAGATGCCGCCGGGCAGGAAGCCCTCGGCCTTGGCGTCATAGGCGCCGTGCACGAGGCCCATCAGCTCGCTCATCACGTTGCGGTGGAACCAGGGCGGACGGAACGTGTGCTCGGCGACCAGCCAGCGCGGGGGAAAGATCACGAAATCGCAGTTGGCGACCCCGTGCCGGTCCGAGGGCGAGGTGAGCACGGTGAAGATCGAAGGATCGGCGTGGTCGAAGCTCACGGTGTTGATCGCCATGAACTTCGCCAGGTCGTATTTGTAAGGCGCGTAGTTGCCGTGCCAGGCGACGACGTCGAGCGGCGAATGAGGCAGCTCGCTCGCCCAGAGACCGCCGAGGAACTTCGCCACCACCTCGCATCCGCCAGCCTTGTCTTCGAGCGCCGCGACCGGCGCGAGGAAGTCGCGCCGCTGCGCGAGGCCCTGCGAGCCGATCGGCCCGAGCTCCGGCAGGCGGAAATGCGCGCCGTAGTTCTCGCACAGGTAGCCCCGCGAGGGTTTTTCGACTTCCACCTTGAATTTGACTCCGCGCGGAAGGACTGCGATCTCGCCCGGCGCGACTTCCAGCTTTCCCAGCTCGGAAAAAAGAAGAAGCGCTCCCTGTTGCGGCACGAACATCATCTCGGCGTCGGCGTTGTAGAAGTACCGGTCCTTCATGGAGCGCGTCGCGCGGTAGACGTGCACCGCGACACCGGTCTGTGCCGCGGGGTCGCCCGAGCCCGCGATGGTGAAGAGACCGTCGACGAAGTCCATCGGCTTCGACGGCATCGGCAGCGGATCCCAGCGCAGGCGATTCGGCGGCGTCTCCATTTCGGCGAACGGGCCCGAGCGCAGCAGGCCGTTGTCGATGCGCTTGAAAGGCGCGTGCATCGCCGCGGGGCGCAGGCGGTACAGCCAGCTCGACAGATTTTCCGCGCGCAGCGCGGTGAAGGAGGTCCCCGAGATCACCTCCGTGTACAGCCCCCGGGGCGTGTGCTGCGGCGAGTTCTGCCCGGGCGGCAGCGCGCCCTTCATGGCTTCGGAGGAAAACGTATTGCCGAAGCCGCTCTGGTAAGCGACTTTCATCGCTCTATGAAAGTCCTGTCACGGGCAGCGCGGCGCCGTGGATCGCGCGCGCCGCATCGGAGGCCAGGAAGACGATGACCTTGGCGAGGTCCGCCGGCGCCACCCAGCGAGCCGGGTCGACATCGGGCATCGCGGCGCGATTCTGCGGCGTGTCGATGACCGTCGGCAGCACGCAGTTCACGTTGATGTTCTTCTCGCGCAGCTCGGCGGCCATGGTCTCGGTGAGCCGGATCACCGCGCTCTTCGATGCGATGTACGCGCCCATTTGCGCCGCGCCCTTCTGGGCGGCGTAGGCGCCGATGTTGATGATCTTGCCGCCGCCGGCGGCGAGCATGTGCGGCACGACCGCGCGCGCGGTATGCAGCACGGTGCGCGCATTGAGGTCGAGCAGGAAATTCCAGTCCTTGTCGGAAGTCTCGTGGACCGGGGCGCCCATGCGGAAGCCGCCGGCGATGTTGCAAAGGACATCGATGCGCTTGAATTGCCGGAGCGCCTCCTTCACGGCGGCATCCACCTGGGCCTGGTCGAGCAGATTGGTCGGCAGGTCAACGGGCACCACGCTGGCGCCGAGCCCGGCGAACGCCTTCGACAGGGCCACGCCGAGGTTTCCGGCCGCGCCAGTGATCATCACCGTCTTTCCGCTGAATTCCATATCAGGATGCCCTTTGCTTTTCCGCCGGGCTTTTCAAGACGCCGCGGCGCATCTGGTCGAGCTCGATCGATTCGAACAGCGCCTTGAAGTTGCCTTCGCCGAAGCCCTGGTCGCCTTTGCGCTGGATGAACTCGAAGAAAATCGGCCCGAGCTGGTTCTCGCTGAAGATCTGCAGCAGCAGCTCGCCGGCCTTGCCGTCGATGAGGATCTTGCGCTTTTTCAGCTCGGCGACGTTCTCGCCGTGGCCGGGGATGCGCTTTTCCACGAGCTCGTAGTACGTGTCGACGGTATCGAGCAGCTTCACGCCGCTCGAGCGCAGCGCGTCGACGGTCTTGAAGAGATCCCGCGCGCCCATGGCGATGTGCTGGATGCCCTCGCCGCGGTAGGTGTCGAGGTACTCGGTGATCTGGCCGGGCTTCTCGTTGCCTTCTTCGTTGATCGGGATGCGGATCTTGCCGCAGGGGCTGGTGAGCGCCTTGCTTTTCACGCCGGTGACCTGGCCCTCGATGTCGAAGTAGCGGATCTCCCTGAAGTTGAAGAGCCGCTCGTAGAAATCGACCCATTCCGCCATCCGGCCGCGATGCACGTTGTGCGTGAGGTGGTCGATGTACAGGAGGCCGTGGCCCTCATGGCTGAGTGAAGCGGTCATCCCATCCTGCAGCGGCTCGAAGTCGACGTCGTAGAAGCCGATGTTGCCGATGTCGCCGTCTTTCTTGCCGTTCTTGCCGCGCCAGCGGTCGACGAGGTAGATGAGCGAATCGCCGACGCCCTTGATCGCCGGGATGTTCAGCTCGCCCGGGCCGGCGTGGCCGGCGTAGCCCCAGGCGCCGAGCGAGACGGCGCGCTCGTACGCGCTCTTCGCGTCCTGCACGCGAAACGCGATCGCGCACACGCTCGGGCCGTGCAGACGGGCGAAACGCCGCGCGAAGGAATCCGGCTCCGCGTTGAGGATGAAGTTGATCTCGCCCTGCCGGTAGAGCGTGACGTCCTTGTGGCGATGTCTCGCGATCGGCGCGAACCCCATGCGCATGAACACCGCCGCCATCGCCGCCGGGTCGGGCGCGGCGTACTCGATGAACTCGAAGCCGTCGGTGCCGGTCGGGTTGTCCCAGGGGGTGAACTGCATCCGCCGAGTATAAGCCTCGGCTATGATGCGCCGCATGCGACGCGTTCCGATGGCGGAGTTCGAGCCCGCCCTGAAAAAGAGACTCGAAGAGCTTTGGGGCGAGCCGCCCAATCTGTACCGGGGCCTGGGCAATCACCCGGCGCTCCTCGCGGCGTGGACCGAATTTTCCAAGACGCTGCGCCACGACACGCGCACGCCGCGCGACCTGCGCGAGCTCGTCATCCTGCGCGGCGCGCAGCTGATGAACTCGGAATACGAGTGGGCGCAGCACCTCGGGATGGCGCGCAAGGCCGGCGTGACCGAGGCCAAGATCGGCGCGCTCTCGCGCTGGCGCGACTCGAAGGAATTCGACGCGCGCGAGAAAGCGGCGCTGCTGCTCGCGGAAGCGGTGACGCAGGGCCGCGTGACCGACGAGGTCTACGCCGAGGCGACCCGGTATTTCGATCACCACGACTACGTCGAGCTTTCGATCGTCGCGGCGTTCTACGCGATGGTCGCGCGGATGCTCGATGCGATGGGAATTCAGCTCGAGCCGGAGATCCGCGACCACTCTCCCCGGCTTTTTTGAATCGATTAAAAATCAATCCATTCCTTCCGATGACTGAGCGGCGGAGCTATCGTTATTACGACTTCGTGATGGCGGCGTTCGTCACGGTTCTGCTGTGCTCGAATTTCATCGGCGCCGCGAAGCAGGCGGTGGTTCATCTACCCTTTTTTGGCGGCGTTCCTTTCGGCGCCGGTGTCCTGTTCTTTCCGATCTCGTACATCTTCGGCGACATCCTGACCGAGGTTTACGGTTACGGCCGCGACCGGCGCGTCGTCTGGGCCGGGTTCGGCGCGCTCGCGTTCGCCTCGCTCATGGCGTGGGTCGTGATCAGCCTGCCGCCCGCGAAGAACGACTTCATGAATGCCTACCAGGGCCACCTCGAAGCCGTCTTCGGCAACGCCTGGCGCATCGCCGCCGGCTCGATGATCGCGTTCTGGGCGGGCAGCTTTGCCAACAGCTACGTGCTCGCCAAGATGAAGCTCTGGACCCAGGGCAAATGGCTGTGGACGCGCACCATCGGCTCGACGCTCGTGGGCGAGCTGGTCGATTCATCGCTGTTCTATTTCATCGCCTTCTACGGCGTCTGGGCCACGGCGGACCTGGTGAAGGTCGCCATCGCGCAGTATCTCCTCAAGACGGGCTGGGAAGTCCTCATGACGCCGGTCACCTACCGCGTGGTCGCGTTTCTCAAGCGCGCCGAGCAGGAAGACTATTACGACCGCGACACGAACTTCAATCCGTTTACTTTGAAGGCGTAGCCGGCTTGCGGTAGGACTGGAGCACGCGCGCCAGCGCCGCCCGCTCCCTGCTCGGCACGTCGTCCATCAGAAAGCGCCCGTCGACCTCGACGTAGTACTGTCCGGCGAGCTGATGCGTGTCCTCGGCAAGATCCCAGATGAGCAGGCGCCGATTGCCGATCGCGATCTCGTCCACGACCCGGCTGCCGAGATACTCGGCGAAGACGCGCTTGAACTCGGCGTCGCCGACCGAGGCCCGATAGTCGCGCAGCACCTCGTAGCGGCGCTGGGGCGCGTTGGACAACTCGGCGGCCTTCTCGATGCTGCCTTCGGCGAGATGCCGAAGGATCTGCCCGGCGCTCGCGCGCGCGCTGCGCGATTCCGCGCCCGGCTCGAGAACTTCGTAGCGCAGCGACTTACCGTTGCCGAGGTCGAGGGCGCGCTCTTCTGCCTGGGCCGGTCCTGCAGTTATAAAAATCAAAAAACTTAAGAAAAAAGGGACCAACCCCATCAAGCAGCGGCTTTTTGGACGGCGCGGTCGCCGAACGCGGCGAGCAGCTGCTCGCGCTTCTTCCGCGCGGCAGCGACGCTCTTCAGCTTGATATGGCCGAAGCCGCGGATCTCCTCGGGAATCGAGGCGATCTGCACCGCGACGGCATGGTTCTGCGGCGTGAGGCTCTTGAGCAGCGCCTCGACGGTTTCCTCGTACTCGCGGATGAGCGCGCGCTCGGTCTTGCGCTCCTGCGTGTAGCCGAAGATGTCCAGCGCCGTTCCCCTCAGGCCTTTCATCGAGGAGAGGACTTTGAATAGAGGCAGCATCCAGGATCCGAACCGCATCTTCCCCGGCTCGCCCGTCTGCGGATCGACTTTCGCGAGCAGCGGCGGCGCAAGATGATAGACCACCCGGTAGTCACCTTCGAACATGCCTTCGAGCTTCTTCCTGAAGGCGCCGTCGGCGTGCAGCCGCGCCACTTCATACTCGTCCTTGTAGGCAAGCAGCTTGGCGTAGTACCTGGCGACCGCCTCCGCAAGCTTGGTGGACCCAAGGGTTTGCTGTTCAAGTTTTCGCGTCTTTTCCACCAAAGAAAAATACTTGGCCGCATAAGCGGCGTCCTGATACTGCGTCAGGAGCTTCACACGCCGCTCGACCAGCTCGTCGAGGTTGCGCGAGAAATGCTCCTCGATCGCGACGACGTCGGCCGGGCTCGCGATGCGCTTCACGCGCTCGGCGTCGACGGCGGCGCGCCGGCCCCACAGGAAGCTTTTGCGGTTGAACTCCACCGCGACGCCGTTCAGCTCGATGGCGCGCTCGAGCGACGTCGCCGCCAGCGGAATCCAGCCCTTCTGGTAGGCGAAGCCGAGCATGAACATATTGGTGGCGATGGCGTCGCCCATCAGCCCGGTCGCGAGCTCGGTCGCGGGCGCGAATACCGCATTCGAGCCGCAGGCCTCGGCGATGTCGCTGCGCAGATCGCTGCCCGGCAGCTGCCAGTTGGGATTGCGCACGAACTCCGCCGTCGGCGTGACCGTGGCGTTGATCAGCGCCCGTGTGCGCGAGGGCGCCATCTTAGCGACCGCGTCGGTGCTGGCGCTCACGACCAGGTCGCAGCCGATGACGAGATCCGCGCCGCCCGTGTCCAGGCGCGATGCGTGCAGATCCTCCGCCTTCTGCGCCACCTGCACGTGCGACATGACCGCGCCGTATTTCTGCGCGAGGCCCGACATGTCGAGCACCGAGACGCCCTTGCCCTCGAGGTGCGCCGCCATGCCGACGATCTGGCCGATGGTGATGACGCCGGTGCCGCCGATTCCGGTGATCAGAATGCCGTAGGGCGTATCGAGAGAAATTGCCCTGGGCTCCTCCAAAGGGAAAACTTCTTCGGTAGAAGCGGCGCTCGCCTTGCCCTTCTTCAATCGGCCGCCTTCCACCGTCACGAAGCTCGGGCAGAAGCCGTTCACACAGGAGTAATCCTTGTTGCACGAGGATTGGTTGATGGTGCGCTTGCGGCCGAGCTCGGTCTCGAGCGGCTCCACCGAGAGGCAGTTGGACTTGGCGCTGCAGTCGCCGCAGCCCTCGCATACGCGCTCGTTGATCACGGCGCGGATCGCCGGATCGGGGAACTCGTTGCGCTTGCGGCGGCGGCGCTTCTCGGAGGCGCAGGTCTGGTCGTAGATGAGCGCCGACACGCCGGGCGCCTCGCGCAGCTCGCGCTGCACCGCGTCGAGCTCGCGCCGGTGGCGAACCGTGACTCCGGGCGCCCAGCCGACGTTCGCCGGATATTTCTCCGGCTCGTCGGTGACGACGATGATCGGCTTCACGCCTTCGGCGGCGATCTGGCGCGAGATGATCGCCGGATCGAGCGGGCCGTCGTGGTGCTGACCGCCGGTCATCGCCACCGCGTCGTTGTACAGGATCTTGTAGGTCATGTTGACCTTCGCCGCGACCGCGGCGCGGATCGCGAGCAGGCCGGAATGGTAGTAGGTGCCGTCGCCGAGGTTCGCGAAGATGTGCTTCTCGTCGGTGAACGGCGCCTGCCCGATCCAGGGCGCGCCTTCGCCGCCCATGTGGGTGAAGGTGGCGGTGTTGCGGTCCATCCA
>WNFL01027636.1_pt2 | contig 11190 bp, 9 predicted proteins | sample 5400361 | NCBI WGS metagenome assembly WNFL01 (sample SAMN13153351, study PRJNA577476) | soil metagenome | isolation source: 40 cm soil on Douglas fir-dominated hillslope | place: USA:California | collected 2013-09-17 | reverse complement strand
TGGAAACATCAGTGAAGCAGTGTGGACAACCGTGGGAAACAACAAGCAATCCTACTCCTATTCTTACGACCCATTGAACCGTTTGACGCAGGCGAAATATTTTGATCGCATCAACCCAATTAATAATAATCGTTTTAATGAAGTGATCAACGAGTATGACAAGAATGGGAACATCAAAGGACTGCAACGGGGCAGTAGTACAAACTTCTTAGACGATCTAAGGTACCATTATTCTGGCAATCAATTATTGAGCGTGACGGAAAACGACGGTGACAAATCAAGCGGCTTTGTAGATGGTACGAACACTGGAGACGACTATGGCTACGACGCCAATGGAAATATGAACCAAGACCAGAATAAAGGAATAGGTTCGATCAATTACAATTTTCTAAACCTTGTGGAAAGTGTGGCAAAATTGCCGACGGATAATATGCCCCCCGATAATGTGCAATATGTTTACAGTGCTGCGGGAGTAAAACTCTCACAAACAGTCAATGAGAGTGGCAAGCAAAAGACGACAGACTATGTCGGTGGTTTTGTATATGAGGGCGATGGGATATCGAGGGCTTTAAAGTTCATTCAACATGACGAAGGCCGCGTTGATGTTGCTGATCAAAGTGCTTACCAGTATTTTTTGAAAGACCACCTGGGAAATGTGCGTGCAACCTTCACTACAGTGCAGAGAACAGAATCTCATACGGCCACGATGGAGACGGTGGATGCCGACGAAGATCAAGTGTTTATCGATTTTGGGAATACACGGGTACCGACTATTCAGGCGATCAACAGTACTCCACTTGCCGAACAGGGCCCCGTGCCTCAGGTGGCACGATTGAATGGTTACTATGGTATTAATAAAGGCCCAGCACAATCGATAGCAGTCTTTCCAGGCGACAAGATCGTTGCACATGTAAATGTAAAATACCTTGACTTGAGAAGAGATAATTCCATTCCGGTTTCCTCGTTGCTGAATTTCTTTGCAACGGGTATCGGAAATTTTTCGAGTTCTGAACTTTCTCCAGGTGTGTTTCAGGTAACTGACAACAACGGCTCCGGCCTTTCGGCCATCATTGGCAATGGCACCGAGGCTGGTTATGCTCCGCCGCAGGCTTATCTGAATGTGTATTTCCTAGACAAACATAAAGACCCTACTTCGACAAAAGCAGTTTTTGCAAAAGTGGATGAGACAGCAGCGATCACGCCACAAACGATCAACAATCCGCATCAGGTGCTGTCATTGGAGTTCGAAGTTACACAGCTTGGTTACGTATACGTCGATGTGAGTCACGATGCCAGTGAAAACATCGACGTGTATTTTGACGACCTTTATGTAGAGCACCAAAAAGGATTTATTGTGCAACAGCAGGATTATTTTCCATTTGGAATGGAATTTAATAATGTGATGCAAGACGGATTGACCACTCAGAACTATCTGCACAATGGCAAGGAACTTCAAAAAGCTCTAAACCTCAATGTCGAAGATTATAGTGCACGTATGTACGATCCTGCATTGGGTAGATGGTGGATGATAGATCGGAAGGCTGATTACTATTTTGCAACATCTCCATATGTGTACGCCCTGAACCAGCCCACGAATGCGATCGATCCCGACGGCAATGTTGTGATCTTCATTAATGGAAATTATCTTTTTAGTGTTTACCCACCAGGGCAGAGTTATTGGCAGAGCACCGAGATTGTAAAAGTGGGAGAGACTTATGCAGGGCAAAGGTATGGAGAAATGTTTTATCGTCCTGTTTACGAAGTCCGACCGAAGTCATTTGATGGAATGGTAATGGATCAACTTGGAGACCATAACGCTAAATACTACGACGGCTCAGGGGGAGGATGGCATCCATTGGGAGAAGACTATAGGCTGTCAGCGGATGCAAGTGGGCGGATGACCTTGGGGTATCTTGCTGGAGCAGAAGACGCGAAAAGAATTGTTGAGAATCTTGCCAGAGATAAGAACGGGAACATTGTTGAAACAATAAAAATCATCACTCACAGTATGGGCGGTGCCTTCGGCAAAGGGTTTGTTGCAGCATTAAAGAGCTACCTTTGGACACTGCCTAAAGAACTAAGGAAACAAATTAAGATCACTTTAGTAGCTGATTTCGATCCGTACGAAGCTGGTTCTTTGCATGCCGATCCTGACATCAAGACAATGCAGTTCATTCACAAGAACAATTGGAATGTAACTGGTTTAGGCGGACTTGCTAATGAAGAGGAGCAAGGCATGGATAAGAAGGACATCCATACGAACACAGGTACAAGCACGTCTCACTGGATAACAACTTTCTTTAATGATATTAGCAAATTGCAGGAAGGCACCTACAAGTGGGACGGCAATAAATGGGTTAAGCAATAATAGAAATCCAAAATGCACGGAAGATTTTTTTTATTAGCCCTTTTCGCATCTGTATTTGGAGCATGTCGCTACGGCACTGGAAATCGCGAGAAAATTTATACGCCGAAAGAATTTTTAAATCACTCGCTAATAAGTCATGCTGATTACTCCAAGGACAGCACTCAACTCCTCAAACAATTGAAGAAAATTCTGGAAAATCATGAACAATCCTTTCACAGTAAGGAGTACTTTGAATTGACAGAATTGATGATTGATACAGTCATCTATAATAGTCGTCTTGATAAATTGGGTGTTTTTGTGATTTCTAAGAATCCCACGTCTAGGCAACTTGCGCCTAATCCAAATCATGATTGGTATTATGATGCAACTTGTTATTTAGGGCTGCGAAAGGGTGATACAGTTTTGTTGTCTTGGTTAGGTCCAAATTTTAGTAATTCAAATAATCAGAAGGAGTTGTCAGCAATAATACGAGATGCTTGCTTTACTGGGTTTGCAACAGCTGATACTACAAATGGAGGACTATATAAGTATAACCTAAATGATAAGCGATTTTGGGAAGGGGCTATATGGAATAAAAATTTTCGAGTACTGAAAAATGAAAATCAAAAAAAGTAGGGTAAAGTGCTTAAAAGAGCCGAAGCAAGATGCTCGCCTTTAATGGGGAAAACTTTGCGGATCAATGTGAATTACTTAAAGAGGCGTCCTACAAATCGAATGTATTTTTCAAAATCAACAACGAGAAAAAGAAGTTTAACGAATGGATAAGCTAATCACGATCATATTCTTCTTTATCAATGTATTCGGCTGCCGGGATTGCCAGGCTCAGTTTGGAAAATTTTCCATTGCAATTTTTAGAGGTACCAGTAGTTCCACTCTTTCAAACTATAAATCACCTTTCGCGATCTACGATTATACGGCCAAGCCAATTTCTGGATATTTTTTTGATGCCGAGATCATTTACCGCGTTTCAAATCGCCTTGAACTTCAAGCCGGGTTTATTCAAGATCAGCGAGGGGTAAGAATAAATCACATGGAAACGAACGAATGGACATCAGGGCCGATTACTTGGTACGACACCACAGTCTTCAATAGATATGTCAAAAATAATTATTCACTTGTCCCTATCAGCCTCGCGTACAAATTTCGACTCACTCCGAAGATCAATCTGCTAGCGATTGCTGGATCTTACCTTGGATTCCTTTCGAGCAGCCTTGTTCAGGGAAGCGAGCGTACACGTCAGCGAGAAAACACGTTGCTAATTCAGGATTCCGGATACGCCTTTCTGTATTCGGATAAGAAATATACAAACGGAGTTGACGTTGGTATACGTTTTGGATGCGGGGTATCATATGCGGTGAGTAAAAAATTCTCGGCTCGACTAGAGTTAACGGTTTGGCGTGGACTGCGGAAGATTGATGCAAGACACTCCAATGATTCAATTCATGTTCCTCTGTCGAGCCCCATACAGTATGATTATTTTGGTCTTAGTTCCCTCGCTACGAATTTTTCATATAACGGTAAAGTAGGTATAGTATACAATTTGTAATACAAAAAATATGAGACGACTGTTTACACTGCTCTGCGTTGCATCAATTTCCATCCCTTGCTTAGCTCAATATCAAGTGCCGCCGGTGAACTTTCCGAGTCCGAATGCGGCTAGCCTTGGCATCTACGGAGAAGTTCCAGTTTCGTTGTTTACTGGCCTGCCACAAATCGGGATTCCAATCTATGAATTAAAAAATGGACTGATTGATGTACCCATTTCTCTAAGTTATCACAACGCTGGATTTAAGCCGGATGTGCACCCAGGTTGGGTTGGAACTAATTGGGCTTTAATAGCGGGTGGAGTTATCACACGAAAAGTAAATGGGCGACTTGAAGACGAGGCCTTCGATCTAGGCAACGATCAGCCTCTACAAGTCGGTTACTACGCGACTCACTCGCTTTTGAGCGTCTCCAATTGGAACGATAAGGAATACATGAAGCAGATGGCCGATAATTTTGAAGATGTTGGCGCTGACGCTTTCTCCTTCAATTTCAGCAATTATAGCGGAACATTTTATTTAAACGATCAAGGAAACTGGGTGGTGCAGTCAAATAAGAAATTAAAGGTTGTGTTTGACTCTAATAATTTTTTGGACACGCCTTTCCCAATACCTAGGTTTCAAACATCAATTTTTGGAAAGATGACATGGAATTTTCCAAAAACTTTTGGGGGTTTTACCTTAATTACTGAGGATGGAACACAATATGTTTTTGGAGGAACTACAGACGCCATTGAATACAGTATGGATATGTTTAACCAGTATGAAGATAGATGGAAAGCAAATTCATGGTATCTAACTAAGGTAATATCAAATGATGGACGACAAGTTACATTTACCTACTCACATGATCGAAATCCTACAAAGGATTACGAGTCCACATTCATTTGCTCTATGTACGAGACTTTGTCATTTTCAGCGAGCGCGGTTGGCACAGCAAAGGACAACGGTAGCTTTCTGGTTCCATCGCTTTCGATGGGATGTGCAACATATAATTTTGAAATTCCCCCCTACGGAAGATACGGAGGGGAGCTGATCTCCCCAGTGTATCTCGCCACCATTGAAGATAATTTTCAAAAAATAAGTTTCAATCGGTCGTTTACAACAGAGTTAAAGTATGACGCACACCTGTTCGCTAATTATTTACAGGGGCATCCGGATATTTGCCAAACCAAGGGGAATTATTTTTTGCCTTACCTGGAACCGAACCTTCTAAGTGCTCAGGAAATATGTGACAACCTTGGCTTTCAAAACTATGACGCCCTGCAAGCTGAGCTTGATAAACTAAAGTGGTCTAAACTCGATAATATCATTGTCTATGACAAAATACTTTCAACCACGGTTAAACAATTCAATTTAAATTATAATAATGGGAATCAGGAGCGGTTAAGGCTGAGCTCTGTACAGGAGATCAGTTTGGATTCAAGCGTGCCGTCTCCACCGCGACACTCATTTACGTACTATCCAATCAACAATACAGTTTACGACCCAATTTTTAACCCCACATCGAGTGGCGAACCGCATTACGCATCAAGCTTGACTGATCATTGGGGTTACTTCAATTCAACAAACTCTTTTCTGCCAGGGGGAACAAGTACCTCATCAGTTACCGGGTATTATAACACGAGAAACGTAAATACAACTAGTGTCTATCCCGCGCAAGGACTCTTAAAAACAATTACCTACCCCACAGGTGGAACAACGGAGTTTCAATACGAGTATCACACCTATGGATTAAAGGTAAAAAAGTTAAGAAATGTCAATAACGATCCATCGTCTTCTTTGGTTTCATTCTCAAAAGAGCAGACCGCGGGTGGTGTCCGTATCGCAAAAATCAAGTCTTATGATTTAGCTAATCCTCAGATTCCCACTGTAGAGAAAAATTACATATACAAAAAAGGGTATACCCCATCGACCGATTTGAAATCGCTCCCCTCAAGCGGAAATCGCTCCCCTCAAGCGGAATCTTGGCGTCTGATGCCCAATATTATTGGGACATTTTTCAGTCGTCTACCACAGATCCAGACGTTAGTTACTCTGCCGATTTTTTCTCCACGCAATCGGTCATTCCTATGACACAAAACGCGGCAGGAAGTCACATGGGTTACTCGGAAGTGGCAGAAGTACTGGGCGATGGTAGTTATACCATTCACAAATTCTCGAATTTTGACAATGGTCACTTAGATGACTTGTTCATAATAACCCTGCAGCCGACAACGACTGCAAATGGCTCATACTATGAACCCGTAAGCGCGAAAGATTTTGAGCGCAGCCGGTTGACGTCTAAAGAATCATACAACTCGAGTGGAACTATAGTATCGAAGAATGTTTTTCATTATTCCGCCCTAGGCTCTGATTTAATACGTCAGCTAAAAGTGAATGGTTTCCGGGTTTGTTCCAACACGGATACGAGGGTATATCAAGGTACGGCGTATCAAATTTACACCTACATGTATGAGATGGATCGAGAGGACTCCTATACATTTGATCAAAGTGAACCAGTCAATTTGAATCAGTTGACAAGCACATCGTATTCATATAATTCCAATGGACTTCCGATAGAATTGGTAACTACAAAGGGAGCGGATAATAATGTAGTTCGTCAATTTTTTTATTCACCTGAAATCGCGGCTACCTATGCCGACTATTGTAATTCCACCTATCCTTGCGACTCGCGATATGGCCCTTCATGCTATGACGCATGCCTTACGCGCTTCCCAGAGGACAGGACGAAATATGGAAATTGCATTGCTCAATGCTCAGCAAATTTGCAAACGTGTAAGGATCAATTGAACACTTGTCTTACGTCTCCTTCTAGCCCTTACGCTAAAATGCAACAAGCCAATATTATTTCACCGATCATCGAGAGTAGAACTCTTACTGAGGTAGGTGGCACGAAGTCAATAACGGCAGGGACAGTAAACTCTTACAAAGAATTTTATCCTGGAAAATTCTTTAAAGATCAACAATTTAATTTCGAATCTCAGGTTCCGATTGTGAGCACCAGCGCGGTTAATACTTCGTTTGGGTCGAGCTTAAAGCTTGATCCCAATTACAAACTTCGTTTAAATTATAAATCCTATGATATCATAGGAAACCTAAGAGAGATTGAAAAAAATAATGGCACCTCCACAACGTATCTATGGGGGTACAACTCAAATTATCCAATTGCGGAGATAAGGAACAGTGACTGGCAGACTGTAAGTTCTACTTTGACTAACATTTCAAGCTCGGAGTCAATTGTAAATGCCCTTATCGATGCCAGCGATATAGAAACTTTAATGAATCAATTGAGAGCAAATTTGACTTCTGCTCAAGTAACAGGCTACATATATAAACCACTCTTTGGAATTGCCCAAATTATTGACATCAATGGTCAATCAAAATATTTCGATTTTGACAAGCTTGGAAGAATGATTCAAATAAGGAATCACAAAAAAGAAATTGAGAAGAAATTTGTTTACCAATATCGATCAAACTAGAATTAAAATCGTTGTCGTCAGTGACCATTATTGGTGTGCCGGTAGTCAGTCTTCAATTTCACGAGTCCTTCCCATGCCAGGTAAGCAACTTCTGTGCTGCCTTGGCACTCACATGACTTTTTTATAATCCAATGTTTCAATATTGGAACATGGCACGAAAGTAGAAAAATCGGGATGATCCTCTCCTACCTTGGTCTGAAAAGTTATGGATTAGCACGGTCTAAGCAGTTCACACATCTGTTCTTGAGGTTGTGCTCTTTTCTTTTTTGTGAAGCAATTGTTTTCAAAGCTGCTGCATACAATTATCGAATCCTCCTAGTTAAAAGCTTTCCATTCTCATCCTTGTACTCATCTTCTTGAATTTTCCCTTCCCAATTCAATAGTCGAATTCGAAAGGAGTTGACTTTGATAAGAGCCTTAGTTTTACCCCACCATTCATGAGGGTAGTACTTCATGAACAATTCATAGAAAAATGAGAGGCTGTCGATCAAATCACCCGATTGTTCGGGTCCGTAGCCGATCACAATTATGCCGAAGCATTTATTAATCGGGTGCTTGCGCTCATCCCAGTAGTCCATGTCTGACGTTAATAAAACCAATTTATTTTTCGCTGCAAATTGAACAACTTGGTCATCTTGGATGCCCCTCAGCATCTTTTCCTTTATTGATGTGATCCTGAGCCTGGCGCTTTGCAACTCTTCAATCACGTTTCGTGGAACATTTTCATCTGCGATAATCCGAATCTTCTTGCTTTGCATTGACATGACAATCAAATCGTCATCTGTCAATATTAACTCAGTCCATTCCGATGAATGTGTCAAGATTTATTTCTCTTAATGCAAAACTTGATCTATATCGCCCAATGGAGTTATAAAGACATGGCCAGTCTCCATTAATTCTCGCCTGGTCTTCGCTTTAAGTATTTCAGCCACTTGTTTTTGCTCGGCAGTCATGTCGGAAGCCCATATTTCTCTAAGGCCCTTTCCTGTATATGATACAATGTGATCCTCAAAGCGCTCGATGACGCCGTAGTTAACAATCCTGCCATCTTTAAGTCTCAATGCGCCAGCATGATTGAATTCTAAAAGATCAAGTCCCCTGGGCATTGTTTCACCTTTTCGTTTTTCGGTTAAACCAAGTTGATATTTTTTCAAAGAAGCCATTTTTTTTACGTTTAGAATTAGTGTTTTCATAATATAACCTCCTACGTTTTTCTTCAGCGATCCGCCCCGCTTTAATTTGTTTATCTGTCCATTGGTAGGACCATTCTATTTCACCCTCAGTTATCCAGTAGTGCGACCTGCAAGGCAGCTGCCAATTACCAATGGAAGGATAGAGTGTTGGTTTTCCATCCTCAACAGTGAAGGACCACTCAGTAGGTGCAAGTGGAGTAATAATTTTGTTGCCACATCCACACGGACACATATGGCCGGCCACATTGAACTCCTCCGACACATACAATATCCCTGGGGAAAGTTCCATGGGCATGTAGTGTACACGTTGTAACTCAATCTTGTCCATTATCTCCTAATAAGCTGTTGCTATCTGTAGTAAAAAGCACATTGTGATAGTTGCGATCGTCCGCATAGAAACCTGTAAGCTGTTTGTATTTTATTACTGCAAGGCTAGCGTTGAGAGCGTTCAACTCAGAAATTTGGATGTTATTACGATAGACATCATCAGGGTGATCTTCCAGTGGCACACTAGCTTTTATTAAAGTATCTGGCGTTGATCCTGCTGCAACGAATGTACTCCTTAACATACCACTGACAGGTCCTTTATCGCGATCCAGTCCCATCCCTACGTCAATGAACGGTATCTGCATATTCATCAAAAGATCAATGATTATTTTTCTAGACGTACCCTTGTCAACACAGACAAACGCAAACTTCACGCCTTCCAAATCCAAAGCAGAATCTTCTTGAATGCATTTAGCATGTAACTGAATACCGTGTCGGAAAACTTCATAGCGTTGCTGATATACTTCGGATTTTTTCCTTCCAAGTTCTTCACGATTCAGCATCCCTGGAGATCGAAAGGCGTTATGTACATGAAAAGAATCTGCATCAAACCCGCGAATTTCTTTTACTGGCGTTTTAGCTAAGAAGTCGAGAACATATGACCCGGTACCACCAAGGCCAATAATGGCGATCACCTCATTGCTAAAATTTGCATTCAAATCGCCAATTTCAGCTCTGCTTGTCAAAGTATCTCGAAACTTGAATACGGAATCATTGTTCTCTTCAACTGTCCGAAATGTGAGTGGGGTTACATTATACAGACTGATAGCTGGTCCACAGATGACAGTGACATAACTTTCTACCTTGTCATATAAGTCTTTGTAACCATCAGCGGGCTTATTCGAAAAAGACCGCTGAACAATTAGATCCTCAGAGGATAAGGGCAATGTTACCGGACCACCACCCAAATTCGGAATCTGAGACCCATCAAGTTCGCACGGATGAGTTCCACAGAAAAATATCACGTGGTTTTCCAGTTTTACGCGATGCTCATCAATAAAAATCAACTTCGACACAAAAGCTCCTGTATGAAGTGCCTTGTTAGTATCCAAGTATGGAATATCACGAACGACAAGGTTATTGCTGTCAATAGAGACAGCATAACCTTTATCGATCAATTTCTTGATATCCGGATTATGATTGCCCAGCGAGTTTAACATAGAAAATCTCATTCCTTCTTTTACTTTTACACTTCCACCAGGAGACAGTATTCCGGTTGGTTTTTCTCCTTGTCCCCTTTCATAAGTCACGGAGTAGGTCCGCTCAGGGTGAGAAGGAAAATCCGGATAAGCTAAGGTTACTATCTCAGTATAAGTTACCTCGTCTTTCGGTTCTTGATGTGCGGTACCGTTTACTATAATCGTTACTGCTTTTTTTACATTCGTATTCATATTGTTATTTAAAGTGGTTACTTGCTCTCAATAGCATCTCTCTCTTTTACCTAATCCCAATTACTCGTTTTTTTGATTCTTTCAGGATTTTCGGTTACTTTGTCTCACCAATGAGATGCTGTTTCTTATGTAAATATAAGCAAATGTCTTATATGTAAGACAGTGTCTTAAAAATAAATTTTTTATGAAACCCAAACTAAATACTGACTTGTTGGCAAGTGCTATTAAAACAAAACGAGGAAAAACTGGACTCCGCGATACTGCTACCGAAATCGGCGGAGTTAGCTCCGCTACCCTTTCGAGGGTTGAATTGGGGAACTTACCAGATGTAGCAACCTTTATTAAAATCTGCAATTGGTTAGGTGTTTCCACTGAAACATTTATAGCTGGTGGGAAGTCTGAGAAGCAAGAGCTTTCCGAAAAGGACAAAATTGTTTACCAGCTTAGGTCTAGTAAAGAGTTGGATCCGGAGACAATCAATGCTATGGTCGCCATGGTGGACGTTGCATTTACAAAAAAGGTTAAAAAGAATGCCAAGTAAACCAAAATTGGTAAGAGGTTTTACAGCGAAGGCGGAACGCATCTCTGAATCCTATAGGGATGAGATGCGAATTTCAAAGTTTGAACCGTTAGATGCTTTTGCTCTAGCTGAGCATCTTGAGGTAGCTATTTTGGGTATTGGTGATCTCAGAACGGATTTGGATGTCAAGCATTATAAAAGGCTCTGTGATGTTAATGAGTTCTCAGCCATGTGGATGCCCAATACAGGGGGTAACAAGATAATTCTTCATAACGAAAACCATTCTAAAAAAAGGCAGCAAAGCAATTTAATGCATGAACTTGCCCATATAATTCTGGAACATTCTATTACCGAAGAATATGCAA
>WNFL01336876.1_pt1 | contig 11193 bp, 6 predicted proteins | sample 5400361 | NCBI WGS metagenome assembly WNFL01 (sample SAMN13153351, study PRJNA577476) | soil metagenome | isolation source: 40 cm soil on Douglas fir-dominated hillslope | place: USA:California | collected 2013-09-17 | reverse complement strand
CAGCGTAGATCTCTTGGGCGAGGTCCAGTTGCTGTTGCAGTATCTCGGGAGTCGCTGGCGAACGCGGATCCATAACGATTTGCAGCGGCTGGTTCTGCGTCTCTCCGTTCACCGTAAGGCGGACTTGGTACGTGCCGGGTACGGCTTTGGGGCCGCTGGGATTCCGATATTCGGCCTCTTCATCTGCACTCGGGCCGCCGGAACTGCGCCAGGTAAGGTTCCACACGAAGCGATGCGTGCCTGCAGTTTTCTCCAGCACCTCGGGCTTCGAGAACCAGCGCTCCGCGACTGGAAGCGGCGGATGCTTCGCCGGGTTCGGATCTTCGGAAGAAAATCTCCGTACCAGACTCTGTTGCGCATCAAAAATCTCAAGCTGGATTTTGCTGGCCCGAGATTTCAGAAAATAATCGATCATCGCGCCGCCAGGAGGATTCTCTGCCGTCGGCTCTTCCGGCGGAATTGGTGTGCCGGGGAAAGAGTCATTATCAATGCGATAAGCCGCGGCGGGATGGTAAAGCCAGAAGGCTTTTGCCTTTCCCGCGTCGAACACCTGGCGCAGCGGCGTGATGTTGTCGAGAATCCAGAAGGAGCGTCCGTGCGTGGCCACTATGAGGTCATCACCATGGATCACGAAATCGCGAACAGAAGTGACCGGCAGATTAAGCTGCAAAGACTGCCAGCGGTCGCCATCGTCGAAAGAAACGTAAGCTCCCAGTTCGGTTCCGGCGAAGAGCAGCGCCTTGGTTTTAGGATCTTCGCGAACCACGCGCAGGAAAGCGGAAGCGGCAATGCCGCTGGTAATCGGCTGCCAGTTCGCTCCATAGTCGCGCGTTCGATATAGGTAGGGAGTCTGATCGTCGAGCCGGCTCCGATCCACGGCGGCATAGGCAATCGCCGCATCAAAATGTGACGCTTCAATCAGCGAGATCCTGCTCCAGTCAGTGAGGCCCTTGGGTGTGACATCTTTCCAGGTTTTCCCGCCATCGCGAGTGAGGTGAACCATTCCCGTATCGCTTCCAGCCCAGATCAGATCGCGATTCAGGGGCGAGGGCGCAATCGTGAATACAACTCCATAGCCTCGCTGCTTCGCGTTCTCGACAGTCGGCGGGCCTTCAGGCTTTTTGTTACCCGGTCGTGGCGTCGATCCGGTGAGGTCGGGGCTGATGGTCTCCCAGTGCAGACCGCCGTCGAGCGTTTTCATCACATATTGTGTCCCGAGATACAGCGCGGTCGCATCGGCCGGGGAAAACACGAGGACTGGAGCCCAGGGCGCGCGATATTTTCGCTGGTTAATTTCGGTCCCGAATGTCTGCACCGGCCACGGAGTGACATCCTGACTGAATCCGGTTCGCCGATTGTACCGGTCGACGCTGCCGTAGGCCCCGCTCAAGTAAACGATGTTTGCATCCTGCGGATCGGGCGCCATGTATCCGCTCTCGCTTGCGCCCGAGGGGAACCAGTCTCGCGGCGTGATCTGGCCATGATCGGTGCGGCTGGGCACAGCGGCGCTTCCGCTATCCTGCTGCGCTCCGTAGACGACGTATGGAAACTGGTTGTCGGTAGTCACGTGATAGAGCTGTGCTGTGGGCTGGTTGTACCAGGTGCTCCAGGTCTGGCCGCGATCGAGGCTGATCGTAGTTCCCTGATCGGTTCCGAGAACCATGCTCGAAGAATTCCTGGGATCAATCCAAAGTTGATGGTAATCGTCACCGCCCGGCGCTCCGCGCACAACAGAAATCGTCTTCCCACCATCCTCGCGTCTTCCCACCATCCTCGGAGCGATAGAGCGCGACGTTCGGCATATAGATCACATCGGGATTATGCGCATCGATAGTGATGCTGTTGAAATACCAGGCGCGGCTGGTGAGACGCGCGTCCGCGTTCGCGAGAGTCCAGGTGTTGCCTCCATCATCGGAACGGTACAGGCCTGATTTTTTCGCTTGAATCAATGCGTAGACGCGCTTGCCGTCGGGCGCAACGTCGACGCCAACGCGTCCCCAATCGCCGTCGGGCAATCCGTGGGCGCTGAGGCGACTCCAGGTTTTGCCGGCATCTTGAGAGCGGTAGAGACCGCCGCCCGGTCCGTCGATGGGAGCGTACGTGCTCCAGGGCGGACGATGAGTATGCCATGTGCCAGCGAACAAGAGCTGCGGGTTACCGGCACATATCGCGAGGTCTGAAACGCCGATTTCAGCACCAGCATCGAGAACCTTAGTCCAGTGACCTCCGCCGTCTGCGGATTTGTAGACGCCGCGTTCTTCGTTGGGACCATAAGCGTGACCAAGTGCACCGACATAGACGACATTCGCGTCTCTCGGATCGACCACGATCCGGCTGATCTGCCGCGTGTCCTCCAAGCCGATATGTGTCCACGTAGCGCCTGCGTCAATAGATTTGTACAGTCCGTCCGTTGCCGGAGGAGAGGTTCGAACGAATATCGGACTCGCCGGTTCCCGCGTAGATCGTCTTGGGGTCGGATGGAGCCACGGCAATCGCGCCGATCGAGCCGACGGGCTGCTTATCGAAGATTGGCGTCCAGACGGTTCCGGCGTCGGTCGTTTTCCAGACGCCTCCATTGACTGAACCGAAATAGAAGGTTGTTGAATCGCCCGGCACGCCAGCCACGGCAACGACTCGGCCTCCGCGAAATGGGCCAATGAGGCGCCATTTCAGCCCATTGATTAGTTCCGGAGCAACCGATTGTGCGACTGCTGAAGCGGTTAATAAAAGAAGAAAGAGTGAGATAAAACGACGGCGCAAACACAATCCGAGTCTGTGCAAGTGGCAGTCCCCTGGGTTGAATAACTAGTCTACTGCATGCGGTCCAGCTGACTTCCTCGCGTAACTGCCTTGTCCTTTGATACGCTCCTTGCACTATGCGCTTTCACCGAAGTATCCTCCTTCTAGTTGCCGCAGCCACTTCCCTCTTCGCCCAAAACCCCAAGCCAGTAGCCGACCGCCTCGCCGCCCAGAACGCTATTTTCGAGGAGCAGTACGAGACCGATCTCCGCAACTTTCCTGAGCGCGCTACCGCCTACGGCGACTACCGCTACAACGACAAGCTTTCCGACCGCTCACTCGACGCGATCTCCCGATTCCACAAGACCGACGTGGACTTCCTGTCGCGTCTCGAAGCCATCCCGAGCACTGGCTTCTCCGACCAGGATCAGCTCTCGCACGACCTGCTGGTTCGCGTACTCCAGCAGCGCGTCGCCGATTACAACCTCCAGGAATACGAGATGCCAATCAACCAGCAGAATGGCATCCATACCAGCCTCGCGGACCTGCCACTTTCCGTCCCCCTCGACTCCGTGAATCACTACGAGGACTATATCGCCCGCCTTCATCAGATCCCGCGCGTCCTCAGCCAGACTACAGAAGTGCTTCGCGCCGGCATGAAAGACAAGCTCATGCCGGTGCGCTTTCTGCTAGAGAAGCTTCCCGTCCAGTGTCAGGGCATCATCGACGCCAACCCTTTTCTGCAGCCCACAAAGAAATATCCTGCTGACATTTCGGCCGAAGATCAGAAACGCCTGACCCAACAAATCACTGACGCCATTTACACAGAAGTCATTCCCGCCTACAAAACTTTTGCCGCATTTCTCCGCACGGAATATGCTCCTCAGGGCCGCACGACTCTCTCTGTCGAATCGCTGCCAGACGGCCAGAAGCGCTACGAAAACGACATCTATGGGCGGACCACGACCCACATGAGGCCGGACGAAATACACCAAATCGGCCTACGCGAGATCGACCGCATCCAGGCTGAGATGACCGTCATCGCGAAGAAAGAAGGCTTCGCCGACCTTGCCTCCTTCCGCGCCTCGCTGAAAACCAATCCCAAATACATTCCGACTTCCGCGGACCAGATCCTCGACGACTTCCGCCGCTACATCGCCCAGATGGAACCTAAACTTCCGGATCTCTTCACCCTGCTTCCGAAGTCGCCGGTGACGGTTGAAGCCATCCCCGCATTCCAGGCCGCCGCCGCAACGCATTACGTAACCGGCACCCCGGACGGTAAGCGCCCCGGCCGCGTCGTCGTCGCCACCTCGAACTTTGCTGAGCGCTCCCTCATCGACGACGAAGCGATCGCCTACCACGAAGGGGTTCCCGGGCATCACACGCAGCTATCCGTGCAACAACAGCTCAGCGGTATGCCCAAGTTTCGCTTGCACAGTCTTGGCTTCAACGCCTACGTCGAGGGCTGGGCACTGTACGCTGAGGAACTGGGCAAAGAGGTGGGCTTCTATCAGGACCCAGTCTCCGACTACGGCCGCCTTTCCTCCGAACTCTTCCGCGCAGTACGCCTGGTCGTCGACACTGGAATCCACTCGAAAGGATGGACACGCGATCAGGTGGTGGATTTCTTCCGCAAGTCCGGCGCGGTCGACGAGCCCACCATTCAGTCTGAGACTGATCGCTACATCGCATGGCCCGCGCAAGCCCTCAGTTACAAGCTCGGCCAACTCAAGATCCGCGAACTCCGCGAACGAGCCAAAAAGGAATTAGGTCGCAAGTTTGACATTCGTAAATTCCACGACGAGATGCTCGACGGCGGAACCCTCCCTCTCGATCTCCTCGAGGCCCGCACAGACAAATGGATTGCGGAGCAGAAATTAAATTGAAGGCAGGATGGCGGAAGAGGCGAATGTCAGGGCAGGAGGAGGCACTGCGATGTTTCTGGGAACTTCCGAGCTGTTCTTTGACGAGTGTGGTGGCCAGGGACGGAGTTGAACCGCCGCCAGCCTTTTCAGACTGGCGTTAACGAGTATTTACAACGACTTAACAGGTCTTAGGCGGCTGCGTAAGTACTCTAAAAGTCGCGGGAGACACGCTTATCTTGGGCGGGGATCTTGGGCGGGTGGACGAACTAAAGGTCCATGATCGATCCTGGCTCATCCGTCGACAGTATCCGACCGTGTGCGATCTAGTGATTTTCCTCGACCAGAAGCTCGTCGGCCTTGTTGCCCGCCACATCGCTCGTCTCGGACGACTGCGGGTTTTTCGCTTGCGTTCCAACTTGATCCGATCCGCCGAGAACGAAGCAAAACATCGCGCCCTTGTCGGGCTCCGCTTCAGCCCATACGCGTCCTCCGTGCTTCCGGATGATGCGCTGTACAGTGGCAAGTCCTACCCCGGTGCCTTCAAATTCATCGGCGCGATGAAGGCGCTGGAATGCTCCGAAGAGCCTACTGGCATATCTTGAGTCGAATCCGGCACCGTTGTCGCGAACGTAGATTACGACTTGGTCATTGACGGTCATCTGGTCGATCTCGATCACAGCTCGCTCGCGACCACGAGTATATTTCACGGCATTGGAGAGGAGGTTCACGAACACTTGTTGCATCAATCCTGGGTCGCAATCGAAGGAGGGAAGCGAACCGATATGCCATTCGATCTCCCGCCTGGCGGATTCAGACTTGATGTCCTTAAGGACGTTCTCCACTAGCGAGCCCAATGGCGTCATCTTCAGAACCATTTCACGACGATCCAAGCGGGAGAGGTTGAGTAGGTCATCGATCATGCGAGCCATGCCCTTAGTACCTTCCTGGATGCTCGTCAACTGACGATGGGCCTCTGACTCCAGCTGAGAGCCGTAGTCCTCCATCAATGTTCCTGCAAAGCCGCTGATATGTCGCAACGGTGCTCGCAAGTCGTGGGAAACGGAGTACGAAAATGCCTCCAGTTCTTCGTTCGTGGCTGCTAGCTGCGCGGTGCGCTCGGCCACGCGACGTTCCAAACCCTCGTTCAGCCTTTTAACCTCTTCTTCAGCCCGTTCGCGCTCTACCAGTTCAGTCTTCAATTGCTGGTTCGCCCGGGCTAGATCGGCAGTACGGTCTGCGACTCTCGCTTCCAGTGCCCCATTCGCCTGCTGGAGTTCCTGCTGTTTGAGTTCGAGTTCATCGTTGATCTGAACAGCGCCTTCGTAGGTTGAAATCAGTAAATCGAGAATTTGTTGTTTCTCCGCGGTGATGAAGTACGATTGGCCGCCAAACTCTAATTGCACTCCCACCTGCAATCGTTCTGTCCTTCTCAGCTCTCGATTCGTCAAAATGTAGTCGACTCGTGAAAGCAGATATTTTTCATCGTAGGGCTTGCGAATGAAGCTGTCGGCACCGCACTCCAGGCCCTTGACAATGTCCTGCGGCCTGGAAAGCGAGGTCACCAAGACAACCGGAACATCCTTGAGAGAGGGATAGGACTTGATGTGCTTGCACAGGGTATATCCGTCCATCTCGGGCATGACCACATCGGTAATGATCATTGCCGGCTTGCTTTCGACGGCCGCCGCCAAGGCTTGCTTCCCATTTCTTGCGACGGTCACGCCATGACCCCGCGCACTCAGGTAATGACTCAACCTCTCGGCCTGGGTAGGGCTGTCTTCTGCAATGAGTATTGCGGCTGCGTTGATGTGATTTTCTCTAGGCTCGCCCATGGGTTTCCTGATTTCTTCGCTACTTCCCTGAGAGATCACGTCCCAAAAACAAAATGCCGGTTTCTGGAGCGTTAGTCCCTGGGTTCGTGATTTCCGGTTCTCTACCGTGACCGTTTCCACTTACCAGACTTGTTAGCGCGATAGGAATCTTCTCGGGAGGAAGAACGTATGTTGCCCCGCCTACTCTTATCGCTTCACCTGGCATACCGTGCACAACAGAAGTGTCTCGATCTTGGGCAATGGTCACTGCGCCTTGCTCTTTCATCAACTTTAGTTCCCACGCTCCATCCTTGCCCATGCCGGTGAGTAACACGCCGACCGCCCTTGGGCCATATGAGCGCGCCACTGAACGAAACAAGTGCGAAACGGACGGACGCAAGCCGTTCTCGGGTTCATGCATATTGAGATGGACCTGGCCTTGCGGACCAATCGCCATGTGAAAACCGTCTGGAGCCACGTACACGTGCCCCGGCAGAACTGGCTGCCCGTGGACAGGTACATGAACCGGGAGACTCGAGGATTGCGCCAGCCAATCGGCAAACCCTTGGGTGAACCCGGGTGCGATGTGTTGCACGAGTAGCACAGGAACACAGAAATCTCGGGGCAGGGCCGCCAGGATTGCCTGCAACACTGGGGGACCGCCGGTGGAAGCTCCGACGGCCACAAGCCTAATCTGGCTTTGCGAAGACTGGCGCCGGAATTCTGAAGAAGGCGCAGCGTCAGTTGCGATTTCTATGGGCCTTGATCGCGGCCAGCGTCGAATCACCTTTACTTCCGACATCAACTTCACAGTCCGCACCAGTTCGGCCGCGGTCTCCTGGTGCGCTGGATGACCCATCCCATGTGGCCTTTGCAGTACCGCCAGGGCCCCGGATTCGATCGCCTTGAAGGCCTTGGCTGCGTCAGCCATGTCAACCGTCCCGCTCACGATCACAATTGGCGTGGGATGACTCTCCATAATGTGCCGGGTAGCGTCGAAGCCGTTCATCTTGGGCATGTGGACATCCATGGTGATGATGTCGGGTCTGGTGCGCCTCACGGTTTCGAGTGCTTCCTCTCCTGTTTCTGCAGTGCCAACCACTTCGATTTCCGGATCGGAGCGGAGAATATGGAGTAAGAGTTCCCGCACCGTTGCTGAATCCTCGACCACGAGAACTCGAATCATCCCTTGCTCCTGGTTTCAAATCAGCCGACGGACAACCTCTAAGAGATTCCCCTGATCGAAACTGCTTTTCACGATGTACGCATTGGCCCCGACATCCACTCCACGCTCCCGGTGTTCTCGAGATTCGAGCGCCGTTACCAGCACCACCGGCAACTCGGAGAGTCGCTTATCGGCCCGAATCTTCGCGGTCAGATCAAAACCGCTCATCCTGGGCATTTCGACATCCGAGACCACCAGGTCAAAGCCTTCGTTTGCCAGCACGCTCAAAGCCTCGACACCATCGACGGCCGTCTTCACTTTGTAACCGGCAAACTCCAGGATGTTCTTCAGCAGGGTGCGGGCGGTAATGGAGTCCTCAGCAACCAGAATAGATTTAGGAGATTCCTCTGTCGCATGCCGGGCAGCACCGGGGGCCATCCTTACTGCTGATTGCATCAAGTCTGCAACGTCGAGGACCGGCAATACTTTTCCCGTACCAAGGACCGTGGCACCGGCGATATTGCGCACCCGTCGTAGCTGCTTGCCCAATCCCTTTACGAGGACTTCCTGTTCATCGAGAATTTCATCGACAATAAATCCGATTTGCTCGCCGGCCCAGACAAGAACCAGCACAGGAATTTTGCGATTCGGATCGGCGTCTGTGTTTCGCCGTGTAATTTCCAAGACATCAGCCAGGCGAACCGCCGAAGCGGCTCGTCCGTTGATCTGGATGGTCTCCCGGTTTTCGGCACTCTTGATTTCATCTTGGCCTATCCGCAACACCCTTTGCACATATCGAGTCGGCAGCACAAATAAACTCTGGCCCACACGCACTAGAACTCCTCGAAACCTGGCGAGGGTAAGGGGCAGAATGAGCCTGAAAGTTGTTCCGGTTCCCGGATTGCTTTCGATGGACACCGACCCGCCAACTTTTTCCACTTTTTCCCGCACAATCGCCAAACCCAACCCCCGGCCCGAGAGCTCGGTAATCATCGGACTGGTGGAGACCCCCGATTTGAAAATCAAGGATGCCGCTTGCTGCTCATCCATGTTTGCCGCATCTTCTCGAGATATAAGCCCGAGTTTGACTGACGCCGCACGCACCTTCTGGACATCAATGCCCGCACCGTCGTCCGAAACGACGATTTCGACCTTGTCCGCGCTTTTGGGAGTGATGGCCAGGTTGATTGTTGCCTTCAGCGGTTTCCCTCTTTCTTCGCGTTGCTTCGGGCTCTCGATGCCATGGTCAACGCAATTTCTTACCAGGTGTACCAAGGGGTCTTTCATTTCCTCCAAAATCCGCCGGTCGGTTTCGATCTCGCCACCTGTTATCAGTAAGTCTGCGTCCTTACCGCAGTCCCGGCAAAGGTCGCGGACCAACTTGGGGAATGATTCGAGCAGTACGGAAAACGGAACTGTCGAAACCCGCTTTGCATCTTCGACCAGCTCATCCACTCTGCGGTCAAGTACCCGGCGGTCGCTCTCGAGACCTTTAGCTAAGGCGGCAAGCTTGCTCTGGACGGAGCGCAGAGCCGTCTCATTACGATCGAGAAAGACAGAAATCTTTGCCATCTGTGCCCTGGTGGGCGATTCTCCTTCGGATGGACGAGACTGTCCATTGGTGCGCTGGCCGCCGTTGGCTAACGTTTTTACGGCGTGTGCCTGTGGCCGGACCTTTTTCCACTCCGCTTCACTCACTGTCAGCAAATGCTCGGCTTCTCTAAGCTCAGTGATCCGTTGAGCGGCTATTGCCTTGACCGGAATCAACTCTTCGGCTTGACGAAGAAGAGACTCCAGCTTGAATGCGGGAAGTCTCAACGTCTCGGACAGTGCTTGCTTTTCATCCCGGAAACGCGGGGGCACGGGAATGCTTTCAGGCGTGTGCCGCTCAGAGGTCGTACGCTCTAATCCGCGGAACATCCTGGTTTCGTCCGCCTGAGCAGCCTCGGTACTGCCGGCGGAAAGTAGGGCACGGAGGGCATCTGCCTTTTGATGAAGACGGTCGAACAGGTCCGGTGAAAGTGTCATCTCCCTGGACTTGAGCTGCGCGAACAGGCTTTCCAGGGACTGACATGAACTTTCGATTTGCACCAAATTGACGGCGCCTGCAGCACCCTTTAGGCTATGTACTTCCCGGAACACCGTCTCCACGGTCTCCCCCTGTTTCTCGGGTGAAGATGCTTTCTCCAGTTCGATCAAGCCCGAGGAAATGGCATTGATATGTTCCTCTGCCTCGACCTTAAAGGTCGCGAGAAGTTTTTTGAGAAGCTCTTTGTCTTTAGATACCATTTCGTCCTCAGACCTAGGTCCCGGCTATTCCTTATTGTTAAGAAGCCCGGGCCGCCATGCTCCGCTCTTTGACTTTGTACATGGCCACTAGTTCGGTCAGCTTGCGTCCCAGTTCCTCAATGTTTTTTGCTGCAACCTCAGTTTGTTTGGTGCTGGCAACGTTTTGCGTGCTTGCCATCTTGATGCTCTCCATGGCCTGCGCCACTTGGTCCATGCCCGCCATCTGCTGCTGGCTCGAAGCTGCAATCTGGGTCGCGGCCTGGGCTGCTTCTGCGATGCTCTCCCCGAGTTTCTGCACCGACTCGCCAGCCTGCACGGACTGTTTCACCCCGGCCTCGACCGCTTTGCTGCCTTGCTCGGTCACCATCACGGCAGCGTTGGTGGCTTTTTGAATGTCGTTGAGAATGCTTCGTACCTGGACCGTGGCTTGTTTCGATTGTTCCGCCAGATTTCGCACTTCTTGCGCGACCACGGCGAAGCCTTTGCCCTGTTCCCCTGCTTTCGCGGCTTCGATCGAGGCATTCACCGCAAGCAGATTGGATTGTTCGGCGAGATCGTTCACCGAGAGCATGATTTCCCCAATTGCCTGCCCCTGCTCGCTCAAGCGAACGATGCTTTCGGCGATGGATTCCATTTGCTCCCGGATTTGTTTCATTGCGTCGATGGAGTCCGAAGCCGATTTCTTTCCGCTCTCGGAAACCTGGCTTGCTCTCTGGGCGCTCTCCGACACAAACTTCGCTTTCTGGGCTGCGAGCTGCGCCGTTTGCTTTACTTCTTCTACAGTAGTAGTCGTTTCAGCGACGGCAGTGGCGGTCTCCGTGGCGGCCGCGGCCACTTGCGTGGTTGTGGCGACAATCTGCTGGGCGGAGGAGGAGAGAATGCCGATGGACTGCTGCATCTCTCCCGTAACCCGCCTGAGGTTTTCCACCATGATCGCAAAGGCCTTCCCCAGGACGTCCTTATCCGATTTCGGTTTCACTTCGACCGTGAGATCGCCATCGGAGATTTGCTCCGCCACTCGGGCCATTTGCTTGAGGGAGTTCGTCATTTCCGTGAAGGTCGCAGCCAAGACCCCGACCTCATCTCGCCGGGCGCTGGAAGTAAAGTTGACCGACAAGTCTCCAGAGGCGATCTTCTGCGCTGCCGCGGAAACTTGACCGAGCGGCACAGCGATATTTCGTGTGAGGAACGTACCTGCCAGGCTTAGCAATACAAACGAGCATAGGGTGCCCACAACGATGGTCATTTTGGTGCGGCGCGCACGGTCTCTTTCCTCTGCAGACCGTTTGGCCAATAATCTCGTTTCTTCTTCCTGCATCTC
>WNFL01089259.1_pt1 | contig 11193 bp, 20 predicted proteins | sample 5400361 | NCBI WGS metagenome assembly WNFL01 (sample SAMN13153351, study PRJNA577476) | soil metagenome | isolation source: 40 cm soil on Douglas fir-dominated hillslope | place: USA:California | collected 2013-09-17 | reverse complement strand
CTTCCAGGAACTCGAAGGCCTCGTGCGCCGTATTGGCGGGACAGATGGCGAAGTCGGCGCCGGCGCCGGCCACCTTCCGGACCGAATCCAGCAACAATCCGGCCGCTCCCTCCCAATCCAATGTGGAGACATAGCGCATGTACTGCGCCAACGGAAACGAATGAAGCGTGATTTCCGGGTGCATGTGCTCGCCCATGACGGCAGCGGCTTCGGCGCAGATCGTCTGGTAGCAGAGCGCCGCCCCCTCGTAACTCATGGTGACGATGCCGATGTGCCGGGCCACGGTCGGACTCGCCGTCATGCCGCTGCCCTTTCCATCTGGTAATGGGTGTCGGACTCGCCCGTCACCACGAAGCCGGCACGCCTGTACAGGGACAGAGCGGGGTTCCATTTGAGGCACTGCAGGCGCACTGGGAGATGCTTCGCATCCGCCTCGCCAAGAATCTTCGACAGCACCTCGGTACCGATTCCCTTCCGGTGGAACGCCGAAAGAAGGTAGAACTCGGCCAGCACCATCTTCACGGCGAGCGCGAACTCGAAGCTCTCTTCGGTCCTGTCCATCGGCACCACGTCGATCATCTCTCAGGCCCGCGTATCGACCGCAATCCAGTTCACCTCCCAGGTCTTGCCTTCGTCTGCCGAGAACGATTGCTCGAAGCGGCAGGAATTTGCCGCAATGCCGGAGATGACGAAGCGGACCAGGATCGCTCGACCGTTGAGAGTCTCGCGGTTGAAGAACTCACCGCGCCCGTTCCTGAATTGACCGATGGCAGGTGGGCTCATCTCGCCGCTGCCGAGCCCGGAAAAGTTCAGGCTCCACTGGCGGGACTTCGGGGCGTACAGGCGAAGGTTCAGCCCTTCGAAGTGCCCCGCGGGCCCGTCGGCGACCAGCTCGACCAGGTTGGCGCGACCGCCCCAAACCCTGGTGACGACCGTGGTCCCGTCGTATTCGACCCATGTCGTGGACCCGGTCAGGGGACGAAGCAGACGTTTGAGGTGGGTCTTCCACGTGCCGAATTCGAAGTCGAAATCGTGCTGACCATCGCGCTGCCCGGATGCGGCGGCGCTCGGCGCGTCCGGTTTCGACTGCGCAAATCCAGCGGCTGAGTGCAGAGCGAGAATCAGGCAGAACAGCCGAACAACGGTTCTAGTCATGGCTTCGGAAACTCCTCATGTTGGGGCAACGGGTCGGTAATCGTATGCCAGGGGGCCTTCGACGAAGTCAATCGCCATCCCCGTCGCCGCCACCGCTATCGGAATCGCCACCGCCGAACCAGCCCGAGTCCGAGTCGGAACCACCGCCACCATCGAACCCGAAGACGATCGCAAGGACCGGGACCGCCAGCCACCACAGGCGCGTTTCTCCCCTCATGGTCGCGAGGACCGCGACGATGACGCCGATGAAGCCGCCGCCCAGGGCGCGCCGCACGCTGAATTCCTCGAACATGTCGCTAGATGTTCCCTTTCACAACCGGGGCCCGATCGGTTTGCATCGGTACCACCGTGACCTTCATGCGCTCCTATCCCGGGATCTCGGCCTCGACGAGTTGCGCAAGCAGCACGAGCGATTCCTGCCAGCCGAGATAGCAGGCCTCGACCGGAATGGCGCCGGGTATGCCCTCCTGCACGATGTTCACCTCGGTTCCCGTGGACACCTTCTTCAACGAAACCGTCGTCTGCATCTCGCCGGGAAGGTTGGGATCGTCGAACTTGTCGGTGTGGCGAATGCGCTCATGGGGCACCAGCTCGAGGTACTCGCCTCCGAAGGAGTGGCTCTGGCCCGTGGTGAAATTCGTGAACGACATCTTGTAGGTGCCGCCGACTCTGGCATCCATGGAGTGGACCTTGCCGGTGAAGCCGTTCGGCGGCAGCCACTTGGCCATGGCGTCGGCATCGAGGAACGCCCGATAGATTCGCTCCGGCGTCGAACGGAGCACGCGGTGAAGGCGGACGGTGTTCGTGGGCATGGTTGTTTCGCCTTTCGAAGATTTGGGGGGTGATCAGAGGTCGCCTGCCTTCAACCTCTGAATGATGCCCCAGATGCCGATGCCAACGATCGGAAGCAGGGCGAGTGCCACAGGCGCGAAGCCCTTGTCTCCCAATGAACCGCCAACAACCAAGCCGATTGCGCCCAGCACAAGACCGGCGATGGCTGCCCCAAGCCCGAACGCAAGCCGTTTGACGATCGCGCCGCGCAGCACGAGCGAGATCGGGATGCACACGATGCACAGAACGGCGAAGAAGATCAGCGCCATGGGTCCCATGATGTCCCAGCCCGGACCGCCAGCGTCGGCCAAGGCGAGGTTTGGCGCAGCCGAGAGGAGCGCGATGAAAGTCATTCTCGACATTGCCGGCGCGATGACAAATGACCCCTAACGACCGCGTTGTCAGGTTGCGCGCTGGCGCTTGCGGGACTCACGATCGCTCCGAATTTCGGCGAGCACCTTGGCAGGCTCCATGGTCGCAACGGCTTGCGTTTCCGCGAGCCTCTCTCGATTGATTTGGTACCTCGAGCCGGAGGTCGTCCGCGTCAATAGCCGCGAGTCGACCAGCAGCCGGCGAAGCGTGACATGGTCGATCCCATGGGGCTCGCAGAATGTCCGGATCCAGGCCTTAAGTGTTTCGTTCACCTCGCCCTCGCTGTAAGGCCTGTGCGGCTCGAATTGCGCCGCCGCCAGGGTCACCACGAGTTGCTGATCCGACGGCCGCTTGGGCACGGCGGTCAAGGGCCCATTGGCCAGCAGCCTTTTCAGGGCACGAAGCGTCTCTGCCCTAGGATCCACGATCGTCGCATCCGGACTTTTTCTTCGAGCCGACGTAAATGACTTTGCCCCGGACGTCGAGCATGACCCACGCCTCCTTCGGCTGGTTCGGCTCATGCGATGCCGGGGAGGGAAACCGGACGATGAATTCCGCGGGGCAGGAAACTCGATTGTCGTAGCCGATGCCGCACGAGCCACCCGAGCTCCCGCACAGTTCAGGGAATAGCTGACCCGCAGTCTGCAATGCAAGATGATTGGGGACTTTGGCTCGATTCGAATGTTGATCGTCCGCCGCAACCGCCATCTCAGAAGGCGCAAACAGGGCGATCGCCGCAACGACTACGCGAAATATCACGGCCCGGTCGGCGTTCATTCCCCTATTCCCCGCCTGCCACTTGCTCATAGTGGTTGACGGTGGGAAATGGATCGTAGAAATGATGCAACAGCTTCTTCCACTGTTGGTACTGCGGCGACTTCCGGAAACCCTCTTCGTGAGCCGCGACGCTCTCCCACCGCACGAGGAGAAGATAGTGCCCTTCGCGCTCGACGCAGCGCTGGAGCTCGTGCGATCGATACCCCGGCATCGAGGCGATGATCGCCTGGGCTTCACGAAATGCCGATTCGAAGGCCTCCGACTGTCCGGGCCTCACCTGCAGCGGCGCCGATTCCAGGATCATCGACGCGGGCTCACGTCCGAGTTGTTGGGGCGCTCCATTCGGTCAGACCCGTATCAGCAACCGGCCGTGCACTTGCCGGCGCTAGTGAACTCCATCGTCTTGCCGGAAAGTGGGACGTGCGCGGGCACCTTCACGGCCTTGATGAACGCTTCCGTCTTGCTGCCCGGGCGCACCTTGCCATTCACGGTGCCAACCTCGTTCGCGTGCGAGGGGATGACGGATGCGGGCTTCACGAGGTCGTTGATGACGTAGGCAGCCTCGGTGGGCCCGGTGGTGAAGCCATCGCCGATGTTCATGACGGCGAGCTTCGCGCCGTAATGGCGGCGCACGACCAGGTCCTGGTCGGCCACGATTCCGGTATCGCCCGAGAGATAAGCCACCAGCCCGTTGCTGAACGTGAGGATGTAGCCCGTCGCGAGGCCCACGTCGCCGGCGATACCCGCATCCTTCATGGCCTTGCCCAGGTCGCCGCCGATGTAGTCGGGATCGAGGCCGTTGCTGTGCAGCGCTGTCACCGTCGCGATGCGCACGCCGCCCACGGTGACGCTGCCTCCGAAGCGGGCCAGGATCGAGTTCGCGGGATCGCCGCCGTTGGCCTTCAGCTTCGCCGCGAAGAAAGGCGGCATCTCGCTGCCGGTCACGATCTTCGATTTCTTCGCGATCGCGATTTCCACCGCGCTGGAGTTGGGCATTGCCGAGACCGACATGTCCGGCTTGTCGCAGCTGCCCGAGTTCGGTGCCTTGTTGTGCGCGTTGCCCACGTGGTCGCCGTGCATGTGGCTCACGAGGATGACGTCGACCTTGCCGAGCCGCGGATCGTCCGCGCCCGCAACAGTGCGGCCCGGATCATAGAGGATGCGCGTGCCATTTGGATCCTCGAAGACCAGGGCCCGATCCTGCGGGCAGAACTCGCCGTCGATGCCGCCGAGCGGCGTCACTTTCACGGTCTGGGCCAGCGCGGGAAATACCAGCAGCGCGCAAATGGCGCCCAGGGATGCGATCCGGAAGTAGCCGTCATTCATGCTCATGAAGTTCTCCTATCATCTATTTAGACATCCGCATGGGGCACCAAACGCCGTGAGGAAAAGCGCGGCACCGCCGATCACCTTCGCCCGGACAGGCATGATCGTCCTCATTTGCCCGCTTCCCTGAAATAGATTACCTCGGGATCGCCCGGGTCCAGATTCTCGATGATCCCGCTTCGCACAAACCCCGCGCGCCGAAAGAGCGCCTGGGCGCCCTCGTTCGATGCGTTCGCGGAAGTAAACAACTTTCGAGACGTGCACTGCGCCTCGGCTTCGCGAAGAAGCCGCAACCCGACTCCCCGACGGCGATGCGGCGATGCCACCACGATCACCGGGATGAATCCGGAACCGAAGAACGTGTAGTTCAGCACGGCGTACCCCAGGAGCTCTCCGCCGGACTCCGCGACGACGCACTCGCCCCTCGCCAACGCTTCGTTGATCGATGCTGCACGCTCGAAGTGAGATGCCCCGTAGTCCGATGGCTCGCCCTTTCGGATGGTTATGGGACGATGCTCCACGATCGGCTCGAGCGCGTTGTCAGCCGTCGCGGGCCGACGTCTAACGACCGCCATTGACGTGCCCAAGATAAATAAAGCAGGCAATCAACGCGGCCACAAAGGGCAGGGAGAACAGAAGCGCGTCGAAGCCTGTGTCTGCCCTGGCGTTTCCGGAAACGGTAACGAGCAACGCGGCACTCACCACGGCTGCGATCAACAGCGCCCATCCCGCGAAGTGATTGGCCCGGAACCAGACCTCATCGCTCGAGAGCGTCGATGGCGTTCGAAAGCCGTATACGGGATTGCGCGGGACAACCCTCAGGATCAGCGGGATGCTCACGAGCGCGATGAATCCTGCGCCAATCAGAAATCCGGTGCTGGAGCTCATCCCAGACCTCCTTGCCGATGATTTACCAGGTCGAACGCGCGATAATCGGTGCTGGCCGATACTACCAAACTCATGTCAAAACTCCGGTATGCCGCGATGAACGCGGGCAAGTCGACGAACCTCCTGCAGGTCGCCCACAACTACGAGGAGCGCGGGCGCGAGGCCGTCATCTACACCGCGGCGCTCGACTATCGCGAGGGCGGCGGCATCGTGTCCTCGCGGCTGGGTGTGCAGCGCCCGGCGCGGACCTTCTCGACCGAGACGTCGTTCGCCGACTCCTTCGCTTCGCGTCCGGGGTGCGTCCTGGTCGACGAGGCGCAATTCCTCACCCCGGGCCAGGCTCGCGAGCTTCACCGCCTCGCCCATGAGCACCACATCCCCGTCATCTGCTACGGGCTGCGCACGGATTTCCGCGGCGTGGGCTTTCCCGGGGCGCTCGAGCTCCTTGCGATCGCCGATACCCTCGAGGAGATGAAGATCGTGTGCCGTTGCGGCAAGAAGGCGTCCATGGTGATCCGGCACAACGCCCAGGGCGAGCGCGTGTTCGAGGGGCAACAGGTGCAAGTGGGCGGCAACGAGACGTACGAGTCAGTCTGCCCGCCGCGGTTTTATTCCGGGAGTTGCTAGAGATCGGGGACGGCGCGTTGTCAGGCGGCGACGTCATTGGATCGGGCAAGCCCGTCTCCCTTCGAGGGTCCCGCAACAATCGACATTGCGGCGTGCCCGAACGCCACCAGGCAACCGTACGTGGCGGCGACCGCGAGGATGGGGAATATGCCTGCGCCAAACGCGATCCATTCAGGGTATACCGCGGCGACCAGATAGTCCCGCGGCGGCCCGATGATCGTCGCGACGAAGATGAATACCATCAAGCCGTTCGATCCGAAACGACGCGCCACCCGCCAGGTGAGCAGATAGATCGGCGCGCACGAGATTGCCCCGCAGATGTAAAGGAGCGCCAGGGAGCTCGGCGTGGGCGCAAGAAAGACGTGCCACCATTCGAATTTCTCCGCGAGGACCATGACGCCGAGTAATATCGCGGCGGCTACTACTCCGCCGGCGATCGCCCCGGCAACTCGGCGCGCCGTCGCTCGGGTGAAATAGACAACGGCAACAAACGCGACGAAATACGCGCCGGTAACCCAGCCGAGTAGCTGCGCATTCACTCGTTTCGGGCCGGGTTGGCCTCAGCCGCCAACAGAACGGCCAACCAGATCATTCGCTCATGGCCTCGGTTGGAGGAGGTCCCATTGGTTTCCGTAGAGGTCCTTGAAGACAGCCACCATTCCATAGGGCTCTTCCCTGGGCTCGCGGACAAATTTGACGCCTTTGGCCTTGTACGCCCGGTAGTCGCGTTCGAAGCTGTCAGTGTGGAGAAAAAGGAATACGCGCCCACCGGTTTGGCTGCCGATGCGCTCGGCCTGTTCCTTGCTCGATGCGCGCGCCAGCAGAAGACGTGATCCTGTCGAGCCAGGCGGTGCGACCACGACCCAGCGCTTGTCCTGTTCCGGCACATGCGTGTCTTCTATCAGGGTGAAGCCCAGGGTTCCGACGTAGAAGGCGATCGCCTCGTCGTACTCACGCACCACGAGCGACACGAGACCGATCGATTGCTTCATGTTGGGGGCGGCCCGCGGCGCCTAACGAGCGGGTTGAAACACGTCATTGCGCGAGACCGCCATCGACTGTCCTGCATCCCACAAGGCGCCGGGGTTCAGCGAGACCGGCGGCTCGATCGCCGCCGCCTCCACGCAGAGCATGCGACGGAAGCCCTCGGGCGGCATGTCGGTCATCCGGGCGCTGCGCTCGCGGCCCGGGTTCCACACGACCGTGTCGGTGAAGCCGCGTTGCTCGAGGAGAACGACGCGGCCTGCGTCCTCGAGGCGGGTGGCGGGCGGGGTCGCGAAATATACGCGATCGATCGGCTCCTCGGCAGTCACAATCTCGCGGCCTTCGGACTCCATGGCGCTCGCTCCACGGTTCACGTATCGCGCGCCCCGCAATCCTTCGAGACGTGCAGTGGCAGCCTCCGAGACCCGGAGGTACGTGTGCAAGGCGGCGGTGAACGCGAACGCGGCCTTCCCCGTGTTGGCGACGCGAAACTCCACGTCGAGTCGCGGGCCGCCGATGGTGGCAATGAGCTCGAGCCGGAACGCTCCCGGCCACAGCGCCAGGGTTTGCGGCGAGCTTTCGAGTGCGAAGGACACCCGTGAGCCCTGCTTCGACTCGCTCGCGCTCGTGAGGCTCCATGCTTGCGTGCGCGCGAAGCCGTGTTGCGCGAGAGGCCCGCGATCGGCGAACTGCGGAAAAACGACGGGGATACCGCCACGGATCGGGCGCCCGGCCTCGAAAGGGCTGCGCGCGCTCACATACAGGCACTCTTCGCCGTGCGGCGGCACCCACGACAAGAGCTGCGCGCCCTGCAGGGCGGCGATCGCGCAGGCGCCGTCGCGGCTTCGCCAGCGGATCGCCGGCATTCCGTGGAATTGGAGGGCTTCGGCCGAATTCATGAGTTTGCGTGCGCCGCATGGATGACCGCGATGCCAAGGAACACAACTACCAGGATAAGACCCCCAAAGAACCACGGCGCCCATGACTCACCAACAACGTGATACGAGAAGAAACCGGTTGTGAGAATGAGCCATGGCGCCGAATGGAAGATTGATCGGGACAATACAAGGAGCGGGCCGTGGCCACTACTTGCCGCCGAGCCATATTGAGATGGCCAGAACAACGATGAATATTCCCGCCACGGCGTAGATGCTCCCCATGGACCGAAGCTTGGCTCGGGCAAACTCGCCGAAGAAAACGAACTCCTGCGACGGGAATCGATTCCCGCAATTTGGACAGATGTCGAATGAAGCGCCATCGAGCCTGGCCTTCGCAATGAGGCGCTCCGGGCCGTACAACAGGCGTCCCCGCAGCCGTTCGGGCCCCGCGCTCCTTTGGTTGTCGAAGCCGAAACCGCAATGCGGGCACTTAGCTTGTGACATGGCGGAGCACCTCTCTGTTGTCAGGCCGCATTCTCTGCTCGGGCGCGTGCTTTGGCGCGAGCACGCGGAGTACGGGAAATTCGGATGGGTCATGGACCCGATGAAGGTCGACTTGCTCGGAGCGAAGTGAGTGCCTTCCGCTGGACCGACTGACCAGATCGTAGTTCCCTTGGTGGGATTTCCATCAGAGTCAGTCCAGGTGAAGGCTGCCCCGCCCCAGTCCTGAACGTCGATCCCGAGGTGCTTCTTGTACCAATCGCATAGCGCCTTCGGATCCTTGGCGCTCATGAAGATGCCGCCGATGCCTGTGACTCTTCGCATTCGGATCTCCGATGTTGGCTGAAACCTCCAAGGCTACCGCTTCCGACGTCTAACACGATGCCTCACGGTTCGCTCCGACGAGTTGTTAGGGCTCATTGCGCGGTTCCTCAACCACGGTGTACCCATGTCGTTCGAGGGTCCATCGTCGCCACCGGTTTCCAAATGCACCGCAAATGACCATGTACGAGATAGAGAGGATGAGGCCTAGACAGGAAAGCTCTCGACTACGTCGTGCCTGGGCCACTCCGTCGAGAAGCCAGATTGGAATGGTGATGATAAAGAGCACCACGAATACGAGCCACAGTCGCCGGTAAATTGCCCAGGCGGCGCCGAACAAGAAGGCGCCCCAACTAAACGCGATGCCGATGCGCTGCCTAGTGCTTCCGCGCGACAAGATGATTGATCGACGCATGAGCCCTAACGTTCGACATGAGCGGACGTCCGCTCGATGGAGGGGTTGGGCGGAGCTTCAGGCCCCACAGCTACAGGGGGCAATGCGAGACGGCGGAGGAGTTGTAGGGTGCATTTCTGCCTAAGGATCGTGGCAAACCACTTCGATGTTGTGCCCGTCCGGACCAATGACGAAAGCTGCATCCCGCCTCCAGAGCCGCGCGATAGAAAGCTTCGACTTGCCGGCGATTCTCGGCCACGAACGCCAGGTGAAGATGCGCCGGCTTCTCCTCGGTTTGATACAGGCACAATGAAACCTTACCCTTTGGCTGGCTAAGCTCGACACCGTTCGGCGGCCATTCCGAGACGACAGTTACGCCGAGCGGTTCGAGTGCCTTGAGGAAGAACGCTTTGCTCCCTGGATAGTCGCTGACTCCGAATTTGACGTGGTCAAACATGAGTTCTCCTGAAGTGTGTGGGCCCGCGCGAGGCCTGACGACCGAGTTGAGCGGCCGACCACGACCGCTGCGCCGCGGCCAGACGTGGCCCACGATGCTCCACGGTCCGCTCCAACGAAGAGTTAGACAGATTTCCCATGCGCACGCCATAGGGGTAGAAGCGCCCCGGTCTCTCGGCGATAACGCTGATAGGGCTCGCCGAACGCGGCGACTAACATTGCGTCCTCCACGCGGATCCGATAATTGTATGCGGCAAACGTCGCGCCGATCGACGCCAAAAGAACGAGCGCGTCCCCTGACGCCAGCGCGAGGCCGTTCAGGCACAGCAGCGAGCCCAGGTAGCCGGGATGGCGAACAAAACGATAGGGGCCGCCACGCTCGATCGCGTGCCTTCGTGGAGGAGCAGCGTGCGCGTATAGCGCTCGCGCAGCACCAGGACCGCCCACAGGCGCAGAAGAAGGCCGAGTACACCGATGCCCACGCCCAGCCATGCGATTGCCGGAATGCCCGGCAGGGGAGCGAGCATCCGTCCTTTCATCGCAAGCACGAAGCCAACCACCGGTACGGCCGAGGCCAACGAGACCACAAGCGTGCTACGCCGGTCGGACACGCCCGTGGCGTGGCTCCGTGCCTTGGCCCCAAAACGGATTTCCGCTTGAATCGCGTAGAGCAGGAGGACAAGTAACGCTCCCACGCCATACGGAGGCAGCGCGACAATTCCCGCAGTGAACTCCCGAAGGTAGGACATTTCTGCGTCGCTTGAGTCTGTCTGACGAATAAGTTCAGCGGCCGGCGCAGCCGGTCCGCTGCAACGCCTTGTTAGGCAGCCGGCCCAACGCGGTTTCGCGGATACCCGATTAGGAAGGTGATAGGCACGGGCGAGCGCCAGCTTCTCTCTTGACCGATTTCCCATACGTATCCGCCTGGGCTGAGGTCAGCCACCATGTCGCGAAGTTCGGCTTCTGAGTACGTGCGCAGGCACGACACGACTCCATCGAAGGCGGCAGCCAAGGGAAGAACAGGCACGATGTATGTAAGGAACATGCGTGACCAGCGAAACGGCTGAGCGAATGGCGCCAGCAGCACAACGGCGATGGGCGAGAAACAAAACAGAGCGATGGCGAAAACAGTACGCTCCGTGAACTCGAAGACAGCGATTGTGGCCCGCTCTCTGACCGCGTCTGCCAGGATCGCACGTGCTACGTCGGGTCGAAAATGGTGGAACGACGTGAAGAGTGTTCGGAGTCCCGAAACACTCCCGACGGCGGTGGCGTCTACGCTTTCTGGTTCGATCGAGATACGGCCCTTCGAGTTCGCCACAAGGCCCCGTGACGCTGCTGCATTCGGGTATTTGTCGGTGAATCGAACATGACGGAGTTGGGTTTCCGAAAAATAGGGAAGCAAGCGGAGCCACGGGCCACCACTGCCGGAACAGAGATCGAGGATGTCGCGCTCACCCGATATCTCGAGTGCGCTTGCTAATCGAGGAAGAATTGCAGCGTAGCAGTTGCCGAGCCCCAAGACGAGCTGGAGAAGATCCGTGATGCCGTGACGCACCGCGGCAGGGCACCACGCTTGGTCTTCAAGTTCGATCAGGTGTCGTCGCCGCATAAGCTTGGGCCGTCCTTACACGCCGCCGTGTCGGTCTGCCTAACGACCGAGTTGAGCGGCTGGCCACGATG
>WNFL01236066.1_pt5 | contig 11194 bp, 8 predicted proteins | sample 5400361 | NCBI WGS metagenome assembly WNFL01 (sample SAMN13153351, study PRJNA577476) | soil metagenome | isolation source: 40 cm soil on Douglas fir-dominated hillslope | place: USA:California | collected 2013-09-17 | reverse complement strand
CCGGCGGAACTTTGGAGCGCCGAGGCTCACGGGTCCGAATCGAAGTAGCGCTGCTCACCGAATGCAGAACAGCGTATTCTGTCCACGCAAGTAGATCTCGCCTTCGATGATCGCAGGCGTTCCGATGAAAGTTTGACCTTCGAGCGAATTGGTGGCGAGCACCTCGAAGGTCTCCCCCATTTTGACGACGACGACGTCGCCGTCTTCGGTCGCGAGGTAGAGCTTGCCGTTGGCGCCCACGGGGGATGCTTTGAAGTTATAGGGCTTGGGCAAGCGCTGCTGCTGGTAAAAGGGCTTGCCGGTTTTAGCGTCGAGGCAGGACAGCATGCCGTTGTCGGTGAGCAGGTATAGCTTGCCTTCATGCAGCACCGGTGAAGGGGTGTACGAGTTGCCCTTCTGATTAGTCCACAGAATGGCGTCGGTACCAGTGAGGTCGCCTTCGCGGCCGAGTTTGATGGCCAGCAGATTCGGATCGCGATAGCCGCTCATCACGTAGACAATTCCATCGGCGGAAACAGGGGCCGGGATGGTGTTCAAGCCCAGGCCGGCGCATTCCCAGATCTGTTTCCCAGTTTCGAGATCGTAGCTGCGAACGCGCCTAGTGGCTGTAACGACGATTTGAGTTTTGCCTGCGTGCGCGAAGGCGACAGGCATGGACCAGTTAGTTCCATCGGCGCGCGGAGTCCGCCAGAGTTCCTTGCCGGTCGCGATGTCGAGCGCGGTGATGAACGAATCGCCTTCGTGATCGTAGTTGAGGATCAGTTTGTCGCCCACCAGCAGCGGCGCGGTGCCTTCGCCGAATCCGAGGCGGATTTTCAGGGCGACGCCAAAGTCCTTTTCCCAGGCCTTGTTGCCGTCCAGATCGTAGACGTAGACACCGCGCGAACCGAACCACGCGACCACGTGCTTGCCATCTGTGACCGGCGAGTTAGAGGCGAAACTGCCGTACTGCGGATGATAGCCCTGATGCGGAACGGCGACTTTGGCCACGCGTTCCCAGAGAGTCTTACCGGTTTTGCGATCGAGGCAAAGGAGAACCAGTTTATGTTCGACCAGCGGACCGCCACCGCCAGGACCACCGCGTCCACGGCCGCGTCCACCGGGACCGCCGCCGGGAGCGGGAGCGTCCGATGACGAAGCGGCGGGAGCAGGCGCAGTCGCGGTCTGAACCGCGGTAGTCACGAAGATGCGATCGCCCCAGATGACGGGGGACGAATGCCCGCGACCGGGAATCGTGACCTTCCATTTAATATGTTCGGTGTCGCTCCAATGCAGGGGCGCGTCGCCGCGGGCCATGCCGTCGTTGGCGGGACCACGCCAATTGGGCCAGTCGCCGGGGCCCGCTGCACAGGCAAGACCGGCGCCGAAGACCAGAGAAATCGTGAGGACACCGGTGAACAGCAGTCGCATAGGGGTTTCGCTCATGATACAACGCGCGCTTTCGACGGGCCCTGGGGCTGATAGGATGGCTGGGACGAATCAGGAGGACAAGAATACGTGACTTCACCCAGCCATGTTGCTGCGCGTGGCGCACTCGAGCGCGATTTAGTCGGCGATTTCGTACGGGTGGTGGAAGAGGCCGCGATCGCTGCGGCGCGCACCATGGGTCAAGGCGACCGCAGCGGCTCGGATCAGGCCGCAGTACAGGCTATGCGGCGCGCGTTCGAAGAAGTGGAGATCGCCGGCAACATTGTGATCGGCGAGGGCGAGCGCGACGAAGCGCCCATGCTGTACATCGGCGAGAAAGTAGGAGCGCCGGGCCGGCCGGGTGTCGATTTTCCGCAAGTGGACATCGCCGTGGATCCGCTAGAGGGCACCAATCTGTGCGCCACTGGAACCGCGAACTCGATTGCGGTGCTGGCGGCTTCCGAGCCGAACGGGTTGCTACATGCGCCGGATTGTTACATGGAAAAAATCATCGCGGGTCCGGCGTGCCGCGACGCGCTGGATATCGACGCGCCGGTGAAGTACAACCTCAAGGCGATCGCGCATTGTCTGGATCGCGAGGTAAAAGACCTGGTGATCATGGTTCTTGACCGGCCGCGTCACGAGGAACTGATCAAGCAGATCCGGGCATCGGGCGCGCGCATCCGGCTGATCCCGGACGGCGATCTTTCGGCCGGGATAGCCGCAGCGGTACGCGGCGCGGGCGTGGACGCAGTGATGGGAACGGGCGGCGCGCCGGAAGGCGTGATCACGGCGGCTGCGCTGCGGTGTCTCTCAGGCGAGATGGTGGCGCGGCTGGTGGTGAACACGCCCGAACTGGAAGCGCGGGTCGAGAAGATGGGGATCCGCGATCCGAAACGCGTGTATAGCGCGCGCGACCTCGCGCCCGGCGAACAGATTGTGTTCGCGGCAGCGGGTGTCACGGAAGGCGCGCTGCTGCACGGCGTGCGATTCTTCGGCGACGGCTGCCGCACGCACTCGCTGATGATGACGTACGCGTCGCGTAAGGTGCGCTTCGTCGACACGGTCCACATGTATCGCGATCCTGGGCGGCGCGGAGTGAGGCTGTACTAAAGATGTGATTTCGGAGAAAAACGGCGGGCCTGTTATGATGGGCTCATCATGCCTGGACTACGCGCGGAACTCGCTCCGATCTCTGAAGCCGTTACTAACGATATCCGCGTGGAGGTTTTGGCGCGCTATTCACCGGAGAATTCGCGTCCGCAGCAGGATGCGTGGGTGTTCCAATATACCGTCCGCATCACCAATCAGGGAACCGAGACGGTGCAACTGATCAGCAGGCACTGGATCATCACCGACGCGCTGGAGCACATAGAAGAAGTCCAGGGCCCGGGAGTAGTGGGGGAGCAGCCGGTGTTGGCGCCGGGCGAGTCGTTCAAGTATTCGTCGTGGTGCCCGCTGAAGACTCCGGTAGGAATGATGCACGGGACTTATCAGATGGTTCGCATCGGCGGAAGCCAGTTTGACATCCAGATCGCGCCGTTCGGCCTGAAAGCTCCGTATACCGTCAACTGATCCGGCCGTAGCTAGTTTGGCCGGCCTGAGATTTCGTTGGTCATCCCTTCATTGGCCAGATCTTCGGCGGTCACACCTTCCCGTGGCGCCACACCCACACCTTCGTGCTCCAGGGCCTCCGCGAGCCGGGTCAGATCGTCCATGGTCCCCACGCTTAGAAACACATCGACCAGGTGCGGATCGAAGTGGTGTCCCTTTTCCTGACGGATGATCGCAACCGCGTCAGACACGCTGCGAGCGGTCTTGTAGGGGCGCGCGTGGGTGATCACGTCGAAGGCGTCCACCAGGGCGACGATGCGCGCCTCCAAAGGAATCGCTTCGCCCTTCAGGCCGTAGTAGCCTTTGCCGTCCCAACGCTCGTGATGATAGAGGGCGATGCGCTCGGCCATTTGAAGAATCGGGAATTTACTTCCGGAGAGCAGGCGGCGGCCGATCTCGGTATGCTCCTTCACGCGCTCCCGTTCTTCAGGAGTCAGGCTGCCGGGCTTGAGCAGCACTGCGTCGGGAATGCCGATCTTTCCTACGTCGTGCAGCGGCGCGGCGCGATAGAGCAGGTCCACCTCTTCGTTCGAGAGCCCCACGGCCTGCCCCAGAATCGCGGCGAGCCGCCCGATGCGTTGGGTGTGGCGGCCGGTGTCGTCGTCGCGCAGCTCGGAGGCCAAGGCCAGGCGTTGCAGAATCTCCATCTGCGCTTCCTCGAGCGCCCGGGTTCGCTCGCGGACGCGTTCTTCGAGCGTGTGGTTGTAGATCAGCAGGCGGTTGTGCAGCCAGCGCGTTTCCAGGAGATTGTAGATGCGCAACAGAACCTCGGCCAAGTCCAACGGCTTGGTGAGAAAGTCCTTGGCGCCCATAGCGAGAGCGTCCTGCTTGGCCTTGCGGGAGAGATCCGCGGTAAGGATCAGGATGGGGACGTAATCCTCCGACGCGATGCGGGAGCGAAACTGGCGCATCAGGGACATGCCGTCGACGTGCGGCATGCGGAGATCCATCGCCACGAGGTCTGGCTGATATTCGGTGAAGGCCACCAGGGCGAGGCGCGCGTCGGAGACGCTCTTGAAATTCTGGTAGCCGCCCTGCCGGAGAATGCGCTCGAACAGCACCGTATTCTCCGGAACGTCATCGATGATCAGAATGCGGCTGCGCTGGACGATTTCCGGATCCATGCTCAGGGCTTCACCTTCCGTGACGCTTCGGCCATCGCCGCTGGAACTGCGGCCGGGCCCACGGTATTTGCGGTGTTCTTAGCGCGTTCGACCTGCCGCATCGTAACGTCGAGCAGGCTGAGCAACTGGCGCACATCGAGCGGCTTGGTGAGATACTCGCGGGCGCCGGAATCCGTGAGGCGGCTGATCTGGCGGAGCGTTGCGTCCGCGCTGACGATGGTCACCGGGATGTGGCGGGTCTTCGGATGGAGGCGCAACTGACGCAGCACTTCTTCACCGTGCAGGTCGGGCAGATGCAGATCCAACAGAATCCAGTCGGGTACGTGCGCCTGTGCGAGTTCAAGTCCAAGCTGTCCTTTCATCGCAGCCAGTAGTCTCACGCCGGGGTAATAGGACAAGATTCGTTCCATCAGGCGCAGGTTGGACAGGTTGTCTTCGATGTACAGCACGGTGCCGCATTGCGCGGATGCGCCCACTTCCGACACCGTCGCGATGACCTCGCTTTCGGGTTGATCGGCGGGATGCTCCAGCAAGGCTAGCTCGATGAAGAAACGGCTGCCGACGCCCGGAACGCTTTCGGCGCTGATGCTTCCACCCATAGCCTCCATCAGTTTTCGGGAGAGCGCCAAGCCCAGACCGGTGCCTTCAATACCGGCCTCGTCGGCATTCAGGCGCTCGAACGGCTGAAAGATTTTCCGCAAGCCCTCGGACGAGATTCCACAGCCCGTGTCGGCGACTTCAATGCGCAGGCGATCGTCCGGTGTTTCTTCGCAGGCAAACACTACGGATCCGCCGGGCCGGTTGAACTTAACGGCGTTCGAGAGCAGATTGAGCAGCACCTGTTTGAGGCGTTGCCGGTCCGCGAGCACGTGCCGGTCGCAGCGAATGGCGATATCCGGATCGATGCGGATGTGGTGCTGCTCGGCCAAAGGACGCACCAGATCCAGCGCGTCTCGGAGCGCTTCGCGCATGCGCACGGGTTCAGGAGAGAGTCCCAGGCGCCCCGCTTCGATGCGCGCCAAATCTAACACTTCGTTGATTAGCTCCAGCAACATCTGGCCGCCCCGTAGCACGTGGCGGACGTTGTCGCTCTGTTCGGGCGTCAAACTCTGTAGCTCCAGGAGCTGCGCAAATCCGAGAATCGAGTTCAGCGGAGTGCGCAGCTCATGGCTCATCCGCGAAAGGAATTCGCTCTTGGCGTAGTTGGCCTGTTCGGCCTCCTGCTTAGCCAGACGCAGCATGTCGGCGGTATGTTTTTCGTGAGTGATATCGCGGAACACAGCGACACCGCCGCGCAGGGCTCCGTCCTGCCCGGGAAGTGCTGGATCTTGAATGTTGAGCGGACGGGCGGACACGCTCACCCAGGAACCATCCGGCTGCTGAGGATGGCGTACGAATAACACAGTACCGTCGACCGATTCGCCGCGCATCGCGCGCTGCAGCGGCAATTCATCGGATGGGTACGGCGTTTTCATATCGTCCAGGAACAGGCCGTAGTGTTCGGCCCAGTTATCGGGGTTGCCGCTGGAAGCGCCCCGCCCCAGAATCTGCTCCCCGGCCGGATTGAACACCAGGAAGCGGCCGCGCTCATCAGCGACCACCACGCCGTCGCCCATGCTTTCCAACACCGATTCCAGAATTCGCGTCTGTCTCTGCAACGCCTGCTGCGACTGGGCCAGCTCGTATTCGACACGTTTGCGCGCGGTGACATCCGACAGGATGCCGTGTAGCCGTGCCGGTTTGCCAGGCTCGGCCGGATAGTGCCGGCCACGCGCCTTCACCCAAAGATTCTGGCCGGAGGGAGGCACGGTGCGGTACTCCACGTAGTAGGCGCCGCCCTCCGCCAAGACCCGGTCCAGCTCCGCGCGAACTCGTTCGCGATCGTCCGCATGAATCGCCGCCAACCACTGCCCTACGTTCGCGGGCAGCGGCTCAGCGGGGTAGTTGACGTTTTGCAGCGCTTCCGCTCCAACCTGGTAGCGGATCGAACCGTCCTCGGCGTTCAGCTGCCAGATCATGATCTGCCCGCCTTCCAACGAAAGACGGATGGTTTCGCGCTGATCCTCAAGAGTCGCCGCCGTCGCTTCCAGGGCACGGGCCAGCCGGTCCAGTTCGTCGGAGCCCTCGGCGTCCTCCAAGCGGGAATCGCCGGGCAGCAACTGGGCCGCCGCGCGTTCCAGATCCTGGACGCGGTGAATGATTCCCGCCGAAAAAACGAAGACCGTGAAGAGCCCCGCCAGTAGAGTCGCAGCCCCGCCACCGACGATCGCCAGATTCATCCATCTGTTGCGTTGGTCACTTTGCTGATTCCGCTGCCGGAGTTGCTTGCTCTCCGCGACCGCCATGTCCCGGTATTCCTTGAGAATCCGATCCATCGCGCCTTTTTCCTGGAGCAGCACTTCGTTAGGCACTGCGCCTGGTAGCGCGCGCGGCCCGGACGCAAGCGAACCTTCGAAGGTCTCACGAATATTCTGCAAAGCGATCTGTTGTTCGCGAATCGCCTGCTTCAGACGATCCAGGCGCGGGGCCTGATCCGGGTCATCGTGCACCAGTGTGTCGAGCCGCGCCGAAGAGACCTTCGCAGCCGCTTGGGCGCTTTCGAGCTGCTGACGAAATTCCTTCTGACTGGTGAGGATGTATCCACGCGCGGCTGATTCGCTGTACAACAACTGGGCAAAGAGTCTCTGGAGTTCGACGGAAACCTCGACGGTATGGCGAACGCGAGTTTCCGATTCGTTCTTCTGCCACTTCAGCGTGAGAAAGAGCGCAGCGGCAAGAACGATGGTGGCCAACGGCAGCGAAATGACGATGAAACTTTTCAGTCGCAGGGGGAGATTGGTCCATAGCTTTGAACCGCGGCGTCGCAGGGAGACCAACCGGGACGTGGCGAACGATGACATGTGGAATTCTCGGAGATCAGATCCATAGATCGTCCATAACCTCGCAATTCCTTAGCGGGATAGGTGAAGGATTATCAGTGGCATAGCGGTCAAGGAACGTCCTACAATCGCGACCGTAGACCCCGGTACTCGGCCCGGTACCATTACTTCCTGAGCTGTGAGTACCTTGTTGTGGTACGTAGGCCGCCACCAGACTAGTTCGTGATGGAGCGCACCGATTTCGAGCAGTGGAAGGCAAAGGAAGTAGCTCGTCTACTTGCACTGGTAGAGACCGAAAGACGGTATTACCAGGAAATAGTGGCGGCACTCCCAGTGCCTTTGCTAGTGCTGGGTGCGGACACTTCCATCGTTTCCGCCAATCGCGCATTTCGCCAATCCTTCTCCCTTCGGACGGATGATTTGCGAAACAAGACCATCCAGCAGATCCTCCCTTCGGAACTTCTGGTGGCGGCGATTCGGGACGCGCACTTGCATGGCGTCGCTCGACCGGCCTTGTTTGTCGAAGCGGCCGGGCGACAGCTGCGGATCGCGGTAATTCCGATTCGGAATTGGGATGACGAGACGGAAGTCGAAACACTCTTGATGGTGGAGGATTTGACGGCACTGGATGCGCTGCGCGGAAGCGCTTCGGTGGCGGTGGCAGCGGAGCCAGTGGTTCACGCACCTCCCGTCGTGCCTGAGCCGGTTCGGATCGCCCCAACGCTGGATGTTCCGGCGGTGGTGTGGCAAGCGGATGCGACGTTGCTCTCCTTCACTTCGGCGAGTGGCGCGGCGAACGGACTCTTTGGGTATCCGCTGGCGCACTGGCGAGAATCACCAGGATTTTTCTCCGAGCGCATCCATCCGGAGGATCGTGAGTCGACAATCGAGTTTTTCCGCGAGGCCGTGCAGCGGGGCGGCGACGCGACGGCTGAGTATCGCGTGCGCAGCGCGCCGGGCGGCGTGATGTGGTGCCGCGAGACGATTCGGGTGCCGGAGCCGGGTGCAGGAATCGTCACGGGAGTCGCCACCGACATCACGCAGCGCCGCGAGCTCGAACAGCAGTTGCTGAGCGCGGAACGCACGGACGCGCTACACGACCTGGCGGGGCGGCTGGCGCACGACCTGAACAATCCGCTGATGATCGCGTACGGCTACGGCGAGGAGTTGCTCCAGAGCTTTTCCGCCGAGGATCCACGGCGCGCCGATGTAGAGCAGATTCTGGCGGCGACCGGACGGATCTCCGGAATCAGCGGTCAGCTTCTCAATTACAGTCGCCGGCATGCTGAGCCCGCGCAGTCCGTAAATCTGAGCCATCTGCTGATGGAAATGGAGGAGCGCATCGCGGAGGCTGCCGGCGATTCGGTGGCGATCGATTTCGCGACCCCTGCCGACGCCGTGGGGGGAATGTGCGACCCGCGGCAGTTCGAGGAGACAATTCTCGCGCTGGTTTCGGGGATGCGGGAAGATGCGCGCGAGCGTACTCGAATTTCAATTACCTGCGAAGCCAACCTGCTGGCCGAGCGGGCCGGCCAAGCTACCCTGACACCCGGCGTCTATGCGCGCGTGACCATCCACGATAACGGCCGCGGCGTGGAACCGCCCGCGCAGGCTCGCGTTTTCGAAGCGTTTCTTGCGCGTGAACCCGATTTGAGCGCCGGCCCCGGCCTGGCGCGAGCCTACGCTGTGGTGCGCGAATGGGGTGGCGATATTTCCTTCTCGAGTGCGCCGTTCCAGGGCTCGACCTTCACGATTTTTCTCCCGTACTGCGAAGCTCCAATGGCCGAGGCTCACCATGCCGAGCCTACCTCGGAGGTGCCATCGGAGCCTGCCGCAGTTGAGCCGCAGCCCGCGCCGACGATCCTGGTCGTCGAGGACGAGGCGGGAATTCGCGCGCTGGTTCGCAAAATCCTGAAGCGTGAAGGCTATGAAGTACTGGAAGCGGGTAGTGCCGAAGATGCCCTGGCGTGTGCCGCGGCGCAGAGCTCGCCGATCCAGTTGCTGCTGACCGATGTGATGCTACCCGGCATGAACGGGCGGGAGCTAGCGGAGAGAATGAGAGAGGCGACGCCTGACGTCAAAGTGCTATACGTTTCCGGATACACCGACGACGATGACGTGCTGGCCGCGAAGTTCCCGCCCGGCGCACATTTCCTGCAGAAACCGTTCACGCTGAGCGCACTGGTGACCAAGGTCCGGCAGGCGATGGAGAGCTGACCGCGGCTTTAGTTTTTCCGCGCGCTCCAGTTCATGTAGGCTTTGTAACCGGCGCCCGGCGGAGCAACTTCAAACCTGCCCTTTAGAACATTGGCTTCCATCCAATACGACAGTCGGTAGCGCGGCCCCGGCTGCGATCCTTCCGATTCGAAGACGACTGAGCTGTCAGCGGGAAATTTCAAGCTGTAGCGAATGGTGTGACCTTCGCTATCGAAGTAAATCGCGCGCGGCGGGCCGTCCGGCGGATCGGCATAGATCACCAGTAAATCGTCGTGCTGAACGCCGCTGCTGTAGCTGGCGTTGTTGCGGCGCAAGATGATCCGGCCGTTTAATTCGGGTTGAAACGAGAAGGCGCCCTCGCCGGCGCCGAGGGGCGTATCCTTTTCGCCTGCGACACCGATCCATTTGCCGAGTACAAAATCGAGCTGTTTCCAGGCGGGATTGGGTTTGGGCGCGGGCGGCTGGGCGTGGAGAATCGCGGCGGCACCGAGAAACGCGGTGAGCAGATATGGCTTCGGAGACCGCATGGATCATCTTCCTTTCGCGATTGCAGATGCTGCGTGAATTTCCTGAAGGCTCCACACGCGGATGGGATCGCGGCGACGCGAGACGATGGCTTCGACCGATGCTCGGGCGCCGCTCATGGTGGTGATGCAAGGAACCCGATAGGTCAACGCATGGCGGCGAATGGTCTTTTCGTCGCTGAAGGCGTGAGCGCCGCTGGTGGCCGTGTAGATCGCGAGATCGAGCGTGCCGGCTTTGAGAAGGTCGATCACGTTTGGCCGGCCCTCATTGATTTTGAAGACTGTCTTGGTAGGAATTCCGGCGGCTCGAATCGCGGCCGCGGTGCCACGTGTGGCGGTGACTTCGAAGCCGAGTTCGACGAATCGGCGCGCGAGAGTTGTAGCCAGCGGCTTGTCGCGATCGTTGACGCTGAGGAATACGCGGCCTTTGTCGGGCAGCGGCGATCCGGCGCTGAGCTGGGCCTTGGCGAAAGCCTCGCCAAAATTCTCTCCCACGCCCATGACTTCTCCGGTTGAGCGCATCTCCGGCCCAAGCGACGGGTCGACTCCGGGGAATTTATCGAACGGGAAGACGGGCGACTTGACGAAGAATTGCGGCACAGGCAGCACGCCAGTGGCGCTGGTGAAATCGGAGATCTTCTTCCCGAGCATCAGGCCGACGGCGATCTTTGGCAATGGCACGCCGGTGGCTTTGCTGACATAGGGCACGGTTCGGGAGGCGCGCGGATTCACCTCCAGAACGTATACCTTTCCATCTTTCACCGCGTACTGCACGTTCATGAGCCCGATAACATTGAGCGCGCGCGCAAGCTTTTCGGTGTAGCTGCGAATGTCGGCGAGGACCGCTTCTGCAAGCGACGTGGCGGGCAGCACACAGCTTGAATCGCCGGAGTGCACGCCCGCTTCCTCAATGTGTTCCATGATGCCTGCGATCAGCACCGCGCCGGTCGAATCGGCGAGCGCATCGACGTCCACTTCCGTGGCATCTTCGAGGAACCGGTCGATCAGCACGGGGCGATCCTGCGAGAAGTTCACCGCCTCCTGCATGTAGCGGCGCACCGTGTCTTCGTCATAGGCAATCACCATGGCGCGTCCGCCCAGCACGTAGCTGGGGCGAACCAATACCGGGAAACCAATGGAGCGCGCGACTTCGCAGGCCTGTTCTGCGTTGACCGCGGTGCCGTTTTCGGGGGATGGAATCTTCAGATCGTCGAGCAGTTTGCCGAAGCGCTTGCGATCCTCGGCCAGATCGATATTCTCCGGGTCGGTCCCGATGATCGGCACGCCCGCCGCTTTCAGCGGCAGCGCCAGCGTGAGCGGAGTCTGCCCGCCGAACTGCACGATCAAGCCGTCCGGCCTTTCGGTGTCGCAGATGTTCAACACTTCTTCGAGCGTGAGCGGCTCGAAATAGAGGCGATCGCTGGTGTCG
>WNFL01192658.1_pt5 | contig 11196 bp, 13 predicted proteins | sample 5400361 | NCBI WGS metagenome assembly WNFL01 (sample SAMN13153351, study PRJNA577476) | soil metagenome | isolation source: 40 cm soil on Douglas fir-dominated hillslope | place: USA:California | collected 2013-09-17 | reverse complement strand
TCCGCAAAGGCCAGGCTTCTGGAAGTGCGTCGGCACCGGGCATCGGTTTGCTCCATCGCTTTATTCTCGGTCTGTTCGCTGCGACGAGCTAAATTTCCGGTCATCTACCCCGACCTTCGGCTCGACTGCTAAGTTGCAACACTTCCCACAAAGCTGGTGAAGACATCTGGGCAGCTAGCTAAAAGTAAAGTATGCGAATCAATGAGGCTGTGTTCCAGCCGATCGAACGGGATGCTGTAATTGCGACAGCAGAAAGGTATCGGTGGCACATATGGATGCCCACAATTCGAAACGTATTTCATGGCCAAGATAAAACCGGGCTACAGGTCGATACGCCAGATATCAATTTTCGACCTCCTGGTAAACGGGGTGGCTATTGGGTTCCCGGTCAGCTCAATATCGGAGTACCGTACAAATGGGGCGGGTTCGATTCGATCGCAGATTGTGATGAAGGTGTTAAGAATGGCAAATACGCAGGGGATTTAATCACCAAGGGTCGCGACGGTAAAGGCGTGAGTAACCAAGCGGTCGGCGTGGACTGCTCGGGCTTTGTTTCTCGTTGTTTCAATTTACCTCACCAATATAGCACTCTGCAGCTACCTGACCTAACCGTGCCTCTCTCCAGCCCGAAAGATCTGCGCCCTTTGCGGTCACAGGCCAATTTAACTTAGCGGCGTGATTGAAGCCCTTCCGAGGGGAGGTACGGTTTAGTTAAGCAATCGAGTTGGAGTTACGACATGACAAAGATCGTAAAGAAGAGCTTTGATGCTCCGGACGAAATGCGTTGCTTTGACAAGAGCAAGATAGAGGTCGTGGAGTTAGGTAATGTCGAGGCGATCCGCGTCACAAATCAGCCGGGGTGGCGCTGGTCGAAGTGTGTCAAACCGATTGTTGGAACCGATAGTTGCCAAGTTAGCCACGTCATCCATGTCCTCTCGGGGCGGATAAAGGTTCGAATGGACGACGGTTCCGAAGCAGAGTTCGGCGCGGGTGATGTGGGGATTGTTCCTCCTGGGCACGACGCGTGGATAGTTGGGAATGAACTATTTATGAGCATAGACTTCCCAAATTGTCGTCTAATGACCCCGTCATCCGAGCGTCCTATAGGCTGACGCATAATTGAGTGCTGTATCCAATTCAGGTGAGAGCAGCACCTTGCGTTACCAGCCACGTCGCAAGTCTCTCGCGAGTCTTATTAAGATGATCGGCGATGCAGTTTTCCAAATCGCACGCTCTCAAACAAGCCTCCGTCAAGTCATCGACCATTTTGACAGGTGAGTTAGGTAGCTGTGCTGCCTGTATAAGCAAACGCTTTTCGCCGGGGTGGTATTGCCGATTACCCGCGAACACAATATCAAAGTAGCTGGCCAGCCAAGCCGCCGTCCGGTGATTTAGACTGACAAGATCTCGCCGAGCGAAGGCGGACTGGATTTGATCCTCATAAGATGAAATGATTGGCCCCAGTACAGGGAAATTTTTGGCTACCACAGCTCGAAAGAGTTGATCAGGATAAGGCGCGCTAAGAACGCGCTGCTGCAATGTTTCAAACCAGCCATCCCGGTCAGCTAGAACCTGCCCGTGCGCCAACGTGTGGAGAACGCAGGTTGTATAACCGACCGACGCCTCGCAACGGCAGAGTCGCTTCTCCACCTCTTCTTCAGCATGTCCACAGCCACGATACATGATCTCGAACTTTGTGTCGTCTCGCTCAATCCAGGCGTCCTCCCATTCCCAAAAATCGCGATGCAGCTCCAGTCGGGCAGCCCTGGGTCTGAGAATGGCTTCTCGGAGCCTAACCTCAACCGGTTTTCGAGTGTACACATAAAGATCATAGTCAGAGCGTTCATCCGCCAGGTCGGTTGAAATGGAACCGCCGAGGATAATCGCCTCCACGTGGTCCAGCACCGATAGACGAGAGACTAATTCTTCCAACCTCGGATCTGGTGGTGGTCGTAGCATATCGAGTCCTATTGAAAAGTTTGGGCAAACCCTAAGCAAGCTGGTATTCCAGGGTGAATACCCAGGCTGGAGCTTTGAGCCTGGTTGCGTCCAGGCTATTTATAATGAGTCCACGAAAGCCGGAGGGGCAAGATCCAGTCAGGAAGATGGATAATGGATAATGGAAGCCCCGAAGTCCTCAAGTGAATTTAAAGGCCTCCGGCGGGGCGGTAATCAATCGGCAAGCTTTGGGTAGTTAGCTACCGTTGCCGTCGAGGTGCGATTCGATCAGGGAAAGCGCCTCGGTCGGCGAAAGAACAGCAGTATCCACTACAAGGCGCTTTGTCAGCCATGGCTCATATTCGTGCTGTTGCACGGATAGCCACGTCGGGGGATTGAGGCCCGGAATGTCAGATGTCCGAGCTTCCACTCTTTGCTGGTGCTCCATTAGATTGGAGCAGATGACCTCGATGTCGAAAAGGGAGGCCTTAGCTCGATTAGCGGTTGTCCGCCATGCCGTACGGCTCTCAGCCGCCGGATTCACGCAATCGGCTATGACTATTCTTCCGATAGCTTGATTACTTTCAGCTAGAGCAAGTGCTACACAGTAACCGGCAGGGCCGATGTCAGCAGCCAAGACATCAGCGTTGCGAATCGCCTGCTCGATTGCGTCGATCCGAAGATATGTCGCGGATCGACTAGCCGCGAGTTCGCGTGCAAGTGTGGTCTTCCCGGTTCCGGGCAGGCCGCTAAATACGATCAGCATCACGCATTCTTTCTGCCGCGATGCCAGCGGTCAATGTGAACTGCAGCGGTTGCTTAGGATAAGGTGCATTTCCTTCAGAAATCCCCGTCCGAGCTGAATCGACTTTCGCGTCTTTATTTTCACCACGGGCGGATTGGATGCGCCTGGCGAGAAATTGGATTCTTTAATGGGTGTGAAATTGAGCTATAGCGTCTTAGGGATCCGTAAGACTCTCGAACTCTTAACAAGGTTTGGGTGTGTTTGCCGTCATCTTGAATATGATCAGCACCCTCAACAGCCCGTGTATATCGTAGCGCAAAAAACTGCCTAATTGATTTTCTGCGCTCTTCCAAGTGACTTCACGAAGGGCGAAAGGGGCAGGATCCAGTCGGGAATACACCTCAGTTTGAGATAGCGTCAGTGTGCCACGCTAGATTAGAAACTGCGGCGTGAGACTACAGTGTTTTCTGTGTGTGCTGTTTCTGGACGTAATCTCAGTTGCAGTTGCGAACGCCCTGCAGAATGTCGATCCGTCTCCCGCGCCCTCGGTCGTTATTGCTCCAAACGGTACGGTGCGAGTTACGCGAGTAGTACCGGTTCCCACCACGATTAGCCCAGAGGCACAGAGAGAGCTGGCCAAAATAAAGCCAGTCACCGATTCGCCCCAGTCTCTTGAGCAGCAACGAGTGGATACTGAAAAGTGGCAAGCGGAGATGGGGGAAAAATCGCTCAAATTGTATTCGGTGAATTTAACGAAAGACACGATTGCCGACGTTCCCGTACGAGTGGTGACGCCGCCCTCGGTGGCTCCCGAAAAAAGGTCGCGGGTGCTGATCAATTTGCACGGCGGGGGATTCAGGGTCGACTCGGGGTCTCTTTCGGAAACAATCCCGATTGCGAAGCTCACTGGAACCAAAGTGATTTCCGTTCTTTATAGACTCTCGCCAGAAAACCAGTTCCCGGCAGCCGTGGATGACGTTGTGGTCGTGTACAAGGAGCTGCTAAAGACCTACAAGCCCGAGAATATTGGCGTGTACGGCACGTCGGCGGGTGCGGCTCTGACCGCTGAAGTCGCGGCGGAGCTTCGTAAATTAAGTCTGCCGTTACCGGCGGTACTCGGCATTTTTGCCGGTGGCGGCGACTTGAGCGAAGCCGGCGATTCGGAGGCGCTTTTTGATTTGAACGGTTTATCGGAGCACATGGATCCCCCAAAGCCGGGTCAGGTAGACAGGAAATACATAGGATCAGCCGACCCCAAGGATCCTGTTTTGTCTCCTCTCTATTCTGATCTGAAGGGTTTTCCTCCCACCTTGTTTGTCACCAGCACCCGCGATTTGGCGCTAAGCAGCACGGTGATCCTGCACCGAGCATTTTTACGGGCGGGAGTGGAAGCGCAACTGGTCGTTTTTGAGGCGCTTCCCCATGCATTCTGGAACAATCCAGAGCTGCCGGAATCCAAAGAAGCTGATCACTTGATGGCCGCGTTTTTCGACCATCACTTGGGAATGTAGACGATCACAGCGAATTTGAAGACGTGGTTTCGCATCCGCAGTCGGGTGCTGAATCTGCGGCTTTGGCGTTTGTTGTTCTTAGGTCGGGATAGATTTCCACGGTGAGACAATAATCGGTAAATCCCACCGCTCTCCAGAAGGCGATGCCGATCTCATTCTGGCACAAGACCTCCACGGTAATGCGCTTATCTTTAGGCCAGACCTGCGAAAACAAGATCTTCACGCATTGCTGACCAATGCCGGCACGGCGCTTGTGGCGTTGGACGAAGAATTGACGCAAGTCACCGGAAAACGGGCCGCCACGGCAAACCATCGGTTTAAGAACGCTGCACCTTGCCGACCTGCATGGCAAACCCATAAATGCCGCTGTAGGTGCCCATGATCTGGTTGAGCACCGGGGCGAGAGGCCGGGCGTCGTCTTCTTTTAGCTCAGCGACCACGGCGGTCCAGTTGATCGGAACGACCCCGGCTTGCATCAAACGCAGCGCCACGATCAGATCGACCTGGGGACTCCACGTGCCGCTGGCGTCCATCACGGTGTACACCTTAAACCCGTGGCTCATCAGCGAGATCGACGGCGAGACCAGGTTGGAATCAGTCATGACGGCCGCCAGGACCAGCTGCCGCCGTCTCAGGCCCGTAATGGCGGCGCGGGAGCCTTCATCGGCCCACAGGTTGACGGTGGACCGGTGGTAAGGGGGAGTATCCCCTACGATCGAAAGCAGTTCGGGCAAGACCGGTCCATTGGCGTCGTCTACGCCCGAGGAAAAGAGAAGGATCGGCACTTCGGCGGCCTTGGCGGCGTGGGCGAGGCCCAGCACGTTGTTCTTCAAGTGGTCCAGCGGCATGCTGCCGACCTTGGCAAGAAGGTTAAGCTGAAAGTCAATCAGGAGAAGCGCGCAATCCGATGCGCTCAAAGGGTCGAATTTGCTCATGGGGTACGGGTGTCCATCGTTCGGCACTCGGGCTGGCGCGGTTGCCGGCTTAAGACCTCGGACCTTGGCAAAGGCGTTGCATGCGCCTACCCGCAGCCGTGACTTTAACATGCGCCTGATAGGGAGACCAGTAAAACCTGAGCCGTCACGACCCACCCCCTTTTTCCGTCCCTGTCGCTCACCCAGCGGATCATGGCAATTCCCCTGAAACGATTCGCCCGTCCTCTGCTGGGCCTTCTTTCGGAGAGCGAAATGCAGGCACTCTTGCAAGCTATGGACAATTCCTGGAGCGGACGCCGCGATCATCCGCTCTTTCTTTTTCTCTACAACACCGAAGCCCGCGTTCCGAAGCTCTCTCCGTCCGAGTGCAAACCGCGAGCCGATCTATTGAACTTTCTTGATGGTCTCTAATTATGCAAAGACAGGAGGTGCTGCAGCGCCGGCCATATCCAATGCCCATCGAGGCAGATCGGGCTTAGCCCGGGTTAAACTTTGCCTAATTCCTAACGGTTCATAACTTCTTCCAAGGGCGACAGTTCGCGGAGCTTTTAGTGTTTGTCGCCAGCCGGTATTCCAGGGCGAATACCCAGGCTGAAGCTTGAGCCTGGTTTTTCCAGGCTCATTAATGGCCCACGACAGTGCGAAAGGGGGCAGGATTCGATCAGGAAGAAGGATTACGGAAGCTCCAGAGCCCTGACGTGAACTTAAAGGCCTCCTAGGCGATAGCCGGATCAGCGAGGCCTCATACAACGCCCCACCGGCGTTGAGGTGCAGGAAGCCAGTAGCGATAGCGGAGGGTTTGACGGGCGACAGCCCGTCCTTCTCAAACGCACTTAGAAGGACGATCAAGTATCAAAATCGCTAAGGGGCGCGGAATGACGAATTCGCATGGCTGAAGAGACCCTCTGGATTATGCGTCAGAAGCGGCCTCATATGGGGTTTTGAATGAGGCCCACCGCCTGCTCCAGCAGGTCCGCCGGGGTTCCCGCCGCGGCAAGAAGCTTCCAGTTTAATCTCTCGGCCAGCGCCTGACGGTGTTACCAAGCGAGACATCAGGCCGGGTTGCCGTAAAGAGAACGTGCAGGCGTCTGAGGGATTTGGGTCGACAGAAAATTCGTGCCATAGTGGCCGTTTTTCGACCCGCATGATTCAACCTCTATCACACGACCACAGTTTGAGCAGCAAAGTGGATTGTTCGATTCTGATTTGCTTTCTCATTTCGGCTCTAGTCTTCGCCTGGGCGCCACCAGCGACGGCTCAGGAGGAGATCCATTCACTTCTGAAAAAGCTAACGGCAGCGAGCGGCGTGGGATGGGACCTGATTGGTGAGATCAAGGCTAACGGAGAAGAACGCGTTGCCGGGTTGCATGGAACCGCGACATGGTTTCAAGATGTGGCAACTGGACGGTTCGCCGTTCACAGCGACTTAGGAATCAAGGGGTTCTCCGAAGAATTTGATGGAATGACCCGATGGCGACAAGATGCCTCGGGTGGGGTCCATCCCCTCAATTCAGAGGACGCTCGGGCACGCACCTCCAGCGACGCCTTCTTGGTTCGTCGCGGATACCTCAAGCCCGAGATTGAAGCGTCTGAAGTTAGATGGCTCGGCCAAAGGACGGAAAAAAATCGTACATACAGCGCTATTCAAATCACTCCTCAGACCGGAGAGCCAATCGAGATGTGGATCGATGATTCCACCCATCTGATCGATCGTACCATTCAAATCTTTCCCACCTCAGAGATCACAATCCGGTACGCGGATTATCGTCTGGTCGGGTCATTGATGCTCCCCTTCCAAATTACCGTGAGTGACGACGATCCCAGGGACGATGATGTCCTGCAAATCCACTCCTACGCTTTGGAAAATTCCGCCCAGGACTCCCATTTTGCTCGACCCATTCCTCCTGAGGACACTCGATTTTTGGACGACAGCGGAGTAACCGTGCCCATATCGTTCGATGCCGGCAAATTGGTCATCGAAGCGAAAATCGATGGCAAGGGTCCGTTCCCGTTCCTCTTGGATACCGGCGGCCACGCGATCCTAACCCCCGATGCAGCCAGAGCTTTAGACCTTGTTCCAACAGGCGGCGGAGTAACTCACGGTTCCGGCTCCGGCTCCTTAAGTGAACAGTATACCAGAGTTAAGCTGATTTCGATGGGGTCAGCGGAAATCAAGGATCAGTCGTTCGTCGTGATCCCGCTGCAGTACACCATTATCGAACGTGGCAAAGAAGCGCCGTTAGCGGGCATTCTTGGTCTGGAAATCTTCGAAAGATTTGCGCTATCACTCGATTATCATGGCAAGACTCTTAGGCTTCGACCCTCGCAGGGATTCCACTACGATGGACCCGGAACCAAAGTACCAATCCGATTTTCCGATGATATCCCCGAGATCGAGGCGGTGGCAGACGCTGCGCACGGTGTTTTTGCTATCGACAGTGGCAACTCCGGTTCTCTGGTCATTCACGCCAAGTTTGGCAATCGCTCCGGGCTGGCTGAGAAATTGAGCAAAGGGCTAAGCCTCACTTCATTCGGCGCCGGCGGCGAATCACAGAACTGGATTAATTACCTTGACCGGTTTGAGATCGCTGGAACGAGCTTGCGACATGTTCTAGCGCGCTACGCCAACGATAACAAAGGAGCGTTCTCTTCCCGGACAGAAGCCGGTAACATCGGGAGCGATATTCTCGCTCGATTCAGGATCGTTTTCGATTATGCGGGTGGAGCACTCTATTTTGAGCCCGACCCTTCCTTTCAGCCTACTCCTTACAGTCGTACGGGATTGCAGGCATTAAAGAGTGATCCTGAAGCATTCCATGTTCTCACAATATTACCGAAAACGCCGGCTGCTGAGGCAGGTCTTATGCCGGGCGATGAGATTACTGCAGTCGATGACATCAGTGCAGCTGACATGAGCGGCAGCGATTTGTTCTACAAAATGCGGCAATCTCCTGGGACGTCATTAAAGCTTTCCGTGTGGAGAGGCAACGAAGTCTTCTCGAAGACCCTCGTGCTTCGTGAGCTTTTGGATCGGTCAAATGACTCTTCCATGTGTTTTCACGAAGGGCTAAGGTTCTAGGTCAATTCGGATTGCCCGCGCAACGACGTCCCAATTAAACCAATTAGCTTCTGATATTGGTTTTGGCTGATGTTCTGGTGCCACGTCCAAGACGATTGTGTCTCGGTCCCGGGTGACGCGAACAATAAGTGGAGCCCTGGTGGCAACTAAAAACCAATTGCCGAAATGTATTCTCCGATGTGAAACACCGTGGTAAGCGGGATTCACCAGTATCACATCTTTGTCTCAGATCGTTAGGTCCTGAGCCCGGAAAATCATGATTAAAGGAATCCCACTTCAACCATAGGTGCTTCTCCACTAGCTATAGCTTGCCCTGCTCGACACCGCTGAAACGCAGGGCCCTGGTGTCGCGGGCGACGATATCGTTCATCTCCTGTTCGAGCAATTCGCGGTCATCGATAGCGCGCAGCAACCGTCCGGCAAGCGTATCGAAGCGACCGGCGGCGATGTCTGCGATCAGCGCTGCAGCGCGTGAGGGCGGGATATTCACACCGTCGTCAAAAAGCTGCTGGATATTAGGAAGATAGGCCCTTCCGGCTTCCGAAAAGAGTTGCAACTCAGTCATCGACGTGCGCACCAAACCCGGATCGACGGCGAAGGCCAGAACGCCGCCGCCGCCCGTCGTATCATTGAGGCACTCGGTAAAACGCATGATTGCCGTTTTGCTAGAGGCATAGCCTGACCCGTTTGGAAAACTGTTGCCCGTACCCCCGCCGACCAGGTTGACGATCCGGCCTTTTCCTCGGGCGAGCATTGCCGGTGCCACCACACGGCAGGTATGGAAGGTACCGCGCAGATTGATCTCGACATCCTGCCACCAGACATCCGGATCACATTCCCATATCGGACCGAAAGCGCGAAAGGAGCCGTGGTTGTTGACGACCAAGTCAATAGGCCCGAGCTCGGACGCTACGCGGTCAAGTACATGTTCGACAGCTCGGCGGTCAACAAGGTCCACAGGGAAGGAGATCGCTACTCCGCCTTCCCCGCCAATCAGAGACGCCGTCTCGTCTATCTCACCCGCCGTCCGCGCCAGGACGGCAACTTTGGCACCGCTCCGCGCCTGATGAAGCGCGATCTCACGCCCGATTCCGCGCCCTGCGCCGGTGACCACTGCGATGGTGCCATTTAAGTCAGCCATGATAATCTCCTCCTGGATAGCGGCAGCGAGATGCAAAGTGTCAATCGCACTATCATTACGGCAATCATATCGTTCGAGCCTCAATTGGCAATCGTACTGTCAGCCATCGCGAAGAGGCGCTGCAACATCGCCAAAATCATGAACCAGCCGGTATAGGATGAATACCCAGGCTGGAGTTTTGAGCCTGATTTCTCCAGGCTCTTCCAGTGACTCCATGGCAGGATAGAGGGGCAGGATCCGATCAGGAAGATGGATAATGGAAGCCCCGACGTGCTGGAGTCAATTTAGAGGCCTCCCCGGGCGGTAGCGCTTTGGGGAAACAAGGCCTCAAACAAGCCTCACCGGCATTTGAGGTGCAGGAAGCCAGTAGCGATAGCGGAGGGTTTGACGGGCGACAGCCCGTCCTTCGCTATAAGGTGCTTTTCTTTTGGGAGTTCACGGTACCGGTTTCATATCCCGGATGACTGTTACTGGACCTTGGCCTCGGAGCTGAGCAACAGGCTCGGGTTCTCCAGCGATTTTCTCATGGACAACAGCTTGAGGTCTCCTCCCTGTCTGCCCGGTTGAATGGGTTTTGGATTCCGCGCTCCTGCACCTCGGCTGCTCTTTCCCTTCCGATATGCTTCTCATAGATGCTGAGCACCGCTTCCGGGAACTTGTTCTGCGTATCTCGCAGCAATTCTTGTTTAGTTCGGAACTTGAGGAGCTCTTTCCGGAAATGTGCTTCAATCTCGGATTTGATATGTGCCCCTTCCTCAACCGAGACCAATCTCTCCTTCGCTGCCGAGGCCACCGAGGTTTCAGCGATTACACGAGCTTCTTCCAGGCTTAGACGATCCACTTCGGCACCGCGCAACCAGGTCCCCTCACTCCGGAAAGATCCAGTAGTTTTCCTATCGTCACCCCGCTCCCTGTATTGGATCTCATGTCTTTCGAAGACCGGTTTGCCAACTTCCTCGGTGCGAGCCGGTCCAGACCAAACGATTGCGACGATCGTTCCCGCTCGATTCAACCACGCCTCCTTGATCGCGGTCGGCTGTTCCAACTCCATCAAGAGCGGCTTGGCCCGACTGCCGCAGCCGATCGCTGGCGCAGCGCCGCATACCAAGGGAACGTCGTAGAAAGTGATGATTTCCATTTTAGCAGAATTTGTTCATGACTGGGCTCAACGGTGTCTGGGAAAGGATCGAGTTATTCAGCGGCACAACAGGTGCGATTTTCGCCCTGCATTGGCGGACATTTTACCGAACCGTAAGAACAAAAGACACAGCAGTCGCCAGGCGTGGGGCGCAGCAGCGTCTTGCAATGAGAGCATTCGTAGAAAAATTGGCAGGCGTCGGTCGGCATCGTTTCTCGTTTCGCGAAGCCGCAAACAGGGCACACAAGCACGGATTCAAGAAGAACTTCGCTCATACCCCGATTCAATTGTGGACAGAGGAAGGATAACCCGCGTCCGCAGTCGCTTTGGTTAGCGTATCGGTGCTCGCTTTATCAGGATCAAACGAAATGCTGGCGGTTTTCTTGTCGAAATCCACTTTCGCGTCCGTTACCCCAAGCACTCTTTCGAGTGCTTTTTTGACTGTGATCGGACAAACCGCACAGGTCATATTTTGCACATCGAGAGTGACCGTTTGTAAGGTTCCGGCAAATACGGTGAAAGGAAGTGCGACGACTGCACCGATTAGGACAAAACGATTCATTAGCGATTTCATAATCAATAAAACAGGGGGGCAACCCAGGGTACAGCGATTAGCCCAAGTGCTAGGACTGTGACGATCCAGAAGGCGAGGCGCTGGTGTTTCAATGTGCGCGGATTAGCGCACGCCGATCTGGGCGTGCAGACTCGA
>WNFL01021340.1_pt3 | contig 11197 bp, 12 predicted proteins | sample 5400361 | NCBI WGS metagenome assembly WNFL01 (sample SAMN13153351, study PRJNA577476) | soil metagenome | isolation source: 40 cm soil on Douglas fir-dominated hillslope | place: USA:California | collected 2013-09-17 | reverse complement strand
GAATCAGTCTTTCCGTTCAAGCAAATTCTTTCCTCGTCGCGTATCCTTTCGCAGTGACAAAAAATTTGTCGCAAGGTCAGCCTTCACGAATGATGTGGGTTAGATGGTGCTGATTCCTACATTGGAGAGTTTGTCGGTAACAGCATCGTGCTCAGGTTTGACTATGGCGGATACTCGAACCCTCTCAAAGAAGAAAGGAAACCGATTTATGTCGTCATTCACAAGTCCATCGACGGGCATGCCGCAAAAATAGTGAGTCCAAGAGTACCTAGTCATGGGATAACGGGCGTATATTTCCGCAACGTGGGTAACGCGAGTGCGCTGACCCTCTTTGGGAAAGACCTTACCCCCACGCAACAAGAATTGGCGCTGAAGATATTTGAGACACTTCGATTCGGAGGCCCGCCTCCCCGGTATGTTGTTCCACCGCCGCCACCCACCAAGAACGTCCAGTGACGCGCTAATCGACTAGGGAACCCGTCCCAGTGCCCGGTTAGTTCGTACTTGAAGGCGACCTAGCTTCTTGCGCTCGCGCGTTTCTAATCCCCGGCACTTACGGTGCAAAATGCATGGGTCAGAGGCTCTTCAAAAAAGCGAGTAAGTGGTCAGTGGGTCGGTAACGGCTATTTCGCGTTTTGTTGGGAGTGGCCTTGGCAAGTGCCTTCTCCTTCATCGCCATACTGGCGTGGAGGTATTTTAAATGTGCTGCAGCACATTTACGCTACTATGTGCAGTGGGACGTTATGTAGAGTTGCTGCTGTAAGTGCTTGCCGGTCAATTCATTCCTGTTGGATTACAGCACATAAGATTTCATGATGCACTCCTCGGTGGCCATGGAGCCACGCATTACAGAGGAGGTTCGTCATGGAAACCCATTCGGAAAACTTGCAACTGGGGAGACTCGTCGCTGAGGCTGTGGTCGAAATCGAACGGCTGGGCTACAGCAGGAGATCACGGAATCGGTATCGAGCAATCTGGGAACACCTCATCGAATTTTCCCACCAGAAGCGCCTGGGAAACGAATTTTCAGCGGATTTGGCGGCACGCTTTTTGGAGGAGCATCGCGTCAGGGATAAGCAGGTGGATGGGCCGTGCGATGGCAGGCGTCGGCATGTGGCGTTCAGCGTAAAGGTGCTTGCCGAGTTCGCTAAGACCGGGCGCATTCAACGAGCAGTGACGGAGGTCCAGGCAATCCATCTTGTCCCCACCATGCAGCATACACTTCGTGATTACGAGCAGTATTGTAAGGATCGGCTCCATCTTCGACCATCGACCCTTGACCGGTGTACCACAGAACTGACAATCTTCTTGGATTTTCTCCATTCCAGGAAAGCGCGGACACTGGACCAAATTCAGGCGGCGGATCTGTCCGAGTTCGTGTCCTGTAGAGATCACTTGAGGCCAGTGACGGTTAGGGGACTTGTATCGTATGTGCGTTCTTTTCTCCGGTTCCTCACCATGCGTGGGATTCTGCAAAAAGATCTCAGTGCGGAGCTGCCGAAAATCCGTGCTCCCAGAGATGCAACGATTCCTTCGGTGTGGGATCAGGAACTCATCGTCCGGCTTCTGGGTGCGGTCGATCGCAGTTCTGCAAAAGGGAAGCGAGATTACGCCATCCTCTTACTGGCATGCCGCTTGGGATTGCGTGCTGGGGATATTCGCACACTGAAACTGGATAACCTGCGTTGGGCGGAGTCGACCATAGAAATCACGCAAGCGAAGACAAGCACGCCATTGACTCTGCCTTTGACCAGCGAGGTCGGTGAGGCTCTGATTGACTACTTGAAGTCGGGCCGTCCCCAAACGACACACCGAGAGGTATTCCTCAAGGTGAACCCGCCGTTTGATCCTTTCAGGGAAAACAACCATCTGCACCACATTGTTAAGTATTGGCGCCTGCTAGCGAGGATCACCTTTCGGAGCCCACAAAAGCGCGGTCTACATTCGCTTCGCCACACTTTAGCGACTCGGCTTCTAGAAAAGGGGACGCCGCTTCCGACCATCGCGGAGATCTTAGGTCATACCAGTTTGGAATCAACACGTATCTACGCCAAGGCGGATGTAGAAGCTTTGCGGGGTGTGGCATTGAATCTAGACGAGGTGAATCATGCCAGCTGATTCATCCAACGGGTTCCAAAGCGTTCTATCTGCTTGCATGGAGAAATTTCTTCAGGAAAAGCACGCCTGTGGGTACGCCTATCATGAAGCGACTCGAATCTTGCGGCGCCTCGACGACTTTTTGGTGCAGGAGGGACTGACGATCCAAGAGTTACCTGGCTCTGTCGCCCGGAAATGGTTAGCAAAGAAAGCCCACGAAAGTGCGGGAACCCACCAGCAAAGGATCACTGTCACTCGGCAATTCTCCCGCTTTTTGTTGCGGCTCGGCCATTCCGCGTATGTGCCCGATTTCACATTAGCAACTCGAAACCGATCAACTTTCGTGCCCAGAATGCTGACTGACGGGGAGCTTCGAAATTTCTTCGGGGCCGTGGACGCCCTCGAGCCTACGGCGCGTTCGCCTTTGCGGCATCTTATTATGCCGGAAGTTTTTCGGCTGCTGTATGGCTGCGGGTTCCGTGTCGGAGAAGTGCTGAAACTACGGGTTCGAGACGTCGATCTGAATCAAGGCATCATCACGGTTCGCCAAGGGAAATTCCGCAAAGATCGCTTGGTTCCTCCCGCCTTGCCCCTCGTAAACCGCTTGCGAAAGTACGCTGCCCATTTTGAAAAACGCCCGCCCGATGCAATCTTCTTCCCGAGACCAAATGGAGGTCCCTTCAGCTTACGCACCGTTTACACGCTGTTTCGTCAACTGTTGTTGCAGTGTGGAATTTCTCACGGCGGCCGAGGTAAGGGGCCCAGGATCCACGACGCACGTCACCAATTTGCTGTTCAGGCCTTACGACGGTGGTACCAAGACGGTGAGGATCTGGATGCCAAACTTCCTCTTCTGGCGACCTACCTCGGGCATGTGAATCTTTCCGGGACTCAGCATTACCTTCATCTTACCGCCGAACTCTTTCCCGAGATTACAGCACGAGCGGACGCAGCCTTTGGTGACGTCATTCCGCGGAGGGTCGAGCGATGAAACCAACCGATTTCTCCGTTCACGTCACGAGCTTTTTGACGCACTATCTGGCCGCCCAGCGGAATGTCAGTCCGAACACTATCAAGGCATACCGCGACGTGTTCACTCTCCTTCTCCGATTCTGCCGTGATATGCAGGGAATCGCTCCGGAAAAGTTACGTCTCGAACAGATCGACGTTTCGTTTGTCGAAGCATTCCTGGACTACCTGGAGCGAGAAAGAAAGTCTTCACCCCGCACACGAAATCAACGGCTTGCGGCCCTGCATGCATTCTTCCGATATGTTCAGGCGGAAGAGCCGACCCGTATGCTTCAGTGTCAAAAAATCCTCGCGATCCCGCTGCGGCGACACACTCGCCCAACCGTCAGCTACCTTTCCAAAGAAGAGTTGGCGGAGATCCTGGCGCAGCCAGATCTCCGCACGCCAGAGGGTCGAAGAGATGCGGTCTTGCTGAGCGTACTTTACGACATGGGAGCGCGTGTTCAGGAGTTGGTCGATCTCTCCGTCGGAGACGTGCGTTTGGATCCACCCGCGCAGATTCGCCTTCTGGGAAAGGGGCGCAAAATGCGCGCTGTGCCTTTGATGGCAAACACGGTTCAGCTTCTACGCAGTCACATGCAGGAAAACCACCTCGATCATCCCGAACAGTTCGACAAGCCTCTTTTCCACAACGCGCGCCACGAGCGACTGACCCGTTCGGGAATTCGCTACATCCTTCACAAATACGTCGTTCTGGCACGAAGCAAGTGTCCGAGTTTAAACCGAACCGTAAGCCCGCACACGTTGAGACATACAAAGGGTATGCACCTGTTGCAGAGCGGAGTCTCGCTCGACATGATCCGCGACTTCCTCGGCCACGTGGATGCTAAAACCACTCAGATTTACGCGAGGGCAAATCTGGAGATGAAGCGAAACGCACTGGAAAAAATCAGCGAGCCTTCGTTAGTCCAGACGATCCCCTGCTGGCAGCAGAACAAGGACCTTCTTGACTGGCTCCATTCCTTGTAACCCTTCCTCAGGACACGCGTGTATGGCAACCGCGACCCGACCTCCACCAGTCAACCGAGGATATTATGCTGAGTCCAGCCAAGCGCGCCCGTTGACAACAGGCAGCTTAGGACACCCACTGCACATATCCACTTTCCGCACATAGTACACCTCAGTGGTTTCGATTGATTCATGGCCAAGCCAAAGAGCGATCACCGAGCGGTCCACACCCTGCTGAAGCAGATCCATGGCGACGGAATGCCGCAGCACATGCATCGAAATGCGTTTCTTAGCCAGCGTAGGGCATTGTTTTCCTGCGTTGGCGACATGTTTGGCCAGTACACGCTCTGCGCCATCACGGCTGAGTGGCCCGCCCCGCGCGCTGGGAAACAGAGAGTCAGCGGGGCCGCCGAGACGTTCTCGCAACCAACCACGTAGAGCTACCACCACATCTTTACGCAGCGGTGTGGAGCGCTCCTTGCGTCCTTTGCCTTGACACCGTACTGAACCTCCGGCTCCAAGGACGACGTCATCACAACGAAGACCAATGAGTTCCGATATGCGGAGCCCAGTCTGTGCGGCGACAAGCAGCAAGTTGTAATCCCTGCGGCCTCCCCACGTAGCTCGATCTGGAGCAGAGAGTAGCGCCTCGACCTCGGGTCGGGTCAGGTACTCGATAGGCCTTCGATCATAGCGTTTGTTGGGAATAGCTAGCACACGCTGGGCCAAGGCACCGTAGGACGGTTCGGTGAAAGCTACGAACTGGAAGAAGGAGTGAATCGCAGCCAACCGAACGTTTCGGCTGCGTGCGCAGATACCGCGATCCTTTTCCAGATGATTCAGGAAGGCCCCGACGAATGCTGGTTCCAGAACTTCCATCGTCAGTTTCGTAGGCGGCTTGCCCATCTGCTGTTGTGCAAACTGCAGGAGCAGACGAAAAGTGTCGCGATAGCTCGCGATGGTATTGGGACTTGCCTGCCTCTGGTGCATCAAACGATCGGTGAAGAAGGTTTGCAGGAGTTCTGAGAACTGGAGGCAAGCGTTCATCGCCCGGCCTCCTTTCTCTTTCGACCTAGACGGCGTGACGCCAGGCGCATGAGTTTTGGGGTTGCTGTCAGATACCAATAAGTGCTGACCGCATCGACGTGGCCAAGATACGTAGCGAGGACAGGCAACTGCCGTTCGACATCTGCGCCGGAATGGTACAAGCGCTCAAGGGTCCTAATGGCGAATCCGTGACGAAAATCATGGATTCGCGGACCGCGCTGCCCAACCGGACCTCGCAGACCGATCTTGCGAGCCAGCTTCCAGAACGTACGTCGAAAGTGCGCCAGGCTCAGTCCTTTGCCGAGCTCCGAAACAAAGAAGCGGTTGTCTTTGGGCTGTGGGAAGATTCGACGGCGAAATGTGGCATAGCGATTCAACGCGTTGCAAGCTGACCGATGCAGTGGAACCAAGCGGGACTTTCCGAACTTGGCCTGACGAACATGGAGGATACCGTCGACGAGATCTACGTCCTGGTGATCCAGTGCAAGACATTCGCCGACCCGCAGACCGGTGACAGCGAGTAGTCCAAACAACGTGGCGAATGTTGTGGCCCGTAGGCCCCGGCGCGAATGGAGTTGCAGGGCTGCTTCCATGAGCTTCCGAATGTCGTCGTCGCTGTATACATAGGGCGACCTCCTTCTATAGCTGTCAGGCAGTAATCCTCGCGGCGGGATTTCCGTCCGAGAATCCGCGTCCGTTCGATACTCCGCAAACATGCGGACTACATGCAACCGCCGCCCACATTGAGCCGGCTGCCCGTGGGGGGAAGCCATAGCCCAGCGGAGGGCCAGATCGCGCGTGATAAATGACGCCCCTTGCTCGTCAGCGAAATCGACGAACCTATGCAAGAGGTAACCCTGCGTCTTAAGCTTAAAGCCCAACGCTCGCCGCAGAGCCAGATAGCCGCGGAGGGATTTTCTCAATTCGCTCATGCCACACCCCCGGGCCAAGGATGGGCAATCGAGCGCAGTGCCGCCAAGTCAACTTTGGCGTAGATGGCCGTGCTCCTTTCGGACTGATGGCGCAGTATCTTGGCGATCTCGGACATGGACGCTCCATTGCGGAGCATTTGGGTAGCGAGCGAATGGCGGAACAGGTGCGCCCCTCGGGTGGGCGCGTCAATTCCAGCGCGTCGGAGAGCTCGTTGCACGACAATGTCGACGGCCGCGGAGTCGGAGAATCCCTCGTGAGGAGCCGCCGATCGAATGAAGACTCTCCGGCATGCGCACGAAGGCCTCAGCTGCTTCAGATATTTTGCGAGGGACTGGCCCACATCTTTCGGGAGCGGTAATTTGTCCCGGTGTCCTCCTTTGCCGTGGATGGTCAGCGCACCTGCTTCCCAATCGATATCGTCGAGCGTCATACGTACGATTTCAGCGGCGCGTAAACCGAGTCGAGCGAGTAGGAGGAGAATCGTCCGATCCCGTTGCACGGTAGGGTCGTCATGCTTGCACTTCTTCAACACGAGCTCAACCTGTTGAGGCGATAAATATTTCGGTAGCTCTGCCAGGCGCCATTTGGCTACCGAAGGAACGGACATTGTCAGATTCGTGGAGATGTCCCCCCGTTGATGTAGAAATCGGAGCAGACTGCGGAGAGCTTTGCCCATACAGCGAGCGGCGTGTGGACTAATGGTTCTGGCTTGACGGAGTATGCATCGGACAACGTCCTGAGCATTCAGTTCGCTCAATGAGAGTGCGCTCTTTCCAAAGCGCTCAGAAAGAAACCGCCGGGTGTGAAATAGGTACTGTTCCAGCGCCGGCCTGAGGCCCCGTTGCTCCCTCAGGTGTTGTGCGAAGCTGGCCTGCAGCTGGTCCAGGGGACTCGTCTGGTCTTGGGAAATGGGAGGCCCAACTACCGTGACCTCCCGCAAATGTTTCAGCAAAGACCGCAAAGTAGCGTTATCTCCTCGCCGCTTGCTATCGTGCTTTCGTCGGTAAAGAAGGAATTGCCGGATTCGCTCCTCGCTGAATTCTTCTACTGCCGTCCGGCGCTGTCGCATCCACTGGTCGAGGTCTCGTAGGAGGGTGAGTCTGTAGGCGATGGAAGCTTTGGAATACCCTCGGCTGGTAAGCGAAGCGGTGAAACCGTGGATGTAAGAATAAAGTGGGCCGTTCCTCTGTCCCAGCGGGACGGACGAATTTCTATCCGAATGACTTTGCATGTAAATTTTCTCCTTTCGGTCTGCAGGACCGTCCAGAGAAGTGAGTGGGATTATGCCGACTTAATCAAGCATCCCGGTGCTTCGAGAGCCAGCAGTCGAGCGGGAAGCTAGGCTAATTTGAAATGCGGGGAAAGAACCGCCTGTAAGCAAACGTCAAAACGGAAACGATTAAGCAAAGAAGTCCAGCGGCAGCAGAAATGAGCATTGGAATGCCGAATAACATGAAGAGTACAGCCACTCCCATGTTCTTTTCACCAGGCGTCTTGGCCTGTTCCCAACGCGATGAAAGCTCTAAAGCCACGTAAAGCACCACGGACAGGCCAATTAGTGCCCACCCTGTTAACGACAATGATCTGGTGATGCCCTTCTTCACAGAGCCAATAATCACACCGATACTCCTGGTGAACAAACGTGATTACTCACGATGGTGTCAGAAATCAAACCGACCACTACCAGGGGGAACGGAGACTGGCGACGAGACTCAATTCGGCATAATTAGGAAGGCGGCATTATATGCCGGGCACGGCCCTGCAACAGCGAAACTCTTTATGGATTTATGGAACAAGAAACAATAAGAAATCGTAGGTAATCGGAATGAGGTAGTCACTTCGGAAACGGTCCAGCCATAAAAGGACCCGGCAATACCTGCTCCCACGATTTCTGGCAGTAGGCGCACTTGATGTCGGCATGTTCAACGTCGCTAACCCCACGCTTAATCGCTACCGAATTTAATCGCTACCGAATTCGTCCTCTCACAGTGGGGGCAAGTCAGATCAATTAAGATGTGTGGTGATGCGGGACTGCTGGCCATTTGCGAGCCTTTCTCCCACTCCGCAGATTTCTGAATCCAAATCTTACTCATCCGCCGCATCTCCTCGAAGAGTGAATCTAGTGGTTGGTCACTTGTCAGTACTCAGGTAATTACCCGAGCTCCGATTACGGTCTATTACCGATTGATGTCTCAATGGGTTATGGGAAGCTGTTCAAAACCTTAAGGCGCTACGGGGAACTCCTTATTCTCACCGATGGAGCCAGTGATGAACGGTTCTGCACAGCGCAGAAGACCCAACCAGAGGCTTTTCGATGGCAGACTTGAGAAGCGCCTCACTATGTCAGTTCCCGTCTACCTCGCAAGCTTGGGAGAACCCCGCGCCCGTGAACGAACGGTTACGGAAAACGTCAGTCCCCACGGTGCTCGCGTAATCAGCAAGCGCTCCTGGCGGTCTGGCGAAGAAGCGCTTATTGCCCCCTTGACGGGTGAGTTTCCGCAAGTAGGAACAGTGATTTATTCCCGGCGCAAAAATGGGGGAGGGCGCTTTTTCCTGGGTGTAGAATTCCTGGATCGCTCGGTCAAATGGGAGAGTTACTCCGTACCGAGCGTAGGAAGACTCAGACCCTCACGCAGAGGCGGTGAAGAAAGTTAAGGGCGTATATTGTGCCCCCTACCCGCTAGCTCCAGCATGCGTGCTCTGTTCTTCTTGGCCATTATTCGCCGGTTTTCGGTCCTTTAAGACGCTGAATTCGATTCGTTTCAATTGCCTCAATTGCAGCCAGTTTTCTGTCGATGTGCGGTTCGGTGCGCGGACCACCTGAACTCAGCAAACAACGCCTCCCAGAATCTACCTTGCACGTCGGACAGGGTATGGAGTGAAACAACTCGGGGGTCATATCATTCATTCTCATCGTGACAGTTTGCGGTAATACTTGTCCGAAATCTGTTCACTTCAGCACACTCGGGTAATTTTGTCTCGTTTCCAATCGCTTGACAAACATATCTATATGGGATAGGTCTATCGTAGTTAACGGGGAAAATAACTCGGAGTAAGGAGACCCATGATTATAGGCGAGCGTCTTCGCGCACTCCGCGAAGACAAGCAACTCTCCCAAGGGGACATCGAAAAGCGTACGGGCCTACTCCGGTGCTATATCTCTCGCGTCGAGAATGGTCACACCGTTCCCGCCATTGAAACAATGGAGAAGATGGCTAGGGCTTTGGAAATTCCCATGTACCAGATGTTCTACGATGGTGATGAGCCGCCCCAATTGCCGAATCTTCCCAAGGGGAACTCTGACGGTAACCTTTGGGGCAGTTCCGGCAGGGATGCGCGGTATCTGAGCAAGCTTCGCCGGGTGTTGGGCAAAGCCAACGATCAAGACCGCAAGCTCGTGTTGTACATGGCCCAGAAAATGGCCCATCGGTAGCTGCACGATTTGTCCGCAATCGGACTCTTTGCGAACGAAAGGATTTTATGCGAAGAAAAATCTCAGAACGTGGAAGCGTTCTCTTGCTTGAAATGCTTATAGTCGTTTCCATTCTAGGCGTACTCCTTGCCTTCTCGGCTCCTTCGTTTATGCATCTGCGAATGTCGCAGCAAGCCAATCAAGCGCTCTCTACGCTCCGCGCAATCCAGAATGCAGAATCGTTTTATCTCCAGATTTATCACGATGGCTATGTAGACCCCGGAGTGCTTGCTGGAACCGGAATTGCCGTACCCGCATTGCCGTACCCGCAACGTGCGATGCTCCTTTACTTCTCGGGGGAGCACAGGCGCAAACTCAAACTAATGGCTACTTCTTTCAATTCACACCCGGCCCGACTCCCGCAGTTCTAGGAGCGGGTTGCACGGCTCCCGGCTCAACAACTTTCTCACTGGTTGCGAATCCGGCAAACGGACAAGGGCGAAGTTTCTTCGTAAATGAGTTTGGCGTGATTCATTACTCTGACGACGGTCCCGCAAATAGCACAAGCCCGGCGTGGTTTTGGTAGAGAGAAAGCCCCGATGAAATCAAAAGGGGCAAACTGGACAAGTAAAATCACTTGATGACCGAACCAGGAGTTGCTCTCACTGCGATGCGGGAAACGGCGGGTAGATGGTCATTGCTATTGGGATGGAGAGGCCGGGCGCAGTGAAAGAAGAATTTGGTTAATGTCTGTCTGGGAAGGCTTACTTTTCGCGGCTGGCTCTGAGCCGATATATAGTTCGATTTTGTGGTCTTGCGAGTCGAAGGCTTCCACAATGACCATCTTGTCTTGTGCCGGGTCGCCATCTTGAAAACCGCGGAACCATTCGGTCCGGAAAGAAAACAACCCGCCGCGAAAATGGTTCTTTTCGGTCTTTTTCAGAATAAGAAGAACAGAATTTGCCACCATTTCTTGTCGGGAAGAAAACAGGCGCAAGTCGCGAGGGGTCAGAGAGAGTACCTTAGAGCGAAGCGCATAGTTGGAGTGTGTGGTTTCATCCCCGAAAACATTCCTGATGTCTACGCCTCGTTTTTCTGCTTCATGTTTCATTGCGTCGAGTTCATTCCCGTTCTTTGACGGAGCAAGCACCTCAATGAAACCGCCAGTCGAAAAGTTGAGTATTGCAACCGACTCCATTTTCCTCTCCCGCATCAGCTCAGTCCAAGGGGAATCGAATTCATAGCCAAAATATGAAAACTTCCTTCCAGTAGACGGGACGGGAGCCCCAAGTGACAACGGTCTCGGCACATTCCACAGCTTCGGCTCATTCCGAATCTGCCATTTCGTGTAAAGAAGAAAGCCGACCGGGCGGCCATACATGAAGAGTAGGACACAGAAAGCGACGCAAATGATTGGCGAGAGTTTGAGCGGATAGCGAATATTCATTCGAGTTGACAAGCTTTAACGACAATTCCCACATTTAAAATACTGAACGGTACGGATTGTACATCGCCAGCCTGATTAACGCGCAAATCGTACAAGTGGATTGACTTCTGTGGAGTCGAGGTGTGGCGCGGTGGTTTAGGTGGAGCCTATCTGTTGCCGACCCTTTCGTCCGTCGGTGCCTCACCAGCTCCGCCATGCTTCCGTTTCCACACCCCGCTCATCGAACCGGACGTGCGGATTTGCCGCATCCGGCTCTCGGAGAAGACTCACGCAATCGCCGAGGC
>WNFL01371431.1_pt1 | contig 11198 bp, 11 predicted proteins | sample 5400361 | NCBI WGS metagenome assembly WNFL01 (sample SAMN13153351, study PRJNA577476) | soil metagenome | isolation source: 40 cm soil on Douglas fir-dominated hillslope | place: USA:California | collected 2013-09-17 | reverse complement strand
ATCGCCGTTTGCCCAGGGCGGAGAGCACGTGCTGATCCCCATCATCGCGCAATAAACCTTGTAATGGTCGTGTGCGTTCGCGGACGATTGGCCAGTCTGGGCAAAATGCAGCGGGACATTCCCCGCGGTGATCAGAGCGCCCGCTTGCAACGTAACGCTCTTTGCGCCGCCGTCGGCTGTGATGGTGAGGTTGTCGGCAGTATGAAGCGTCAGAGTCGTGTCCATCCTCCGCGGAGCGCTGTCGGTGCCGCTTGTCGAGTCCTTGCCGCACGAGCTGAGAGTCCCGTTCGAAATCGTAAACACGGCCGCAGCGCCAGAGTACTGTGGTGGGCTGTATGGACTGGTCAGCGGCGTGCTTTTGCCCAGGTGATGGAGTGGAAGATCATTCGGCAGGGGAGCGACGGTCGAATTCGCCGCATCGGGGACGAAACTCAGATGTTCACCGGACAATTCAACATAGACCCACCCCTGGTCGTCGAGCGGCTTGACCGCCCAACCGTTGACCGCCAGCAGATCACAGCTTTTGAAAGCGAGCATCGCGGTATGAGCTTCCACACTCACTACAGGGTCCAGGATGGGCCCGCCGGGCGCAGCCCGCTGCGTTGCCGTTGAAGCCGGCTCTTGTGGCGCGGTTGTATGAATCATTGGTGTGGCTGCTGCTTTCGCGGAGACGACAGGAACCTTAGGCATGATTGCCACGACGATGGTCTGATTGGAAATTTGTGACTGCGTAGCGATGCGGGCTGTCGCGTCTCCGCTCACGAGCTGCGTCGTGAAGACGCATAAGCCCACAAATTCAATGATGGTATCGGTGACCATTAGTGCCTCCTCAGAAGTTGCTAAGTAGTTCGACCGGCGCCCACGTCGCCGGGTGGCGCAACCGCGGATCGGATGCGTGGATCATCTCGATCTGCGCGGCGCGTACTGCCCGCGCCGGCGACTCGCCGGCGCGAAAGTGTTCGTGAAATCTCAGAAAAAGAGCAGCGGCGACATCGTCGTCGACTTCCCATAGTGTTCCGGCGACGGCACGCGCTCCGGCCAGGAGGAAGGCGCGCGCAAGGCTCGACATCCCCCCGATATGAATCGAATCGCCGCTGAACGTGCCGCACGCTGCCAGCACCACCAGCGGGTGCCTGACGAGAGAGAGACTTGCGATATCGCTCGATGCCAGGAGGCCTGAATCGCCGCCGGAGGCGGCGAGCTGGAGCGCACCATAAGAATCACCGGCGTTACTGTATGCATGGCCGGCGTAATGGATCAGCGCGCTCTGAGGAGCCGCGGCGACAAAACGGCTTCGCGTCGCCGCGTCACCGCTCAGTGCCGACGTGCCGTAACTGGCCGCGATCCTTTCGCCTTCTTTCAGGCTGACTGGAAGGCGAGGCCAGCGTGCCGTTGTCGGATCGGCGACCACGAGAGCTGGCTGCAAGACGGCATTCACACTCTCGGGATGAACCGTGATAGCCGCGGAAGCGAAGCGGATCGTGAATTGCTCCACAAGATACTGGCTGTGCGAGTCGTCGTACAGCGCCGCGAAGGGGACCGCGTAAAGCTGGCGGTCCGGAACGATGACGATCTCGTCGACGCCTGCGAGCCGCGACTGCACTGGAGCAACCAGCAGCCTAAAGAAGGCCGAGGCCGCCGGCCTGATCTGATCGACGGGAGCCCGGCGGCGGATGTCCTCGGAGAAAGACGCCACCCGTTCCGCGAGCTTATCGCGCTCGATCACGACCTTCTGCACAGTGATCTGTCCGGGCAAAACGCAGAAGATGTCGATGGCATGGCGAAGGACGGCGTACTCGATCACAGCCGTTCCGGGCCCCAGCGGCAACTCAGAGCCAGGCGACACCGCGGCAAACGAGGTCTCATCCATCTGACGCGCCCGGTCGGCAATGGCGAACGCTTCGGCTACAGAGCCTCGCGAAAGGTGAACCTCCACGCTCTCTTCGATGATTTGCGCGGCGGTATCCAGAAAGCGCTGCCGGAGCTCGTCGCCGCCGATCGTGTTCCTCTCGGCGTCGACTTCGCGCAATGCCGCGTCGTAGTCGGCGATCGCCGCCGGTTCGTCTCCTGAAGCTCGGAAAGCGCGCGCCCGCTGAAGGTAGGCATCGGGCAGGGGATTCCGGAAACTCGCTTGCGCAAAGAACGCAATGGCCCGGTTAAGAGTGGCGATGGCCTCATGCGGTTGCGTGCGACTGTGCGCGGCAGCGTGAGCGACGTCGATCGAAGCCTCCAGCGTGGCACGCAGCGCTGCGTCTTTGACCGACACAGCCGTTTGGCGAGCATTGGCGAGGAACCGGAATGCCCCGGTGGCATCTCCGGAGCGGTCGGACAGACGCGCGCGATCGGTGAGGGCCGCAGCGAGCTGTGCCCGATCGCCCTGCAACTCCTCGATTGCAAGGTCGATCAGCGCCGCGGCGCCGTCGCTCCGATCGAAGCGCTCAAGCGTTACTGCGGAATCCCGGAGGATCGCGCCGAGCTGGTCGCGATCCTGCGGATCGACCAGTGCGGCGCAGCTACGGATTCGGCGTGACCACGCCAGATCCGCTGCCCCGATCATGTCGAAGCTATAGGCGACCACGCGGTCGCGGTACGCCGCGTTTTTTGTTTCGCCTAACGAACGGAATGCCGAAGCGGCGGCGTCACCTGCGCATATCCCGGAGCCCCAGTAGCCCAATAGGTTTGCAGCCACGGCTTGAGAGCCTTGGATCTGAGCGGCGAGCGCCCGTTCGCGGCTGTTGTCGATCGACGCCGCCAATCGAATCAGGGCCTTCTGAGCCTTGACAGCCTGATGATTATCGGAGTCTGCGGCGAAGTACGTGGCCATATGAGCCATGGGGCTGCCGCCTTCTCGAAAGAGCTCAGCAGCATGCACGAACATCGCTTCCGCTAGACCCGCGTCGCGCTTGCTGTATGCGATCCTGGCCGCCGCATAGATACGCTGCCCATCGACAAGTGCCGCGCGCTCGCGCGATCGCGACCGTTCGATCGCCGCAACCGCATCCTCCAGCAGACGCTCCCCGTTGAACGCCGTCAGTGCATCGGCAATCGCATGGACGCGCGCCAGAATCGCGGCGGCGCGAACATGATCATTCGCCGCCTCCGCGTCCGCCCACGACGCCAGCATCGGACCCTCACCCCACGTTCGCGCTTCCTGCGGAAACGCGCGCACGAGTTGATCGACGGGCATGCTCTCCAGCATCTTCGGATCGAATCGCCGCGAGACCGTCTCCAGCGCCCGCAGATGCGCGCGCGCCTCCACGCTCCATGCGCTTCCCCCGTCGACCGCGAGATATGCCTGCCACGCCTTTCGCGCCTGATCGCGAACGCCTAGGTGTTCCAGGATCAGGGCGCGGTTGAAGAGCGCCTCGGGAGACTTCGGATCGAGGCGGAGGGCACGGTCGGCGTCGGCAAGAGCCAAAGGCAACTGCGACGGATGTTCATCCTGTGTCGCCACCGCGTAGCGCGCCGCGGCCAGATCGTTCCAGATATGGGCATCGTTCGAACCATTCGCGGTTTTATCCAGCGTGGCGATGCAGTCGTTCCGTCGATTGATCAGAAGATAGGCGACGCCGGTAGCGTGGCGCGATTCCGGTTGCCGCTGATCGGCGGTCTTTTCCAGCACCTCGCCGGCGGCGCCGGTCAACTTCAGATCGGCCGGGTCGGGGATCGCTTCTCCGCGCGGAGGTGCCTGCAACTGCGCCCATGGGAAGCCCGAGAGCCGCGCTTCGACGAAGCGATGCTGGCGAGGGGCGGCCTCGATGAGACGCGCGATCGGCGAAGCGTTACGCGTCCTGTTCCAACGAAGGAGCGGAACGGCGATGACGACCGCCGCGAGAACCGCCGCCGCTGCCAGGAGCCACCAGCGGTTTGCGTGTGCCGGCGCTTCCCGTGCCTCTTCTTCACGCTCGAACCGGGCCGTCTCGCTGACGACAGTCCGGCACTCGCTGCAACCCTTCAGGTGCTCGGCGACTGCCGCAATCTCGTCCGGCGCAAGCGCCCCTTCAACAAACGCAGCCATGGTCGTAGCCTCGGGATGGCGCGGCCTCACGTCGTTCATTGCGAGCCCTCCGTGTTTGCCGGCGCTGTTCCATCGGCGGCTATGGACGGACGCGGGTTTTGTTTTCCGAGGTCGAATTGAAGAAGGACCTCATCGCGGCCGATCAGATCGAGCACGTCGCGCCAGGCGATGCCGGAGCGCTCCAGTTCCGTCCGGATGTCGCGCATCCTCCGTTCGATGCGCCGGTAGGTGAGCTTCTGATCGAGATCCAGAGCCCGGGCGATCTGCGGAACGGTCATTCCCCCTTCGAAGCGAAGCTGGAGGATCAATCGCTCATCCTCGGGGAGCTGGGCGATGACGGCCGACATGATCGCCGACAACCTTTCCGAGGCGCGGCGACGGTCGTTGGCGAAGATCGGCTCTTCGACCTCGGCTGGCCGCGTCACGGCGACAGACTCCGCCTTCTCGATCCCGACCTGGCGATGCCGCGGCGCGCGATCGGGGAAACGCCCGGCCATGGCCTGCAACGACTGGCGCGTGATGCCGTCGTGCTTCGGCGCGAGAATCACCATCGCTTCGTCGACCGTCCGTCCATCGCGATGAAGGAGCCGTTCGAGATCGATGGCCAGCGATCCAAGGCGCTTCGCCTCGGCGGAGGCGTGCCACTTTCCCCAGACATGGATGCAGTAATCGAGCGCCAGCCGCTGGATGACGATGCTGATGTACGTGGCAAAGCTGCTGCGCGCCTCGTACGCACGAAGGATGGCGTAGTCATTGTCGACGAGTTTGAGTTTCACCACCGCCGCGAACTCCTCGGCGTCGTTCAGATCGAGCCGGTAGCGACGCGAGGCAAAGCCCACCGCCCGCTCGACGACGGCGAGGTTCGATGTCAGTAATTCGCGAGCTTCCGGACCGGCCAATCTCTTCTCTCTATATGGAGGAGTGTCGCCAGCCGTCTTAAACACACCCCGGAATCTGAAAAGCGCGTCCGTCTAGAGCGGCCATCTCAGAAAGGAGACACCCATGAAACTGATGAAACTCACTCTCCATGCCGTCGCAATCGTCCTGGCCGCGCTTTGCCCGATCACCGCTTTCGCGCAACGCCCGCAGCCATCCAACACCACGTCGTCCGGTGTCATCGCTCCGGTCACACCGGTCCGGTCACCGATCAACCTCCCGCAGCTCGCCGATCTGCAGATCGTCAAGAGCGTCGGCGTCGTTCCGCACGGTGGCAGCGGCGGAACGTTCGTGATCGTCGTCACGAACAACGGCCCGGGCCAGGCGGCCGGTCCGATCGTCATCAACGACACGATGACGGGACCGGCCACGATCGTCGGCCCCGCGCCGACAGGCTTCGTCTGCACCGGGATCCCCGGAACGGCGGTCACCTGCACCTCGGCCGGGTCGCTGAACGCCGGCCAGTCGCTGACGCTGACGTTCAACACCAGCGCGAATCCCGGCGCATCGGGGATGGCCCAGAACTGCGCGACGGTCAGATCAAACAGCAAAGACAACAACGACTCCAACAACCGCGACTGCACCTGCATGGACTTCAAGAAGTGCTTCGGCACGACCATCGACATCAGCACCGGCAGCAACAACGGCAATGCCATTCCCATCGGCGCGAACGACAGCCATTGGAACGTCGTACCGCCGAGCGGCGGCTCGGCCCCGGCCATCGCCATCGTCCAGCAGGCTACGACGTGGATTCCCGCACCGGCGGGCACGCAGTGGATCAGTTCGTCGGCGACCGCAACCGACGTCGGCACGTACGCCTATACGCTCAACTTCAACCTCGGCAATGACTGGCCGAATCGCAATTGCACCCTCTCACTCCAGTGGGCTGCCGACAATGACCTGGTGCTCAAGCTTGGCAGCACCCAGATTGCCACTTCGATTAGCTCGAGTTCATTCAATTCCTTCAATACCCTTCACAACGTGACGGTGCCTGTTACTCCGTCTACCGGATTGCACACGATTACCGCGAACGTCTTCAACTCGGGAGGGCCAACGGGCCTCCTTGTCAGTGGCAAGGTCATTTGCTCGTGCGGAAGGGGTACGGGGCCTTCGACCGGAAACACGACGTCGACACAGCAATGACATCGCTGCATCAACGCAAATAGGAGGCTTTCAATGGCAACCAATCCAGGGCAGGAGCTCTCATCGATCAATTTCTCCAACATGATCGGCAGTCCGTTGCGCGCCGTGATCGAGGCGCAGGCGGAGGCGGCGCTCAGCACCGTCAATTTCATCAAGGCCGTCGGATTCAAACAGGGAAGCAGCAGCGATCCCGAGGCGGGCAATACCGGCGATCCGATCTACGTCACATTCAAGTACCCGAAGGAGCTTGCGCCGTATCAGCCTGCCGTTCCGGCGAGCGCCACGGCTTCGGTGACTGCCGCCGGCGCTGGATTCACAACCGCCACGTCGCTCACCGTGACGTTCTCGCCAGTAGTAACCGGGATGACCGGGACCGCCACTGTAAAAGGAGACGGAGTCGATAGTGTCTCCATCGTCGTCCCCACAACCGCCACATCCGGTACGACGACCTTCACGGTGACCGGCACGGGCGTTACCACTCCCGCCACCGGCACGGTCACGATTACAGGCGTCCGGACCGAATCCGCCGCCGTCATCCAGCAGATGAGCCTCGACGTCCCGATTCTCACCATCCTTCCCATCCCCTTCATCCGCATCGAGGAATTCAGCCTGCAGTTCAACGCCAAGATCGACTCGATGGAATCGACCCAGGTCGATACGAGCACGAGCGTCAGCGGGAACCTATCGGTCAATCAGCGCTGGCCGGGCGGGTCGGCGCGGCTGAGCGTCTCGGCTTCGCATCAGAGCAAGAGCTCTCGCGGCACGGAGGTGAAGCGCTCCTACGCGCTCGACATCTCTGTCAAGGCCATTCAGGACGACCTGCCGCGGGGCATGGAGAAGGTGCTCGGGATCCTCGAGCGCGCCATGCGCGAGCAACCCTCCAACGCCCTTCCACCCGTCGCGGCCCATTGATCGGAGGATGTGATGCCAAACCTCGGCGACTATATCGGACACCTCCTCTCGGAGATCACGACAGCCCGCGTGCAGGCTGATCTCGAATCCGTTCGGATCGCCGATCTCTACGCGTCGCATCCACTGCTCAAGCACATGGCCGTTCCACGCTTTCGCCTTCCGAACGTGACCATCGACGCTCCCGTCGCCGTCACGCAGATGGAAGAAGCGGCGCCTGGGCGGCCGGTGCGCGGCGGCATCGGGATCGATGATGTTCATGCGGCGGTCGAGCGCGGATTGACGTCTGCGCTCGACCAGCCGGCGCTCAAGACCTCGGCGAAGCAGAGGAACGATTTGCGGGCCGCGGTGACGCAGTCGACGTCGTCCTTCGCGCCGACCGCCGGCTCCGCAATTCCGGGGAGCTCCATCACGGACATCGTGACCGCGGCCGGCGAAGCATTCGCCGACACGCTGGGATCGCGCCCGGGCATCTCGCCCGACGACGTGGCCCGCCTTGCGGCGACCTTTCAACAGACGGTCGCCGCCGCGCTGCAACAAGGCGGGCACCCGGTTCCACGACTTCACGTTGCTGTCACCACCCGCGAGCTGCGGGAGGCCGGACCGCCCGAGTTGCTGGCGCGGCTGCATCTCACCGTCTCCGAGGAGGCGATGGAGTGGAGCGTGAGCGAGTCTGACGGCAAGACTACTTCGCGGCTGGTCACGGAGTGATGTCATGCAATTGATCATGCTCGACCGGATCGACGAACTGCGCCTCAGCGTCCCGCGGATCGTCGATCGCTACGACGATGGCGATCCGCGTTTCGCCGAAGACGTCAAGCGATGGATTCGCGACGCCGAGGAGATTCTGACCGCGGCCAGACTCCCCGCCGCGGCAAGCCTGGCGGCACTTCGCGGCACGCTCATCGCCGCCGAGGAGGGAACCGTTCCCGCGGGTGTCACGTGCTCAGGACGCGCTACGCCTCGCAAGATGCCGCTGCCCAATTCGCCGAAGCAGAACGCCTTGTCCGCCAGATGCTCCCCGTTGCGATGCAAAAGGGATTGATCGGCTCGTCCGCCGCAAGCTCCTGGGCTGCCCTCGAGAACGACGCGAATCTCGGTGCGATCGCATCGCACGTCGTCGGCCTGGCTGGTCGTAATGACGCGCTCATCCTTCTCGGCCGGGCACTGCAACAGACGTGAGTGTCCTGCGTGAATGCGTAATCTCCTGCGGGAAGAGCGAGCCGTCATTGCGCAGACCTGTGGCCTCGCCGCGCCACCGTCCGCGCTGTTGTACGAGCGGGAGGACGCTCGCCTCACCCGCGGGGTTCGTGTTGCCGCCAACAGGTTCGGTGTTGCAGTTAACAAGTCGCGTGTTGCCGTCAACAAATCCGGTTTTGACGCCAACACATCGTTTGTTTCCGCAACCAAAGTTGGCGTTGCGGTCAACAAGTCTCGCGGGCAGCGTACTCAGTTATTCCCGGGCAAGGCGTGGGTCGTCGGCGGACCGGCGGCGTGGTAAGTTATTTCTGTTCGGCGGGTTAGAATCGAGCGAAAAACGAGAGTGTGACCCCAAGAGACCGTTCACAACACGCGGATCGTTAGCGCTCAAGATCGAATCGTAAACAGCCATTGGAGTCGTTATGCCGACATGCTCCTGCCGCCGATTATCCAATCAACACTCACTGTCCCGGTTTGTGTGATTGTTATGCCGGAAGCCTGGATGTCAACGACTGCGTATGTTGAGCAAATATTTGCCGGCGCGACGTAGTCTTTGTTGTTTGCCGCGAAAGCTACCATAACAACCGCTACCCGTTCGTCCCGCGCGCGGTCGCCGCAATTCGTAGCACGCCATCGGGTTGACTCTTTGTAAAGCTTCCCAAATTGCTTAGCTCGCTTCTTTTACGATCCACGACTGGTAATGAGCTGGTTGCGTCAGTTGGTTTTTGACAATCTCTTGGGATGGCCACAGATCTCTGGCCGTGCCTGTGGGCCGGCCGCTCTTGTCACGGTTTTGGACGCCGACTGCTGAGTGACCCACGAAGCCGACAATTGGCTTCCAGACGAAATAGAATTCATCCCGGCCGTTGCGATCTATCTTGCTGACAGGGTTGTTGCTGACGTATGCACAGCGATTCTATTGCGCGGGGGCTGGCGAGATCCTGGTAATGTCCAGGCTCGGATCGACCGAGAAGAACCGTCCCAAATTCGCGTTGTAGGACCGCGCGTGCATGTAATCCACGCTGTGGTCGCTGCCTGCAACGATATCCCGCTCGTGCCCGGTGAACTTCATCGCTTCCGCCGGATTCTCCTGAGCGGTGAGGTTCATCTCTGCGCCAAAGGGTAGTAGCTGTGCATCCAGACGACCGTGCCACGTCGCCGGTGATCATCCGGGGCGTGCCGAGGTGGTAGTGATAGGTGGTCGGGGGCCGAGGCGCCTGACGGAATGGAGATCGGGGCCAGCAGGAGTCCGTCGCGGAAGAGGTGGTCTTTGGACCAGGCGTGGGCGGTGAGGCCGAATGGATTGCTGGTCTCGAGGCTGATGAACTCGCGCAGCACCTTCCCGCTCTGATCCCGCATCGTCCAGGTCCAGAACGAGCCGCGCCGGACGGCGATCCTCTCGTCGTCGGCCGTATATGCAAAGTTCCGAACGTCGCTATCAACGGTAGCCCGCGTGACCATGCCGGTTCCATCGTACACGTATGTTGCGCCGTACCCTGTGAGGACGTCTCAAACGAGGAGTGGTGTCTCGTCAATTCGAACGTCCAATGCGGCTGGCGCGTAGGGCAACCTGAATCACCGAGTGCATTGGACCTCGCCTGCACTCTTCATTATGGCAATGACACGAGTCGCTGCCGTTTGCCATCCTCGGATCGCTGACCGAGACCATGGCATAAAGACCTGAACTTGCATGGAAGCCTTGGTCTATCCGACTGAGGATCGGTGCCACGGCCCAATAGAAATGCGTCGCCCTCATTGAATATCGAGGGAACTTCACTTCTCCCTGAGCATTGGTGAAAAAATCACCACCGGCGCGCCAGTCGACCGTGTAATCCGCACAACTCTCCGACACGCGAATGCCAGCTAATGGAGTTTGTGACTGGTCGACTACTTGTACACTCCATTCGTCTACGAAGAGTCGTTCCTCGCTATGTATCAACCATAGACAAAGCGCTCCAATGATAAGAATGATTGGCGTCCAAATCGTCGCGAGAAGAATCCGCTGCGAATGCGGCTGCGGGTTCAATGACCATCCTTCTGAAGCGTTTGGAAGATTTTGTCGTCGTATTGACACCCTTTCACCTGCTCGCAGCCGCCAGTGGCCGCTTTAAAGGCCTCGAGCCCGAATGTCTGTAGGAAATCGCCTCTGGCAGCGTCAACGGCCTCATGATATTGCGCAACCGTCATATGCGCTTCTCCATTCGCATGTTCTCTTCCACGATATAGATCGAGAGCGGCGCCAGCCAGAAAACCCAGAGGGCCTGCTAAAGCGGAGGTTAATCCGGGTTCTCCTCCGCCGGTCCATACCTGTTCTCCTTTGTGTGTCGGTGACGTTCGGTCGGTTACGGTGTGGAGGCCTGTACCGAACGCATCTAGCGCAGCGTTCGTAACGCCCCCGCCCTGTCTCGCCAGTGAAGCGGCGGTCTTGTTATTGTCAGCGATGAAGTTGTCCGCGGCTGCTCTGGCCGCAGCAGACGTTTGCCACCACGCACTCATTCCGTGCTGGTAAGCGGTATCGGCGGTTTGACCGCCGCGCAAGGGGTTATCGACTCGTGCGCTGGCTGCCCGCATTATGCCTCTTTGTACATCGCTTAGTCCCTGAAACGCTCCGTTGATGATGGCGTTGTGAGTTACCGTAGGCCACTTTCCGTTGAGGTCGACGTAGCGAAGTGGATTGTTGAGTGAGTAGTTATAGCGGTTCCAGCTTTGAGGATACCGCAGAACAACGCTGACGCGCGATGGATCGATAGCCAAGAACCTTCCCAAGTTCCCGTTGTAATACCGCGCATGAATGTAATCCACGCTATGATCACTACCTGCCACGGTATCCCGCTCATGCCCGGTGAACTTCATCGCTTCAGCCGGGTTCTCCTGCGGCGTGAGCGCCATCTCCGCACCGAAGGGGTAGTAGTTGTGCATCGAGACGACCGTGCCGCCGTCGCGAGTGATCATCCGAGGAGAGCCGAGGTGGTCGAGATGGTAGTGATAGGTG
>WNFL01100008.1_pt1 | contig 11201 bp, 10 predicted proteins | sample 5400361 | NCBI WGS metagenome assembly WNFL01 (sample SAMN13153351, study PRJNA577476) | soil metagenome | isolation source: 40 cm soil on Douglas fir-dominated hillslope | place: USA:California | collected 2013-09-17 | reverse complement strand
TCCCGCGGAAGCGGGTTCGTTCGTTGGCACTTTTCGGACGTAACCGGTCTAGCTAACGATGTCCGTTCATTGGGGCAAAGCAGACTTGAACCTAAAGCCCCGACACTTCCGAGTCTGACCCAACTCGGACATTGTGCCGCGGGGCCACTTCGGCCGGCCACCGTTGACAAGCTCGCGAAAAGGGGCGTCCACTTATCGGACTTGAACAATCGCCGCAATGGGCCTCCTCGCCCGATAGTCTTCACATCGAGATGCTGTGAGGCCGATGGGAGGTAACCATGAAGAAGTCCATGCTCGCAATGTTACTGTTGGCCTTCACTGCCGATGGGTAGCGGCAACATTTGTGCCGCATGCGGCCTTTGGAATGCAGCAATAATTCTTTCAGGGGAAATCCCGATAGCTCGACGCGCGACGCCATGAGTCTCAAGCACAAGTCTCAAGCAAAAGCAGGTGTCTCCAAGTCCGCGGCAGTTCATAGCACAGGCCTGAAGGCGCCGCTTGATCCAAGGAGGAACCAATGAACCCCATGAACACGAGCAAAATCGCGGCATTCGCCGCAGTGATGACACTTGTTAAAACAGCGCTTTTCGCCGGGGTACTGATGACCTTTGCCCCCGCGGTTGTCTTAGGACAGTCGATTGAAAAGAAGGGGACCACGCCCTACGTGACGCACTTCATTTTTCGGCCGTTGACGAGCATTGACATTGCCGAACTCGGTAAGGCCACCACGCTGGAGGCGGTCGGGACTACCCAAAACATGAAGGGAGAGAAGATGCTCGACAAGATGTCAGCACATTGCGCAGCGCTGAACGTTGCGTCCGGCGACAAGAAATACATTGACGGCGCCTGCGTGTTGGCCGACAGCGATGGTGACAAGATTTTCTCGACCTTTGATACTCGCGACCTCGACAAGTCGCAGCCGAAAATGGATTGTGGCACCCATATCATCACCGGCGGCAACGGGAAGTACAAGGGAATCACCGGGAGTGAGCCATTTACTTGTATAACAATGCCTGCACTGGCTGGTCCCGGCGGCTATTTTGCGATGGACGTCCCGCATAACACAACGTGGGAAATCAAATAAGAACCTCGATGTGCCCTAAGACCCGGGTGCCGACACCGGGAGCCAACCACTGAATGAGAGCCCAGCCCAGCGGGCGGGCTTTCTTTTTCTGCTGATTTCATCCGCAGCGATCAACTGTGGATGAAACGTAACAGACTTAGCACAAGCGCTTTAGGGACATCCTCGGCCTTGTTCATATCGATCGCCTGCAAATCGCAGGAGGATTGGGGGCATCAATGTCCGTTCGTGGCACTTTTCGGACATGGCGCGATGTCCGACTAGAGTCCGTTATGCGCACCAAAGCGGACGTTCGCCAACGCCTCTGGTTTTATGGGTTCACGCCCTCGTGGACGACGTCAAGTTTGACCTTCGCAATACCCCCTCCAACCATTCCTAGCGTTTGGGCCGCGGAATACGAGACGTCGACAACGCGCCCGGGCACGAACGGACCGCGGTCATTGACTCGAACTGTCACGGACTGCCCAGTAGCGACGTTTGTCACGCGCAATCGGGTGCCGAATGGCAACGTACGATGAGCCGCGGTCAGTTCGTGCGTATCGAACTTTTCGCCGTTCGCGGTCTGTGTTCCCTCTGTGTAGAAGCTGGCAAGTCCATGCGACGCAACCTGTGTCTCGGCTGCATTTTTGTTCGACGCGAACGGGGTATGCTTTTTCGTGACCGCCACACGCCTATCCGTCAAGAATGATGTTTTTCGATCGTGTGGCAGCGACGCCTGTCGACTGGGGGCAAGCAATTCAGATTTATTGGTGACAACAGAGGACTGAGCGCAGGCCGCGAGCGAAGCCGCTCCCAGAGCGACGGCAAACAGCTGAATGATGTTCCGAACACCTTAAGATGAATACGGTTTGCTTTAACGCAGATATACGAAGTTCTGGCACAGCTGGTGGAAGACATGTTGTACCCCCGACCCACCGAAATCCGACAGGTAGTAAGGGCGGAACGCAATAAGGGCAGAACCATGGCGAGATCGAACCAAGCATGGGGATCAATCACGCAATTCGGTTTAGTGTGGTCATTTTGTCACTATCTGCCGGAAGACCTGAAGCTGCTGGCATTTGTCTCGATTTTGCCGCACTTTGATTCCCACGATGTGGCAGGCTTTTCGGCGAGTCATTTGCATAACAGGCGATTTTCCTGATGCGGGCAACCGGGGGACTGGATGACCTACGTCATAGCGAGAGCTGACAAGGTTACGTCGGGTCACGGCATTTCATTCCACGGCAAGATTGCATTGGGCATTGTTGCATTGGCATCCGGAGTGGCTGCCGGGGCTACCTATCCGGCTAGTTGGATCTCAGATTCCACTTCCTCGAAAGATGTTGACGCGTCGTCGTTCGATGCCCGATTCGTCTCAGGTACGGCGTTGCTTTCGACGGACTTCTCGCGACCCCTTGTTCAATCTCTGCCTGCAGACCTCGAAATCAAATTTCAACAGGCGAAAGAGCGGCTTGCGCAGAAGCTGCAGTTTCAAGACCGGCGGATAGCCGTTATGGAGGAGCCCACGCCGTCAAGCGTTGCTGCTGTTACCCTTCCCAATGTTCCTCTTCCCAATGTTCCACTTCCCAAGTCTCGTCCAGTTGAGGCGAACCTCGAGTTACGGGATAGTCCTCCTGCTGCTCAACCTGACAATCGCACGCTGCTGCAGAAGCTTTCCGATCTGCTCCCGGCCCGTGTCACGCTTGCGTCTCTATCTCCTGATGGTGGGCTCCTTAGCAGCGGGCCAGATCTCACGTCTCTCGGCTACGACAATCTCACGGCTGTCTATGATATCTCGGCGCGCACTGTTTACATGCCAAACGGGTCAAAGCTCGAGGCGCATTCAGGACTTGGTAGTTTGATGGATGATCCAGGACACGTGAGCGAGCGAAATGTTGGAGCGACGCCACCAAATGTCTACGATCTGAAGCTGCGGGAGCGGCCGTTTCACGGCGTCCAGGCGCTCCGCATGGTTCCGGTTGGCGCCGAAGGTACGCTCGGGCGGTCCGGATTGCTCGCGCACAGCTATATGCTCGGAGCGAACGGCGATTCTAACGGCTGCGTGTCGATCAAGGATTATGAGAAATTCTTGAAAGCCTTTAACAACGGTGAGATCAGTCGCCTCGTCGTGGTGCCAAGCCTCCGCGACGGCGTGTCAGCAGCACGACGATCCGTTTCGCAATCCTGATGCTGGATGGGTTCACGCCCCAGCTTGCCGCGATTCACCGAAATCATCTTTCACGCATAGCGCGCCGCTCCCATGCAGACAGCCGTCACCGCGAGGAGCGCGGCCGCTATCCGCTGGGCCAGCGCGATACGTGACCGCGCGCCAGCCTCGTCGGCCTTCCCGCTACGCAGACTTCTGATCGCGCGACCGCCGATGGCGCCCTGAACGCCCGCCGCGATGAGCGCACAGAGAGCGCCGACGGCGAGGATTTGCTCGGCCGTACCAAATGAACCGGCATGAACCAGGTGCCCGAGATAGCCGCCGCTCAGAACCGCGATCAACGCCGCGCCCATCTGCGGGCGAAAAAGCTGTTCGCCGCCGATGCCCCCGGTTCGCGCCAGCGTGAAGCTGGTGCCCGCCCAGAACACGGACGACAGGATATGAAGCGACAAAGTGATGATGAGTGCGATCTGCACGGCACGGCTCCCGGATCGAGTTGTAATTAGATATACAACATGTATAGTCAATTAGTCAAAAGGATGGCGAGAAAGCCGGATGCCGACACGCCACTATACGAGTTCGGTTCGGACGGCCGCTGCGGCAGAGAAACGGGAACGCGTCATCGAAGCTGCGGCCCGGACGCTGCGCGAGGACGCAAGCATCGCCAGCTTCTCGCTTGATGCCGTGGCGAAGGCGGCAGGCGTGACGCGGCTGACCGTGTATCATCAGTTCGGATCGCGGCGAGGATTGCTCGAAGCCGTCTTCGATGAGATCGCGCGACAAGGCGGCCTGGCTCAGATCCCTGACGCGATGGCGATGTGGGATCCGCGCGCGGCGCTCGACCGGCTGGTCGAGATCTTCTGCGCCTTCTGGAATCGGGACCCGGCCGTGGGCCGGCTGCATGAGGCGATGGCGACCGATCCCGAATTCGCGATAGCCCTGATCGGGCGCAACGAACGCCGGCGAAAAACGGTCAACGTCCTGGTCGGACGGATCGCCGAAGCTGGAACACCGCCCCGCGCGCGGCGCGACGCCGTCGACATGATCTTCGCGCTCACCAGCTTCGCGATGTTCGCCATGCTTCGCCAGGATCGCTCTGTCGATGACGTCTGCGCGTTGGTGAAAACAGCGTGCCGCAGCGCGCTTGAGCCGCTGTCACCTGACAGGCGCCGTTCTAGCCGATCTTGAATTTGCTATAGGCCTCGGCGGTAGCAATGATCACGTGCTCGGCGCATCCGTTGCGGCGATGCGGATCGGACAGATTTTCGTAATCCGCCGATGTCATCATGTCGATGAAATCAGCCACGGATGGATAATACACCAGCGCCACATAGTCCCATTGATTGCCATCCTGCTTGCCCAGCGCGACCGCCTTGGCGTTGCCGGTCCACAGCAGCGTTCCGCCGCGCGCCTTGATCATCGGTACGGTCAGGGCGCTGTAGCGCAGATAGGCATCCCAGCCTGAGCCGTCGCCATCGAGCGATCGCTCATGGAAGCGCATAAGGTTCACCATCACGACTGGTCCCTCATGCTCCAGCTCCTTGAGACCTTCGATATTCAGCAGATCCACGCCCATGGTTGCCTCTTTCATTGTCCGGATGAATTTGCGCGCGTTTGCCCCGACCGCAACGATTGTGTCACAACAGCCCATTATCCTGAAAGCCTGTGCGGACCACCCAATACGAGGTTTGCGCGCGACGATCGGGGGCAGCGATAATGATTACCGTTCCAGAGCTTGCGGCCGACGCATTGGGCAAATTCCTGGCGAGTTACATGCACCGCCGGTTCGGCTCCTCGCAGGCACATTTGGTGGAGATGGTGCCGTCGATCGCGCGGATTGCGATCGAATGCATCGGCAACAGCGACGCCCTCTATCACAACGTCGAGCATACCATGCTGGTGACGCTGGCGGGACACGACATCCTGCGCGGGCGCGCGCTTCACACCCACATGCCCGCCGAAGATTATGCGCATGTGATCATCGCCTGCCTGACCCATGACATCGGCTATGTCCGCGGACTGTTCAAGGAAGACGACAACGACGGTTATGTTGTCGATGGTACGGGCCGCAAGATCACGCTGCCGCGCGGATCGTCGGACGCGGCGCTGCTGCCCTACCATGTCGACCGTTCCAAGATGTTTGTCATGGAACGGATCGAAGGCGTTGCATTATTGGACAAGCGGCGTATCGCGCGCGCGGTCGAGGGGACCAGATTTCCCTCAAGCTTTCCCAGCGAAAACGAGGAATGTGACGAAGAGGCTGCGCTGCTGAGGGCAGCTGATCTGATCGGTCAACTTGGCGATCCGCACTACATTCGCAAGGCGAACGCGCTTTATCATGAGTTCGAGGAAGCCGGACTGAACCGGCAACTCGGTTACAGTTCGCCCGCGGACCTCGTCAATCTCTATCCGCAATTTTACTGGAACAGCGTGGCGCCGCATGTGCAAACGGCGATCCGCTACCTCAATGTCACCTCAAGCGGGCGGCAATGGATCGCCAATCTCTACAGCAACGTGTTCCGCGCCGAGCGCGACATCGCGCTGTCAGGTCCGCAGAAATAAACAGGACTAAGGTCGCACGAAGCGATCTCCGCATGGCACCAATCCTTCCGGTAGCCTTGTCGAAGCGGTTATTTCGGGCACAACGGATCCACCGTTCAAAGATCCGATTGTCGCGCATTGCCCTCCCCACCTCCGTACCATTCCCCGATCGGCTGGCTCAACAACCAGCCCTATCTGCTGTTGAGCCTGGCCTCGCTGTTCTGGGCCGGCAATATCGTGCTCGGGCGTTACGTCGCGGGCCACGTGCCGCCGATGACGCTGTCCTGCGTCCGCTGGATCGGCGCGTTTTTCATGCTGCTGCCGTTCGCCTGGCCGCATCTCAAGCGCGACTGGCCGGCGTTGCGCGCACGGCTTGCGCTGATGGTGCTGCTGTCGGCGACAGGATTTGCCATCAACAACGCGCTGTCCTACTGGGCGCTGCAATACACCCAGGCGCTGAACGCGCTGTTGATCCAGTCGTCCGGACCGCTGTTCGTGGCATTGTGGTCGCTAGCGCTGTTCGGCGTGCGGCTGACATGGGCGCAGCTCGCCGGCATCACGATCTCGCTGGCGGGTGTATTTACCATTATCCTGCGCGGCGATCTCGGCGCGCTCGTAATGCTCGCCAGTGCGCTGCTGGCGTTCGGACTGTATTCGGCGCTGATGCCGCGCCGGCCGAAGACGCACCAGTTATCGCTGATTGCGTTCACCACCGGCTGCGGCGCGCTGCTGCTGTTGCCGCTCTCGATTCTGGAATTCCGGGCCGGCTTCACCCTGAAGCTCGATGTGCTGACAGTTGCAACCGTGGTCTATGTCGTGATCTTTCCGTCCACGCTGGCCTATCTGTTTTTCAACCGCGGCATTGCGCTGATCGGGCCGAACCGCGCCGCGCCGTTCTTTCACCTGGTGCCGGTGTTCGGCTCGGCGATGGCAATCCTGCTGCTCGGCGAGCAGCCGCGGCTATTTCATCTCGTCGGCTATCTGCTGGTGCTGGCGGGCGTGGTGATCGCCTCGCGGCAGGCATCCGCCGCGAGATGAACTCTATGATGCCATATCGGCTGCGAAACGGCTCAGGCCGCGCGGACCTTGGCCAGGAATTCGTCGACCGCGCCCCGCAGCATTCCGGACTGATTGTCCAGCTCGCGGGCGTTTGATAGCACCTCCGAGGCGGCCTTGCCGGTTGCCGCCGCCGCCGTGGTGACGCCGCCGATGTGGGCGCTGATCTCGTTCGAGCCGGCCGCCACCGACTGGATGTTGCGCGCGATCTCGCGGGTCGCATCGCCCTGCTGTTCGATCGAAGTGGAAATGCTGACGGTGATGTCGCTCATCTGCGCGATCGTTTCGGTGATGCCGCCGATCGAGGCGACCGCATCGCTGGTGGACGCCTGCATCGCTGCAACCTGCGCGGAGATTTCTTCCGTAGCCTTGGCGGTCTGGTTGGCGAGCGCCTTGACCTCGGAGGCAACGACGGCGAAGCCGCGGCCGGATTCGCCGGCGCGCGCCGCCTCGATGGTGGCGTTCAGCGCAAGCAAATTGGTTTGCGCGGCGATGCTGTGAATCAGTTTTACAACCTCACCGATCTTCTCGGCACCGGTGGACAATGCCCCGACGGTCGCGTTGGTGCGCTCGGCATCGCCTACCGCCTTGCTGGCGATCTCGCTCGATCGCGACACCTGGCGGGAAATCTCGGTGACCGAGCTTGACAGCTCTTCCGCCGCCGCCGCAACCGTTCCGACGTTGTTCGAGGCGCTCTGGGAGGCAGCGCCGACGGTGGCGGCGCGGGCGCTGGCGTCGCTCGCGGTTGCCGTCATGGATTGTGCGGTGGTCTGCATTCCAGCAGCCGCGGTCGAAACCGAGCGGACGATGCCGGTGACGCTGCGTTCGAAATCGCTGGCGATGCTCTCCATTGCCGCGCGACGCTCGGCGGCGGCGCGTGCCTGGGTCTCGGCCTCGACCTTTTCCAGCCCGCGAATGCGCAATGCATTATCCTTGAAGATCTGAACCGTTGCCGCCATGGCGCCGATCTCGTCGCCGCGCTCGATACCGGGGATATCCCCTTCCAGCGCGCCATCGGCCAGCGCCCGCATCCGGGTACCGAGTTGACCGAGCGGCCGGCTGATGCTGCGGCTGATCATCCAGGCGATGCTACCCGAGATCACCGCGATGCCGAGAATGGCAAGGCCCAGCACCCACGCGATCGGCTTGAGCTTGGCATCGAGATCATCGAGATAGGCCCCGGTTCCGACATACATGTTGAAGCCGGGGACGGCGACGGCGTAGCCGATCTTGCGGATCGGCTTTTCCTCGCCGGGTTTCACGTATTCATACGGCAGCAGGATTTCGCCCTTGGCCAGCACGCCGTCCATCAATTCGTGGGAGAGCTTCCTGCCATTGGTCACCACTTCCATACGGTTGGTGCCGATCTGCTTGGGATCAGGCGACATCACCGTGATGCCGTCGTACGTCGTACCGAACAAATAGCCGGCGCCATTGTCGTAGGTCATCGAATTGGCACGGCGGCCGAATTCGGCGATCGCGGCTTCCTTGGTCAACTGCCCGGCCTCGACCTGCTTTTGCAGCCCGGCCGCCATATTGCGCGCCATATCGACGATGGCGCGAGTCTGGTCAATTCGCGCGTTCAGCATCTCGCGCTGCATCAGATAGCCTGCCAGAGCACCTGCGGCGCAGAGGCCGAACAACGTCACACCCACCAAAATGCCGAGTTTGGGGGTAATCGTCAGATTGGTCAGCTTCACGGGGACGTCTCCGGGGATTGTGGACAGGCCGCGATTGGCGGAATGGGTCGCCACAAGGTACAGTGCAAGCTTTAGCGTTTCGTTATGAGCGGTCGGTAAAATTACCCGACCACGGGCAGCCGTCCTCCCCAAGCAGCCGGGAACATGCGAGAAGTCGATCGGGAGGCAGCGGCGGCACGTCGCGGCCATAACCAACACCGAAATGTCAAATCGGGAGCAGGAAATGTCGAAATTCAAGGTGGTGACACCGAAAGGCGCAAGTTTTACCATCGCCGGTGGCGGCTATGCGTATGAAAAAGAGGCGCTCGATCCGATCGGCGCAGAGATCGTCGAGGCGCCGGCCAATGAGGCGGAGTTTATCGCCGCCGCCCGGACCGCCGATGCCATCTACGCCAAGGGCATGCCGATCTCGAAGGCAATCATCGATGCCCTGGAAAACTGCAAGGTCATTACGCTCGGCAGCGTCGGCGTCGACAGCGTCGACGTCAAGGCCGCCACCGCCCGCGGCATTCCCGTCACCAACATCCCCGACACGTTCATCGAGGAAGTCGCCGATCACGCGATGATGCTGCTGCTGGCGGGCTTTCGCCGGCTGGTCGAACAGGACAAGATGGTGCGGAGCGGCCGCTGGGCCGAGGGCCGCCCGGCCCTGCTCAAGATCCCCAGACTGATGGGGCAAACATTGGGCTTCATATCATTCGGGCGGGTGGCGCGTGCCGTCGCCAAACGCGCCGCGCCATTCGGCCTGCGGATGATGGCCTATGATCCCTTCATCGCGGAGACGTTGATATCCGATCACGGCGTGCTGCCGGCGACCCTGTCGGAGGTGCTCGCGCAGTCCGATTTCGTATCGATGCACGCGCCGGCGCGCCCCGAGGTTCACCACATGCTTGGCGAAACCCATTTCCGCCAGATGAAGCCGAGCGCGATCTTCATTAATACCGGGCGCGGGGCCACCGTGGATGAACAGGCGCTGATCAAGGCCTTGCAGGAAGGCTGGATCGCGCACGCCGCGCTCGACGTGTTGGAAAAGGAACCGCCATCGCACAACAATCCGATGCTGAGCATGGAGAACGTCACGATGACGGCTCACGTCGCCTCGGCCTCGGCGCGGTTCGACGAGGCGCGCAAGCGGCGTGTCGGGTTCGAGCTGTCTTTAGTGCTCTCCGGCCTGTGGCCGGCAAGCTGCGTCAATCCGTCGGTGCTGCAAAATACCTCGCTTCGCCGCTGGCAACCTGTCAGCATGGAACGCGGCCCGAACAGCTAGAGCATGATCCGGAAAAGTGGCCACCGGTTTTCCCTTGGGACAAACGCGAAGCGTTTGCCCAAAAGATCATGCTCAAACAAAGAGACCAGATCACGATGCGATCCAATCGGATCGTGATCTAGCCACTGACCGCTTCACCGGCGAACAACGCCGGGAAGAAAACTGGGAGAAAACGACGATGAACGACATCACGCGTCGTGATGCGCTGAGTCTTGGATTGTCCGCAGCCGCACTGGCCGCGACCGGCGCTTCGGCTCAAACTGCATCGACCATCAAAGCCGCTGACGTTCCCGCGCCACCCCTCACTATCGAAAAAGGCGCGAGCTTGCGCATGCTGCGGCCCGTGCGGTTTGTGAAAGCCGACGAAGACGTGTTCCGCGCCAACGCGGCGAAATTCACCGAAAAAACCGGCGTCGAGGTCAAGGTCGATTTCGTCGGCTGGGAGGACATCAACCAGCAGACCGCGGTAACGTCGAACTCCGGCGCCGGTCCGGATATCATCATCGGTTTCTCGGACGCGCCGCATATCTATGCCGACAAACTGATCGAACTCAGCGACGTCGCCGACTATCTCGGCAAGCGTTACGGCGGCTGGCTGTTCCTGGCCGAGAAATACGGCAGGCGCCACAAGAGCAATGCCTGGATCGGCTTGCCGTTCGGCGCCAGCCCCGGGCCGCTGGTGTATCGCAAGTCGCTGGTCAAGGCCGCCGGCTTTGACAAAGTCCCGGACGATCATGCCGGATTTCTTGATCTTTGCCAGAAACTGCAAAAAGCCGGAAAGCCCGCGGGCTTCGCGCTCGGCAACGCGGTGGGCGACGGCAACGGCTTTGCCAACTGGCTATTGTGGTCGCACGGTGCATCGTTGCTCGACGAGGAAGGCAATGTCACCATCAACAGCAAGGAGACCGTTGCCGCGCTTAACTATCTCAAGCAGCTGTACCCGACCTTCATTGCCGGGACGCCTTCGTGGAATGACGTGAGCAACAACAGAGCCTATTCGTCGCAGGACATTTCTCTGACGGCCAATGGCGTCTCGCTTTATTTCTCGCTGAAGAACGATCCGGCGACGGCCGCGATTGCGGAGGACACCGAACACCAGCCGTTGCCGATGGGACTTGCGAAAAGCTACCCGATGGGAGGCCTTACACTGAACGCGATGGTGTTCAAGCACAGTCCGTCTCCCAATGCCGCCAAGGCATTCCTGCAATTCATGCTGGAGCGCGAGCAGTATGAGCCATGGCTCAATGCCAACAGCGGGTATTGGTCGCAACCGCTTGCCGCCTACGCCGATGCCGCGGTGTGGTCGGGCGCTCCCAAGGTCCGCATCTTCAAGGATGCGATGACCAACAAATACTGGACCGGTTACAAGGGCCCGATTTCATCGGCCAGCGGCGCGGTCAACGCGGATTA
>WNFL01192435.1_pt1 | contig 11202 bp, 15 predicted proteins | sample 5400361 | NCBI WGS metagenome assembly WNFL01 (sample SAMN13153351, study PRJNA577476) | soil metagenome | isolation source: 40 cm soil on Douglas fir-dominated hillslope | place: USA:California | collected 2013-09-17 | reverse complement strand
TTGGGCCGTGACTTCGTCTACAGATGCCCGAATCAAAGAGCTCTTCGCTCTCGCAGCCGCCGCCCAGGATGAACCTGAATTGAGGAGAGTTGCTAGAGAACTCCGCGCAGCCCTAACAGATCACGTGCGCCTGGGGTCCAATTCCATGCCTTCATCGGGTGCTCACACTTCCTCCGGGCCTACCCTCATAGGTGGCCGTTCGGGCGCGGAGTCCTGATCTGCATGCGGACGCCGCGCGCAGGAACCCTCCTAGGTAAGGGACCAAACTTACAGACCCGCTGATCGCTCCCAGAAAATAAAAGTACGGAATGCCCAGCAACCGTCCGTAGGAGGACAGGAGAGTCTAATCCGTTGCCTTCGCAGATACAGGTATGGTTCGCCGTATGATCGTGCTGTAAGCAATGAACTTTCTCAACCGTACGAACTCTAGTTTTTGCTGTACTGCACCTCGGAGGATTCACACGATCCAAAGGGAACATGCCGTTTCCAGATATTTAACAGGCGCAAGTCGGTTGCCCAATCCAGAAAGATTCTGGTTGCATGACCCTATTGGGCGCGGACTAACCATTCGCCGGTCCAGACGAATCCGGCAACAAATCTGCCCGTAATCCTTGCGCAACTCCGCAAGCGGGTGAATCATGTTTGTCCGTAACCTTTTAGCGGCTGGTGGATCCAACTTGTGCTGTTCTTATTTCGCCCGAGGAGACTTGGATGCCCTCTCGTATCGACGCCCGCAGGTTCAGAAGTATCAGCCGTCGCGAGTTGTTGAAGCTGACGCCGGTCCTTGCGCTGGGCGCATTTGCAGTTCCGAAGCTTCGGGAGCGGCTCCTCAAGGCCGGACTCGGCTTCAGCGATTGGGCCTCGGCCAAGCTTTTTCGGCCGGGCCATCTGGCGCCGACCTTTGCAGACTCCGACCTCACTCCCTTCGACAAGTTCCCTATCAATGGTTACGACGTCGAAGACCCGGAAGTTGATCTGGATAAATGGACTCTCACTGTCAGTGGCGCTGTGCAGAAGCCGGGAGAATACTCGCTCGCGCAAATCAAGACGCTCTCCGGACTCACGCAGAATACCCGCCACGTCTGTGTGGAAGGGTGGGACGTGATTGGCCGCTTCGAAGGCGTGAGACTCTCCGACTTCTTAAAGATGATCGGAGCCGACCCGAACGCCCGTTTCATTGCCGTCGAGTGCGCCGACGATTATTACGAATCACTGGACATGGCAACCGCCTTGCATCCGCAGACTCTGCTCTGCTATGGAATGTACGGCCAACCGCTAACCCGTAAGCACGGAGCCCCGCTACGTCTCACCATACCAACGAAGATCGGCTACAAGCAGGCCAAGTATTTGACAGACCTCAAGGTAAGCCACGTATTGGAAAAAGCCGGCTACTGGGAAGACCAGGGCTACTCACAGTTTTATGGCCTGTAAATGTCGTCGCTCTAGAGACGGGGCGTGCCGCGTCTCTCCGGCAGCCGCAAACGCGGCGTCCCGCAAAGCCGCTTAAAGCGAAAAGGAAACATGGCAACCCGCGCGATAGAAGTTGAAGATCCGAAAACCGGCGAACTCACCGAAGCGGTCTACGAACATCCGCTGGTGATCCGCCTCTGTCACTGGGTAAATGCTGTCGCGCTTTTCGTCCTGGTCGGCAGCGGCCTGCAGATCTTTCGTGCCTTCCCGAGCTTCGGAAGCAAGATCCCAGAGAACGATCTCATCGACTGGCCCAAAGCCCTCGCGCTCGGCGGATGGCTGGGCGGTGCTCTCCAATGGCACCTGACGTTCATGTGGATCTACATCGCGACCGGCGCGCTCTATGTCGGCTATCAAATCTTCAGCGGGAATTACCGGCAGATTCTTTTCGGCCCTCGCGATCTATCGGGAGTCTGGCCGATGGTGCGCCATTATTTCTTCTTTGGTCCGAAGCCGCCTTCGAAGGAAGCCTATAACCCTTTACAAAAACATGCCTACACCTCGGCGATCGCGCTTGGAGTCCTGTCGGTGCTCACCGGTCTTGCCATCTGGAAACCCGTACAGTTTTCGTGGCTGGCATGGTTGATGGGCGGATTCCACCTGGCACGCTTATGGCATTTCCTCATCATGTGGGCGATGTTGGCGTTTGTGTTTGGCCACCTGGTGATGGTCGTTCTACATGGCTGGAATAACTTTGTCTCAATGTTGACCGGATGGAAAAAGGATCCGGAGTATCCGTCCAGCTAGTCGCGGTTCGGGACTGCACTGCTTCAGGTTTGCCGTGAGGATTGATGCCGGACGAACGAAGCACACTGGGAGATGGATCCCAGCAACCAAGCGAAGAGACGCTGATCCGCCGCATCCGGGACGGCGAACACGATCTTTTCTACCAACTGATTCGGCCTTATGAACGGCGCGTGTATGCGGCCGCGTTCGCAGTCCTGCATAACGAAGCGGATGCCGAGGACGCAGCGCAGGAGGCGGTCCTCAAGGCGTTCAAGCACATCGGCCAGTTTCGAGCCGAAGCGAAATTCAGCACCTGGCTGACGCAGATCACTCTCAACGAGGCGCGTATGCGGAAGCGAAAACAACACGCCCACATCATGGAGCCCATCGTTGACCATCAGGACGATGAGGGAAACTATACCCCCCGCGACTTCGCGGATTGGCGCGAGATCCCATCGGAAACACTCGAGCGGAAAGAAGTCCGGGAAAAACTCGCGCAGGCCCTGGACTCGCTGGGAGATAAATACCGCGAAGTTTTTGTAATGCGCGATATGCATCACCTGAGCATTGAAGAGACTGCCAAAACGCTTGGGATCTCGACCGCATCCGTGAAGACGCGCCTGCTCCGGGCGCGACTGATGCTGCGCGATCTTCTCGCTCCGGGCTTTGACGCCAACTGGACAAGCAGGCTGTCTTTTGCAAAGGGGACCAAGCCATGGTAATCCGCTGCGAAGAAGTGTGGCTCGAGATTTCAAACTATCTGGAAGGGGAAGTCGATCCGGCTCTGCGCGCAAGCATGGAAGAGCATCTACGCGGATGCAAGCACTGCACCGCAGTGCTCGACGGCACGCGCAATGTGGTCCAACTGTATGGTGATGAACGAATGATGGAAGTGCCGCTTGGCTTCAGTCATCGTCTGCATCGCAGGCTGGAAGACAATATGCGCGGAAGCCGCAGAAGTTTTCTCGGATGGATGGTTGCTTCGGCAGCGGCGGTTATTACCGTCGGAGTCGTTGAGTTGGCAAGTTCCACTTCTTCCCGGATTCCGGAACCGCGCTCCGAACACGCCCAGCCAGGCGTTGGCATTCCTCCCGACATGATGGTTGTCGTTTCTGAAAAGGGAAAGATTTTTCACAGACCAACCTGCACGTTCATCCACGATCGGACAAACTTGCGGACCATCGCCGCGCGGGAAGCAATGCAGGAAGGTTATGTGCCCTGTGTCCGCTGCATGAAGCAATATTTGAAGATCTAGGTAGGGCGGCCTCACTGCTCGACGTGAAGTCGTTACCCTTGATTTTGGGTATCGCAGCGGTTCACCGCTGCGATAGAAGCCTTGCTTTAGAGTAAGGCAGCCGCTGAGGTACGTGGTCATTTTCTCGAAGCATTTCGATTGCGCAGCAAAGCCGACAGCGACTGGTCGCACATCGGCTCCGCCGGGTCGAACCGTGAAAGAGTACCGCCTGATTAATTCTGTTTCGTGCCGTCGTCGTGTTTCATGGCGTCATCTTTTTTCATTTCATCTTTCTTCATCTTGTCTTTCTTGCTCTTCTTGGACTTCTTGGCTTTCTTGTCGTCCTGTTTCATCTCATCCTGCTTCATTTGGTCTTGCTTCATTTCATCGTGCTTCATGTTGTCTTGCTTCATCGCATCGCCCGACTGAGCAAATGCCGCCAGAGACGCTGCCATGAAACACATGGCCATCAACTTGCCGATTGTTTTCTTCATCAATCTTTCTCCGCCTTTGAGACTAAAATTTGCGACCGGATCACTCCGGGCGCCAGTATGGGATGCGCCACCGCCAATAAAGTTACGAGACCGTACTTTCACAGATCGGTCGGCGCATTGTAAGATGTGTCGCCATGAAGATAACTACGATGGCATGCATCCTGTCACTGGCCATGTCTCTGTCCGCTTCGCTACTTTTCTCTCAATCCGGCGCGGCGGCCCAGCCTCCGGAGTTCGACCACATCGCAATCCACGTTCGCGACCTCGCGAAGAGTGTAGAGTTTTACGAAAAGGTGATGGGGCTGGAAAAAATTCCCGAACCGTTCAAGGACGGCCGGCACGTCTGGTTTCGCATCGGCGCTCACAACCAACTCCATGTAGTCGGCGGAGCCGAGGACAGTCCCAAGCGGCCAATCGACAATCACTTTGCCTTCAGAGTCGCATCGTTAACTGACTTTATGGCGCGTCTCGATCAGATGCAGGTGAAATATCGTAGCTTCAAAGGCGACGGCAAGATTACCTCCCGTCCCGATGGAGTACGCCAGCTTTACTTCCAGGATCCGGACGGCTACTGGATCGAAGTGAACGACGGAAAGTTTTAACAGTTTGCAGAGAACAACGCGAGGCGTGCAGATTTTCCGGAGCGCGCGACTTCTTTGGGAAGACGCGCTTTTCGGGAAGGCACGACTTCAGTGCCGCAAGACCTGAGAACAAACGCGGCTTCAGCCGCTGAGGCTTATAGGCCCGCAGTGCTACGCACCGAATCTTTCCGCCGCCCGCGCCCGCGCTTTGGCTGCCTCGTCTTCTCGATTCTTTGGCGGCGCAGTGGTCTCGAGCGATCGAAGCAAACGATTCGAGGCGCTCGCGACTTCTTCGATCGCCGCCTGGAACGCCGCCTCATTCGTCTTCGACGGCTTATTGAAGCCGCTGATTTTTCTCACGAACTGAAGCGACGCCTCTCGAACCTCTTCCTCAGTAACCGGCGGATCGAAATTGAATAGGTTTTTGATATTCCTGCACATTCCCTGGCACCTCAAATTCGAGGAATGAACCAAGTCACCAACGCAAACCCATGGTCACGGGAAAAACACTGGTCCGCTTATCGCTGGTGTTCGCGTGGTGATAACGGCCCTCCACATAAATCTTAGCCTTCCGATTGAGTCGGTAGGTAAATCCTCCGCCGAAATTGTATCCGCCCCCGCTGACGGTATTGGACGATAGAATCCGGTCGGTGCTGAGAAGTCCGTTCGTACATGTGATGCCCCACAATTCCCAGGCAGGCTGGCACACCGCCCCCTTCACCAGCAACTCTCTGCGTGCTTCGACGCTTCTCTGATACCACCCTGCGCCGCCTATCGCGTACACAGCGATCTTGTCCTGGAGCGGAAAATTGTAAAAGAGGTTCAGTGTTGCCGATTGCACGTGTCCTGTGGCGTCGAGCACATCTTGGTTGGCCTTCACGCTGTCCTTGAAGCCGAGGTTGAAATACATGTACTCAGCCTTGACTCCGATCGCCCGGCTGAAATTCAGCCCGCCGCCCGCGACACCGTTGTAGGAAACGCCAGTAAATTTTCCGACATCTCCCAGGGCGCCGCCGAATCCACCGCCGACGTTGAAATTGAAGCGATTAAAAGTTTGCCCGGAAGCTGCGCCGATTCCAAGTCCACAAAAGGCAAGCAGGAACAGTATCCCCTTACGCAATCTTGATCTCCTATTTCAAAATGATTGTGCGCTTCTCGACTATCCTAATTCCTTTGATGCGTGCGAACTGGCAGAAGGACAAAATTCATCCCGGCCCGGAGTTCACTTGTGGGGTGGTCGCCGCAGCTTCTTGAAAAATACCGGCCAATAGTTGCGGAACATATTAGAACCGGCGCGAATGGCCAGGTCCAGGCCGTAGCGCTCCAGCGTCTTACCAGCGGTGCGCTCTTCTTCGGGCCAGTATGCATTGGCCAGGCCCTCGGACATTAAGGGTCCAACGAGGCCGGACCAGTTGGCCACGTTTCTTCCGTCATCACTGCGCGTGACGACCACTCTTGTTAGCGAATACTTTATGCTGCCGCCCAACGTTGGCTCGGCCTGCGGGAAAAAGCGTGGATCCTCACTCAGGATGGATGCCAGCAGGAAGGTCCCGAAAAACTCGCTGGAGGCATCGCGGGCCATCGACGCACCGAAGCGTTTCCCGTATCCCTCCGCTCCTTGCCCATAGCCGCGTGGGGAGTTTTCAGCTTGCCCGATTCCGGCACCGAACGCTGAAGCGGCAAGAGTGCCGGGAGAAGTACTATTGGCTACAAACAGCTTGAATTTCTCGCCTGCCGAAAGCGGCCCCTCGGTGGTAGCGATGTCCGGAAAGAATTTCGACCTTCGCGCAATCGTCGACACAAAACCGGCCGGAGGCTTCCGGGTAGACGATTGTGCGCGGCGGGTAGCAGAAGGTGCGTCCGGATGATCCTGGCCCGATGCCGACTGGGGACTGCAGAGCATCCCCACAGAGCAAGCCAACATCGCCGCGCAGGAAAAAACTTCGCGGCCTAGCCGGACCGGTCGAGTGAGCAGCAGCGAGAGTTTGAAAATAAATTTGGACCTGGGTTGAGAGCTGGTCCGGTGCTTCAGCACGGTACGGGTGGCGCATCTGCTTAATGGCATCCGAACAGGCTAGCGAATGCCGGGCTACTAAGCAAATCTTTACTTGGGAATCATTTGCAAGGTAGACCCAAAGCAACCTCTTTCGGACTCCTGGCCCAACGCCCCGGTCTTAGTCAGGCACACGCCCAGCGCTTAACGCCGCCAGATATACGACCAACTCACCCACGGTGAAGCCCGATTCCAGCAATTGAATCATCTGATCAGCGCTAACACCTACCTGTTTGCCCAGCAATACCAGTTTGGCAATCGCCTGTTCGAGGATTTCTGGCTGAGCATAGGTAGGCGATTCAACCAAATCGGCGTTCGCGGCAGGATGGACTTCTTCCATTGGCATGCTCCAGATGCTCCGATACGGTGATGGCAATCCAAGCTACCCGTTCGATTCCCAAGCGCGGGCATCGGATCGCAGAGTTGTTCAAAGGTAGTCTGAGGTAGGGGGCCCCGGTCTGTGATGGCGGTTACAAATCTTTGTGATAGGAAACGTCCGATTTCCAAATTGGCACCGCGACGAAGCAGTCTGGTAACCATAGCCTGTTGCGCCTCGATTCCCCTACTAGGTAGGGTCAATTTCGGGGACGGGTACCGTAAAATTGTCTTTCACATATCCCGGTGCTACCATCCAAGCGATGGGGAAAAGTGAGGGAGGAGTCTATGTCGGATCGTGACGGCAACACTTTTGTGTGGTTTCTGGCGGGTCTCGGAATCGGAGCCGTAGTTGGAGTTCTGTACGCGCCCCGGGCCGGAGAAGAGACGCGCGATGTGCTTCTCTCCAAAGCTCAGGAAGGAAGCGAACGAGTCCGCAGCCAGGCGCGCAAGGCACGGGAGCAGGCGGAAGACTGGATGGATCGCGGTCGTGACGTCGTGAACCAGCAAAAAGAACAGTTCCGCGCCGCCTACGAGGCCGGCCGTTCTGCTTATCGTGAGACCACTGCCACAGGCACCGAACCGCCCAGCGGAGTGTAATAAGGGATCAGTACATTTCAGTAGTCCCGGTGAGACTACCCATGGATGACAATCTGCTTAGAGTATTTATCGCCCTGACCGCGTTTGCCGTCGTGGTTCAGGCCGGAATTCTTGTGGCCCTTTACCTCGCAGTCCGCAAAAGCACTGCGCGGATGGAGGCGCTCGCCACCGAGCTGACGGCAAAAACCATGCCGATGCTGGACACGGCGCAGAACATGCTCATTGAATTGCGTCCCAAGATAGAAACCCTGGCCACCAACGCCTCGGAATCGACCACGATTCTACGCGTTCAACTGGGACGCCTGGATGCCACACTCAGCGACATCCTCGACCGCACTCGTCTGCAAGTCATCCGAGCCGACGAGCTTCTCAACCGCACCATGGACAAAGTCGAAGACACCACTGAAATCGTCCACAAGACCGTAGTCTCGCCCCTTCGCCACGTCTCCGGACTGGTGAACGCGGTCACCACCGGCGTAGAAACCTTTTTCGGTCAGAAACGACGCCACCCCCGCAACGGCATGGGCGTCCCTCAGGACGAAATGTTTATCTGAAGCAGCTGTAGCGCCGGCACTTTGCCGGCTCTCGAGTGTAGGTTTTTAGGTGACATAGGGGGCAACTATTCGCTTCCCTTTAACGTATCGAGGATGATTCGCTCCTCAGAAACAAAATACGCGACTCTGTTGGAATCGATAAAGTTTCCTTCATCCTCACTTGACGCTTTCCATTCCTGCGACTGACGAGCGGCCCGCAAACTATCCAAGTCATCAAACCACAGTTCCGCCACGCCGTCGTAATCGTGCCGCTCTGCGTCTGCCGGCGCGATCAGCCGATGACTTTGAACCAACTTGCGGAGTCCGGGAATTCGAGCGCCGATAGGACCGTGGATCTTTTCCCAGTAGCGGAAAAACTCCTCGTACGTCAGATCCGACTTCTTGGTGATGCAATAGACAACTTTGATCATCCTCGCCTCGGCTTGGCTGACACAGCTTTATTTCGCTTCCCGTCGCGCCACGAAGTCCTTGCCCGAATAGCTGTACGTCAGCCCTTCCACCTTACCTTCCCTACTCACGGAGAACACAACCCGGCCCAGAAAATTGCGCTCCAGGAATTCCGTCCGCGAGAGCGGAACCAGCGGCGTCCGAAAACTTCCGAGTTCCAGCAGCAGAGCTCCACCGTCGACAGTGAGGGTAAATTTCGCGTTCGGAACGAAGTAGTCCGGCCCAAACTGATACTGGCCGGCATAAGAATTCAATGTTGCGTCCGGGAGCTTGGCTGCCGTGAACGTTGGCGGTTTTTCCGGTTGTTCTCCGAAAACGATGGCGGCCAATGCCGGCCCAATCGGATCCTGCGACACCGTGCCATAACTGTTGCTCAGAACAATGACCGTGACGTCCTCATCCACATAACGATCCAGGAGCGCCGTGAATCCAGGACTGCGGCCATTGCTCGACATCACCCGATGTCCAGACCGTTTCCGCTGAAACCAACCGAAACGGTTTCCGCGGCCTTCAACAAAATATTTCTGGCGCGTCGCACCCTTGAGCAACGCATCAGTGTTCAGCGCGCGATCGAAAAGATAGAGATCGTTCACGGTCGAATACAGCGACCCGTTCCCCGTCTTGTTCGTCCAATCGAGATATGGCGCTTTTTCGTACGAACTGATTCCCGCCGGTTCGTACCCCGACGCAGCCAGAGGAATAAGGCGCAACGCGTTGCCATCGTGCCCGGAGTGCTCCATGCCCGCCGGATCAAGGATGTGCTTGCGCACGTACTCTCCATAATTCTCTCCGCCGACTTTTTCCAAAATCAACGCCAGCAGATTGTAGTTGGAGTTGCTGTAGTGGTAGTCACTCCCCGGCTCGAAGTCTAGCGGCAAGCCGGCGAACTTCGCCACAAGTTGCTCAACCGTGTGCGGATTGCGCGCAAACGCGTCGTAGTCTGGAAGATCGTTAACATTAGGAATTCCGGAACTGTGGGTCAGCAGATGTTCCAACTTGATCTTGTCGCCATTGGGGAAATCCGGAAGGAAACGCGCCACCGGATCGCTAATGCTCAGCCGCCCTTGCTCTTCAAACTGGAGAATAGCAATGGCAGTGAATGGCTTTGAGACGGACGCAATATGAAAGCGCGTCGAGGGCGAATTCGCCACTCGCAACTCGTAGTTCGCCATGCCATACGCGTGGCGAAATAGAATCCGTCCCTTGTGCGCCACCAGCACGACGCCAGTGAAGTTGCCCAATTCCGCAAACGACTTTAAGTAGGCTTCGAGACGGCTCGCAACTTGAGAATCACCAATGGGTTGACCGTCCGCGATGACACCGAACTGGGCACAGACAAGAGTCAGAGAAAGAATAAAGCGCAGCGATCCGCTGGACATTGTGCCCAGCATTTTACTCCCCTCCGGTCTTTGGATTAGTTTACCGAGCGACAATACACCCGCGGTGCTCAGTCGCGAGGCTGAAGTACCCGTTCGTGAGGGTCATCCACCGAACTCGCGCCTTCCAAGCGCCGCGCACGGTCTCCGTGGAAGAACATCAGATGGACAAAGAACATCAGTATCAATACGCCACCGAACGTACAAACAATGGTCGCGCCCGTCGGAAGGTCCAGCAGTACCGAGAAGTAAACGCCCAACGCTGAGACCAGAGTCCCCATCGTCCAGCCAATAGCAAGCCGCCGGCCAATTTTGTCGGCGAACAGCATTGCTCCCACGGAGGGAACGATTAGATAGCAAAACACCAGCAACACTCCCGCAATCGCCACCGACGAAGTCACGACGAATCCAAACGAAGCGTAAAACAGGAAATCCCAAAACCGGATGTTCAGGCCGCTAGCCTCCGCTTTCGCGGGATCGGTGGAGATCAGCAGGAACTTCTTACGAAAAAAATAGTGGAATATCCCAATAGCTCCATAGAGCACCGCCGTCTTGAGAACTTCCGCCTTGGATACTGCCAGGATGTTACCTACCAGCATGTCTTTGAGGTGTTCGGTTTCGCCTGTAGCCTTGCTCATGGCAAGAATCGCGGTCGCCGAAGCGACTGCATAGGCAATACCGATAAAGGCTTCCTGAGGAATATGTCCGCGCCGCGTTCGCGCGAGCGAAAAGATACCGGCTCCCAGAAAAGTAAAGCCCAAGCTCAAAAAATAAGCGCCACGCCCGTGCGGATCCATCCCGACCAGAATCGCGATGGTCGCCCCCAGCGCGGCGATCTGCGCCAGCGCGAGGTCCACAAAAATCACACCCCGCTCCACCACGTGCACGCCCAGATACGCGTGAATTCCGGTCAGGATCAGGCTGGCAATAAAGGGCCAGAATAAGAACGGCAGGATGTCCATGAATCTCCTTAACTATTTCGTGCTCTGAAACGCTTTCGTCAGCAACGCGACATCGTAATCGAAGAGCTGGAAGTAGGTCGTCACCTCTTTCACACCTCCCACCGACGGCAAGTATTCAACGACGATTCCTCCGGTTTCCCGCGCGATCGAGTCCGGAGTCTTGCGGTCAAAATAAGGCTCAACCATGATGATCTTCACATTGTCGCGCTTCATCATGGCGATGAGATCGAGCGTATGGCTGGGCGTAGGAGGAATCCCCGGACGAGGTTCAACAAAGCCCACTACATTCAACCCAAAGTGCTTGGCAAAATTCGGCAACGAGTTGTGGTA
>WNFL01008087.1_pt1 | contig 11203 bp, 8 predicted proteins | sample 5400361 | NCBI WGS metagenome assembly WNFL01 (sample SAMN13153351, study PRJNA577476) | soil metagenome | isolation source: 40 cm soil on Douglas fir-dominated hillslope | place: USA:California | collected 2013-09-17 | reverse complement strand
CTTGCCGACGACGCGCAGCGCGCGGGCGAGCGAGCGGCCGTCGGCGGCGACGATCGGCGCCTCGCCCGCGGCGTATACCTCGGCGAGCAGAAGCGCATCGGCGCTGGAGAGCACTCTGACGAAGTCCTCGAAGAGGTCGCGCGTGCGGGTATAGCGATGCGGCTGGAAGGCGAGCACCAGGCGCCGGCCCGGGAAGGCGCCGCGCGCCGCGGCCAGGGTCGCCGCCATTTCGGCCGGATGGTGGCCGTAGTCGTCGATGAGGGTGAACGTGCCACCGTCCGCCGCGGCGAGCTCGCCGTACACCTGGAAGCGGCGGCCGACGCCGCGGAACTCGGCCAGCGCCTTGAGGATCGCCGCGTCAGCGATGCCCAGCTCGCTCGCCACCGCGATCGCCGCCAGCGCGTTGAGCACGTTGTGCTGCCCAGGGAGGTTGAGGGTCACTTCGATCGTCGCGCGTCCGGGCCGCGAGGCGCGAAAGCGCATCCGGCCGGAGTCGTGCTGGATGCCGCTCGCAGCGACCGAGGCGTCGGCGCTTGTTCCATACGTGATCACCGGCTTCGACACCTGCGGCAGGATCTCGCGCACCACCGGGTCGTCGGCGCAGAGCACCGCCGCGCCGTAGAACGGCAAGTTCTGCAGGAACTGCGCGAACGCCTGCTTCAGCCGCGCGAAGTCGTGCTGGTAGGTCTCCATGTGATCGGCGTCGATATTGGTCACGACCGCGATCACCGGCTGGAGGTGGAGGAACGAGGCGTCGGATTCGTCGGCCTCGACGACGATGAAATCGCCCGCCCCCAGGCGCGCGTTCGAGCCGGCGGCGTTCAGCCGCCCGCCGATGACGAAAGTCGGATCGAGGCCGCCCTCGGCGAGCACGCTCGCCACCAGGCTGGTGGTGGTGGTCTTGCCATGGGTGCCGGCGATGGCGATGCCCTGCTTCAGGCGCATCAGCTCGGCGAGCATCAGTGCGCGCGGCACGAGGGGGATGCGCCGCTCGCGCGCCGCCTGCAGCTCGGGGTTGTCGGCCTTGACCGCGGAGGACACCACCACCGCGTCGGCGCCGTCCACGTGTCCCGGCGCATGGCCGAGCTGGATCTTCGCGCCCAGGCGGGCGAGGTTCTTCGTCGCGGCGTTCTGCGCCAGATCCGAGCCGCTCACCTGGTAGCCGAGGTTGAGCAGCACCTCGGCGATGCCGCTCATCCCGGCGCCGCCGATGCCGACGAAGTGGATGTGCCGGACCTTGTGTTTCACCGGATGAGCTCCATGCAACGCTGCGCCACGACGCGGGCAGCGTCCGGCTTGCCGAGCGCTCGCGCCTTCTTCGCCATGTCGAGCAACCGGGGACGGTCGAGCGAGCGGATGAGATCGGCGAGCTTCTGCGGCGAAAGGTCGCGCTGCTGGATGAGGATCGCGGCGCCGCGCTCGGAGAGGAATCTTGCGTTCGCAGTCTGGTGGTCATCCACTGCGTGCGGGAAGGGCACTAGCACGCTCGCGAGCCCGCCCGCCGCGAGCTCGGACACCGTCACCGCGCCGGCGCGGCAGATGACGAGGTCGGCCTCGGCGTAGCGCCGCGCCATGTCATCGATGAAGGCGACGAGCTCGCCCTGCGCGTGCGCGGCCGCGTAGTTCGCCTTCAGCGCCTCGAGGTGCTTCTCGCCCGCCTGATGCACGATCAGGGGCTTCTCCTGGAGAAGCGCGATCGCCTTCGGCAGGACCTCGTTCAGCGCCTGCGCGCCGAGGCTGCCGCCGACGACGAGGATCCGCAGCGGGCCGCTACGGTCTTTGAATCTTTTTTCAGGTAAATCCAACAATGCAATGTCGGCGCGCACCGGGTTGCCGGTCCACTCGGCGCCTTTGAGCGTCTCGGGGAAGGCCTGCATCACCTTGTCGCAGACGCTGGAGAGCACCTTGTTGGTGAGGCCGGCGATGGCGTTCTGCTCGTGCAGCGCGAGCGGTTTGTTCAAGAGCGAGGCCATCATCCCGCCGGGAAAGGCGACGTAGCCGCCGAAACCGATGACCACGCTCGGCCGCAGGCGCCGGATATGGCGCGCGCTTTCCCAGAACGAATAGAGCAGGTTCGTCGGCAGGAGCAGCTTCTGCAGCAGGCCCTTGCCGCGCGCCGCGCGCGCACGGATCCACGCCGTGTCGTAGCCGTGCTTGGGCACCAGGCGCTCCTCCATCCCGCCACGCGCGCCCATCCAGACGACCTTCCATCCGGCGGCGCGCATCTCGTGCGCGACGGCGAGGCCGGGAAAGATGTGCCCGCCGGTCCCGCCCGCCATGATGAGGATGGTTTCAGGCATGAAGTCCTCGGGCCAGCTGGCGGTTCTCCCAATCGATGCGCAGCAGGATCGCCAGGGCGACGAAATTGACGAGCAGGCCCGAGCCGCCGTAGCTCATGAGCGGCAGCGTCAGCCCTTTGGTCGGCAGCAGGCCCATGTTCACGCCCATGTTGATCAGCGCCTGGAAGCCGATCCACACGCCGATGCCCTGCGCCGCGAGCGCGGCGAAATGCCGGTCCTTCAGGCTCGCCTGCCGGCCGATGGCGAAGGCGCGCGACACGATCCAGACGAAGAGCGCGATGACGAGGACGATGGCGGCGAAGCCAAGCTCCTCGCCGATCACCGCGAGCAGGAAATCGGTGTGGGCCTCGGGCAGGTAGTGCAGCTTCTCGACGCTCGCGCCCAGGCCGACGCCGAGCCACTCGCCGCGGCCGAAGGCGATGAGCGCATGCGAGAGCTGGTAGCCGCGGCCGAAAGGATCCGACCACGGGTCCATGAAGCCGAAGATGCGCTGCATGCGATAGGGCGAGGTGACCACGAGCAGCGCGAAGCCCGCGGCGAGCATGCCGACGAGCGCGGCGAAATGCCGGCCGTTCATGCCGCCGAGGAAGAGGAGGCAGAAAGCCGTGACCGCGATGACGACCAGCGCGCCGAAGTCCGGCTCGCGCAGCAGCAGCCACGAAACGAGCAGCATCACGCCCAGCATCGGCAGCAGGCCGCGCCTGAAGCTCTTCAGCACGGCGTGCTTGCGCACCGTGTAGTCCGCCGCGTAAAGCACCACGGCCAGCTTCATGATCTCGGAGGGCTGAATGCCGACGAACGGCAGATCGAGCCAGCGCCGCGCGCCGTTTACGTCGCGGCCAAGGCCCGGAATGAGCACCGCGACGAGCAGGCCCAGCGCCCCGAGGAAGAGCCACGGCGCGAGCTTCTGCCACAGCCGCACCGGCAGCAGGAATACCGCGATCGCGCCGGCGAGCGCGAGCGCGAGGAAGACGCCATGGCGCGCGAGGTACCAGCCCGCGTTGTAGCCGGTATAGCGGCTCGCCTCCGCGGTGGCGATCGAGGACGAGTACACCATGACCAGGCCCACGGCGGCGAGGATCAGCACCGCCCAGGCGAGCGTGCGGTCGTACTCGGTGTCGGGCGCGTTGCGCGCGAAAACGTAGGTCTGGCTCACGAAGAAGGCCCTTCGGTAGCCGGACCGAGTCTCCTGACCGCGGCCGCGAACACCTCGCCGCGATGGCGATAGTCGCGGAACATGTCGAAGCTGGCGCAAGCCGGCGAAAGAAGAACGGCTTCGCTCGGCATGCGCGATGCTTTTTCGACGGCTTCCTCAAGAGAAGCACACCGTTCGGTCGGCAAACCGGACAAAGCTTTCTCGATCAGAAGCGCGTCGCGGCCGATGAGCAGCACGTGCGAGACGAACTGCTCCACCGGCTCGCGCAACGGCGTGAAGTCCTGGCCCTTGCCGTCGCCGCCGAGGATCAGCACCGTCCTCTTGCCCAGGCCGCGCAGCGCGGCGACGGTCGCGCCGACGTTGGTGCCCTTGGAATCGTCGTACCACTCGACGCCTTGTCGCCGCGCGACCAGCTCCACGCGATGAGCCAGGCCTTTGAACGAGCGCAGGCCGGCGGCAAGGTGCCTCACCGACACACCGGCGCAATGGGCGAGCGCGCAGGCGGCGAGTGCGTTGGCGACATTGTGCGAGCCGTGGATCGGCAGCTCGCCCGTCTCGAGGATCGGATCGCGGCCGCGCACGAGCCAGCCCCGGCTCACGCCGAAATCGCGCGCCGACGGCGGCTCGCCCAGGCCGAAGCTCAGCACGGTCGCGCCCGGGCGCGCCATGCCGATCGAGCGCTCGTCGTCGCGGTTCAGCACCTGCGCCTGCGCACCGAGGAAGATGCGCGCCTTCGCCGCCGCGTATTGCTCCAGGCTCCAGTAGCGGTCGAGGTGGTCTTCGCTGAGATTCAGCATCGCTGCCGCGCGCGGCGCGAGCGACCAGGTCGTCTCGAGCTGGTAGCTGGAGAGCTCGAGCACCCACACCGCAGGAGGTTTTTTTCTGGACAAGGAAGAGTCCAGAACCGGCGGTGAAATATTGCCCGCGACCTCGGCGTCGAAGCCGGCGCTGCGCAGCAGCTGGCCCGTGAGCGCGGTGACGGTGCTTTTGCCGTTGGTGCCCGTAATCGCGAGCACCGGCAGGCTGTTCTCCCACGCGAAGAGCTCGATGTCGCCGACGACGGGAATTCCTTTTTCGACCGCGGCCTGGACCACCGGCTGGTCGAGCGACAGGCCCGGGCTCACGCACAGCATGTCGACACCGGCGAGAAGCTCCGGCGTGAAAGCGCCCAGATGCAGATCGCCCGAGTAGTCCGCCTTGCGCGGCGGCGCCGATCGCGTATCCGCGACGCGGGGCGTACCGCCGTGCCGCGCCACCCAGCGCGCGACCGACAGGCCGGTGTCGCCCAGGCCGAGTACGAGCACCTTCCTTCCCCGCAGGGAAACCGGTGTCGGAACCGGAAGGAGGGAAAAGGCGGGCTCGCGCATCATCGGAGCTTCAGGGTCGAGAGGCCGAAAAGGACCAGCATCATGGTGATGATCCAGAAGCGCACCACGACCTGGCTCTCCTTCCATCCTTCCAGCTCGTAGTGATGGTGCAGCGGCGCCATGCGGAAGATGCGCTTGCCGCCGGTCCACTTGAAGTACAGCACCTGGATCATCACCGACAGCGTCTCGGCGACGAACACGCCGCCCATGATGAAGAGCACGATCTCCTGGCGCACGATCACCGCGATCGTGCCGAGCGCCGCGCCGAGTGCCAACGCGCCGACGTCGCCCATGAAGACTTCGGCCGGATAGGCGTTGAACCAGAGAAAGCCCAACCCCGCGCCGGCCATCGCGCCGCAGATGACGGCCAGCTCGCCAGCGCCGATGATGTAAGGCAAGCCGAGATATTTCGAGAACACGGCGTGGCCCGCGACGTAGGCGAAGATGCCGAGCGCGCTTCCCACCATCACGGTCGGCATGATCGCGAGGCCGTCTAGGCCGTCGGTGAGGTTCACCGCGTTGGAGGTGCCGACGATGACGAAGAAGGTGAGGACGATGAATCCCACCGTGCCGAGCGGATAGGCGACGAACTTGAAGAACGGCACGATCAGCTGGTTCAGCGACGGCATGCTCTGCGCGAGGTAGGCGAGATAGCACGCCGCGGCCAGGCCGATCAGCGATTGCCAGAAGAGCTTCGCCTTCGCCGACAGTCCTTTCGGATTGCGGTACACGACCTTCCGGTAGTCGTCGATCCAGCCGACGATGCCGAAGGCGAGCGTGACGAGCAGCACCACCCACACCAGGCGGTTGCGCAGGTCGCCCCAGAGCAGCGTGGTGAGCACGATCGATACCAGGATGAGCGCGCCGCCCATGGTCGGCGTGCCTGCCTTGGTGAGGTGCGAGCGCGGACCGTCGTCGCGCACCGCCTGGCCGATCTTGTAAGCAGTGAGCTTGCGGATGACGTAGGGACCGAGCACGAGCGATACCGCGAGCGCCGTCAGGCAGGCGAGCACCGCGCGCAGCGTGATGTAATTGAAGACGTTGAAGAGCCGGACGTCCTTCGCGAGCCATTGCGCGATCTCGAGCAGCACTAGTGCCCTCCTCCGGTAGCGGGTTCGCCGGTGAGCGCGGCGACCACCCGTTCCATCTTCATGAAGCGCGAACCCTTGACCAGCACCGTGGCGCCGCGCACCGCGGCGACCAGGTCATCGATGCGCTGAAAATGCCGGCCGCCGGCGCCGAACGCCGCCGCCGCCTGGCTGCTCGCCTCGCCGATCGCGAGCAGGCTCGAGACCCCTTTCTCGCGCGCATAGGCGCCCACCTCGCGATGGAACTGCGCGCCGTTGTCGCCGACCTCGCCCATGTCGCCGAGCACCAGCGCGGTCGGCGCCGGGCAGCCCACGAGGACGTCGATCGCCGCGCGCACCGAGTCGGGATTGGCGTTGTAGGTGTCGTCGATGACCGTCGTGCCGTCCGCCGCGCGCTTCACCTGCAGCCTGCCCGTGTACGGGCGAAAGGCGTTGAGACCGGCGGCGATGCTCTTCAGGGCGATGCCGGCCGCGCGCGCGCACGCCGCCGCGGCGAGCGCATTGCGCACGTTGTGCAGGCCCGGGATGGCGAGCGTCGCCTGGACTTCGCCCTCGGCGGTGCGGATGCGGATTTCGCTCGACAGGTGCTTGAGCGTATAGCGGCCGCCGACGGCGGCCGGGGCATCGAGGCCGAAGTCGACGACTTTGCGCATGCCCGCCGCCCGGCGGAACAACGCGGCGTGCGCATCGTCGGCGTTGACCACCGCCACGCCCGCGGCGGGCAGCGCGCCGTAGACGCTCGCATTTTCGGCCGCCACTTCAGCGACCGAGTTCATGAACTCGAGGTGCTCGCGCTGCGCGTTGTTCACCAGCGCGACCGTGGGCTGCGCGATGCGCGCCAGGTAGGCGATCTCGCCCTTGTGGTTCATGCCGAGCTCGATCGCGCAGCAGCGGTGCTGCGCGCGCAGGCGCAGCAGCGTGAGCGGCAGGCCGATGTCGTTGTTCAGGTTGCCGGCGGTGGCGAGCACGGCGTCGTTGCCGGCCTCGGCGCGCAGGATCGAGGCCAGCATCTCCTTGACCGTGGTCTTTCCGTTCGAGCCCGTCAGCGCGACCAGTGCCGGCGCGAAGCGCGCGCGCCAGCCGCGCGCCAAGGCGCCGAGGGCGAGCTTCGTATCGTCGACGACGATGACTGGCAGCGGGTATTCGCCGGCGTGCGCGCTATCGACCAACGCCGCGATCGCCCCGGCCTGTTTCGCCTGCGACAGGAAAGCATGGCCGTCGAAGCGCTCGCCGCGCAAAGCGACGAAGAGGTCGCCGGCGCGCAGCGTGCGCGTATCGGTCGACACGCCGGTGAAGACCGGGCTGCCGCCGCTCACGCGGCCGCCGGCCATCTGCGCCGCGTCGTGCAGGCTCATCATTTCCCGCTCCGGCGCGCGAGCGCATCGCGCGCCACGGCCTGGTCGGAAAAGGGCAGCCGCCTGCCGGCGATCTCCTGGGTGCTCTCGTGGCCTTTGCCCGCGATCAGGATCACGTCCTTCTCGTCCGATTGCGCGATGGCGCGCTCGATCGCGCGCGCACGGTCGGCTTCGATCTCGTGGGCGCCGCCGATGCCGTTGCGGATCTGCGCGATGATCGCGAGCGGATCCTCGCTGCGCGGGTTGTCCGAGGTGACGAGCACGCGCTCGGCGTGGCGCGCCGCGGCCGCGCCCATCAGCGGCCGCTTGGTCTGATCGCGATCGCCGCCCGCGCCGAACACCGCGACCAGCTTGCCGCCCCGAGCCTGCGCGAGCGGACGCAGCGTTGCCAGCACCTTCTCGAGCGCGTCGGGCGTGTGCGCATAGTCGACGACCACCAGCGGCCGCTCGCCGATGCGCTCCATGCGTCCCGGGACGGGCGGAAGCGCCTCGAGCAGCGCGCAGCCGTCCCGGAAAGGAATCCCTTTGACGAGGAGACAGCCGAGCACGCCGAGCGTATTCGAGACATTGAAGCGACCGAGCGCGTTGACCGCCACCGTCGCCTCACCCCAGGTCGACTCGAGTTGCATCTTCGCGCCATCGAGGTTGCCGCGCAGGTATTCGCCTTCCCCTTTGGAGGCGAGGCTGTAGCCGATGGTGCGCACGCCGCGCTTCGCGAGCCGCGCCGCGAGCCTCTCGCCCATCGGGTCGTCGAGGTTGAGCACCGCGGCGCCGAGATCCGGCGTGTCGAAAAGCCGGGCCTTCGCCTCGGCGTAGGCGTCCATCGAGCCGTGGTAGTCGAGATGATCGTGCGAGAGATTGGTGAAGAGCGCGCAGGCGAAGCGCACGCCGTTCACGCGGCCTTGGACGAGCCCGTGCGAGGACACCTCCATGGCGATCGCCGCCGCGCCTTCGCCGAGCATGCGCTTCAGCGCGCGGTGCACCTCGAGCGCGTCGGGCGTGGTGTTCGCCGTGCCCGAGAGGGCGCCGGGATAGCCGCTGCCGAGGGTACCGATGACGCCGGTCTTCACGCCGCGGGCGCCGAGCGATGCGGCGATCCATTGGCTGCACGAGGTCTTGCCGTTGGTCCCGGTCACGCCGCAGGTCCAGAGCGCGTGCGACGGGCGTCCGTAGAACTCGTGCGCGAGCCAGCCGGCGCTTTGCTTCAGGTCGGCGACCGGGGTATTGGGCACCCGCCATTCGGCCTGCCAGGAGAAGCCCCGCTCCTCCCAGAGCACCGCGGAAGCGCCACGGCCGATCGCGTCGGCGATGTGAGCGCGACCGTCGGCCGATTCGCCCGGATAGGCGAGGAACGCGGTGCCGGGGGCGCAGCGCCGGCTATCGGAGGCGAGCGCGTCGATCATCGCTCCTTCCACCGCGAGCCGGGCAAGGATCTCACGTGCTTTCCCGGGCTTCATCGCCCTCCCCGGGATCGATCGGCTCGAACGGCGCGTCGTGCGGCACGCCGAGCAGGCGCAGCGCGCCCTGCATGACCTGCGCGAACACCGGCGCGGCGACCGAGCCGCCGTAGTGCCGCCCGGCGGCGGGCTCGTCGATCATCACCGCGATGATGAGCCGCGGCGCCGAGGCGGGCGCGAAGCCGACGAACGAGGCGAGGTACTTGTCCGCGGCGTAGCCGCCGTTCTCCTGCTTGTGCGCGGTGCCGGTCTTGCCGGCGACCCGCCAGCCCATGATGCGCGCGCGCGGCCCGGTCCCTCCGGGCTGCACGGCCAGCTCGAGCATCGCCCGCATTTCCCGCGCCGTTTCCGCTGATATCACTCGCTCCCCGCCGGCCACCGCTCCGGTTTTGACCAGCGAGAGCGGCACCAATTCCCCGTCGCGTGCGAACACGCTGTAGGCGCGCGCGAGCTGGACCAGGCTCACCGAGATGCCGTGGCCGTAGGCCATGGTCGCCTGCTCGACCGGCTGCCAGCTGCGATAAGGGTGAAGTTTTCCCGCCGTGGCCCCGGGAAAACCGAGCGCAGGCGCGGCGCCGAAGGCCAGACGGTGAAATAGGTCCCACATCGCCTCGCGCGGCAGCGCCAGCGCGATCTTCGCCGCGCCGACATTCGAGGATTTCTGCACGACCTGGGCGACGCTCAGCGCGGCCGCCGGATGCACGTCGCGGATCGTGTAGCCGGCGATCACGAGCGACCCGGGCGCGGTATCGATGCGGGTCGCCGGGGTGAGCTTGCCGCGTTCCAGGGCGAGCGCCACCGTGAACGGCTTCAGCGTCGAGCCTGGCTCGAAGAGATCCGTGATCGCGCGGTTGCGAAGCTGGGCGCCGCTAAGCTTGGCGCGGTTGTTCGGGTTGAAGGAGGGCACGTTGGCCAGGGCGAGGATCTCCCCGCTCCTCACGTCGAGGGCGACGATGCCCCCCGCCTTGGCGCGGCTCGCTTCCACGCCGGCCTTCAGGGCGGCGTAGGCGAGGCTCTGCAGCTTGGCGTCGATGGCGAGCTGCAGGTCGGCGCCGTCCTGCGCGGCGCGGATCGACTCGACGTCCTCGACGATGTGTCCGAGCCGGTCCTTGATGACGCGGCGGCTGCCCGCCTTGCCGCCGAGGGTCGCTTCATGGGCGAGCTCGATCCCCTCCTGGCCGCCGTCGTCGATGCCGGTGAAGCCGATCACATGGGCAGCAACTTCGCCCGCCGGGTAGTAGCGGCGGTACTCGGGGTGCTGATAGACGCCGTTGATGCCGAGCGCGGCGATGCCCTGCGCGACATCGGGAGGCACCTGCCGCTTCAGATAGACGAAGTCGCGCGAGGCGGCGAGCTTGCGGCCGAGCTCCGCCGGATCCATGCCGAGAAGCGCGGCAAGCTTGCGCCGCTCATTGCGGCCGAGCTCGACATCGGCCGGGATCGCCCAGATGGATTTCACGGGGGTCGACACCGCGAGCGCCTCGCCATTGCGGTCGAGGACGCGGCCGCGGGTCGCCGGTACTTCGATGACCCGCGAATAGCGGGCTTCGCCCTTCTCCTGCAGAAAATCGGTCTTCATCGCCTGCAGGTAGAACGAGCGAGCGAGCAGGCCGGCGAAGGCAGCCGCGAGCAATGCGAGCACGAAGCGCGCGCGCCAGACGGGCAGCCTGACGAGGCCCTGCGCCGCCGAGCTCACCGCGGCGCGTCTCGGCCCGCGACGCGCGTGCGGCGCCCGTCGACCGGCCGCATGCCGAGCGCCCCGGTGGCAATCCTTTCGACGCGCGCGGGCAGGCCCCAGGTGCTGGCCTCGAGCTGCAGCCGGCCGTACTCGATGTCGAGCTCGCGAGCGTGGTTGTGCTCGCGCTCGAGCCGCGAGAAGAGCGTGCGCGCCTTGTGCTGCGATGTGACGAGCCCGAGCGCGCAGGCGACGAGAACCGCGAGGAGGAGGAGGTTCAGTTTCGCCACCGCGCGCCGGGCTCGATTCGAGTGTTAGGGTCTGGCTGGTAGGGGACCGTGGTGCGCTCGGCCACCCGGAGGATGGCGCTTCGCGCCCGCGGATTTCTTGTCGTTTCCTCGTGCGATGCGCGCTGCGCGCGCCCCACGATCCTGAGAGCGGGTTGCGGCATTTCGCTCGCCCGCAGCGGCAGGCGGCGCGGCAACTCGGGCCTTGCCAGGCCTTGCACGAACCGCTTGACGATGCGGTCTTCGAGCGAATGGAAGCTGATCACCGCCAGGCGGGCACCCGGCGCGAGACGGCTCACCGCCTGGGGAAGCATCAGCGACACTTCCTCAAGCTCCCGATTGACGTGAATCCGTAGAGCCTGAAAGGTGCGCGTCGCCGGATCCTGGCCCGGTTCGCGTGTGCGGACCGCCTGAGCCACGAGATCGGCCAGTTGCCGGGTGCGGACGATCGGTTCGCGGCGGCGAGCAGCAGCAATCGCCGCTGCAATCTGTTTAGCAAACCGTTCTTCGCCATAGTC
>WNFL01192103.1_pt1 | contig 11205 bp, 9 predicted proteins | sample 5400361 | NCBI WGS metagenome assembly WNFL01 (sample SAMN13153351, study PRJNA577476) | soil metagenome | isolation source: 40 cm soil on Douglas fir-dominated hillslope | place: USA:California | collected 2013-09-17 | reverse complement strand
ATGCTCGCCGGCGCCGCGATCATCGCCGAGTTGTGGACCGCCAGCGACGGCTGGAATCCGGTGCTGCCGGTCGAGGCGATGTACCCGAAGACGCCGCTGATCGCGACGCTGCAGCGGCTGCAGGCGGCCACGCCGCGCAACGACCCCTTCCGCATCGTCGGCATCGGAGCGGCGCTCTTTCCGAATACGAATGCCATGTACGGCCTGGCCGACATCCGCACGCACGATCCGATGGCGTTCGGCCGCTACCTCGGCGTGTTGCGACTCCTGACGAATCTCGAAACGAACGAATACTTTGCCAAGTGGCAGAACCTCGACACGCCGCTGCTGGACTATCTCAACGTCCGCTACGTCGTCGGCGACCACGGCTTCGATCCGAAGGACCGCCGCCGCTATCAACTTCTCTACGACGGCCGTGATGGCCGCATTTTCGAGAACCGCGACGTCAGGCCGCGCTTCTTCGCCGCGCACGACATCGTGCTCGAGTTCGACCACGACCGTTTCGCGCAGACGCTGATGCAGCACGATTTTACGAAACAGACCGTCGTCAACGTCCTTCCGGTCGACAGCGACAGGATGCGGCAGGACCTCCTCGCGCCGAAGAGCGATCCGATCGTGCAGATCGTCGAAGCGGGCGACACCGCCTTCCGGCTCCGGATCCGCTCGCAGCGGCACGCCCTCATCGTCAGCAGTCAGCCGTGGTGGCCGGGATGGCGTGTTTCCCTCAACGGCCGGCGGATCGTTCCGCAATTGGTCAACGGCGCGTTCTTCGGTTTCACCATTCCGCCGGGCGACTGGGACGTGCATGTCGACTACTTCCCAGCGTCGTTCTACAGCGGACTGGCCGGAGCGATCGTCACGGCTCTGCTGCTGATTTCATGGCCAATCGCGCGATCGCGAATCCTCCGCCGAGGATGACGATCGCGATCGGGATCAGCGAGCGGGCGTCGCCCGGGCCGGTTGCAAACTCGCCGAGGTTGAAGCTTGCCCACTCAGAGGCCTCGCTGCCGGCGGCGTGGCGAAAGAACACGACCGGCTCATCGAGCGTCAATCGATTCACTGACGTGTGACCCGTGAACGTCGTCCATGACCACGGAAAGGTGATCGGCACCGACGGCGCGAAGCGGCCATGAAGCAACAGCGGGGCGATGTACTGCGTCAGCGGACGGGGGATCGTGCCCGAAGGTTGGGGATCGACGGCGGCCGCGGCAAAGTTGATCGCAAGAGAGACTGCCGCCGCGAATACGGTGAGCCAGCGCCTGCGAACGTGGAGAAGCGCGATACCGAACAGGGGAATGAGCGGCACGAGATAGCGCCCGCCGATCCCGAAGCCGCCTTCCCATCCGTTGAAACTGGTATTGAACGCCACGAATACGGCGATCACGACGATGGCTGCCGCGCAGACGATGCGCTCGCGCCGCCACCAGGCTACGAAGCCGAAGAGCGCGACGAGGAGCAGCGGTGCGAAGAAAAAGAAGCCTCGGTACGGCGAGAGTGTGATGGCGTAGAGCACTGCCAGCGACGGCCGCTGCATCACGCCGAGCGGCGCGCCGTGGATGAGAAACCGCGGATCAGTCACTTCCACGCTCGTGGTGAAGAAGCCGCCAAAGCAGATCCGCTGGTACGCGAGCAATGCGGCCAGCGGAGGCAGCGACCCGAGTGCGTAGCGAAACCACGTCTTCCGCGGCCCGATGAATGCGAAAACGAGGAGCGCCGGCGCGCAGAGGTAGTTCATGGCCACGGCCAACGCGGCCGCGAATCCGGCGAGGGCACGATGCGGCGTCGTCAGCGCGAACAGCAGCAAGGCCGCGCTCGGGACGGCAACCATCATGATCGTGGCGTACGGAAGGAGCTGCGTCGCCAGCGCCGTGGCCAGTGTCACCAGCGCGGCCCAGCGCGCGTCCACGCCGCGGCGCCTGGCGTAGAGAAAGAGCATCGCCGGGATGAATGCTCCCGGCAACGCCACGCAGACGAGCGAACTGAGGTAGGCATTGATCGTCAGCAGTTGGGCATTGCCGGGATCGGCGTCGCGCGATTGCTCGAACGCGTAGAGCGGCGCATAGGGAATCGCCGCCAACCACGCCAGTCCGGGCGCCTTGTTCGCGTAGGTGTGGCCGCGGCTGAAGGAGACGTCCCCGGTATTCCGGGCATAGGCGTCGATGGCAAACGTATGCCGCTCCACGATGGCGCGCGTCAGATCGAAGGTGGCGTTCTGGTTCCATCCTCCGCCGGCAAAGAAGTAGCCGTAGGTGGCGAAGGTGAGCAGAAAGAGCCACTCGGCGATGCGACGATCGATGGCGTTCATGATCTCGTGGCCATCCGCGCGATGGCGATTCCTCCGCCGAGGAGCAGGAGCACGACCGGAATCAGCGAGCGCGCGTCACCGGGGCCCGTGAAAAGCTCGCCGAGGTTGAAGCTGGCCCACTCCGACGCCGGGGTGCCCGGAGCATGGCGCTGGAAGACCATCGCTTCGTCAAGCGTGGTGCGATTGACCGACGTGTGGCCGGTGAACGTCGCCGCGAACCACGGCGGAATCGCCGGTGTGGCCGACTCGAAATGGCCGTTGACCAGCAGCGGCAGAAGGTACTGCGTGACCGGACGGGCGATCGACGTCGACGGCTGCGGATCGACGGCAGCGGCGGCGAAGTTGACGGCGAACGAAAGCGTGGCCGCAAACACGGCTACCTCACGCCAGCGGACGTACAGCAGGGCGATGCCGAGCAGCGGGATGATCGGAACGAGATACCGCCCCCCGATTCCCCAACCCCCATCCCACCCGTTGAAGCTGACGTTGAAGGCCAAGAAGGCGGCGATCACCACGAGCGATGCGGCGCATCGGACGCGCTCGGCCTGCCACCAGGCGCGAACGCCGGCGAGAGCGACCAGAAGCAGCGGCGCGAAGAAGAAGAACCCGCGATACGGCGAGAGCGTGATCGCGTAAAGAACACTGAGGGTCGGCCGTACGAAGACTCCCATCCCAGCGCCATGGGTGAGGAAACGCGGATCTTCGTGAACGATGCTGATGGTGAAGATGCTGCCGAAGCAAACGTACTGGTACGCGGCCAGCGCGGCGAGCGGCCCGAGGGCGGCCGCGCAGTAGCGAAGGATGGCGCGCCGTTCGATGAGCGCGAATGCGACGAGGGCAGGCAGGCAGAGATAGTTCGTCGCCGTCGCCAGCGCCGCGGCGAAGCCGGCACGCGCGCGATGCGGCGTCGTCAACGCGTAGAGGAGAAGCGCGGCGCTCGGCGCGTGCAGCATGAACAGCGTCGCATACGGGAAGAGCTGCGTCGCCAGCACCGACGATAACGCCACGATGGCCGCCCATCCCGCGGCGAATCCTCGCCGCCGCGCGTAGACAAAGAGCATCGGAGGGATCAGAGCCCCCGGGAGCGCAACGCAGAGCATCGAGCAGAGCCAGGCGTTGATCGTAAGCAGCGTGGCGTCGCCCGAATCTGCTCCGCGGCTGCGCTCGAGCGTGTACAACGCGGAGTACGGAATCGCCGCAATCCACGACAGCGCCGGTGATTTGTTCGAGTAGACGTGCCCGTTGACGACCGAAACGTCGCCGGTGTTGCCCGCGTACGCGTCGATGGCGAACGTATGCCGCTCCACGATCGCCCGCGTCAGATCGAACTGCGAGTTCTGGTTCCAGCCGCCGCCGGCGAAGAAGTACGCGCAGGCTCCGAACGTGAGCAGGAAAAGCCACTCGGCCACACGGCGGTCGGCTCCAGAGACAATGCTGGATGTTGAATGTTGGGTTAGCAATGGTAAATGCTCGCACACACGGTCGACATTCAACATTGAACATTCAACATTCAACATTCGCCGCCCGCCGGGTCGAGCCGCTCGCGATCATCGCGATCTGGGCGGCTGCCATCGCCTTCGCCAGCCCGCGCGGCAACTTCCCGATCGACGACGACTGGGACTTTGCGCTGGCGGCCTGGCGCTTCGCCGAGACGGGACGCTTTCATTTCACCGCCTTCACCGCCGTCAGCCTGCGGGCCCAGGTTCTGTGGGGTGCGCTCTGGACGCGCCTTTTCGGTGAGTCGTTCGACGTCCTGCGGGCGTCGACCCTCGTCCTGGCCGCGGCGACGCTCGTCATCGTTCACCGCATGCTGCTGCGCGCGGACGTTCCGCGTTTCGGCCGCGTCGTAGCCACGCTGGCCCTCGGCTTCCACCCGATCTTCTTCTGGTCGTCGTGCACGTTCATGACCGAGGTGCCGTTCGTCTTCGCCTCGGCAGTGGCGCTGGCGTGCTTCGTCCACGCATTCGACGACGAAGGCGTGGCCTGGCTCGTCGCCGGCTGCGCGGCCGCGCTGGTGGCCTGCTTCGTCCGGCAGACCGGCATCACCCTCCTTGCGGCGCCGCTGCTCATGGCGCTGATGCAACGGCGGAAGCGGCACACGTTCGTCATCGGCGGCACCATCGCTCTCTTCGTCCTCATCGTTTTTCTAAAGCCCGGATGGTTGACCGGCTCGATGGCGGAGTTTGCGGTCCATTTCAAGATGTGGACGGAAGCGACGTTCCGGTTGCCGGAGCAGATTGCGGTTCTCGATCACTACGCCACGTTCAACGCCCAGAACTGCGCGCTGTTTTTCCTTCCCCTCGTCGCGCCGCTGGCGATTCTCTTCGCTAGAAACGCCCGGCGGCTCGACTTGGCCATCGCCGGCGTGCTGACCGTCGTTCTGCTTGCCCGCGTGCAATCGCTGCTGTCGGGCGGATTGGCGCTGCCGTACTTCGTCTCGCCGTACTGCTGCGATGTCTTTGCCGGCAACATCTTCGCGGACTTCGGCCTCGGGCCGCTGGCGCTCGCGGGCAGCTATCCGTTTCGCCTTCCGTACGCGGCGCGGCTCGTGATCACGTACGCGAGCGTGCTGCTGGCGGCGACTCTGATCTGGTCCGTGCTGCAGCGCGCGACGCGCACGAACACCTCCCTGCTGGCCCTGGGTACGGCACTCTTGGGCTCTCTGGCGCTCTTCGGGTCCGGCCTGTACGTCGATCGCTACTCGCTCGACTCCGCCTGGCCGCTCGTCATCGCCCTCCCGCTCATGCTCCCGTGGCAATCGCGTGCGGTGCGCGGCATGAGCGTCGCGGTACTGGCCATCATCGCCATCTTCTCCACGCTTGCGGTGCAGGAGTACTTCTCCTGGAACCGGGCCCGGTGGACGGCGATCAACGATCTTCGCGCGCGCGGGGTGGCCATCACCTCGATCAACGCTGGTGCCGAGCCGTTCTATCTCTACGAGCTGTCGAAAGGCGATCAGCGGATGCGGCGCATCCACCAGTTCGGCGTCGGCGACCGCCCGTACACAGTTGCCTACGAGCCGCTCGCCGGCAAGCGCGTGATGGCGCGCTATCCGTATCAGGGATGGTTCGGACTTCACAGAGGCGAGGTGTTCGTGCTCCTGTCGTCCTGAGGTCTCGCGGTCTCGCGGCATCAGCCCACCGCGAGACTCCGAAACCGCGAGACCGCGCAACCCCGTCCTACCGAAACTTCTTATTCAGCCGCTCGCGCGCGAGGGCATCGACACGGGTCAACGTCGGCGCCAGGACTTCGCGCTGCATTCCGACGAGCGACGCGATCCCTTCCTTCGCCAGGCCGAGCATGGCCGTCATCTGCTCTTCGCTGAAGGTGGCTCCTTCGGCCGTGCCCTGAAGCTCGACGAAATGCCCTTTGTCGGTGGCGACGATATTCATGTCCACACCGGCTTTCGAGTCTTCCTCATAGTTGAGATCGAGCGCCGGGACGCCGTTGATGATGCCGACCGAGACGGCGGCGACGAAGGAGCTGATCGGCCAACTGACGAGCTTTCCGTCGATGTAGAGCCTTCCCAGCGCCAGCGCCAGCGCCACGAAGGCCCCTGTGATCGACGCCGTACGAGTCCCGCCGTCGGCCTGAATGACGTCGCAGTCGAGCCACACCGTGCGTTCGCCGAGGAGCTCCGTGTTCACGGCGGCGCGGAGAGAACGGCCGATCAGACGCTGGATCTCCATCGTTCTGCCGCCCTGCTTCCCACGCGCGGCCTCACGGTCAGTGCGCTCGCTGGTTGCGCGCGGCAGCATGCCGTATTCGGCGGTGACCCACCCCTTGCCAGTGCGATAGAGAAACTGAGGGACCTTCTCCTGGATCGAGGCCGTACAGATCACGCGCGTGTCGCCGATCTCGATCAGAGCGGAGCCCTCGGCGTGCTTACTGAAGTTCGGCGTGATGAGGACGCGGCGCATCTGATTCGACGCGCGCCCGTCCGTGCGGGGCTTGGTGGAGGAGCTCATGGGGCGTGGAGGATACTTGATTGCGCGCCTCGAGGCGCGTTGCCGTCACTCTGCTTCCGTCTTCCTCACCGTCACGTCAAACCGCCACTGGTGGTCCTGGTAGTAAAACGACACCAGCGAGACGAACGGCTTGTCGAGAGGCTTGTTCTGCTTCGTCTCGAACATCGGATAGAGGGGCGTGGGGCGGGTGTAGTGCCACACCAGCTCGCCGTGGCCGGTGGTCGGCTCGGTCGGATGGCGTTGAAAGTTGCGCAGGCCGTCGTAGACGCGGTAACAGATCAGGCCGCGGAAGACCGGCCCGCGCGCGCTCGGTGCCGTACCGAGGATCGGAAAGCCTTTCGGAGTGACTTGGGCGACGTACGCCGCTCCGTCCGAAGTCGCTCCCCCCGTCACGGTGATGAGGCCGGCCTTCTGAAGATGGTCGAACGTGCGAAGAGACCTCTCGTCGAACTCGTCCTTCGGAAAACGCGCATTCCAGAAGACCTTTTGCGGCACTTCCGCGTAGATCGGCTCGGAGGTGAAACGGACGTCGCTGAGGATCTGCTCGGCTTTTGCAGCGGTGAGAGGCTCGCGCTTCTGGCAGGCCACCGCCAGAAGCAGGAGCGTGAATGCAACTTGACTCGTTCGACTGCGCATGTTGTCATCCCCCCGCTTTCAGAGCGACGCGAACGATATCGCGAGAATCCCCCCGGGAAATCCACGAGAAATCCAATTGACCGACCGAATCCTCGACGCGCTGGCGCGCCTCTGCCTGCGACGCAATAAAGAAATCCTCATCACCGCCCTGGTGCTGGCGGTGCTTGCCGTCATCGGCGCGACCCGGCTCTCGTTCGATCCCGATCTGCTGAACCTCATCCCGCAGCAGAATCGTCAGGTCAACGAGTTCCGCAAAGTCCTGAAAGACCTCGGCACGATCGACTACCACATCGTGGTGATGGACATGCCCAAAGGGCGCGACGTTCATGATTACGACACGCTCATCGATGCCATCGCCGAAGGGTATCGGAAGAATCCGAAGATCGAGGATGTGACGTACAAGATCCCCAACCCGCTCGATTTCATCGAGATCATCCTGCCGAAAGCATTGCTCTTCCTGACGCCCGCCGAGCTCGACGAGGTGGCCGCGAAACTGACCGATCAGGGCATCCGCGAGTCGGTTGCCCGCAACCGGTCCATGCTCCAGACGCCGCAGGCGATGGCGATGAAGTCGCTCGTTCAATACGATCCCTTCAACCTACTGCCGATCTTCCTTCGCAAGTTTCAGTCCGCAGGCAGCGGATTCCGCATCGATACCTCCAGCGGCTACTACATGTCGTCGGATCACAGCATGCTGCTGATCCTGACCAAGCCGAAGAGGCCCGCGCAGGACGTGCCGTTCGGCAAGGCCCTGCTCAACGAAGGCGCGCTGCTCGAAGCATCGGCCCTGGCCGACTTTCAGAAGAACGCGCCGCCGGGAACGCCTCTGCCGAAGGTCTCCCACACGGGCGGCTACGAGATCGCCGTCGGAGACGCCGACCTCATTCGCAAAGACGTCATCGTCAACATTCTCGGCACGGTCATCGGCGTGCTGGCGCTGTTCCTCTACGCCTTCCGCCGCCCGGCCTCGATCATCTACGCCGGCGCGCCGCTCGCCCTCGGCCTCCTGCTGACCTTCGGCATGGCCGGCGTGACCTACGGCAAGCTCTCGCAGGCCAGCGCCGGATTCGCGGCGCTGCTGGCCGGGCTCGGCATCGACTTCATCACCGTTCTCTACGGCCGGTACGTCGACGAGAGAAACCGCGGCACGTCGATGCAGGAAGCCATCCGCGTGATCATGCGCTCGACGATGCCGGGCGTCTTCGTGGCCGCCATCACCACGGCCGGAACGTTTTTCGCCTTCCTGGCCACCGACTTCCGAGGGATGACGCAGCTCGGCCTTCTCACCGGTATCGGCATCCTGTTCTTCCTCCTCTGTGTGATGTTCCTGCTACCGGCGCTCATCGTCTTCTCCGAGAGGAAGGAATCCAGAAAAGCGCCGAAGCTCTATCTGCACTCGTTCGGTGCCGGAAAGCTGATCGACATCTCCGTGGCCCGGCCGCTGGTGACCATCGGGATCTGGATCGTATTCATCGCCGTCTGCGGCGTGCTGGCGACCGGCGTCCACTTCAGCGACAACATCCAGGACCTGCGCGCGAAGGGGAATGCCGGCGTCGTCAATCAGTCGCGCATCACCGAGAAGTTCGGACAGTCGTTCGACTTCATGATGTACGTCTGCGAGGGGAAGACGCTGGAGGAGGCGCTGGAGAAAACGCGGGCCGCCTCGAAGGACCTCGACGCGCTGGTGGCGGATCACACCATCGCCTCCTACCAGTCGATCTCGACCTTCCTCCCGCCGGCGGTCGACCAGCAGAAGATCATCGACCGGCTTCACGCCGGAAGCGGGAACGAATTCAACAACACTCGCATCGACCGCACCTTCCGCGCCGCGCTGACCGAAAACGGCTTCCGCCCCGATGTGTACGACGACTACATGAAGCTCTTCGCGCAGACGTTGTTGGCCGCGCAGCCGATCACGCTGCAAACGATCGGCAACGCCGAGATCACCAAGCTGACCACACGCTTCGTGAAACAGGTCGGCAGCGGCTGGATGTCGGTGATCAACGTCTACCCGACCGGCGGGAAATGGCCGCGCGACGTTCCGGCGAAACTGCTGGCGCTGCCCGACCGGCACCCCGGCGACGTCCTCACCGGCGTGAACCTCGTCAGCGCCACCCTGCGGCACATCGTGAAAGCGGACGCGACGCGCTCGACGATCATCGGCTTCATCGCCGTGCTGGTCCTGATGTTCGCCAGTTTCCGCAACCTCAGGCTGACCCTGCTCTCGTTTGTCCCGTTCGTCGCTGGCGCGGTTGGGATGCTTGGACTGATGGCGCTGCTCGGGCTCGAGTTCAACTTCATGAACATCTTCGTCGGGCTGATGATCATTGGCGTGGCCACCGATTACGCGATCTACATGCTGCAGCGCTATCAGGAAAACCCCGCGGCGTTCCGCGGAAGCGCGCATGAGACCGGCAAAGCCATCGTCATGGCCGCTCTGACGGCGATCGTCGGCTACGGCTCATTCGCTTTTTCTCACTATCCAGGGCTGCGCTCGATTGGGTATGCTTCGACCTTCGGCATCGGCCTGAGCGGACTTGCCGCGATCACGCTGCTTCCGGCAATCCTGGTGCTGAGAAGGCAGAAGGCAGAAGGATGAAGGCAGAAGGGGCTCTCACCTTCTGCCCTCAGCCTTCATCCTTCTGCCCTTAGGAGAACAAATGCAGACCACCGCCCAGACCATCCCCACGACTCTGATCTCCCGCATCGTGCGCGGCCGGGCCGCTCTCGACATGCTGCTCGTCATCGGCGCATCGGCGGTCATCGCCATCGCCGCGCAGATCGCCATCCCCATTCCCGGCACGCTGGTGCCTCTGACGCTGCAACCGCTCGCCGTCCTGCTCGTCGGCGTGACGCTCGGCTCCTCGCGCGGCGCCGCGGCCGCGGCGCTCTATCTGCTGGAGGGCTTCAGCGGCCTCCCGGTGTTCGCACAAGGTCACGGCGGGCCGATCTGGCTCGCCGGCCCCACCGCCGGCTACCTCTTTTCCTATCCGTTCGCCGCATTCGTTGCCGGCTGGTTCTCGCAGCGCGGCTGGGGCTCGACGACGCTCCGTGCCGTGGCCGGCATGCTGGTCGCCCTCGGTGTGATCTACCTGGGCGGCTGGTCGTGGCTGGCAGTGTTCGGCGGCGCGAAACAAGCGTGGATTGCCGGCGTGCGGCCGTTCATCCTGGCCGACATCGTCAAAGTGGCGATCGGAGCCTCGCTCCTGCCCCAATTGCAACGCCTGATCGCGAAGATCTGACGCGCGTCTGCTGGCATCCCGTTGGCAGTACGAAACACCATCCGAAGGAGGATGCGGATGGTTGACAACATGAACCCCACCACTCAGTTTCACCCCTACCAGCGTGAGACGAGTGTCCCGGTCGCGGAACGCCCGGAGACCGGTTTCAACGGCTTTCTGAACAAGGTCGGCATCGATCCGACGAGCCTGAATTCACTGGATAAAGTGCGCGCCTACGCGAAGGCCAACCCAGCGAAAGTCCTCGGCGGCCTTGCCGCAATCGCCATCGGCATCGGGCTTCTGCGAGGGCGGCGAGCGTAGTGTCGCGTTACTGCGAGTGATAGGTGAAATCCACCATCACCCGCTGCCCGACGATTCGCCCCTGCACGCGTACGGTCGCTTTCATCGGCATCACGCCGCTCGTACTCGCCTCGGCGTCGATGTCGAAGGCGGTTCCGGCAACCTTGCAGTTCGCCTTCATCGACCCCTGTTCGTCGTCGGCGTTGATGTTGTCGCCGGCGTTGCGGGTGACCATCGAGGCTGCCGAGAGCTCGGCCGCGCTCTCGACCAGCGTGGCCGCGACGACGTGGGAGCGGAACCGCTGGGCCTCGCGCAATGCGCGCGAGGAGTCGATCAGCATCAGCTCCATCAGAGCGAAGTAGAGGATCGCCAGCGCAATCGCCGCGATCAGCACATACCCGCGCTCACGCGTGCGGGCGCGGAACGAAGATCTCATCAATGGCAAGTTTTCCTTGTGTGTCGATGGCCCGGATGTGCACTTGCTGCTCGTCGCCGGATTCCATCGGTTCCAGCGAGGTGACGAAGATCGGGTCCTCGTGCGTCATCCATTCCGACGATTTCAGCGTCGCTATGAAGGCGATCCGATGCACCTCGCCGGGCTGGCTGAAATCCCAGACCACCGTTTCCGCCGTGCCGTCCTGGTTGATCGTGTAAACGATGAGCGTCGTCGGCGACTGGCTGTACTTGTCGATGGTGGCCGGAAACGCGGTGCTGTCGAGGATGTCACGCCGCATCCGGGCCAGGACATTGCCCACCTCCGGATGGGCGAAGAAGT
>WNFL01137830.1_pt1 | contig 11205 bp, 19 predicted proteins | sample 5400361 | NCBI WGS metagenome assembly WNFL01 (sample SAMN13153351, study PRJNA577476) | soil metagenome | isolation source: 40 cm soil on Douglas fir-dominated hillslope | place: USA:California | collected 2013-09-17 | reverse complement strand
GGCCGGGTCACAGGCCGGATAGTGCGGGTGCACACCAAAGATGTGACCTATAAGGGCTACGTCCATCACGCCAGCCCTGACGACCCGCAGTACGAGATCAAAAGCGACAAGACCGATCATGTCGCCCTGCATAGAGGTCGAGTATTAGGTCATCTTCGCCATTGACCGCCCGCCATCGCCGCCGCCTCAGCGTTCGATCGTATCAGCAGTCCTCGGCTTTGCCGGGGGCGTTTGAGTCAGATCGCTTTGGCGGTGGACTTTGTCACCAAAGCACCAATCCCGCCGCGCAGCGTCCAAGGCGGGCAGCGTGGCGGAGCCCGATCAGCGTTGCAAAGCAATTTGAGGCGGCTTCCCACCGGCGTCCCCCTTTGGCATGCGGCGCGCCATCCCAGTGCCCAACTGAGAACCCGTCATCGCCTTTTGGTTCTGCGGACCTTCTTGGGCGCCCTCTTCATCGCCTGCTTTGCCGTCTGCGCAATGCTGAAGTGTTCGAGCTTTTTGCCGGCTTTGATTGCTGCGGCGAGCCAGAGCGGCTTCAGTCCGCGGCCGGCCCAGGTTTCGCTCGGATTTTTCGGATTGCGGTATTTCGGGGTAACCGGGCCGCGTGCGCCGGGCTTGGCCCCTTTGGAATTTGAAAGTCGCGATAGTTTGTCAAGCTCGGCTTGCAGAGACCGCGGTTCGTCCGCGACTTTGGCGCGCAGAGCGGTATCGATTTGGTCTTTGAGCTTCATCAGCTTGTCGATCGACATTGACTTCAGGTTCATTTTAGACCTCCAGATCGATTCGCATTCGCCACAGAACACTTGTATTTACGAGATGTTTGTAAAGCAAGAATAAACGCCGAAACGGCTCCCTACACTGCGCGCATGTGGTATGAGGAAGTATTTAGCTATGATGAAAACGGTTGCAACGCAGTACGGCTGATCTACTGGCCGGCGGGATGGTTGACGCACCATTCACGCCGTTGGTTGTTGCATTTAATTGCTGCTTGGTCGTTATAATTCAGCCATTCATTTACTCCGGGTACCGGCTCAGTGCACCACCATTCTCGCCGCCAGCTGTCGCGTTCCACTGTCGCTAGACCCGCGGGCGGAGTACTAGGCATTATTTGAATTGAATTGCCCTGATTATCGAAGCGGAGCACTGTGCCGGACGGTAGGGGCTGCGGCGCCTCATAGATGCTAAAGCAACAAGCAATATACAACATAAACAATGGCGTTGCTATCTTAACTATCAGCCGGTCTCCACCGTTGCGGTAGCGACGCCACGACACCCGGCGAGCAAACCAGATCAATGCACCGAGCCACATGATCAAGAATAAAATCCCGTTCCAATCCTTGATAGGAGCTGCGGCGCCTCGAACCCACCTATTATTTCTATAACTGTTATGAGAACTACTACGATTATTATAAACGCGCCAGCAGTCAGCCACGCGCCTGCGCCGGTTTCGGTTTTCGGTGGAGATTTTCGTTCGGGCGCCGCCCGGTGAGATTGTGGTTCGGGCTCGGGTGTACGCGGTGGCTCTTGAGTTGGACGCGGTGCTTGCGGGGCTTGCGGTTCTCTAGCCGCGGCGTCGAGCTGTGCGTCATATTCGGCCCGCCGACGAGCATCCGACAAGACCTCATAAGCGTCCTGGAGCTTGCAGAAACGCGCTGCCGCTTTGTCCTTTGGGCCTGTAGTAGTGTCGGGGTGGTAGCGCTTCGCACGGACGCGATATGCGGCCCGAATGATTTGCCGATCCGCCGACCGCGCGACGCCCAACACATCGTAGCGGCCTCCCCAAGCCATTAGCCTCTCCCCGCAACTTCATTGCATCGTGGACGCAGCGGGCCAGCGCGCAAGCAAGCATTCCAGCGTTGCAGTGTGCGCAAACTTAGCCTGCGTCGTTTGCAAGTATGCGGTCGATTTCCTGCTCGATGCACTCGACGGTCGGTTCATCGGGTTCGCCGAGCCAGTGGTCCCAGATATATTCAGCAAGATTATCCGGCGTCGGCCCATCAGGCGCACCACCTGAATGTCGACTTCGCGCGGCGACATACCAAGCAGGACATTGAATACTGCCGCGATCTGAGTGTCGGAGAGGAAGGCATGGGTGGACGGTGCCGGCATCGCCCCCTCCCCTTATCGCGGCGCGAAGCCGGCCTCTGCTAGCGCGCGCCGCAGCTTGTCGATCCCGCTCAGCATCGCGTCCCGCTCCTCGCCGCTGTCGTAGCGGGACGATAGTCGCTCAGCGTCGTGATAGCAGAGGCGCTTCACCAGTTGCGCGAGCGCCGTCGCCTCGTCGGCGGGAACCTCAACGATCACTTTCGCCATCAGGCGCCCTCCCATCTGACGCTTCGAGGAGGGCTTCGAAGAAGTGTCGATAGCCGGCAAGTACCGCCTTCGATATCTCAAGCGCCACCACGATGTGCGTTGGACTTTCGGAAATGATCAGGGGCGGTACAGCCGGAAGCTCGTCGGAGTGCAGCTGATCAGACATGGTCACTGCCATCCCACCAGATCGACGAGGTGCGCAATGGCGCCGTTCGTGCTCGCCGCGGCACTGCGTATTTCCTCGACCAGCCGATTGATCGTCTGGGCGGCGAGGCGCATGTCGTCAGCCATGGCGCGGGCGGCGAGGTTCTCGATGCCGTCGGCGTGGCTCTCGAGACGTTTAGTGAGCGCGGCAAGGTCGATACGCTTCGTTGGCGACGGTGGTGTATTCTGGTCGGCAGCCATGGTGAAGGGTCCTTCTTCGCTGTGGTCAGGGCTGCCTCGGTGTCGTAAGCACCTTGGCGGCCCGCTTGTTGGTTAGACCACGTAAAATCCATTTAAGTCAATTATATCAATGACTTGTAACGCATAAGGTCGCCGTGTTTTCGTGTTGCTCCCACCCTCGATCGGGAGCACGAAATGGCGACCCTCTATACAGTTCAGACTGCCGCTGGCGACCTTCACGCCGAACTGACGATCGATGAAGCCGTCTCGCTGCTCGGTATCGACCCGCTCGAACTGGAATGGGCGATCGAGGAGGACGGCATCTGCTCCACCATCAACGACCAGGGCAAGGACATCGTCGCGGTGGCGGCCGGCGACGAATGGCGCCTGAAGTGAGCGGGGGCCTACCCGACCGATTGGTAAGCTTCGGGCGCTGGATTCGCGGTCGTTGCAGTCAATGCGGTGCCCGGGATTGGGCCGCTCACTACGGCGGATACACTGTGCCAGAAGCCGTGTGCCGAACATGCGGATATCGGCCGGCGCTCGGCATTATTGTCACCGTATTGCTCGCGGCGGCGGTCGCGCTGTTCGCATAGGGTCGTGCACCATTAAGCGCGCCTGCGGTCGTCGGAGATCTTCTTAGCGTGGGTCAGAGCCAGGGATACCTGCGGTGACCCTCTCCATACTCGTCCGCTGCGGACGATGGGGTTTCCGTGCGCTCGCGACGAGAGATAGCTATTCCCATAGCGGCCCGAGCAGCGAGCGCATCGGAGACGCCTTCCGGGAGCGCGCGACATATGAGAGAGCGCCACATCCGACGTTTTCTCGCACCCGCGGCGCAAGCAATGGCCGAGGCGCTGAGGCGCATCGGACGCCCGCCGATCGGACCAGCGCTAGGTTATCGCCCAACGAACTCGCCGCGCTCGATGCATGGATTGCCAAGCAGAACGAACCCCGACCCATCGCGGCCGGAAGCAATTCGCCAGCATCTCAAGCGCGGTTGGCGAGCGAGGCCGACACCTCCAAGCCTCGCCGGACGATGAAGCCGAAATAGGTGACGGCATTGTTCGAGACACATCCGGCGACAAGGTCGTCGTCCCTGAACAGGCGCTCTGGCTCTCAAGGGATTGACCGTCGCTTGAGACACGCGCGTAGCCGATCAGATTCTCACCTCCACTTTTGTTAGGACTTTGTGCAAAGAGAAACTGCAGTGTTTCCAATCGCGGTTTCGGTGTGCAAAGAGTTTAGGTTTCGTTCAAATTGCTGGGCCGAAGCTTGTGATTATCCTGCCGAGCGCTAGCGCCGTGGTCCAGTAGTATAGATCGAATGCTTGCATGGGTTTCTCATTGGTTTGCGATACCCTTGCATAATGCGCCTTGAAACCCTTCTGCACAACGGTGGTGAGTCACGCCGCCGCGGGATAATGCGTTGGGATTGTTCATGAATCTGCTGGGGGCTCCCCAAAAAGTCGGCGTTTGGCGCGGTCCATAGGATCAGGACGCAAAATGTGCCATTTCTACGGAGGTAAAACCCCATGAAAAATATTTAGCAAATTCGCGTTTCGTGATTGTGCGGAAGGGCTAACGCGCCAGCACTGCGATCAGCCGCTTGGCCGAACGCCTTAGCGCCGGCTGCGATTGCCTCCTCCGCGGTAGCCGCCTCAACAGTGCAGAGGATGCTTGGCTTGAGGTAGGTGTCTCAACGCTGCTGGAGGCCGGGTTTGGGCGGCGCGGTCCGATTATTTGTATGCCAACGTGTAATGCTCCGGTGCGCGGCGGCAATTGCCTGATCGCGTGTTCCGATGAAATCGAGCGTGATAGGACCGCGGTTCTTATGGAGGATCGTCAAAGCCCAGCTATTGCGGCCAAGACGCGCACGTACCGCGAATTCAATACCCATGTGTTCCAAGGAGGCTCCAGCCAAAGAAGACCCCAACCTAACGGGGACTGGGGAGGGTCAGGCCGGGGCAGTTAGGGATGGCCTGGGAAATCTTGCCCAATGGGCGCCACAAACGAGGCGAATTGGAGGCGGGCCCGCGTGGCCGCCTCCAGCAAGGCCAAACACTTGAGCCCAATCCGCCAACCTGCTAGAGGCCTCTTTGGAGGACGACTGATCTAATGTCCGACATCACGATCATCGGCGACAGCAACGACATCTTCGTTTTGGTCGGCGGCGTCAAAATTGCCAAGCGCGGTCATCCCGGCACCCCGGAAGCTGGCACTTGGATATCGCTCAAAGCAGGATGGACCGTGACCGAAAACGACGACGAGATAGACGTCGCCTGCGTGCTGGTGCACTGAGGCTTCGCTGGCGTTCTGCTTGTGGGGCGTGCAGCCTACGAGACGGCGGTACGCTTCTATCCAAGGGATCGAATCGATTACCGGGACGGGGGCGCGAGGATTATTGCGAGGAGCGACGTGGGCGAGGTTTAGGGATAGCTCGCACCTACTGGTCCCGGCTCCGCTCCGTGCTCTGCTTGATGGGCCCGGTGATCTGCTTGTTCTCTTTGGCGCTGGCTACAAGCTGAACAGGCCGCGCTTGGGTACTATGCGAACAATACTTTTTTCGACGTAGTGCACTTGGTTGGCGATTCTCTCGACGACCTCCCCACCCTCGTTTAGCAACAGGCCGAGATCGCGTAGAGCGGTGACGCAATCGTCCGGTGTCGCCTCTGTCTCCAAAATTGCTTCGGCAAGCAGCGCAAGGCCCACGCTCCGGCGAACCGCAAGTGGCGTCGGATCGCGACGATATGCTTGCAACCGCAATCGGCACATGGGAGGCGCGGCTTCCACATTGTCACGAACCACCTCTTGAAGAAACCTTGCAGCGTCGTCGGGTGACTGAGCAGCAAAGTTCAATGCCTCAGAGATCAGGGATGGCTCAATGCAGAATTCTCCTAGCGCATGCTGAATGGTGTTGCGTAGAGCGACCGCGTTGTCTTCTTGTTCGGTTTCTTCGGGCATTCGCAGCGCTCCTATGCTCGGGGCGCGCCCCCACACCAATCATTGTGCGGTGGTTTTATCAGACAGGAAGTCAAATCGCGGTGAAATCGCTAGCCCCGCCTCACCGCAATCAGCCACCTTTGCCCGATCATTCGACGCAATAAATCTTCCGCCTCGTTCGAACCTTTCCCCCGCTGCCCGACACTAAAGTAGCCCCCTGCTCCAGAGAGGCGAATTTTCGAACCAATCTTATTTGTGGGCTGGTTGCGGGGGGCACACCAGCAGATTGGCCTAGCCCCGCCTCACTGCAATCAACCTTTTCGCCTCTTGCCCGAACCTCTCCGAGGCGATCTTGATGGCCTCCTCAGCCGTTCCGGCCTCAATCTCTCCGAGCCATCGGCCTTTGGACTGGACGAGGTAGATATTCCAGCGGAATAGGGGCTTTGCCATCGGCGCGGATCATAGCACGCGCATACAACCTTCTCGTTGGCCGCGCAGCCTACGAGACGGCGGGTGAAAGAAATTGGGCGTGCCACGAGATACGCCTCCATTCTCTCAAGCGCGGTTCGGTTAACGGTGACTCGGCCTTGGTATCTGATGCCTCCTGGTAAATGTTGTGTGCTTGCTGGCACAATCTCTTGAGTTGAAATCGGAACCGGGAGTTCCGATTTGGTTTCTTCTTTTGGGGAACGCCTCTATCCGAGGGACCTGATCCAGTATCGGGACGGCGCGCGGATCATTGCGAGGAGCGATCGAGACTAACTTCCTGTTGTTGCGACGCAAAAGTGAAGCGTTGCCAAATCTTTAGGCCATCGGCTCCCCAAAGATTACGCTATAGTTCTTGAGTCAACCGACCGAAGCAGAGTCGGTGAGGGAGGAAGCAAGTGAGTGTAGAACACTTCCGGCGGCAAGCCGATGAATGCCGCCGCTTGGCTACTGTCGCTCGCAATGCCAGCGACAGGGCATTTTGGTTAGGGCTCGTATCGCGTTGGCAGGCGCTAGAGATTCAACAGGCCCAGCAACCAGTCCGAGACAAATCCCGATCGCCGCTCAGGCGACAAGCTGAGCTAGCCGCGGTCGATTGATTGGGCAAAAGAAATGGCCCCACCAGAAATTTGATGGGGCCTTGGCCCTGATCGGGGGTCATCTGTGGTGGGGTAGGGAGAGCTGAGTGTTGCTTGCCGACGAGCGCAAGGATTTCGTTTCTGGCGAAGCTTCCCGCCGGCAGCGACGCCGCGATTCCCATTAGCGCGGATCGCCAGCGCGCTTGCTGGGACGCGACATCGGCGGCGGTGTTGAGATCCCGTGCGAGCGCCGGGTTGCGCACGTCGACGTACTCGTCTCTCAGGCCTGGTGGCGAGTTGGTTGAGAGCTTCAATTGTCAGATTCGTGGTAATGCTGGATTCAGGCATCAACCACATCGCTCTGGGCGATATAGCAGAGGCGCAGGCGGATGAGGGCGAGGAATGAGCGCCGCTTGATGGGAAGCAAGGGCCGTCCCGTTGGGGCGGCCTTTCGATTCCCGGCTACGCTACTCTGGCCACTTCGGACACTCCGGGGCTGGCAGTTCCGGACGGTCAGCCCATTTTTCAATAGCGCCATACAAATCAGGATCGTCCTCTTTCAAAATTGCAGACGTGATGTAGCCTTGATGATATGGTGACCTGTAATCGTTCACAGCATCCACCAGAAAATCATGCGCAACCATAGCAGACACCGCGTCGACGGGTCTATTCCACCGTGTCTCGGATACCGGTTCCACATAGAGTGCCGATATACGCTTCTCATGGCGCTTGTTTGGAGTGTTCTTTATTTTTGTCTGGTCAATTTTCTTCAGCGTCGCACGCGCCTCTTGAGCTGCCGGACTCTGGGGATGATTTTCCATTGTGGCCCGTAGAACCGTTCCAAGCACTGAATCTCTATCGGCCATTATGTTTACACTCAACATTCCCTCTTTCTGTTTGGCCACATGATCGCCGCAGGTATTCCGTATATCGTCGGCGGTGAAAACCTCGCCAGCGCGGGCACGTCGCCATAAACCAAGCAAAATGCGATATCGTCCGAGTTCTTCGCGCGCAAACGCAGTCAGTACAACGGTGCTCAGATATGAGCCACTTCGATACAGAATGTTGGCGTCACGCAGTAACAGCCCACATTGTTCGAGGGCGCAAAAAAGTGCCTTTCAACAAATCTTCCGGTGACATCTTCTATTCCTAATTTTGTGTTGGCGACCGCGCAAAGGCTTTCGGGCGCGTATCTCGGACGAAGGCCAGTCGGCAACCGCGGGCACAATCGACCGCGACTTGGCGACAGCGCAACCGCCGGCTTGACGACACCAACCACGCCGGGATAAGCCCTGCGCCTCCATTTCAACCCAAAGGGCGATTTCACCAATGACATTGATCGAAACGGCAATCGAAAAGAATCCGGCTCGCGCGATTGAAGTGTGTCATCGGATTTCAATGATACACGACTTCATCGACACGATAAGAAAAAACGCTATCGAGAAATACGTGCCGGTTTCCATGCCCGCCTCAGTTGGCTCTTTAGGCTTCGACGCTCCGATTTGGGTCGGTCTCGGAATAGTCGGACTTTGGGCTGCTCTTGACGCATTCGCGGAGCGAGCAAAGCTGAATAGGATCAAATGCGCTATCTGCGAAGGGAAGTGCATCCCGTCAACGTTCGCCGGCTATACCCAAGGTAATGAAGGACAGGCGCTCCAAGAATTGGAAGACCTACGTCATCTGTACGCCCACAATTATGCCGGTGGGTCCTCAGCGGCCCACCCGCGCGGACCACTAACGCAGGAAAGTAGGTCGGGTTCCGGCCATCGCGCGCCGGATGGCGGCACAAGGAAACCCCAGTCCCAAAGGGTGCGGCGGCCAATGGGACCGGGGGATCCACGCGCGGGTCCAGGGCAGGTCGCGCGCACTCCACAACCCATCGAAAGTAGGTCGCGTTCCCGGCCATGTGGAAATGGGGTTAACCGCGCGCGAAATGACGAGGCGAACGCCCCGGCGTTGGGGAATTGGGGGGTCGAGACACGCCGGAGCGCCCGCACGCGGCCCAACCATCGCTTTGGGCCGCACCACCAAAGGCGATGAATTTACAGCACCACAATTAGCCGGGACTTAGCGTGCTAAAACGCCTCGCCCGTAGCGAGCCGCGGCGTGTAGCAAGGGTTTCCAGGACTGTGCGAGGCTGTGGGGAGCTAGCCTTCGGCCCCCGGCGTGCGGGGCGCCGCGCTGTCCTTCGCCGGACTGGTCTTCAACCAGCTGCGCCAGTCTCTCATAGCCGGCGGCGATTGCGCATATCTTCTCCCGGATGTCCGCGTCATGTACGCGGTCAGCACGGGCAAAGATCTCTTCGGCGAGCGCCAGAAAGCGACTTGCTAGCAATCGAGAATTGTCCGTCATTGCGGAAGGCTCTAAAGGCGACATCAAGCCCGCTCCTTACCACACCAAAGATGGAAAGTAAGTCGGGCTCCCGACACAGAGGCGAGACTTGCAGGGATGAGGCATCTCGGTCCCAAAGGAATTGCCGACCAATGGGACCGGGATCCGCGCGCGAAGCGGGGGAGGGGGATGTTCGCGCGCACGCGTTAACGCCGCAACGGTGCATCGCGTTCCCAGCCATCGGCGAATAGGGTTCAGCACCCGACCCTCGGGGGACATGGGGAAAAGCCGAGAGCCGGGGCCACGCACGGAGATACCAACGGGAAGCAACCCGTGCGCCACGTGCTGCTAGCACGAAAAACGCCGCGCGCGCCGCCACTGAGCATGACGGAGTCGAGCGCGAACGAATGGTCTCCCCAGCGCTCTTCGTGGTTGGTGGGAGGGCGAAGAGCGCCGGGGAGTGACGCACGGCCGCGCAAGGGGAGGTGATGCGACCGCGCGCCGGGAACTTGGCTTGCCATGCCGGCACATTTTCGACCGTTGCGGGGAAGTCTTGCCGCGGCTTCATGGCGTGCGGCATCTCAGGGCCGCCCATGTCGATGTGCCCCGCCGCGCCCGGCGCACTGGGGGCGACCGCCGCGGGAAGTGTGGCGCGGGTCCAACAAAAAGGTTTAAGTGCGCGAATCGATACCTTCAAAAAAGATCTGGATTAAGGTCCCTTGATTCTATGCAAATAGTCGGAGCAGGTTCCCTATCATAAATCGCGCTTGCAACTTCTTCGACTTCGCCACGGTTGGCAAGAAACCAACAAATTTGATCTTGTTGCGTGGGTATACCACCCATTGCGTCGGTCAATGCCGCTTGGGTGATTAGGCACCTGACTACGCGATCACCGTCTTTCATCCCAAAAGCTACCCCTTCTCGGTCGGCAGAGTATCCGTCGTTCAAGCGCGTCAAGGACATGCTGCTCTCTCTCCGTTCGAGGCTAACAGCCGATCAGTGTGACGGCGGGAGCGCTGCAAAGCCGAGCCCCCACCACGGGTCAACGAAGAAGCAAGCGTAAGGGCAAATTGGGGCCAAAGCTGGAGCCGGCGGCTACTCCGCTTCACCAGCGGGCTTCCTACGCGCCCTCCCGCGCCGCCGCTTCCCGCTCAAGCGCCCGGATATTCGCTGCACGCTCGCGCTCGATGTCCGCTTGGAAGCGCGCAGCGCCGGTCAGGATACGATCTGGTTCTGGAATGCAACGGCGTGTTGCGTCATGTGCAATTTAAATCCAGTCACCGCGATGCGAGCACGCGCGACGTGACTGTGCACGTGAACTTGGCGAAAAAGCCAAGTGGATGCGTGATATGGATCGTCTTCGACACCGACACTCTGAAGCTCGGCCCTTTCCTTTGGTTTGGTGGGTCACCTGGTCAGCCGTTGCCACCGCTCGGCGATCGGGTTGCTCGCCACGCCAAGGGAGACAGCACCGGGAGAAAGTCCCCGCGGCCCAATCTGCGCGTCGTTGGAAGGAACCAATTCAAGGAGTTGTCGAATATCGATAGGGTCGCCATCGAATTGTTCGGTGTGCCTCGATAGGCGATCGGCTTAAGATGCAGTTCCGGCAACACCGGCCTGATCTTCGGGCGGCCCATCGGAAAGGGGAGGACGATGGCTGCGATTGTCACGGTATATTCGCCACCATCGTCAGCCTTTGACCGACGGCGGTGAGCGACCAGCAGGTTTTACCTTGGAGCTTGGGCCGATCAGCGGCCGTGATATCCGGTACGGCCGTGCCCAGGTCGAAGTCGACCTCAAGAACAACCAGAGTACGTTCGTGCCCGGCGTGCTGGAGGGCTCTTTCGAGACACAAGATGAATAACGTAGAATGACTCGCGCAGGACTATGGAGACTCGACATGCAAGGGGTAAAGGATGCGAGTGGGCTCTACGAGGTCGAGCGCCGCGCCTATCACGCCGCGCGTCCAGGCTTTCGCATCGCGGAGTTGCAGATCGGTCCAACGCAAAAGGTGCCGTGGCACTATCACAGCAACGTCCACGACACTTTCTATGTGCTGGCGGGATCGATCCGCATCTTTTTACAAGACCCCAAAGAAGAGATACGATTGATGCCGGGCCAGACGTTTGCAGTCCCGCCGAAGCGGCCGCACCTCGTTACTAATGCAGGCG
>WNFL01023794.1_pt1 | contig 11206 bp, 9 predicted proteins | sample 5400361 | NCBI WGS metagenome assembly WNFL01 (sample SAMN13153351, study PRJNA577476) | soil metagenome | isolation source: 40 cm soil on Douglas fir-dominated hillslope | place: USA:California | collected 2013-09-17 | reverse complement strand
GTCGCGGGCGACACGCTCGCCGCGCAGCTGATCGGCGGCTACCGGGGCAAGGGCTACGACTATCCGCAGTTTCCGTCGGAGTCGTACGGCTTTCCCAACGTGCGCAAGGTGAGCCACAGCATCCCCTGGGATCGCTCCCTCGCGGGGCCGCTGCGCACGGCGCACCTGCGCGATCCCGACGGCATGGCCACCTGCTTCGCTTCCGAATCGTTCGCCGACGAGCTCGCGTTCGCGACGGGAATGGATCCTGTCGCGTTCCGACTGCGCTATCTCACCGATGCGCGCGACGCCGCGGTGGTGAAGGCGGCGGCGCAAAGGGCCGGATGGCAGGAGCGCGTGGGGCCGCGGCCGCGCGACGCAGCGCGCAGGGCGGTGGGCCGCGGCATCGCGTACGCGCCGCGCGCGGGCTCGCGCGTGGCGATCGTGGCCGAGGTCGAGGTCGACCGCGAGACCGGCGCCTATCGCGTGCGCCGCTTCGCCTGCGCGCACGACTGCGGCTTCGTGGTGAACCCGGCGAGCCTCACCGGCACCATCGAGGCCAACCTCATCCAGGGCATGAGCCGCGCGATGCACGAGGCGGTGCGCTTCGACGCGACGCGCGTGCTTTCCGTGGACTGGCTCACCTATCCGATCGTCGACATGACCGAGGTGCCCGACGCGGTCGACATCGTGATCGTCAACAACCGGCCCGGCGCGGAGTCTCGCGGCGCGGGAGAGCCGGCGACGCGCCCGGTGGCGGCGGCGATCGCCAATGCTCTTTTCGACGCCACCGGCGCGCGCGTGCGCCGCGTGCCGCTCACGCCCGAAGCCGTGCTCGCCGCCATGAAGGCTTGATTGCCGCCCATGCGCATTCTCCTCGCCGCGCTGGGCATCGTGTTCGCCTCCTGTGCGGCGCTCGCGCAGCGCCCGGCCAAGCCCGCGCCGGGTTTTCCCGATGCGCCGGGCAAGGAGACGCTGGTCGCGAAATGCTTCCAGTGCCACGGCCCGAACATGTGGACGGCGCAGCGCCAGGATCGCAGGGCGTGGGAGAGCACGCTCTACCGCATGGTCGGGCGCGGCGCGTTGTGGAGCGAGGAGGAGATCAAGGCGATGGCCGATTATCTCGGCGCGGTCTACGGCAAGAGCGCGCGATGAGGGAGCTCGTCGCGCGCTACCTGTCGCACTCGATTTCCCGGCGCGCCTTCCTCACCGGGCTGACGCGCGCCGGCCTCACGCTCGCGGCCGCGCGCTCGGTGGTCGAATCGGTGGTGCCGGCGGCGCACGCCCAGGATGCCGAAGGCGTGAGGATCGTCGAGGGCACGGGCGGGGAGTGCTTCGCCGAGCAGCTCATCGCCTCGGGAGTGAAGTACGTCTTCGGCAACTCGGCGAGCGAGGACGCGACTTTCTACGAGGCGCTGGTCGACCGGCCGCAACTGAAGTACATCCTGACGCCGCACGAGGGGCCCGGTGGATGCAGGCGGCGGTGGTGGGCCTCGCGAACGCGATCGGCCAGATGTTCAACGCCTACAAGGAGCAGACGCCCCTCGTCTTCTACAGCTATCGCACCGACCAGACCGGCCGCGCCGGACGCGACGGGTTCGAGGAGGTCGCCAATCAGGAGGCGATCGTGGCCCCCCTCACGAAATACGCCTGGCTCGCGCGCCGCGCGGACATGATTCCCGAAACCGTGCGCCGCGCCTTCAAGGCGGCGTGGACGCCGCCCTTCGGCCCGACCTACGCCTCGTGGCATTCGGACCTGAACGACGAGACGACGCGCGCCGAGGTCGTCCTGCAGTCGAAGGTCGATCCGCGCATGCGCGTGCGGCCCAATCCCGCCGAGGTCGAGCGCGCCGCGAAGCTTCTCGTCGAAGCGAGGATGCCGCTCATGATCGTCGGCGACGAGGTGACGCGCGCCAAGGCGAGCGCGAAAGCCGAAAAGCTCGCGGTGCTCCTCGGCATGGCGGTCACGCAGGCGCGCCAGATCCATGCGAGCTTTCCCGAAGCGCATCCGCTCTGGGTGGGAGTGCTCCCGGTGGGCCGCATCTCCAGCCTCGACTACCCCAAGAATCCCGATGTCGTCATCAACGTCGGCAACAAGCTGCAGCACAACAGCGCGACGCCGATGATCGGCCGCGGCGTGAAGTTCATCGACCTGCGCATCGACAGCGCGAGCATGGGCAACGTGATCGCCACCGACGTGCCGTTGGTCGCGGACGTCGCTCACGGCCTGGACGACCTCACCGCGGCCGTCGAGCAGCTCCTCACCACGTCGATCCGCCAGAAGGCCGCGGATCGCGCGCAGGAGGTGCGGCGCTTCAGCGACAGGGCGAGGACGCTGCGCGCAATGGTCGTGAAGAACCCGAATTGGGACGCGAGCCCGATGCTCGCCGACCGCGTTACCTGGGAGCTCGGGCAGTTCGCCGATCGCGACGCCATCATCGTGCACGAGGCGGGCTCCGTGACCCCGCACGGCTTCGACTTCGATCCCGGGGGCGGGCGCGAGCTTTTCTACTATTACGGAGCGCACCTGGGCTCGGGCGTGGGCACCGCGGCCGGCGTGAAGCTCGCGCGCCCCCGCCAGCAAGTGATCTGCCTGGTGGGCGACGGCTCTTTCATCTTCGGCCCGACGGCGCTCTGGAACATGGCGCGCCTGGAGCTGCCGGTGATCACGGTGGTCTACAACAACCACGCCTACAGCGGCCCGCATAGCCGCGTCATCGAAAAGCTGCCCCAGGGCCGCATGGTCGAGACCGGCCATTTCTTCCACGACTACTTGGGCAACCCCGACATGAACATGGCGTGGATCGCCAAGGGCTTCGGCGTCGAGGCGGAAGTGGCGCGCTCGCCCGCCGAGCTCACCGCCGCGCTCGGGCGCGCGCGCCGCAGCACGCTGGACGGCAAGCCCTACCTCATCGATGCCCAGGTCGCGCGCGTGGGCGTGGCATGGGCCGACAAGCCTTGGATTCCGCCAATCGCCTGAGGAGCCATCGCTGGCGGATTGCGATCGCGCGTCGCTACTCGGTGAGGCTGCGATAGAGGTTCACCAGCCGCAGGGGCAGCTCGCTCACATCGCCCAGCACTTCATAGCCGATGCCGTCGCACATCTCGCGCAGGTAGTCGTTGCCATGCGGGTCCACCGTCACTACGAACGGCTTCACGCCGTGCTGCACGGCCTCGAGCAGCGCCTGGCGCGTGTCGTGCTGCGCGTAGGAGAGCTCGGCGCCTTCGCCATATTCCTGGCCGTAGTCGAGATCGAAGGGCCGCCCGTCGGAGAGCAGCACCAGCACCCGGGTCCTCGATTCATGGGCGCGCAGCTTGCGAATGGCGTGGCGGATCGCCGGGGCCATGCGCGTGGTGTGCACCGAGCGGATCTTGTCGAAGCGCGTGGCGACCGTATCCGAGAGGCGCTCGTCCAGGTCCTTGAGCACCTGGAATTTCACGTCGTCGCGTCCCGTCCCCGAAAAGCAGTAGATGCCGTACGTGTCGCCGATGCGCTCGAGGGCGGCCATGAGGAGCACCAGCGCTTCCTTCTCGACGTCGAGGATGGTGCGATACGCGCGCCCATGGGCCTTCGCGAGCGCCTCGGCCATCGGTCCCGGCGGCGCGTCCTTCGCATGCTCGGCGGTGGACGAGCTCACGTCCACGAGGAGCGCCAGTGTCACGTCGCGCGCCTGCGGCTGCCGCGCGACGTAGACGTTGCCGTCCGGTGCCAAACCGGCGCGCGCGTTTACGCGGCTCTCGATCGCGGCGTCGAGGTCGATCTCCTCGCCGTGGGGCAGCCGGTGCACGCGCCGCAATCCCTCGTACGCAACGCGCTCGAGCTGCCGGCGCACCCCCGGGACGAGGCTTCCGTACGCGCGCAGCGTCTCGTCGAAAAAGCGCGCCGATGGCGCGGTGTCCAGCCGCGTCTCGCGCACGCGGCACCACGAGCGGCGATAGCGTTGCGCCACGTGGTCCCACTCCGGATAGATGTACGACATGCGCTCGTGCGAGTGCAGCTCGCCCGCCTCGTGCGCGGCGTCGTCGCCCGCGAAGTGGTCGTGATGGTCGTGCTCCATCGGCTCCGGCGGCGGCTGCGGACTCGTGTCCGTCGCGCCGTCCGATTGCACCGCGCGCTGCGTCTCGCCGCCCCGCGCCGGCGCATCGGTCAAGCGGTAGATCGACTGCTGGTCGACAGGGCCCGCGGGCCGGTACTGCGTGATGCGCGAGCCCAACTGGTCGCTCGAGGCGGTTGCGCTCGGGCTCCGGCCAGGCGCGGGGCCAGGGATATTCGGCGTCCGCCATCGTGGAATCCCGGAAAGGCGGCGCGACGATCCGTGGAGGTCCGTAGTCGGCGGCGAGGTTCGGCAGGCGGGCGATCAGCGTGTAGAGGCGCAGCGTCGCTTCCGCGCTGTCTTCCACCCGCGCCGGTTCGCGCGCGAGAGCATCGCAAATCGCGACGACACGGTGAACCGACTCGTGGAGGAGGGCGGGCAACGGCGGGAAACTGCGCGCCCCGAGGCTCGCCTGCGTCAGCACCTCGGCCAATGCGTCCCGCGGGCTTCGCTTCGCGATGTACTCGGCGCGCTCGTTCAGGGCGTTCCTCTGTACCGCCTCGTATTTCCCGGCGAGCCCGGGATAACGGCGCCTGGCCCACTCGTCGATGCGCAGCGCCTCGACGACGCAAAACACGTCGACCGCGAGGCTGCGCAAGGCGAAGAGGCTGAAGAAGAGCTCGAGCTCGCTCGCGGGCTCGCTGCGGGCGAGGGCCGAGCTCGCGGGGCGCAATCGCCGGAATAGCGCGGCTTCCCGGTCGAAGGCGAACGCGAACGTGCCCGCCGTGTAATGCGCGGCGCGGTGGGTGAGCGCGACCTTGTACCAGTCGAAGTTCGCGCTGCCGAGCGCGAAACGCACCACGCGCGCGGGAAGCCGGATGGTGGTGTGGGTATCGGGGTAGCGCTCGGGATCGCGCTCGCTGCCGTCGGCGAGGATCGCCGCGTTGCGGCCCGCGACGGCGCGATAGTACAGGCCCAGCACCGGAGCCACGGACTCGAGCGTGCGCCCCGGATGGCGGTGGTCGCTGTCACCGCGGTCGCCGTCGCCCGTCACCAGCGGGCTCTTCGCGAAAAGCGCGCGCGAGCCGAACTGCGACGGGGTGTAGCGGTTCACTTGAAGATCGCGTCGACCACCTGGCGCACGCCACCGGCGAGGAGGGCGTCGTCGGTCATCGACTGCACGACCGCGACCTCGCACGCGCGCCGCGGCTCGACGCCCTGGGCGACGAGGCGCCCCGCATGCACGAGGAGCCTGGTGCTCGGCCCCTCGAGCAGGTTCTGCTGGTCGAGGTGGCGCACCTCGCTCCCGAGCTGCGCGAGCGACGCCGCGAGCGGCGCCTCGACGCGCGACTCGCGCTCGATGATCTTCTGCTCGAGGATCTGCGGCGGATAGTCGAAGTCGATCGACATGAAGCGCTGCCGCGTGCTGTGCTTCAGGTCCTTCAACGTCGACTGGTAACCCGGGTTGTACGAGACCACGAGGAAGAAGTCCGGATGCGCCCGCAGCACCTCCCCGCGCTTCTCGAGCGGCAGGAGGCGCCGGTGGTCGGTGAGCGAATGGATGACGACGATGGTGTCCTTGCGCGCCTCCACCACCTCGTCGAGATAGCAGATGCCGCCCACGCGCACGGCGCGCGTGAGCGGCCCGTCGAGCCACTCGGTGCCCTGCGCCGAGAGGAGGTAGCGCCCCACCAGATCGGTGGCGGTGAGGTCCTCGTGGCAGCTGATCGTGACGAGCGGAAAGGCGCGCGCCGGCGCCGCGCCGCGGCCGAGCGTCCACGACATGTACTCGACGAAGCGCGTCTTGCCGCAGCCCGTCGGGCCTTTGAGCAGTACCGGGATGCGCTGCGCGAACGCCGCCTCGAAGAGCGCGACTTCGTCGCCGACCGGCAGGTAGAAGGGCTCCTGCTCGACGAGATACTCCTCGGAGGCGATGCGGACGTCAGGCAAATTCACCTTCCTGCTCCCGGCGGATCCATGCGACGGGATCGTGCGCGTAATCCTTCCGGTAGTCGCCGGGGTAGTTGATGCCGGGCAGCGCCGGAATCCAGTCGTATTCGAGGAGCCGCGAGTCGCCCACCACATTGGCGAGCCGCACCACCTCGGGGTCGTCGAGCATCGCGAGGCGGCCCTTGTCGATCAGCTTGACCCATTCGCCGGTGTCGCGATGGCGGATCTCGTAGGTGGCGAACACGTTGTGCACGTGCGGGAAGTGCATGGTCGGCAGCTTGTTCTGCTTGCAGTAGGTGAGGAAGGTCTGGTCCCAGTGCTCGGCGCCGAAGCCGAAGTGGATGACGCCCGCCTGCGCGCGCTCCGGCAAGTTGGTCCACGAGTCATTGTATTTCCATAGCGTCTCGATCTGACGATAGCTCTTGGGATTGGTGCCGATGGAAGCGTCGTTGAAGTACGCCCAGCCCTTGTACGGGAAGCCCGGGTATTGCACGTCCTTGTAGCGCTCGACCACCTCGCGCCAGAGCTCGCCGTACTTTCCGCCGCCCTCGATCTTCGTGATCATGCCGCTTTCGACGTGCACTTGGATATGGGGATAGTAGCCCGTGTGGTTGCTGGTGCCGCCGACCACGCCGTTCAGCGTCGGCATCAGGATCCTCGCCTGCTCGAGGAAGGTCTCGACCGGATGGCCGAAACGGATACCCTGGATCGTGGAGCCCAGGATATGGCCGGAGATGTACGCGCCCTTGGGCCACAGCGCCGCCTGCTCGGCGGTGACCTCCCAGCCGATGTCGGTGCCCTCGGGGCTCGTGATGCGCACCGCGGCCGCGTGCCGGAACGCGTCGACCAGCTTCAAGTCCACGAGCCGCCAGATCTCGTCGGGGTAGCCGTTGGCGCGCGAGATGAAATCCTCGTACGTCGCGTACACCCAGTTGTTGCGGATCTTCTTGCCGGCGGCGCGGCGCCAGTGGGAGCGGCCGGCTTCGCCCGCGTAGATGCCGGTGTAGCCCGGGCGATCGTCGAGGAAGCGCTTCAACGCGACGGCGGCGACGTTGAATTCCACGCCGCTTTCGATCATTGGCGGCAGGCGGTCGGTGATCTCGCGCCAGCCGTCGGCCGCGCTGTACTCGACCTTCTCCATGCCGAGGTCGACGGTGTTGATGCGATCGACCTTCGCGACGCCGCGCTCGAGGAGGGCGCGCTTGATCGCCTCGAAAACGAGCTCGTTCTGGTGCGGGAAGGTGATGATGAGGAGGTGGTCGTTCTCGCGGACGTCGCCGAGCGCGGAGCGCCCGTAGCGCCGCTGCAGGTGCGCCCGGGCGAGCGGCATCAGCGCCTCGATGTCGCCGGTGCGCTCCTGGCGCAGGTAGGCGGGGTGGCGTGGCGCCGGGTATTGGAAGCCGGGCAGCGCCTCGGGCACGCCGGGGGCGAGCGAATCGAGGCGGATGGTCTTTGCGTCGAGCATTGCTTCTCCGGAGTCAGCGCGCGTGGTGGGTGACGATCTCGTTGAAATGCTTCTCCCAGCGCGCGGACTCGTCGAGCACGATCGCCGGATCGATGAAACGCAGTCCGGCGCTCGTGTTGGGGTTGTTCAGCTTGAGGTTGGTCGGGATGTAATTGGCTTTCTGCAGAAGCGCCTGCCCCTCGGGACCGAGGACGAAATCGAAGAACAGAAGGGCCGCGTGCGGATGCGGCGCCTTGCGGGCGACCGACACCCCGTTCACGCGCGCGTAGGCGGGCTGGATCGCGAACCAGTCGATGGGCGCGCCGCGCCGCTTCAGGCGCTCGGTGTTGTGGTTGTAGAGGGTGAGCGCGAGCGGGGTCTCCCCGGAAGCGACCAGCCCCGCGAGCAGCGTGTGGCCCTTGCGAACGCTGAGTCCGTTGCGCGCGGCGATGTCGCGAAAGAGCTTGAGTCCCTCGCCCTCGCCCATGTCACGCACGACGGCCGCGAACCAGTCCGTGTCTTCGGCCTCGATGGCGAGCTTGCCCTTCCATTTGGGATCGAGCAGGTCGCGGTAAGCCTTGGGCAGGTCCTCCTTGCGAACGAGCTGCGTGTTATAGCCCTGCACGAACATGTTGAGGCGCAGCCCCGTCCACATGCGGTGCGGGCGTATCGCCGCGGGCAGGAGGTCCGCATCGTGAGCCGAGCTCGCCGCGGCCAGCACTTTCTCGCGGGCGAGCGCTTCGAGCTCCGGGCCGTTGGTCTCGATCACGTCCGTGTCGTAGCGTCCGGAACGCGCTTCGGTCAGCACGCGCTGCAGGATCTTCTCCGAGCTCGCGCGCCAGAACTTCACCTTCACGCCGTACTTTTTCTCGAAGGCCGCGGCAAGGGCGCCGAGGTCCTCGACCACCAGCGAGGAGTACACGTTGACTTCGCTTTCCCTTTGCGCGCCCGCGGCGAGCCGCGCTTCGCGATCGGGACCCGAGCGCTGCGCGAGCGCGGCGATGTCGCCGCCTTGTGCCTGCGCCGCAGGGGCCAAGGCGAGGGCGGCCACTACGAGCGCGGCGGCGATCCGGCGGAAATTGTTCAAGCCATGGTCCTCATGCGTCGCTCGCGGTTCTCGGTTGTGCGGCGTTCGCGCCTCACTCGGGCTGGATCTTCGAGTCCTTGATGACCTTCGCCCACTTGGCGGTCTCGGTCTTGAAGAGCGTCGCGAGGTCCTCGGGCGTCATCGCCTCGGCGTCCACGCCCTGGTCCTGCAGCCTCTTCTTCATCCCCGGAGCCTCGACGATGGCCGAGATCTCCTTGTTCAGCTTGTCGATGATCGCTTTCGGCGTGCCGGCGGGCGCGACGAACGAGTACCACGTCGTCACCTCGTAGCCCGGCACCGTCTCCTTGATGGGCGGGATCTCGGGAAGCTCCGCGGAGCGCTTGCCGCCGCTCACGCCCAGCGCGCGCAGCTTGCCCGCGCGCACGTGCTGCAGCATCGAGGGCAGCGCGTTGAACATGAATTGCACGTTGCCCGCGAGGAGATCGGTGGTCCCGGGGGCGCTCCCCTTGTAGGGAATCTGTACCGTGTCGATGCCGGTCATGAAGTTGAACATCGAGGCCGCAAGTCCCTGCGTCGTCGCGGCGCCGAGCGAAGCGAAGTTGAGGGAACCGGGTTTCGATTTGGCGAGCGCGATGAATTCCCGCGTGGTCTTGGCCGGCACGCCGGGATGCACCACGAGCACGAGCGGCGTGGAACCGATGATGGCCACGGGCGCGAAGTCCTTGAGCGTGTCATAGGGGTGGTTCTTGATGAGGGACGGCGTCATCACGAAGACGGGTGTCGCGAGCCCCAGCGTGTAGCCGTCCCTGGGTGCATTCGCCACGGTGCGCATGCCGATGGTGTTGCTGCCGCCGCCCTGGTTCTCGACGATCACCGGCTGCTTCAACCGCTGCGAGAGCTCCTGCCCCACGAGGCGCGCGAGGAGATCGGCGCCGCCGCCCGCGGCGTAGGGGACGATCACGCGAATCGGCTTGGTGGGATAGTCCTGGCACCAGGCGCCGGGGGCGAGGCACGAGAAGGCGGCTGCGGCGGCGAGGATCCTGGCGCTAGTTTTCATCGTCGTCGTGTTGGTGCGTATGAGTGGTGCGGCCGTGCCCGTGGTCGTGGTCATGCATCAGCTCCTTGGGCACGTCGGGAAACATCTCGCGCGCCGTGGGGGCCGTGCCCCCCGCCCATTCGACGCCGCCCTTCTTGCGCGCCGCCGCCAGGAAATCCTCCCAGGCGAGCCGTGAGGGATCGCGCGCGACTTCGAGGCGTTGGGCGAGCGCGGCGAGCACGAGCTTGCGCACGCGGCGCCCGTCCCAGCCCTCGCACATCGCCGCGAGCTCGCCGATGCGCGCCTTGTCCGCGGCGAGCGGTGCCACCGCCGGCCACTGCACCGCGAGCTCGGCGATGGCGCTCTCGAGGATGCGCGCGATGGTGGCGTTGTCCGGGAGCGAGAAGCGCATCACGAGGTCGGCGCGCGAGAGGAAGGCCGAATCGACCGCCTCGATGAAGTTGGTGGTGGTGACGAAAAGCACCGACGGCAGCTTCTTCGCCACCTCGTCGATGCCGAGCAGCACCGCGTCGGTGGCACGATGCACGTCCACCGGGTTCGCCTCGAAGGACGCCGCCGAGCGGCTCACCGCGAAGCTCTCGACCTCGTCGATCAGCACCACCGTGAAAGGACGGCGCGCGGCGATCTCCGGGATGGTCTCGCCGAGGAGGCGCGTCACGTTGCGCTGCGATTCGCCGAGCATGTCGCTGGGAAAGGCGTGGGGGTTGATCTCCACCAGCGTGGTCGCGCCCTCGCGCGCGAGCGCCAGCGCCGCGACCTGCGCGAGGCCGCGCGCCATGGTGGTCTTGCCGGTGCCGGGAGGGCCCGCGAGGACGATGAGGCCGTGGGGCAGCCCCGACAGCATCGAGAGCTTCCTGCCGTGCTGCAGGACGAGGAGCGCCTGGGCGAGGAGCCGCTCCTTTACCTCGCGCGGCACGATGATCGCGTCCCAGTCGCGGTCGTGATGCTCGGCGGGCAGCACGTGCATCGATAGGACGCCCGGGGGCAGGGCGTTCTTCGCGCGCTCCATCACTCGGGCCGCTTGTCTTCCGGCCACTCGATCCGCGCGAGCTCCTGCGTCGACACGAGGGTGTCCTCGGCCTCCTCGAAGAGCACCATCGGGTCCATCAGCGCGCGCATGGTCTCGAGGATCGAGTCGAACATGTGGATCCTCACCAGGCGGCACTGGTTGTGCGGGTCGTCGTTGAAATGCTGGTGCCAGAGGAAATGGTCGACGACGATCAAGTCGCCCTTCTTCCAGCGGTGGTGCTCGCCCTGGTCGGGGGCGGTGCCCATGAAGCTGTGGCCGTGGCCCTCGACCACGTAGAGCCACGCCTCGCCCGGGTGGCGGTGCAGCGATTGCGTCTTGCCGGGCGCGAACTGGATCATCACCTGCGTGAGCCCGGAGGCCTCGTTGCCGATGGCGCGATCGTTCAGGAACTTGGTGCGCGTGCCGCGCGGCGTGGCGAGGATTTCCTGCTCGTCGTAGGGCGTATGGATGCGTCCCGCGCGGCGCTTTTTCGTTTCCTGCGCGAGGCGGCGCAGGCGCCGCGCGTAGGGATCGTCGCCATCGATGCCCTGGGCGAAGGGCGGGCGCGGCGCAAGGGTCTCGAATTTCTCGTGGCCGCGGTCCTCGATCACGCTCATGCCGAGCGTCCACAGCGTGGGCTCCGACGAATAGCTCATGAAGCGCCCGGTCTTCGCGCCGTCGTTGC
>WNFL01246830.1_pt1 | contig 11207 bp, 7 predicted proteins | sample 5400361 | NCBI WGS metagenome assembly WNFL01 (sample SAMN13153351, study PRJNA577476) | soil metagenome | isolation source: 40 cm soil on Douglas fir-dominated hillslope | place: USA:California | collected 2013-09-17 | reverse complement strand
TCGAAGCTCTGGACGGAGACCAGCTTGTCTGCGTACATCTTTCTCGTGCGGTCGAGTTGGAGCACCGAGACGTCGAGGTCGGCCTGGGCGCGCGCGAGGTCGGCGCTGGCCGACTGCACGGCCGCTTCCGACTGGCGCGTCCCCGCTTCGTATCGCTCCGACTCGATGCGGGCGAGGACCTGGCCCTTCTGGACCTGGTCCCCTTCCTTGACTTTGAGCTCCACGATCCGGCCGGAGACGTTGGGACCGATGTTCACGAAGCGCTTGGGCTTGACTTCACCGGAAGCGGTGACCACCGAGACGAGGTCGCGCCGGCCCAGCTTCTGGGTCTGGACCGCGACCTTCAGGTTGTTCTGGCTGACGACATTGAAGCCGACGATGCTGGCCAGGACGACGATCGCGGCCACCCCACCGATGATCCGGTTCCTCTTCGCTGCCACTCGTGCCTCCCCGGTTGTCCTGCCGGCTCAGGGACCCTAATCGATAAAATACGAACCATACCCGGCCAAGGTTCGATAGAATCACCCTAACCGGTGCATGTTAGGCCACATGCCTGTTTGCCTCCAAACGTGCCGGCCGGGGAGGAAATGGTGGCTTCGGGGAAGGTCCTGATCGCGGACGACAGCCCCCTGGTCCTGCGCAAGATCGAGAAGACACTGGAGAGGGCGGGGCTCGACGTCGTCACGGCCCGGGACGGACTCGAAGCGATCGAGAAGGCTTTCTCGGACGACTTCGGCCTGCGCATGAACGGCTACCAGGCCTGCCGTCTCCTCAAGAGCGAGCCCACCACCCGCCCCATCCCGGTGGTGATCCTGACGAGCAAGGACCAGCCGGCCGACCGCTTCTGGGGCATCGAGACGGGGGCCGACTACTACCTCACCAAGGACGCGGACACCGAGAGGATCCTGGATCTCGTGAAGAACATCCTGGCCGGGGACACCGAGCGCCCGACGCCGCCGAAGGAGGCCGGCCGGACCGGGCTGGACGTCCTTTCGCGGGTCAACGGGCTCCTCGACCGCAAGCTCTACGAGACGACCATCCTCTCCGAGATCGGCCGGGTGGCCCGCAAGATGGTCAGCATCGACGAGACCTTCGCCGCGGTCATGTCCCTGGTGGCCCAGGTGGTGGACTTCACGATCGGAGGCATGGTCTTCGTCGAGGGGAGCGAGCTCGAAATGGTGTTCACCCTGAACCGGGCCGCCACTCCGCCGGTGCTCGAGGAGATGAAGGCGCGCGTGCTCCGGGTGGTGTCCACCCTCGGCAAGGCCCCGACCTTCACCCGTGTCCAGGTCCGGCTGCTTCCCCGCGAAGGCGGGGCCAGCGGACCCATCGACACCGCACTCGGGGCTTTCGCCGCCTTCCCGATCGAGACCAACCAGCGTCTTTCCGGCCTCCTGGCCCTCGGCGGACGGACGGTGGAGAAGCTGGATGGGGAGGGCCGCGCCTTCCTGACCCAGCTCGCCAACCAGGCCCACATCGTCATGGAGAACAGCCGGCTCTTCGAGCGGGTCCAGAACCTGGCGATCCGCGACAGCCTGACCGGCCTGTTCAACCATCGCCACACGATGGAGCTGCTGGGCCGGGAAGTGGAGCGCGCCGGGCGCTACCCGGGCGGAGTGAGCGCGCTCATGCTCGACATCGACCACTTCAAGAAGGTCAACGACGAGCACGGCCACCTGGCGGGCGACGCGGTGCTGCGCGAGGTGGCGCGCCTGCTCAGGGAAACCCTGCGCACGGTCGACTCGGTGGGGCGCTACGGAGGCGAGGAGTTCCTGGTGCTCCTCCCGCAGACGCCGCCCGACGAGGCCCGGCGCACGGGCGAGCGCATGCGGCAGCAGGTCGAAGACCACGTCTTCCGGGTGGGCAAGGGCGACCTGCGGGTCACGGTGAGCGTGGGGGTGGCCAGCTGGGGGAGCGGTGGCGCCAAGTCGGCGGAGGCGCTGATCCGCGAAGCGGACCAGGCCCTCTACCGCGCCAAGGAGGCAGGGCGGAACCGGGTGGCGGGCGGGGGCTAGCCCGTCGTCGCGGGGTATGATCTTCGGATGAGTCTCGACGACCGCGCGCGCACCCCCGCCGACATCCCGGTTCTCGAGATGGAGCGCCTGATCGCCCTCGCCCTCGGCCGGGGCGGGACCTTCGCCGATCTCTACTTCGAGCGCGAGCGCACGTCATCCCTGCTCCTCGAGGAGGGGATCATCCGCACCGCGTCCGCCGGGGTGACCTGCGGCCTCGGGGTGCGGGTCGTCTCCGGCGAGCGCACCGGCTACGCCTACACCGACGACCTCTCGTGGGCGGCCATGGCCCGGGCCGCGGAGACGGCCGCCCACATCGCCTCCGACTCGCGCATCCTGCCGCCCCAGGCCGTCTCCCCGGCGCCGGTTCTCCGCCGCTACGGCCCGGACAGCCTGGGCGGCCTCGGCCTCCCCGATCGGATCGCCCTCCTGGAGCGGGCCGACCGGGCGGCCCGGGCCTACGACCCGCGCATCGAGAAGGTGATCGCCACCCTCGGCGAGGAAACGCGGAGCCTGCGCATCGCCAACTCCGCGGGCCTGCTCGTGGAGGACGTGCAGCCGCTGTTCTCCATCCGGGTCTCCGTGATCGCCCGTGAAGGCGACGTCCGGCGGGAGGGATCGGCCGGGGGCGGCGGGCGGATCGGCCCGTCGTTCTTCGACGAGAAGCCGCCCGAGCACTTCGCCCGGGAAGCGGCCCGGGCGGCGGTGACCCTCCTCCACGCGGTGGAGGCGCCGGCGGGGCCGATGCCGGTGGTGCTCGGCCCGGGCTGGCCGGGCATCCTGCTGCACGAGGCGGTGGGCCACGGCCTGGAGGGCGACTTCAATCGCAAGGGCCTCTCGGCCTTCTCCGGTCGCATCGGCGAGCGGGTGGCCGCCCCCGGGGTGACGGTGGTCGACGACGGCTCGATCCGGGACCGCCGCGGCAGCCTGAACGTGGACGACGAGGGCAACGTCCCCGGCCGGACCGTGCTCATCGAAGACGGCATCCTGCGCGGCTACCTGCAGGACCGCCTGAACAGCACTTTGATGAAGATGCCGGCCACCGGCAACGGCCGGCGCGAGGGCTACGGCTCGATCCCCCTGCCCCGCATGACCAACACGTTCATGCTGGCCGGGCAGGAAGACCCGGAGGACATCGTGCGCTCGGTGTCCCGCGGGCTCTACGCCAAGCACTTCGGGGGCGGGCAGGTGGACATCACGAGCGGCAAGTTCGTCTTCTCCGCAACCGAGGCCTACCTCATCGAAGACGGCCGGCTGGGCGCGCCCGTCGTGGGCGCGACCTTGATCGGCAACGGGCCGGACATCCTGACCAAGGTCACGCGAATCGGCCACGACCTGAAGCTCGACGAGGGGATCGGCACCTGCCAGAAGGCGGGCCAGAGCGTGCCCGTGGGCGTGGGCCTGCCCACGATCCTGGTCAGCGAGATCACCGTCGGCGGCACCCGGGCCTAGCGCCGGTCCGCCATGGACTACCGCGAGCTCGCCCACGACCTGCTCGAGTCGGCCCGCCGCGCCGGGGCCGACGGGGCCGACCTGATCATCGGCGAAGGGACCGAGTTCTCGGTCACCGTGCGCAAGGGCGAGATCGAGACCCTGAAGGACGCGGGGAGCAAGGCTCTGGGCCTCCGCGTCTTCGTGGGCCGCCGCACCGCGTCCACCTACACATCGGACTTCTCGGGGGCCGCCCTCGAGACGCTCGTCGGCGAGACAGTCGCAATGGCCCGGGTCACCGGCGAGGACCCCGCGGCCGGCCTGCCCGACGAGACGCCACCGGCCGAGGAGATCGACCTCGGGCTCCACGACCCTTCGGTGGCCGCGCTCCCTCCAGCCGAGCGCATCGAGCGCGCGCGGCGCGCCGAGGCCGCGGCCCTCGCCGTCCCCGGCATCACGAACTCGCAAGGCGCGTCCTGGGGCTCGGGCGAGGGCTTCGTGCTCCTGGCCAACACCCTCGGCTTCATGGGGAGCTACCGCACCTCCACCGCCTCGTTCTCGGTGACGCCGCAGGCCGAGAAGAACGGGCAGATGGAGCGCGACTACTGGTACACGGTGGGCCGCGGGCTCCACGAGCTGGACTCACCCGAGGAGGTGGGCGGAAAGGCCGCCGAACGGACGCTCCGCCGCCTGGGCGCGCGTCAGGTTCCGACCGCCGAGGTGCCGGTGGTCTTCGACCCCGAGACCGCGGCCGAGATCCTGGGCACCGTCTTCGGCGCCCTCTCCGGCTACGCCGTCTTCCGCAACGCGACGTTCCTCAAGGACCGGATCGGCCAGCGGGTGGCCTCGCCCCTCGTCACCCTGGTCGACGAGGGCCGGCGGCCACGCGGGTTCGGCTCTCGGCCGTTCGACGGCGAGGGCCAACGGACGCGGCGCAACGTCCCTCTCGAGGAGGGCGTGCTCCGCCACTTCCTCTGCGACTCCTATTCCGCGCGCAAGATCGGGGCGCGCTCCACCGGATCGGCGCGCCGCGGGATCGGGGGTGGGCCTTCCGTGGGGGCGGGCAACCTCTACTTCGAGCCGGGGACCACCACCCCCGACGAGATCCTGGGCAGCGTCGACCGCGGGCTCTACGTGACCGACCTGATCGGCTTCGGCATCGACCTCGTCTCGGGCGACTACTCGCAGGGGGCGGTCGGCCATTGGATCGAGAAGGGCCGGCTCGTGCATCCCGTGCACGAGGTGACGATCGCGGGGAACCTGAAGCAGATGCTGCTGGACGTGGACGCGGTGGGGACCGACCTCGAATGGCGCGGCTCCTCCGCCTCCCCCACCCTCCGCATCAAGCGAATGACGGTCAGCGGCAGCTAGCGCGATACGGTATCCTCCCCGAAAACCCCCATGCGTTGTCCGGCCTGCCAGAGCGAGACCGACCCGGATAGCATGGCCTGCTTCAACTGCGGCCTCGCGTTCTCTCCCCCGGTCAAGCGGGGCACCGTCATCGCCGGGCGCTACGAGATCCTGGACCCCATCGGCCGCGGCGGCATGGGCACCGTGTACCGCGCGCGAGACCGCGTGCTGAGCGACAAGGTGGCGATCAAGGTCCTCCGGTCCGAGCTCTCCCGCCGGCCGGAGATGATCCGCCGCTTCCGCTCGGAGATGGCGATGGCCCGCAAGGTCCGCCACCCGAACGTGTGCCGCATTTACGCGGCGGGCGAGGAGGAGGGCCGGCTCTACCTCGTCATGGAGCTGATCAACGGGACCGACCTCCGCACCGTCCTCCGCCAGCGCAAGTCGGGGCTCCCTCCCGAGCAGGCCTTCGAGTACGCGGTGGAGCTCGCGGGGGGGCTTCAGGCTCTCCACGACGCCGGCATCGTCCATCGGGACGTGAAGGCCCCGAACATCATGGTGGACAAGAAGGGTCCCCACCTCATGGACTTCGACATCGCGAAGCAGCACCAGGCGGAAGGGACGGCGGCCGCCACCGTGACGGGCCAGGTGCTGGGCACCCCCGAGTACATGAGCCCGGAGTCCTCCCGCGGCGACCGGGTGGACTTCCGGAGCGACATCTACTCGCTGGGCGTGCTCGTCTTCGAGATGTTCACCGGCGACGTCCCCTTCCGCGGCGACAGCCCGCTGGCCACGATCCTGAAGCACTTGAGCGAACCGCCGCCCCTCGAAGGCCCCCGGGCCAAAGCGCTTCCTCTGAGCGTGGTGCCCGTCCTGCGCAAGGCCCTGGCCAAGCGGCCCGACGAGCGCCACAGCACCGCCCGGGGGCTCGCCATGGCCCTCGGCCTCGCCCGCACGGCGTTCGCTGCGCTGAGCCCGCCACCCAAGGAGCCCACTCCGCCGCTCCCCGCGCTCCTCGAGGCCCTGAACCCCCTCGACTACACGATCCGGATGCCCGTCGTGAAGCCCCGCGGCCTGGACACCCGGTCGATGAAGGCCATCCCCGCCCTCATCGACGCGCTCGAGAGACCGCCCGCCCCGCCCGCGGTGGAGGCGCCGCCCACGCCGACGCCCCCGGATCCGCAACAGGATCCCCTGGCCGTGCTCATCGGGGCCCTGAAGAGCAAGGACGAGCGCGACCGCGTGCAGGCGGCCCGACAGCTGGGCGGAATCGGGGCCGACGCCGGCCGGGCCATCCCCGTGCTGCTCGAGGTGCTGCGCGACCGCGAGGTCAAGGTCCGCACGGAAGCGGCCCGGGCCCTCGAGCGCATGGGTCCTGCAGCGCAGGCTGCGCTCTCCGCCTCCCTGCGCGACGAGGACCCGGTGGTGCGGCGCATCGCCGCCGAGGCGCTCGCGCGCATCCTGAGGCGGAAGCGCGAACGGACCGTCTAGAGCGGCCGCGCCCTAGCGGCTCGTCTTCCCCTCGGTCCACATCCGGTCGTACAGCACGGTCGCCTCCCCCAGCTCGCGGATCAGCTCGGCCCGGGCGAGCATCTCCTCGGGGGGGAAGATGGCGGGGTTCCGGCGCATCTCCTCGGGCAGGAGGGCCACCGCGGCCCGGTTCGGAGTGGAATAGTAGGTGGAGCGGCAGATCTCCGCCGCGATGTCGGCCTCCATCGTGAAATCGAGGAAGGCGTGGGCCAGCTCCGGGTGCGGCGCGTCGGCCAGGATCGCCAGGTTGTCCACGGAGAAGCTCGCTCCCTCCTTCGGCAGCACGTACATGATGTCCGGGTCCCTGGCCATGGCCTTTGCGAACTGCCCGCTCCATCCCTGGGCCAGCCACACGTCGCCCGCCAGGAGCTTGTCGTCGTAGTTGGCGGAGTCGTAGGCGCGGACGAGCGGCCTCTGCTCGATCAGGAGCCGCTTGGCCGACTCGAGGGCCTCCCGGTCGGTGGTGTTGAGGCTCTGGCCCTTCCACTTGAGCGCCGCCCCCAGGGTCTCCCGGGCGTCGTCGACCATCAGGATCCGCCCCTTGTAGCGGGGATCCCACAGGGCGGCCCAGGAGTCGACCGTGCCCACCCGGCTCTTACGGTACGCGATGCCGCACGTCCCCCAGAGATAGGGCACCGAGGTGGCGTTGCCGGGGTCGAAGTCCTGGTTCAGGAATCGCGGGTCGATGTTGACGAGATGAGACAGGGCCGAATGGTCGAGCCGGCGCAAGAGGTTCTGCCCCTGCCCCAGGACTTCGATCGCGTAGTTCGTGGTGACGATCACGTCGTAGCCGGCGTTGCCGGTCTGCACCTTCGCCAGCATGGCCTCCACGCTGTCGAAAAGGTCGATGTTGACCCGGGCCTGGCTGCGCGCCTCGAACTTCCGCACCGTCTCCGGGTAGATGTAGTTCGACCAGATGTAGAGGTTGAGCTGGCGCTCGGCATGACCCGCCGGCCGGGCGAGGACGAAGGGCGCACCGAGGATCGCGAGCCCGAGGAAGGCGGGCAGCGCGGCCGTCCGCGGTCCCCGCCCCTGCGCCAGCCGGTGCGCCGCGAGGAGGAGCAGGCTGGTGGCCACCAGGAGCACTGTGGACACCGCGTTGATCTCCGGGGAGACCCCGCTCCGCACCATCGAGTAGATCTGGACGGGCAGGGTGGTGGAGCCCACCCCCGCCACGAACGACGTGATCACGTAGTCGTCGATGGAAAGGGCGAAGGAGAGGAGGGCGGCCGCCAGCACGCCGGGGGCGATCCCCGGAAGGGTCACCTTGAAAAAGGTGGCAGCCGGCCCTGCTCCGAGATCCATGGCCGCCTCTTCCAGGCTGCGGTCGAATCCGGCGAGGCGCGCCTTGACCACGACCACCGCATAGGAGACGCAGAAGGCCACGTGGGCCAGGATCACCGTGAGGAGGCCGAGCCGGAGGCCCACCCCGGCGAAGAGCAGCAGCAGCGAGGACGCGAGGACGATCTCCGGGACCACGATGGGCAGGGTGACGAGGGCGTCGATCTCTCCCTGACGGCGGAACCGCCAGCGGTGGAAGGCGAGGGCGGCGGCGGTGCCCACGGCGGTGGCCACCGCGGTGGCGGCGAAGCCCACCAGCAGGCTGTTGCGGAGCGCCGAGAGCACCTGCTGGTTGTCGAGGAGCTTCCGGTACCAGTCGATGGTGAAGCCCTCCCAGCTCGCGGTCAGGCGTCCCTTGTTGAACGAGAAGGCGGCCAGCACCAGGAGCGGCGCGTAGAGGAACAGGTAGACGGCGCAGCTCCAGAGGGCGAGGCCATGGGACCGGCCGCGCGCAGCGTCGCCCGCCATCTCAGGTTTCCTGCGAAGCGCGCAGCGGGCGGCGGAAGAGGTAGAGGAGCACGAGCACGGCCGCCGACAGCAGGAAGGACAGCGCGGAGCCGAACGGGATGTCGCGGGCCACCGCGAACTGGCTCTGGATCAGGTTGCCCACGTACATGGTCTGTCCGCCCCCCAGCAGGTCGGGTGCGAGATACGACCCGAGCGAGGGGATGAAGACCAGGAGGCATCCGGCGGCGATCCCGGGAGCGGTGAGCGGAATGGTGACCCGCCAGAGGGCGCGCAAGGGAGCGGCCCCGAGATCCGCCGCGGCCTCGAGCAGCGAGCGATCCAGCTTCTCGATGGACGCGTACAGGGGGAGGATCATGAACGGCAGCTCGCCGTACACCTGGCCGAGCAGCACCGCGAAATCGTTGTAGAGGAGGGGCAGGGGCGGGACCCCGAAGTGGCGGAGGGCCAGGTTCACGAGGCCCTCGGTCCGGAGGATGAAGATCCACGCGTACATCCGCACCAGGAAGCTCGTCCAGAAGGGCAGGATCACCAGCACGAGCAGCGCGCTCCGCCAGCGGGCGGGAGCCCGCAGGCCGATCCAGAACGCGACCGGATAGGCGACGATCAGGCAGAGCAGGGTGGTGACAAAGGCCAGCGCGAAGCTCTTGGCCAGGATCAGCAGGTAGAGCGGCTCCAGGGCGCGCACGTAGTTCGCGACAGTCAGGTCGCGGATCACTCCGCCGTACGCCGATCGTCGGCCGAGCGAAGCCACGAACATCAGGACCTGGGGCAGGGCGAAGAGCAGGAAGAGGACGAGCAGGCAGGGGACGATGAGGACGATCGCCTGCCGCCGGCTCCTCACGCGTCTTCCAACCGCAGCACGGCCGACGGAGGAAAGGTGAGCGTTACCGGTTCTCCCCTCCGCCGATCGCGGACCTCGGCCGCGCCCTCGGCCACCGTCAGCGTCTCGGCCCCGAAGGCGACGCGCCAGTCCGTGCGGTCGCCCAGGTACAGCTCGTCGTCCAACGTCCCGGCCAGACGGTTGACCCCGGCGTCCGTCTCGCCGGCTGCCGGACCCGGCCCCTCCAGGGTCATCCGCTCCGACCGCACGCCGATCGTTACCGCGGCTCCAGCCTTGTAGCCGCCGTCGGCCGCGGCGGCGAGCAGGGTCAAGCCTCCCCGGGTGCGAAGCATGGCCAGTCCCTCCGCGACCGACGTGACCGTGGCCTCGAGGATGTTCTTGACCCCCAGGAAGTCGGCCACGAAGCGGGTACGGGGCCGCCCGTAGAGCACCTCGGGGGCGTCGAGCTGCTCGATCCGCCCCTGGTTCATCACCGCGATGCGGTCGCTCATGAGGAGCGCCTCGTCCTGGTCGTGGGTCACGAAGACGAAGGTGATGCCCAGGCGCTCCTGGAGGTTCTTCAGCTCGACCTGCATCTCCTTCCGGAGCTTCATGTCGAGGGCGGCCATCGGCTCGTCGAGGAGCAGCACCTCGGGCTCCAGGACCACCGCCCGCGCGAAGGCCACCCGCTGCTTCTGTCCGCCGGAGAGCTGGTCGATGCGCCGCTCACCGAGGCCGGGAAGGCGGACCATCTCGAGGGCGCGGGCGACCCGTCCCGGGATGTCGGCCCCGGGGACGTGCTTCATCTCGAGGCCGAACCCGACGTTGCCGGCCACGGTGCGGTGCGGGAAGAGCGCGTAGTGCTGGAAGACCGTGTTCACGGGGCGCTCGTACGGCGGCAGGCCGGCCACGTCGCGGCCCGAGATGAGAAGGGCCCCGGCATCCGGTTGGTCGAAGCCCGCGAGCAGGCGCAGCAGCGTCGTCTTGCCGCAGCCCGAGGGACCCAGCAGGGTCAGGAACTCGCCGGGGCGGACCTCGAGGGAGACGTCGCGCAGGGCGTGGACGTCGCCGTAGGACTTGGAGACCGCCCGGACGGAAACCGCGCCGCGCATGAGCCCCGGCATTCTAGCCGAGCCGGTGCGGGGATCGACGGCTATTCGGTCAGCTCCGTGAGCGTCTCCTCGAGCTTCTCGAGCACCTCGTCCACCAGCTCGCGCGGGATGTTGAGGGCGGGCTCGATTCGGATCGTCTTGGCGTTGAGCAGGGTTCCCGCCACCAGCACGCCGCGCTTGAAGAGGCCGGCCGCCACCGCGTAGCCGAACTCGCTGTCCACGAACTCGATGCCGATCAGCAGGCCGAGCCCCCGCACCTCGACCAGGTGGTCCGCGAAGCGCCTCTGGATCCGGCGCAGCTCGGTGAGGAAGTACTCGCCGGTGGCCGCGGCCTGGCCGGGCAGGTCCTCCTCGAGGGTGACGTTGACGGCCGCGATGCCGGCCGCGCAGGCCAGCGGGTTGCCGCCGAAGGTCGAGGAATGGATGAACGGGTTGGGCTCGAGGACCTTCCAGATCTCGGGAGTGGACATGAAGGCGGAGAGCGGCATCACCCCGCCGCCGAGGGCCTTGCCGAGGCAGAGGATGTCCGGGACCACGTCCCAGTGCTCGACCCCGAACATCTTCCCGGTGCGCCCCATTCCGGTCTGCACCTCGTCGGCGATGAGCAGCACCCCGTGACGGGTGCAGACCTCCCGCATGCGCGGCCAGAAGTCGTCGGGGGGGACGATGGCCCCCGCCTCACCCTGCACCGGCTCCGCCACCACCGCGGCGATGGACATGCCCACCATCTCCGCCTTCTGAAGCTCGGCCTCCACCGCCGCGGCATCGCCGAAGGGCACGAAGTAGACGTCCTGGAGGAGGGGCTCGAAGGGCAGCCGGTACTCACCCTTGCCCATGAGGGAGAGCGAGCCGTACGACTTGCCGTGGAACCCGCGCACGCAGGAGATGAAGCCGGGCTTGCCGGTGTAGAGCCGGGCCAGCTTCATGGCCCCTTCCACGGCGTCGGTCCCGTTCGAGATGAAGAAGCAGTCCTGGAGATCTCCGGGGGCCAGCTCCCCGAGCAGCTCGGCCAGGGCGCCGCGCAGTGGATCGAGCAGCTCCTGCGAGGAGAGCGGCATGCGCTCGAGCTGCGACTTGACCGCGCGCACGATCTTGGGGTGGTTGATCCCGGCGGAGTAGATGCCGTAGCCGCCCAGGCAGTCG
>WNFL01191881.1_pt1 | contig 11207 bp, 9 predicted proteins | sample 5400361 | NCBI WGS metagenome assembly WNFL01 (sample SAMN13153351, study PRJNA577476) | soil metagenome | isolation source: 40 cm soil on Douglas fir-dominated hillslope | place: USA:California | collected 2013-09-17 | reverse complement strand
CGGCGCCGGCGCGTTTCAGGGGGGAGTGCCGGCCGCGCTCCTCGGCCTCGCCGCGCACTACTTCATCGCGTGCACCGCGGCCGTCGTCTACTATCTTCTGAGCCGCCGCTTCGCCACTCTCGTCGTACACGCTGTGCCCTGCGGGATCGCCTATGGCGTCCTGATCTACCTCTTCATGAATCTCGTCGTGCTCCCGCTGTCGGCGTTCCCGCTCAAGGTGTCGTTCCCCTTGCCCGTTCTCGCGCGCGGTCTCGCCGTGCATATGTTCCTGATCGGCCTCCCGATCGCGCTCTCGATCCGTAGCTTCTCCAAGGATCCGAGCCGGCGCGGCACGCCCGAGGAAGCAACTATGATCGGATGATGGCGACGACGACGAGGGAGGTGCCGATCATTACGGTCGATCGGGCCTCCGAGACGCCGCTCTATCGCCAGCTCTACGACGGCTATCGCGAGGCGATCCTCGTGCGCCGTCTGCGCGCGGGAGAGCGCCTCCCCTCGACGCGGAACCTCGCCGGGGAGCTCGGCATCTCCCGAATCCCCGTGCTCCGGGCGTTCGAGCAGCTCCTCGCCGAGGGCTACTGTGAAAGCCGGCCCGGCGCGGGCACTTTCGTCGCGCGCGTCGTGGAAGATCGGTCCTCGAAGCCGGCTCCCTCGCGTGTCGGCGACGCCGTTCACCGACCGGGCCCGCGCGGCGTCCCGACGGTCCTCGCGTCGCGCCTCGAGCCGCCCGAGGCGTGGCTGCGCGGGGGCGGGCCGTTTCACGTCGGCCGGGTCGCGTACGAGAGGTTCCCGCTGAAGGTCTGGCGCAGCCTCCTCGCGCGACACATGCGCGAGCACGACCCGGCTGTGCTCCTTTACGGACCGACCGCGGGTCTTCCGGCTCTCCGCGAGGCGATCGCGGCCTACCTGCGGGCGGCCCGCGCGGTGCGCTGCGATGCGGAGCAGATCGTCGTCGTGAACGGCTCGCAGCAGGCGCTCGATCTCGTCGCCCGCGTCCTGATCGAGCCGGGCAGCCCGATCTGGATGGAGGAGCCGAGCTACTGGGGAGCCCGCGACGCGCTGACCTCGACCGGCGCGCGTCTCGTGCCGGTGCCCGTCGACGACGAGGGTCTCGACGTCGCGGCGGGGATCGCTCTCTGTCCCCAAGCGCGGGCTGTCTACGTCACGCCGTCTCACCAATTCCCGTTCGGCGTCACGATGAGCGCCTCTCGAAGGCTCGAGCTCCTGGAGTGGGCGAGGGCGAGCGGCGCCTGGGTCGTCGAAGACGACTACGACAGCGAATACCGCTACGAGAGCCCGCCAGTCTCCTCGCTCCAGGGCCTCGACCGCGACGCGCGCGTCCTCTACGTCGGCACCTTCAGCAAGGTGCTGTCTCCCGCGCTCCGCATCGGCTATCTCGTCGTGCCGCCCGACCTCGTCTCGCGCTTCACGCTGGTCCGGTGGTCGACGGACATCTGCACGCCGGGCCTCTTCCAGGTCGTGCTCGCCGACTTCATCGAGGAGGGGCACTTCGTCCGGCATCTGAGGAAGACGCGCCAGCTCTACCGGGAGCGGCGCGGGGCCCTGATCGACGCGCTCAAGAACGAGCTTGCAGGAGTCCTCGACGTCGAGGGCGACCAGGCCGGCCTGCACCTCCTCGCGGTCCTCGCGGGCGGCGAGCCCGACCGTCCGATCGCCGAGCGCGCAGCGGAGCTCGGCCTCAGGACGGTGCCGCTCTCGACGTGCTACCTCGGGGCAGAGCGCCGGCAGGGGCTCGTCCTCGGCTACGGCGGCACGAGCGTCCTCGAGATCCCGCACGCCGTCCGCCGCCTGAGGCGGGCGATCCTGGATGTGGCGGCGCGACGCCGCGAGCGTGCGCGAGCGGACGGGATGGCGTGACGGCTTCGCGCATCGAGGCGGAGCTCGATCGCCTCTTCGCGCTTCCGCTCGCGGAGTTCGTCGACGCACGCAATGCGCTCTCCGCGCGCCTCAAGGCGGCGGGCGATCGCGCGGGCGCCGCCCACGTGAAAAAGCTGAAGAAGCCGAGCGTCCCGGCGTGGGCCGTGAATCAGGTCCGGTTCTCGGCCCCGCACGTCCTCGAGGCCCTGCTGACGGCCGGAGATCGCCTTCGCTCGCGCCCCGCCGACATGCGCTCGGCGATGGCGGAGCGGCGCGAGGCGCTCGGCGCCGCGCGCAGGAAGGCCGAGGAGATCCTCGTCGCCGCGGGACATCCGGCGCCGCCGCAGACGATGCAGCGCGTCTCGGCGACGCTCGACGCGCTCGCGGCGTACGGGAACGCGCCGGGGAAACCCTCGGCCGGCCGCCTCACGGAGGAGCTGTCGCCGCCCGGTTTCGAGGAGCTGGCGTCGCTCGGGCTCCTGCCGGCCGCGGGGTCGAGCCCCGCGCGTGTCGCGCCCGTATCCACGGCGCAGCCGGTGAAGCCGGTACGTGCCGAGCCGCCGCGCCTCGCCCCTTCCGACGTGCGTGCGGCGCGCGAGAAGGCGAAGCGCGCGGTGCGCACGCTCGCGGTGAAGAAGCGCGAGGCCGAGGCGGCGCGCGCGAAGCTGCTCGCCGCGGAGAAGAAGGCGGAGATCGCGCGCCGCCACAAGGCCGAGCTCGATGCCGCGCTTTCGCAGGCCGCGCGCGAGGAGCGGCGGCACGACGAAGCGGCGGCCGCCGCGCGAGAAGCCGCGGACGCCGCTGAGCGCGCGCTGAAAGAAGCCGCCGCCGCGGCGGGATCCGAGCACGGCGCTTCAGCGCCGCAGCGGCGTCGGCCGCGCAAGCGCTGACGGCTAGACCACGGTCGAGCCCATCCTCGACGTCATCGCGAGCGGCTCGTCCACGGACGGGCGTGACCTGCTCGCGCGCCCGGGCACTCCCTCGCGAGGCGGCTCCTCCGAGGGGGAGCCCGCGTCTATCTCGAGACAGGAGGACCCATGAAGAATTCGCTCCGACTCGGTACTCTCGCGCTCGGAATGCTCGCCCTCTCCCTCGCCCACTCCGGAAATGCCGCGGATCGCGATCGGGACGGCAAGCCGCCACTCCCCGCGCCGGCGACGGCGCACGGCAATCCCGTCACCCGCGGCAAGACGCCGCCGGCTCTCGCCGCGCCCGTCATCGCGTCGTGCGGAGAGGCGGACGGAAACGCCACCGCCACGTGGGGTGCCGTCGAAGGCGCGACGAAGTATTCCGTCGAGTTCGTGGTCGGCTACGACCTGACCGGCGCGGATGGCTGCGCCGACGCGTTCCTGGAATTCGAGTACTCGACCACCGACACGACGATCACCGTGCCTCTCACCGATTTCGACAACAACTTCTGCGACGAAGTGACCCCGTGCGTCGCGAGCCCGGTCTCGATCACCGTTCGCGTCAAGGGCCTCAACCCGCCGTCTGGCGGCCCGAAAGGCTCCGGCGCCCCGCAGAACAACCCGTTCTCGGCGCTCTGCGTCGTGCAGGCGGACGCCTGCGTTTCCTAGCCGGCTAGACGAAACGGATCGACGTCGCGAGAGGCCGGGTGTCCACCCGGCCTCTTCGCTCTGTCAGAGCGCGCCGGCCTCGTATGCGGCGAGCACCTCGCTCACGGTCGTCGGCTTCGGCAGCTCGCCCTCGAGCGGCGGCGGGAAGAGGCGCCCGACGTCGAGCTCGACGGCATCGAACGGACGGATGCGAGCGAGGTCGCCGTCACCCCAAGCGCCGGTGCGGAGCCAGCCGCCTCCGGGCTGGAGCTCGAACGCCTCGAGCATCCGGGCGCCCGTATCGACGATCCAGTAGAACGGCACGCCGTGGCGCGCGTAGAGGTCGGACTTCGTGAGGCGATCATGGCGCGCGTTCGACGGAGACGTGGACTCGCAGATCCAGTCGGGGACGATGCGAATCGGCAACTCCTGCGGAAAGACCGGCACCCGCGCGCGCCGCCAGCCCGAGAGGTCGGGCCGGACGATGTCATGAGGGGAGAGCTCGACGTCGACCTCCGCGATGATCCACCACCCGCCGGGGCCCTGAGGGTCGTAATCGAAAGGGCCTCCGACGAGGAAGCCCAGCGCCGCCACGCTTCGTCCGTGACGCGGCAACCCGCCCGGAAACGTGAAGACCTCGCCGCCGATCACCTCGGCGTGCACGCCCTCCGGGATGCGTTCGAGGGCGTCGTACGTGGCCGGCTTCCTGGCGGGCTGCGCCATGAATACAGTCTAGCGCGGCGGCTCTACGAGCCGGTCGCCGTCCCCGCGCTCGGCAGCGACAGGATCGCCTTCGCCTTCACGCCGAGCTCGTGCTCCGCGAGGTAGGCCTTCGGATCCATCATCCGCTGCGACCGCTTCAGCACGCGCGTCAGGTAGGGGATCTGCGCGACGCGGACCTGCTTCATCCAGGCGAGCCAGCTCTTCTCGCCCGAGAGGTTGAGGATCGAGCGGCGCCACGTCTCGGCGTAGAGCTCGAAGAAGCGCGCGGCGCCGAGGCGCGGCTCATAGAGGACGTGGTGCATGTCGTACTTGAACCACGGCTGACCGTCGAGGACGGGCGCCAGCTTCGCGAAGAGCTCCGTGCCGGGGAGCGGCGTGAGGATCGTGTAGCCGGCGCGCTCGAAGCCGTGAGCCTTGACGAAATCCCAGAGACGTCCGAACTCCTCCTCGCCCCAGCTCGGATCGACGAGGAAGTTCCCCGTGACGCCATAGCGCATCGAGCGGGCGACCTCGGCCGCCGCGAGCGTCTGCCCGACGTTCGCGTCCTTCGTGACACCCGCAAGGCCCTCGTCGGTCGCCGCCTCGAGGCCGAAGAAGATGTCGAAGTCGTGCGCGACGTCGCGCCACGCCTCGAGGAGCTCCGGGCTCCGCGCGACGACGTCCGTGCGTGACTGCACGAGCATCCAACGCTTCTTGATGCCGCGCTTCTTCAGCGCGCGCGCGAGCTCGAGGCTCCGCGCCGCGTGGTTCCAGAAGAGGTCGTCGACGACGAAGACGTGCTGGCCCGTCGACGCGAAGTCCTCGACCACGGCCTCGACGGAGCGCTCGCGGAACGACCGGTCGTAGAGCTGCCAGACGGAGCAGAAGCTGCACCGGAACGGGCAGCCGCGCGCCGTCTCGATCAGCCAGACGGGCTTGAAGATGAGGCAGTGGTAGTCGTTCCGGTAGCGCTCGACGACGGAGCGGTCGGGGAGCGGGACGCGGTCGAGACCGGTCCTGTCCTGCATAGGACCCGTCGAGACCCAGCCGTCCTTCGTGCGCAGCCGCAGGGCCGGAACTTCCGCGAGAGGCGTTCCGTCGCGGAGCGCGCGCACGAGCGCCGGGACGAGCTCCTCGCCGTCGTCGAGGACGATCGCGTCGAGGACGTCCGTCTCGAGCGGCGCGGGATAGGCGGCGGCCGCGTGGCCGCCGGCGAAGACGAACGCCTCGGGGACGAGGCGGCGCACGAGGCGCGCGACTTCCAGGACGCGGTCGTACTCGAGCGCGTGGAGCGACGAGATGCCGACGATGCGCGGCTTTCCCTTGCGGATCCAGGAGGAGAGGGACCGCCCGAAGCGCTCGTCGACGACGGTGACGCTCGCGCCCGTCTCGCGGAGCGCCGCAGCGATGTACTCGAGCCCGAGCGGCTCGACGCGGAAGAACGGGCCGAGCCCGAAGCGCTCGTTCCCCGGGTCCGGGCGGATGAAGAGCACGTCCATGCGCGCCCCGATTCTAAGATCCTTGCCGATTCATGGCCGCTGCCGCCGTTTCACGCGCGCCGGCACCCCGCCGGAGATGGCTCGCGGCGTGCGCGATCGCCGGTCTGGCCGCGCTCGGCCTCTGGCTCTACGAGAATGCCTCGATCCCGCGCCTCCGCGCCGAGTTCGAGCCCTGGATGCACCGCCTCGAGCGCTACCGAGACGCGCTCGAGACGACGCGCGCCGCGCTTCGCTCGCACGGGGCTCGTGCCGGGGAGCCGGACGGAATCGCGGAGCTCCGCCTCTGGGCGTGGGAGAGCCTCGACAGGATCGCGGGCGTCTCGTTCGACGTGGCGGGGAATCCGGAGATCACGCGCGCGCCGGCGGGACGCTGGACGATCCGCGGGCGCGCGGTCTTCACGATCGACGGCTTCGCCGGGGACGGGTCGCGCGTGGAGCGAAGCGCGGTCGTCGCGCTCCATGTCCCCGACGCCGAGGCGCCGGACGCGGGCTCGCGAGGCTTCCGCGTCGCGTCGCTCACCCGGCTCTCGGAGCGCTCGGAGGCGTCGCCCCGCTTCCGCGACGCGACGCGGGAGGCCGGCCTCGGCGCGCCGCGGCACGACCCGCCGCTCGCGCTGACGAACCGACTGATCGACGGCATCTGGCCCGGCTCGGGCGTCGCCGTCCTCGACTTCGACCGCGACGGCGACGAGGACCTCTTCGTCGGCGACGGCGTCCGATCGATCCTCTACGAGAACGACGGGCACGGGCGCTTCACAGACGTCACCGTGAAGGCCGGCCTCGCCGTCTCCGAGACGCAGGGGATCGCGGCGACCGGCGTCGCGGCGGCCGACGTCGACGGCGACGGATATCCGGACCTCCTCGTCACCGACGCATTCGGCCCGACGCGCCTCTTCCGCAACAGGGGCGACGGCACGTTCGAGGAGATCACGTCGCGCTCCGGAATCGTGACGCGGGGCCCGACGCGCTCCGCCGCGTTCGCGGACGTGGACGGCGACGGCAGCCTCGACCTCTTCATCTGCGGCACCGGCGACTACTACGGGCAGATGCCCGATCCGCCGTTCGACGCGAACGACGGTCGCCGGAACTATCTCTTCCTGAACGACGGCCACGGGCGCTTCCGCGACGTCTCCGCCGAGTGGGGCGTCGACAGGCCGACGCGCTGGTCGCTCTCGTGCCTCTTCGCGGACTTCGACGGCGACGGCCGACCCGACCTCTTCGTCACGAACGACTTCGGCCTCAAGAACCTCTACCGGAACGTGGACGGCAGGCGCTTCGAGGACGTGACGAAGAGGCTCGGCGTCGAGGACCGCGCGTACGGCATGTCGGCCGCGTGGGGCGACTTCGACGGCGACGGCCGCTCCGACCTGTACACGACCGGCACGTACGCGCAGTGGGGGTTTCTCCACGAGTATCCGGGCCTCCCGGTGCCGCTCCCCGGGCGCGTCTTCCGCCCGATCGCGATCGCGTGGATGGAGAAGATGTGCCGCGGGAACTCGCTCTTCCTCCAGCGCGCGAGCGGCCGCTTCGAGGACGTCACTGCGGATTCGGGCGCGGGCCACGCGGGTTGGAGCTGGAGCGCGATCGCGGCCGACCTCGACGGTGACGGGCGCCTCGACCTCTACGCCACGAACGGCATGTGGGGCGACGGGCGGGAGCACGACCGCGAGCTCGAGTTCTGGTGGGAGACGCTCGCGTACTGGGACGACTACATCGCGAAGACGCGCACGTTCGATCGAAAGGGCGCGGGTGTGCAGGGGATCGAGCGCGACGCGTTCTTCCGGAACCGCGGCGCCGGAGCGCGCCCGCTGTTCGAGGAGCGCGCGTTCCTCGACGGCCTCGACCTTCAGTCGAACGGCCGCGCGGTCGTCGCCTTCGACGCGAACGGCGACGGCGCGCTCGACGTCTACGTGCGCTCCGTGCAGGCGCCCGAGGCGCTCTTCCTCGGCAGCCGATCGCCGGGCGAGCACTTCCTCCGCCTCCGACTGCACGGCGCGACGGGGAAGAGCAACGGCGACGGCATCGGCGCGCGCGTCACCGCGACGCTCCCCGACGGCCGCGTCCTCGTGCGAGAGAACGGAAACGCGAGCGGGTACCTCTCGACCGGCAGCCCGATCGTGCCGCTCGGTCTCGGCCGCTTCACGTCGCTCCGCCGCCTCGTCGTGCGCTGGCCGTCCGGCGTCATGCAGCACCTCGGCCCGGTCGCGCCCGTCGACCGCACGCTCGACGTGGACGAGACGAACGGGATTCTGCGATCCTCGTCGCCTCGATGACGGCATCGAACGCCTCCGTGGATCCCTCGTACGACGTCGCCGTCATCGGCGGCGCCGTCGCGGGCGCGTCCGCGGCGGTCCTCCTGCGCCGCCGGATGCCGGGCGTGAAGGTCCTCGTCGTCGAGAAGAGCCCGCGCTTCGACTGGAAGGTGGGGGAGTCGACGGTCGAGCTGTCGGCCTACTTCTTCACGCGCGAGCTGAAGCTCTACGACCACCTCTCGCGCGAGCAGCTGCCGAAGCAGGCGTTCCGGTACTGGTTCGTCAACGAGGACGTCACGTGCCTGCGCGACGCCTCGGAGGTCGGGCCGACGCAGCTCGCGCGCGTGCCGTCCTTCCAGCTCGACCGGCAGAGGCTCGACGAGCACCTGATCGCTCTCGCGGCGAGCGAGGGCGCGGACGTCTGGCGCCCGGCGAAGGTCCTGGACGTCGAGCTGGGCGGAGAGAGTGCGAGCACGCTGACGATCGAGACCGAGGGCGAGAAGAGGACGGTCCGAGCGAAGTGGGTCGTCGACGCCACGGGACGCCAGGCGATGCTCGCGCGCCGGCGCGGCGGCGTGATCCCGATCGAGACGCATCCGACGTCCGCGATCTGGGTCCGCTACCGCGGCGTGAAGGACATGGACGGCGTCGAGATCGCCGGCACCGACGCGTCGGACCCGTTCGTCCGCTCCGTCCTGACCTCACGCCGCCTGGCGACGAATCACTTCACCGGCTGGGGATCGTGGGTCTGGTTCATCCCGCTCCAGGGCGGCGAGACGAGCGTCGGCCTCGTCTGGGACACGCGCCTCGTGCAGCCGGAAGGCGCGACCCCGCTCGAGAAGCTGACGCGTTTCCTCGACGCGAACCCGCTGACGCGCGAGCTCCTCGAGCACGCGACACCGGTGGAGGGCGACTGCCGGTACTACGGCAACCTCCCGTACTTCGTCGACTCCTACATCGGCGCTGGCTGGACGTGCGTCGGTGACGCGGGCGGCTTTCTCGACCCCTTCTACTCGCCCGGCCTCGACCAGATGAGCTTCTCCGTCCACTCGCGCGTCAACCTCGTCATCCAGGCGCTGAAGGGCGCGCCGGCCGCCGAGATGGAGAAGGCGTACGCGCTCCACAACAGGTGCTACGACCGCTACATGAGGTTCTTCTACGAGGCGATCTTCCGCGACAAGTACCACGTGATGGGCGACTACGACACGATGAGCGCCGCGTTCCTCCTCGACACTGCGATCTACTACCTCTTCGCGATCCTGCCGACGTATCGCTGGTCCGCGGACCGCCTCGCGATTCCGCCCTTCTACCAGGACGGCTCGGAGATCGTCTTCTACCCTATGCGCTTCTACAACCGCCGCCTGGCAGCCCTCGCGAAGAGGAAGAAGGCGCTCGGTATCTACGGCAACCACAACGCGGGGCGGCGCCCCGGGTTCGTGGGCTTCTCGATTAGGAGCGCGAGCGTCGTGATGCTCGCGCACGGCCTTCTCCGCTGGGGAAAGGCGGAGCTTTCGAACGCGCTCTCGTACGTCGTCGCGCCGAAGCCGGTCGGGGAGAAGCGCGTCGCCCGCGCCGTCGGGTCGGCCGCGTGACGAAGCGCCTCCTCCCGTTCACGGGGACGCTCGCGCTCCTCCTCGCGTGGCAGCTCGCGGCCGCGCGGCAGGCGTCGGGCCTCTTCCCGACCCCGGCCGCCGTCGCGCGCGGGCTCCTCGAGCTCCTCGCGCGCGGGCTCCTCGTCAAGCACGTCGTGGCGTCTCTCTTCCGCGTCACCTGGGGCTACACGGCTGCCGTCGTGACGGCCGTGCCGCTCGGCCTCCTCCTCGGCTGGCACCGCCGCGGCGAGATGGCGATCGGGCCGCTCCTCCAGGTCTTCCGCCCGATCTCGCCGCTCGCGTGGATCCCGATCTCGATCCTCTGGTTCGGCATTGGCGACGGCGCGGCGATCTTCCTCATCTTCCTCGCGTCGTTCCTGCCGCTCACCGTCGCCTCGATGAACGCCGTGCGGAACCTCCCGCCGACGCTCCTCCGGGCAGGGCGCAACTTCGGGCTCGACGGGAGGCGCCTCCTCGTCGACGTCATCCTCCCGGCCGCCCTCCCGCAGCTCATCGTCGCGCTGAGGATCACTCTCGGCATCGCGTGGCTCGTCGTCGTCGCCGCGGAGATGATCGCCGTCAGCTCCGGTCTCGGCTTCCTCATCATCGACGCGCGGAACGCGGGGAACCGCTACGACCTCGTCGTGGCCGGCATGGTGATGATCGGCCTCATCGGCCTCCTCCTCGACACCGGCATGCGCCGCCTCGAGAGGATCCGCTCGCTCCAGTGGGGGTACGGCGCGTGACGGTCGCGCTCTCGCCCGTGAACGAGCCGGCGGCGGGGAAGGTGAGCCTGCGCGGCATCTCGATGTCGTTCCGGACCGACGGCGGCGCGATCGACGTCCTGAAGGAGATCGCCCTCGACGTGAAGGAGGGCGAGCTCGTCTGCATCCTCGGCCCCTCGGGGTGCGGGAAGTCGACTCTCCTGAACATCGTCGGCGGATTTCTCTCGCCGACGGCGGGCGACGTGCGGATCGACGGCGAGCCGGTGACCGGGCCCGACCCGCGCCGCATATTCGTCTTCCAGGAACGCGGCGTATTCCCGTGGCTGACCGTGGAGGGGAACGTCGCCTTCGGCCTCTTCGCGCTGGCGCCGGAGGAACGCGCGCGCCGCGTCGCGCACTACGTGAAGCTCGTCGGGCTGTCCGGGTTCGAGAACGCGTACCCGCAGGAGCTCTCGGGCGGCATGAAGCAGAGGCTCGAGGTGGCGCGCGCCCTCGCGGTCGACCCCGACGTGCTCTATCTCGACGAGCCGTTCGGGGCGCTCGACTCGATCACGCGCCTCGTGATGCGCGCCGAGCTCCTCCGCATCTGGGAGGCGGAGAAGAAGACGATCCTCTTCGTCACGCACGACATCGACGAGTCGGTCCAGCTCGCGGACCGCGTCGTCGTCCTCTCGGCGCGCCCCGGCCGCATCCGCCGCATCGCGGAGATCGACATCCCGCACCCGCGCGACATCAGCTCGCGGCGGTACATCGAGCTGCGCGATTCGATCTTCGAGGAGATCGGGCTTGCGCACCGGATCTGAGCGCGGGCACCTCCTCCTGCCGCTCCTCGCGGCCGCGGCCGGCGTCCTTCTCTGGTGGGCGGCGGTCGCGTGGACGAGGACGACGGTCTTCCCGTCGCCGATGAAGGTCGTCTCCGGCATGCGCGAGCTCGTCGGGAAGGGCCTCCTCTGGCGCTATGCGCTCGACTCCCTCTCGCGCGTCCTGACCGGATATGGCATCG
>WNFL01191770.1_pt1 | contig 11208 bp, 12 predicted proteins | sample 5400361 | NCBI WGS metagenome assembly WNFL01 (sample SAMN13153351, study PRJNA577476) | soil metagenome | isolation source: 40 cm soil on Douglas fir-dominated hillslope | place: USA:California | collected 2013-09-17 | reverse complement strand
TGGCCAGGAAAGGATGTTTCACAGAATGAGATTGAGATGATTCACATGTCGTTGTATTTATAGTTCCTCTAACTATCAATGACACGGATCAACGCGTGGCTGGCCGGGTGTGCATCCATGGGGATTCACAGAGTATTCGTACCGGCCTTCAGCGCATCGGCGGAATTGCCACCCAGCCTCAATTGATCGATCAGCGAGTGTGAACGACGATCAAATTCAAATGCAGTGACCGTCATTGATCTCATTTTTGCCACCATATGGTACCTAGCGCCGATCCTGCACTTCGCCATATTCAAGCTGTCAAAATTAATCCCAGACCTAAAGTGCGTCTGCCTCGGGGGGGAGCTTCCAGGCCAAGTGGGTTCGAAATTCAAAACGTAGTACCCCATTGATGAAAAGTACCCATAGGAATGCGACGCGACATGACGGACCGATGGACGCTGAAGGAATACAGGGCCAGGGATGAGGAAAGGGACGGAAAGAACCAAGGATTTAATTCATGCGCTACGACCTCTACCGCCTCTATTGGACATAGCCGACGGTGATAGGCATAAGCGGGGGGAACCGAGAGAAGGGCATGAAGCGATTATTCACGACTTCCAACGTCGTCGATCGCATGATCAACGGTACCCTCGGACATAGAACAGGGCTCTGACCAAGCCGATCAACGCCGTGGCAGTGACAGAGAATAACCACTACGGTTGATTTCGTTGCAACTGATTGGGGACGGTTTGGCCAACCGCCAACTCACCAGTGAAGTCTATTTGATCGCCAGTACAATATTGCAGTACTGTGGCCGAAGCCCGGCCTCTTTCCGTCTTTTTTTCTTTTTTTCAAGAACCGCAATAAGAGCTGGAGGTCACGTTGGCATCTCGGTATTGACATAACAGCCGTTCATATTGAGAGCACCAATTCTAGATCGCTTCCAACGGATCGGGAGATTCGCCCGATGCTGCCCGGTTAGAATGCACGAGACCAGGACTGCTGTAGTTGGCCTTTCCAGAAACCTTCGAGCCCCGCATTACGACATGCGGAGCGCCATGCGGAACAAAGAAGACGAGGGATGCACGTGCCAACATCTTTAGCCGTTATCTGCAAAATTTTTACTAGCTTCTTTGTGAGCAGAAAGTATGATGCTCGACACCCCATAAGGGCTGCTGCTGCTGCTGCTGCTCTCTCTTCTGTCTCAACCAACCTTTCCACGCCTCTTCACGCCTCAGAGGCCACACTGAACGCACACACATTTCCTCTACCCTCTACCCTCAATCCCTCTCCCCTCTCCATGGCTCGGCTACTTGCTCGTATGTGACGTTCCTTTATTATCGCCACTCATCACCCACCACTACCCCCAACCACTACTTACCCTTCCATAGGTCAACAGTCAGATCCTCCAAATTTTGATCATGGCGATATCTCCTTCATCATTGTTTCCTCTGCTCTGTGGGTTGAAATGTACTCTGAAACGAAATGATACTCCCACTAATCTGCTCCCACTCAACTCACAGCGTCTTGTTTATGGTCCCCGGTCTCGCATTCCTCTACGCTGGTCTAGCAAGGCGAAAAAATGCTCTCTCCCTCATATGGGCTGTCATCTTCGCAAACGCCGTCACCATCTTCACCTGGTACCTCTGGGCCTATTCCCTCGCATTTTCCCCCACCGCTACAAACGGCTTCATCGGAAACCTCCACAATATCGTCTTGCTAAATGTAACCGGTTTACAAGCGCCCAGCTCTATTCTCATACCCGACCTACTCTTTGCGTTCTTCCAGCTCCAGTTCTGTGCTGTCACCGTTGGTATTTTAGTGGGTGCGATCGCAGAGCGTGGGCGCGTGATGCCTGCCATGATCTTTACCTTCTTCTGGGTCACCCTCGTCTACAGCCCCGTCGCCTACTGGGCTTGGGGCCTTAACGGTTGGGGCTTCAAGTGGGGGGTCCTTGACTATGCTGGTGGCGGACCGGTCGAGATTGGGTCCGGAGTGGGAGGCCTCGCCTACTCCTGGGTCCTCGGTCGTCGTCGTCCTCGAGAACTCGTCAACTTTAGACCCCACAATGTCACCCTCATCGCCCTCGGCACGTTCATGCTCTGGTTTGGGTGGCTCGGATTCAACGCTGGTTCTGCATTCGGGGCGAACATGCGGGCGATCACCGCTGCTTGGAACACTTGCTTGGCAGCCGCATTCTCTGGTATCACTTGGTGCTTGGTACGCTCGTTTCGGTCGCACATACAATCTAACCCACAGGTTCTGACTCACCCCCCAGCTCGATTTCCGTTTGCAAAAGAAGTACACCGCCGTCGGTCTCTGTTCCGGTACTATTGCTGGTCTCGTTGCTGCGACCCCTTCGTCTGGATATATTCCTTTTTGGGCGTCAATCGCCCTCGGTGTTGTCTCTGGTGCAGTGTGCAACTACAGCACAAAAATCAAGCACTGGGTGCGCATCGACGACGCGCTCGATCTCTTTGCTGAGCACGCGATTGGCGGTATCATCGGTCTCCTCTTCAATGGCTTCTTCGCCGAGGGACGGATTATCGCCATGGATGGTGTCAACATTGGTTTCAGTGGAGGCTGGCTCGACCACAACTGGAAACAACTCTACATCCAATTCGCATATGTCTGCGCCTGCTGTGGTTATGTCTTCTTCGTCACTGCGGCGCTGGCTAAAGCCCTAAGCTATATCCCTTGGCTTGACCTCAGGGCCGAGGAGCGTGCGGAGATTATTGGAATGGACGAAGATCAGGTGTGTTTGGCTTCCTACCTGCCGCCCGTCCTTCGGCTAATCATGCATGATGCACACAGCTCGGCGAGTTTGCTCAAGATTTCGTCGAAGCGCGGCGGGACTTCAGCGCCTGGTTTGGTGGCGATTCGCCCACCGATTCTCTGGGCAAGGAGATGGCCAATGGGCACATCACCGCTGCTGGTGACCGCCACGGCATGCCCGACATCGCGGGGGGTGGACATGTCATTCACGCGCCGATCCTTGATCTACGCGAAGGAGATAGGAACCGCGTGCAATTTAACGAGAAGGTCACCTAGTTTCGCATCGACATCGGTGGCCAGGGGCCCACACTCCAAAAGTTCGATAGCCAACCACCCAATGGGGTTTCTCAGAGTACTCACCGCTTCTCCACCGCGTCGACTCCAATACCGTCGACTCGTTCAGTTTCCAAGTCTGTCAGTGCATGCTGTAGGTCTTCGGTCGCCGTGCTTGTTATTTCCTCATTCGCCTTATTCGTATGTGCACACTTACGACTCAGGTCAAATCAAAACACGCAGAACCCGCTAGTGTACGCGTTGTTTTCTGTTCTTTTTCGTCTGCTGTAATTTGTCGGTCGTCAACTTCACTGTCCTGAATTAATCCTTAGCGTAATCCACAAAGCTTTGAAACCGATCCCAATACTTGACATGAAACAAGCGAGGAGGTCAACTGGAATGTACTTTTACTTTGCCCCGGACCTTATCGTTCGTCTGGACAGGAATCTTGCAGGCGCCCATTTAGTGTGTCATGTTTGACGAGGGGTTTCATTTGACATCAGATCTCGGGCGTTTTTGATGACTGCGGAAAGTCGCCTTGCGGCTGCACATCGCATCTCGGATATTACAACGAAGCGAGGCCAATCAAAATCAAATACCAGCGGTAGTGAAAACCCCACTCTCAGTCCTTAACCTAACCACAATGCTCGTTGACAGATTGCAAACGCCATCTGTCCTCGTCTGAAAAATTAATGATTCCACCGTAACTAGCGAGCGTGGTCTCCTCTCGGGCGCACAATACCATAATTGTAATGCACTTCGGCTTCGGTATGTGTCGGTATTGAGGGGACACTTGGAGCACGGCCACGGAGAACGGATTCCGTGTAGGCGCTCGACGTCAGTGTTCGCTTCTCTGAATGAATCGAGGCTTGCTCCTCGGTGCTTCTACTGAATCCTTTGTGGGTGCTCATTCGGTGGTTTACTGGACTGTCAACTCGACGTCGGGGTTTTTCCACCAACCCCTTTATATACTCTGGGTATAGACGAGGGGGAGGGATACAACGCAAATCAGCATATTCAAGCTCAGGGACAACGTATTTTTTTCGACGAATTTCTCCTTGCAGGTAACATACATTCCAACGCTTGAACTGTAATTCGACGACGATGGGCGGCACCACCTTCACGGCATTTCACCAGTACGAGCCTGTAGAGGCCCCGTGCATTATTTTCATTATTGTGTTTATGCTCCTCCTTGCTGCCCATCTCTGGCAGGCGGCTCGTGCTAAAGCGTGGTGGATGTGGCCACTCATTGTGGCTACTGCTCTTGAGGCCATTGGGTATCTCACGAGGTCAGTCTATGGCACTGCCTGCATGTTTGAGAGTCACTGATATTCGGAATAAAGGGAGTATTGCATCAAGAATCGTCACTCGAAGGGACCCTACTTGGTCAGCCAAGGTTCGTATAATTCGATCAACCATGAGCATGAAATAATGACACTGGATGTAGTTCTGGTGATTGCATCTCCTGCTCTGCTCGCTGCAAGCCGTTCGTTTTCTCTTCTTACTTCGCTGTTTCTTTGGACTAACAACGCATCCCGTTAGTATACATGATGGTTGGAAAGGCGTGAGTAACACCTCGTGTTCGAGTTGTACGTCGATTCGATGGATGGCTGATACCCATTAGTTTGGTTTATGGCGGCAGACGCTTCGCCTTGATTAGTCCCAACTGGATCACGGGTATCTTTGTCACTATGGATTGCGTTTCAATTGTTGCTCAGAGCATAGGCGCGGCGATGCTCTTCAACGACTCACTTTCCCTCGATGAATTGAAGAGGGCCCGACTCATCCTGGAAGCTGGTCTGTTCGTTCAAGTCATCGGTTTCTCAATCTTCCTCTTCGTCGCTGTCTGGTTCGACGTCAAGACGACTCGCAGCCTTGGTAAACAAATTGCCCATCTTCGCTGGTTTATGAACGCTTTCTATATCTCTGGAGCATTGATTATGATTCGCTCCATTTACCGGCTTACTGGTACGTACAATTTCTCTCGATATACCGAGGGTTTTTTTTATTAAATCCATTGCAGAATTCATTACGATCGACTTTGACACGCGACCGCCCTCGGGCTATCTCTATAGTGAGTTCTTTCCATCCATTCTTCTGATTTTGATACTGACCAGTTCCATCGCAGGTCACGAATGGCCTTATTACATCCTTGATGCGGTTCCAATTGCATTTTCGATCGGCATCTTCAACGTCATTTACCCTCCGGAATATCTTCCCAAGGATAGCAAGGAAACCGTAGATCATCCCCACGAGCCTCTTGTCAGGCCTGCCGATGAGCTTCCCGAGTATGAACAATTCAAACTCGTCACCCAGGGTCTCGCGGAGGAGCGAGTCAGTCATGCTGCATAGCTTCCTGCTCCAGAAGACTCTCCAAAATGGTCTTAGATAGCCTTCTTGTATAACGTGACCTATGCTAAATTATGTTTGTTGAATGCAAACGGCTTGGCTTTGTTTCCCGACCACCGCCGCATTTTCCCAGAATCTCAGCTCGCTCACTCAAAGCGTCTCGAACATAGTATTGTCGAGCGTCTACGCGTGAATTGACGTGCCAGCGAGCTCGATGGCGACGGAACCAGTTTTATTCTTGCCAATTGCCGATCCTTGCTCGTCGCCGGCGCATTCGCTGCCAGCATCATCCAGTGCAACAGAGACGCCTCACACAGAAGTCACGCCCTCAACTTTGAATAAGAAGAAGAAGAAGAAGAAATCGAAGAAGCCGAAGTGCAAGGATGGAGTACCAGTTGCTCCGGGCCCACAAACGATACTAGAACACCGCCAGCCAGTGCTTTGTATCAGCAGAAACAAGCACTGGAAATATATCAGTTCTTATCACGTACGTCACTCTGTCGGCCGTGGGCTGAACGACCTGTTGTTGATTCGCACATAGGGACCGTGGTTGCAATTGCCCTTGGAGATACTTGAATCACTCCTTTCCGTCAATCTCGATCCAAGTAACTTCTTTCCTCGCAATGAGCGCTTCCAGCTGCCTCCCCACACTCGTCGGGCCCTCTTGGGTTACCCTCCCACTTCAGCCGTTCAGCCACTACCTCCGCCGCCTCTTCTGAATCCTTCAGTACCGTTGCCGCCTCCAATAGACCCCGGAGTGTTCCGTTCCGTGGCCTCTATCCGTCGGTTAATAGATGAAGCTTCCGACCTCGCGGTTCGGGCAGCGAACGGTCTTTCGTCCACCGCAGTCAACTCTTTGCGGTCCCCAAATAGTCCTGGTCCTTGGGGGACAGCCCAGTCCTTCGGCATGAACCCTCTCGGCGAGCCACCCAGTCGAAATGTTCATATGTCCTCAACGAGAACACATCGGCTGCGAGTGATGGCAGTTCAGAAGTTGGCTGCCGCATACAAAGCTGATGAGGTTGCCGCCAGCGTCATGGTGATGCAAGGCGCGAGTGCTTTGGACGACCTCGCCCAGCGAGTCCTCAAGGTTGGTAAGTAGATGACCGTTTTGTGTCCACAATATGTTATCTCTTACATTCCAACACAGACCCGAACGATCCCGATGCGCGTTATGTTAACTTCTTCCACGAAAAGATTCCCTCTAGGTTGGCTATCTTTCCCTTGGCCGTCCCAACACGAGCCTGACACATTACCACATCCCTAGGCAACTTGCTGACTCGACTCCCACTGATGTTCTTGATCGGCTGATTAAAGAACATCCTTCCCGCCTAGAATACTGGAGGACTCGAGGCGTTGTTCGATGCTTTCGGGACGAATATGGCCTTGCAATAAAGGACTTCACTCATGCTCTGAAAGAAGTCCGTTCCCTGCGGAAGGCGAGGGCAGCACACAGCGCGGAAGCCGAACACCGGCCCAAAGGCGGCAGGCCGCGAAAGAAGAGTGGTGATATAAAGTCGAATGGGCAAGCTCCTCCCAGCGGTACATCAGTACTGGGATCATATTTCCTGACGGAGGACCCTTCTCCACCCCCTCTTCATCCATCTGTTTCCTCCGACGCACCCGAACCAATCGAGCCTCAACTTCTATTTCTGCGCGCTGCAGCACATCTGCAAAACGCAGTTTATCTTATTGAAGATGCTATGTTAAAAATCGAAGGTGTTTCCAAGATACCCGCTCAAGACGCAGTCGAACTCAAATTAACTTTGATGGAACATGGTCGATTTGGCGGCGTCCTCGTGGACAATCCCCACGGTCCTCTCGGTCCGCGCGACAGCCCTCGATTAGAGGCGTACCGCGCAGCAATGTCGAACCCCGCTCTGCGAGAAGTCATCACAGGATCCGTTCGCAAGTCTATCCGCGACCACGAGAAATTCGTAACTTATTTCGATACTGCGGATGGTTCACTTCCTGTCTTCGATGGCGACCTTGCGAAGCGCGTCAAGTCGGCTTTTCTGCTCTCGGAGTCACTGCGGCCCGGGAACCAGAGCCAGAGCCATTCACCACCGCTCCCAGAAAACCCAGGAATATTCACCACGTATCATCCATTACTAGTTGAATCATACTTTAACCTCCTTATCTGCCACCTCATTTTGGGGGATTTTGCGGCACTCCTCCCCGCTTTCCAGCGAGCTGCGGCTCTCATAGACGGGTTAGAAGGATACCCAGTCTTCCTTCCCGCTAGATCGATGGCTCAAGCAGAGTTCATTGAAATTCTTGAACGGCTAGCAAGTGGATGGAGCATTGGACGACGGCCACATTCGCTCTCACAGAAGAGGCTAGCGATCGAAGCGCCACCAGAGAGCGCTTTAGTGCCCTCTTCGGGCCCTCCAAGACTCTTCGTCGTCCGCACTCAGCCTCAACAAGACTCAGCATCAACAACGAGAACAGCAAGTCCTGTGGAGTGTATAACGACGGACGAAGCGAAGCTCAAGGGTAAGGCCTCAGACCCAACTAGGCCTATCTTAAACGGAGAAGCCTCTTCGTCCACTTTTCGGGGCTCTCAGTCACTTGTCACGGAAGAGTTGCCTCAAAAGGAAGAGGGCAAGATCAAAGCGTTACAGAATCTTGACTACGCCAGAATGCTATTGGCACCAGTCGCCGCGCGGCAGAAGCAGAAAGAAGAAAATGAGGCTTCCGAGAAGGCGACTAGAGGAAGACCGCCAGATGGAAAACCCAAGAAGGGGGCGCTGTCTATCAATATCCCTCTCCACGGCCCCAGAGTAGATATTGTACTTGCATGGCTGGGGGCAGTCCATTTACCTGATATGGAGGACGCTGCGAGATGAAGGATTGTACAGTGCCGATATCCGGTTCACTCAGATAACTTCTTGACATGCATTACTGCTGTGAATGCATTTGTACCTCCATTGATACCTCCGACTTTGACGGAGTGGTCGAATAATCAGATCGGCGGAGGCCGGCGATTTCCCGGCATCTATTCTCCACCGAGAATGTGATTGTGTTCGGAGCCAAACGACGAGGCTTGACCTCTACCTCGAGAATTGCTTCGTTTCCACTATGTCAGGCCCGCCTATCGTCGTTATTGCCGGTGTAGGAAATGCGACCGGCACAGGCGCCGCTGCAGCGTGAGTTGTGAGCGTTTCCTCGATCATCTGTCCTCAATGAGAGCCGCTGCAGTAGAGAATTCTCTAAGGCCTTAGGATACCGCGTCGCATTGGTCGCGAGACGACTCAAGGACCTGCAGACTGTGGCAGACCAAATCAATGTGAAAGGGGGCCAGGTATGATTAGAATTATGAACCATATTCTTCCCTGTATATCTGAACGAGCTCAGGCACACTCATTTCCTCTTGAGTCCTACACACATGACAATATCGCCGCGGTTTTCCAGCGAATCAAGGAAAAATGGCCGGACAGTCGCATTGAAGCTGCAATATGGAACGCTGCTCAATGGTCTCGAATACCTTTCCTAGAGGTGAAAGAGGAAGTGAGTCCTCTCCCCGTCTTCCGCGAACCGCAACCACTTGCTATTGCTCACAGTGGCCTAGGATATTCAACATAGTGTTCAAATAAATATGTAGGAGCCATTTATTCCCATCAGGTGCATTAAGTCGACCCTCTGCAGAGTTGCTTCGTTCGCTTTTTCACAAGAGGCGATCAAGGCAATGCTCTCGCCTAGCCCCACACCTGTTCCTCGAAAGTCGAGAGTTGGGGGTACCCTCATCTTCACGGGAGCGACTTCTGCCACACGCGGTGCTGCAAACTTTGCGACTTTCGCAGCAGGCAAGCACGGCGTTCGCGCCCTCTCACAGTCTTTGGCAAGGGAATTCGGAAGGCGTGACATTCACGTCGCACATGTGATCATTGATGGCCCAGTACTGACTCACCGCGTCAAACAAATGTTTGGAGGAAGGCAGAAAGTAGCCCAAACTCCTGAAACAGAGCCGGATACAGATGTAAACTGGCTGGAAGATGAATCGAAGCGACTGGACCCCATTTCTATCGCCAAAGTAGAGTTGGTATCTCGAAACATTTTTATTCATGCTGATGGGATTTCCCAGAACTTCATTTGGTTACATCTCCAAGACCGAAGTGCATGGACGTTGGAGTTGGACTTGAGACCTGCTAAAGTATGTTCCTTAATGGGCCATACTGTCTCTTATTAAGCGATGAGCATTGTTTAGGAACATTTCTAAACTAGCTGTGGAGGGGACTATGACGCATTAATCCCGTCTCTCAAATTTCCACATAGTCCCTTCCCCTTCAAGTACAGTCTTGCTAAGTGACTCACACCAGGGAAGGACCCTGACGACTTGAAGTGACGGGCAAATCGGCTGTACCAATGGTTCTAGAAATACCCTGGCAAACGACTCTACAATATGCTCTGGAATGACCTGTGGCTGATAATATTGTCTCCCACTAAGCACGATCGAAACCGTGAGCGACTCCAGCTTGGGGAGCCTCGCGTTCCCATTGTATGGAGGACTGTCCAGTATCGCCTTTCCGATGAAGGGATCGACGCGCAGAGTAAATCTACTAAGGTTGGGTACAGCGTCGGAAAGATTCACCAGAAATTCTCTGGCTTGCTCCTGAGTATGAAAGAATACAGTCACATCGAGACTGGTTATTTGTTGCCCAGGACCCCTCTTTATAGCGGAGAGTAGATGGTTTATGAATTCGCACTGGTTGTGGCGATATCCTTTCCTCGTCAGGAGTACAATTGACCTCAACACTGGGCTTTCGAGCAACTGGATTACTGTCGTCAAAGGAGCCTCGATACATTGTAAGCGGGGTATTTTGATAGCTGTGCCGTCGTTAACCCCCCATTGTCGCTGCATGCAGTTCAGTCGCGCGAGGAGCGGCGATTGTCGAAGGATAATGCGAAAGGTGCACAGGGCGATGGGACGTCGAATGATGAGAGAAGTGAGAGATGGAAACTTTGGGAGGCGTGTGTACTCTCGGTACGGAAGCGGGGTATCGATATCGAGGGTCTCGACGTTAGGGAAATTGTTTAGAAAAGTCGGGAGGGAGTCGGGGAATTCTGCATCATCCTTCAAAGAGAACTGAAGCGTGGTGACACTCGATTGGCGTGCAAGAGCTGGAGTCAATTGCTCGCCGGTGAACAGGCACTGGTCGCAAGCAAAGGACGTGAGGGGTGTATCCAGGATTTCCATTTCCGCATGTAAGTTCAGGCGGATGCGTACTAGCTTCAGTTCACGGAGATTGGGCATTTTAGAGAAGGAGTTTACGAAATTGTTGAAGATCTCCGTGTTTCTCGTAAAAGGGGAGTCAAGAGGCGCTGAGAAGACGAAGGCATTGATCCATTTGAGTATATAAGGAGTTTCTACTAAACCCTTCGCTTTCTCATATGCCCCCGCCTGCACGGTGTGGATAGTGACTTTCCGATAGAGCAAGGGAATGGCGTGAAAACGAATCAAGCGGTGTGCAGTTGCTAAAGCCTTGAGATCGCTTTTGGGTATGTACCCCATGATGTCTTGCCAGAGTTCTCCGGGCAGAAGGGGACATTTGGGTACCTAATTGGTAGAACGGTGAATGATCCAGTTCAAGCACGAGATGGGAATCGATACGTACAGGGAGAGATGAGCCATAGTCATCACTCGATACACTATCCGCCATCGAATGATATCCAGAGAATGGCAGAGAGCAAGGAGTGTTGTTGGCATTAGTGATTCCTTGTGAGCCACTTATCATCGACTTAAATTATTGACTTTAATGCATTCCTCCTGATGGAGAATCTCAGCGTGTACTGGTATGCTGGCGGATGCTGCGAACCATAGTGGGAAAA
>WNFL01100252.1_pt2 | contig 11208 bp, 11 predicted proteins | sample 5400361 | NCBI WGS metagenome assembly WNFL01 (sample SAMN13153351, study PRJNA577476) | soil metagenome | isolation source: 40 cm soil on Douglas fir-dominated hillslope | place: USA:California | collected 2013-09-17 | reverse complement strand
AAAAAAAAAAGGGGGTAAATTATAATACACATTTAAGTAGTCATGAAAGCGGTTTTCTGAAGGAGCTAATTCTGCTGTCATGCCTCCTATCTATAAATCTTGTCAGAGTGAGAACGAAATCTCGAAACGCACTTCATACCTCAACATTCCCACGCTTTCTACCAGCTTTGGCGTTCGACAATCTGACAATTTTGGCATGCATTCGTTGAGACATAAGTTTCGTCTTCCTCAATGATTTGCCTTTCTTGCCGCGATCCGCCGACAGTCGCCGAGTCCCACTCCGCACCGATGACGATTCGACGTCCAAGTTTTCTTCCAACCCCTGAAATCGAGCCTCCAGTCCTCCGACCTGCCCATTTGTCTGGAGTGTAATCTCAAACTGGTCGTGAGAGCTTCAGCCGCTAGACCGCCATTTAGATACAACACGTACCGTCCATTTGGAGTACGCCTTCTGTATTTTTTGGTGCACCCGTGTTAGGTCCCGGTCCCGGTCCACGTCGCCTTCCCTTAGCACTTTATTGACTTTTTTTCCATAGGCTCCTCTTTCCCAAGTATTTCGCTTCGCACCCTCGAAGCACTGCCTCTAAATCACTGCCGAACTTCCTAGTCAGTGAGCCGTAGATCGACAAGAGACATAACACATACTCATGGAGGCCCTGGACGGAGTCTCTTATAGTAGGATTGGCAAAGAGGCCCAGAACTCGGACAACCTCTCCACATCCGTCCGAATTACTTCTAGAAGTTCCAGGACACTCTTAGGAACCTTCTTTGCCTAAGGCCGTTGTTCAGCCGTTGTTCAGCGTCGGCTGCACGCAGAATCCAGATCGTAACATACCGCTTTGATTGCTGCAATAGTTCGATTGATGAGGCCTAGAGTGCTTGGGATAGCTAGCACAAGCCCCGCGATTTCGAGTCCGCTCATGTTGGTCGGAGGTTGCGGCAAGGGGGGTCAAGATGGAAGAAATGTGGGCCTGGTCGAGTACACGCGTTCCATGTCAGGCATTCCGAGAACTCTTCTCTCACTACCCCGCCTCTCCTGTCTTTCCCGCCTCTCTGTCAACAAGACAAAGGAGGCCTCCCCATAGTAGAGACCCGAGAAGCCGTCCACCGGTGGTCCAGTGCACAGCCCGTGATATGCATTTCAGGAGTGAGCACTCCAGCATGTGTCTGGGATTCGATGCTACTTCATGGAACACCAGGAAAGGGATGGACGAATGCGAGCAAGCCAAAATAAAGGTCATCATAAATATAACAGGGAGAGTACGGCAAGGTAGTCATAACGGTCCGCCATTGCGCGTCATTGGATCCACTTGTCGCATTGAGATTGCACCAAACGTTCTAACGGTGGTGAAGGGTGCGTTCAGCTAGAGACGACGACGTAACAACAAGTGTATATTACTGTATGCGGTCGTAATCCATACACCGCATGTTGCATGATATACCAACCATCATCATCGTGAAGGAGAGGATGATCCACAGTACCGACATATGAGGTGCGAGCCAAAGCGTCTATTCGTACATGGTGAAGGCGATAGTGTATTGACGAGGCTATATCACTGTGATGTCGGGATCTTTCTGAGACCTGTTAGGATAACGAGTCGATCTCTATGCCAAAGAAATGCACGCACGGTACAACTGCATAAGGTCAAAATGACAGCACCCATTGATATATTCAGAGGATTGGTATCTGTGCGCACAGTGTGGTGTTAATGCTTCCTCGGATATGTTTAAATCATCCTCGCGGGCTGCCAGGCCTGAATGTCAGCGATTGAAATGGTAGTACTCCTCACAACTGCGAAGGGAAACCGGTTTTGAGAAGACGTCTTGTACACGGAGGGGCGTCTGAAACTTGAGGCAGCGCGACTCGCCAAATACTCGTATCAGTCACTGCGGTTTGTGTTCGGCAGAAAAATAGTGTTGAGGAAGACGAAATGGCATTAAACGACTTTCATACCTCGACTTTCATATAGCTTCGACCCCGACAGTACGAATAATTTGAGGTACGTCCTCTCAGACCTAAATTTCGTTTCCTCTAGACTTATGGGTTCCTTGCCGCGATCTCCTAGCACCCGGTGAATGCCACTCTGCACCGATGAAATATTGACGTCCAAATTGTCCTCCAACACTCGAATTGGACCCTCCAGAGCTCCAACCTAGATATTTGTCCTCAGTTTGATCTCAATCACGTCTGCCGCTGGACCGGCATGCCGGTACAAAATGCTGTACCATCCGTTGGGAGCACGGGTCAGATGTCGATGAACAGCGTCTTCGCCAGAAATCCCGACTTTCTTGAAAAAAAAAACCTGGTACGTGAGGAAGCTATAAATCAGCCAGAGGAGCAGGACTTGCTGATGTAGCATTATCCTAGACGTCATTTCCTCCCCTCGGGTTCGCAAAGAAGGCGGGGAACGGTCAAGGCCCTATGCCGCCTGTGTACCATGACTGCGTCAATCTCCTGGTGGTGATCATCATGGCGCTCATCACTTGCCTCGGCCAGCTCGTCCCCTTCATCACCACGGTCCCCCAACTCGTCTTTTGTCTCATCCAAGTTGACGTTTGTCTTTCCACGCTCCTGATTCACATCGGCATCCTTCTTTTTGGCGTCGTTCTTATGGTCCGTAGTTTGTGAGTCGCAGCTTCTTCCTTAGGTTGGAGAGCTTATTGATCAAACTTTTGTGGACAGATGCGCCAGCCTCCTGAGCACCTTACAGTTCCTTTCATTTACCTTAACTCTTGGGTGCCTTGGCCTTTCCTGACCGCCATTCCGAAAGCCTTCAATCTCTCTTGCCCAAGTGTCTTGTTTGCTCAAGCGTTTTGTCTTGAATGACACACGTGTTTTGCTTATTTTCCGCCTACTCAGATTTCCATAAGGCAATGCTCTGGCCGTGAATCTTTAATCCACCCTTGTCGTCCAGCGGTTGCTCTTCTTGTAACTACAGGATTTCCTCACTGGCTGCTGCCTCCATATTATCATTTCTCAGCGGCAGTATTTGAGTGCTATAAACTCTGGAATAATACCCCAAGTGTTTAGTTAGGAAACCCCGTGGTCCATAGATGACTATTATCTAAGTTGGAACCGCCGGACTGCCTGCCAGGAAGGTACTCACTCAAGGTGTGGTCGAGTTTACGCGCATTAGCATTAATGGCACTATGTAGAACGAAATACGAGTGTGTCGAAATGGAAGCCCAGCACTACATCCGGCCGGGTAATATAATGGCGCGCCTATTGACTCTCACGCACCGGTTACTATTCTGGTGTTTTCCAGGTATTAATATTGTGCGGTTTGCGATATAGTATGGCAAAACATGAACTTGGCATCTGTCGAAAGCGCACGGATGGGTCGCGCGGTCGACGGATGGTACTCGAGATTGTCGTTGCATGGAACAAGCTGGACAATCGGAATGTGTGCTATTTATTAACAAGACTACATGTCAGAAACAAAAGAGACGAGACTCAGTGCGCGGTAGCAAACTCTAACTGTGTTACTGCGAACCTAAGGAGACATCATAACGAGGTGCTTAGCATTAGATACGAACCAAACAGGAGTGAAGGTAGACACACAGACTCAGAGGCGGTGAGGCATGTGCTTCGCTTGGTTGCTACAAGATATATTAGGCCTTGTATGCGCGACCTTGTATCATTTTACGTTTGTGGTGGGCCCCGAGCGGGATGCTACCCTCTTAATCGTGGCGATCTGCGATCTCAATCCAGCCAGTTTGAATATGTACAAACGTTCATGAATACTGGCGATAAAACTTTGTATGCCATTTTCCACTCGAACATTGTCTTATTCTCTCCCATAGAGGGTATTTCATGGCATACCTTTCTTCGCTTCCGACCAGCCACGAGTCTAGCTCCATCTGCCAATTGAAGGGCGACCCTGTAGAGGTCAATCGTAATTCTGAGGGCTGACTCGTGTAGGACTTGGAGAGCCAGTGACACACAAAACGAGAGATCTAAGTGAAATCTCTCCCGGTTCTCAGCGAGCTGGGCAATTTCATCCAGCCAGATGCAAGTGACCTCCAAGGTTCTAGTCGATATCAAGGTATGGAGATGAATGTTGTGAGCAAAGATCCTACTATGTCTCAGTGAGTTAATATCTAGTATCCGCTTACAAGGCACGTTTTGTAGTAATGGGTCCCGCCTCGACACAAATGGGTCCCCCTCCGGCGGCCGGCCGGGAAATGGCCGACTTGTTTTGCGAAAAGACTCTCGCTGTTGTCCCCAACCACGACCGGGCGTATTGACCATCGGAGCCCGCGTCGCCGTCTTCTGACCTACTTCGGCGTACCCAATTACCTGGAGCGGCAAGATGGGCCGCAAGAACCGGATCCTCGAATGGAAGTACACAAGTGCCCCCATGAACGCGCGCGATCTGTCTCGCGACGACGACTTTATCAGGTAAGGAACGCTTGTGGCAGTGTGTTCTTCCAGGTTGTTTAATATTTTGCTATTTTATAGCCACATGCTGGTCGAATCGCTCGGCAAGGTTGAAGCGTTGAGCGTGCACAAAATGGATCCTTCGCGTATCCTCCCCGAGTTCGACCCAGACGATCTCTTAACCCTTGTTCAAAAAGTATCAAACCGCGTCGAGCATCCCCGCTTAGCGCGTCTCAGTCCGTTGATGGTGTTGGTTTACAGCACGTCCTCTCCCTCTCCCCGAATGCGTACGCCAAGAAACCCAAAAAGCAAGTCCGCTTCAAGGACGCTGTAGATGCTCTCCTTTGGTGGGTTCAAGTTGCTATCCGGAGCAAGTGACGGTGGGTTGATCGTTTGCGCATAGGTTACCCCAGGTACACGACTACTTGACGCGCAAAAGTCAATCCCAGATCAACGCTTTTGCGACGTGAGTATTTGCGCGTCTTCGTTTGTTATTCCGCTCTTCCTGCTCCGGAGGCTGGCCACTGCCTCAGCTCGGCTCTCCGTACGGTTGTCAGACCGCCCATACGCGTGTCGTAATACTCATTCAATGCGCTTTGGTCCCCCATTGACTACACCACTCACACGGTTTTATGCAATGAGCCCGCACCGCTGTTCATCCCGACTGCGTTGTTGTCGTCAGGTCACCCGCCTGTCGACCTCTTGAGCCCCGGATAGGACACCTTTGTGAACTATACCAAACTCAACGATTGATAGTACCATCCAAGCCACTCAGGGAAGTTCGGATTTGAGGTTTCTCGCGGAAACCCCGACCAGTGGCTCTTTCATGCAAAAAGCTTATTGTTTTCAAATCACAACTCTCCAACATCTGGACTGCTTTTCATCTTCTGTCCCTGATTGTCCCTGATCTATTCGCTCACATTTGACCCTATAGTCACATCTCCCGTTATCTCGAACTCTACATGCCAGGCGGCTGCGTAGAAGTCGCACCAACGTCACGATACACAACTAGAACTGGCAAATCCGAACTGTGTGTAATTGCTACGCGTGACATCAAGTCCGGGACTACTATCGTGGACCTTAAAGGCTCTATGGCCGACCTAACGGACGAGCAGGACGAGGCGCTCAAGAACACTGGACGTGCTAAGGGCGGAATACGCAAGGACTTTAGTGTGATCTACTCCGCCAGTAGGGGTGTGAACCACCTCTTCCTCGGCCCTGCACGGTTCGTTAATGTGAGTGGCGCTCTCCTTCACAACGCATATGCCAATATCCATTTCTAGCACGACTGTGAGCACAACTGCGAACTTGTCCGAGAAGGCCGGTATATCACATTCAAAGTCTTCAAGCATATCGCCGCAGGAGAGGAGATCACCGCTCATTACGGCGAAGACTACTGTCCGTCCTTTTTTCTCCTGCGTTTTCCACCCCTTATTTTGCTGACCATGGTTTGAATAGTTGGCCGTAACAATCGCCGATGTCTTTGCGCGAGTTGTGAAGCCAAGGGCATCGGCGGCTATGCCCTCGCAGATGATTGGTCCGTGCACTCCAGCGAGACCGAGGGCGGGACAAAGATCCCCCGCACGCGCGACAACGACAATAAAACTGAGACGGACGGAACGACATCTGCTGCTTCCGAAGACGAGCGACCTCGTCGCAGCGCGACACCCTTGCGGAACGGAAAAAGAAGCGAAGTAGCAGAGGATACAACGTCTACGCCGACTGAGGGACGACACACCCGGTCCGCTTCGCTGGTAAACACCAGCTCGAGCGTTTCTCCTACAAAATCCGTGAAAGGAAGGACCAAAGAGCTGGTGCAAGAAGTGAAACAGCTCCCCACCCCATCGACCTCCGCTGCACCTTCAGCAGCAGATAACCTCACACCTCGAATGTTGAGCCACGATTCCGAGCCAGCGCCTCCTCCGCCTGCCATTACGATGCACGACGCGATGGATGGCTCTGTAAGCGACCTCACGGAGTTGAGCTCGCTACAGAGCGACGTGAAGGCCCAGAAGAAGGCCGGTCGACCGAGAGGCAAAGGACGCTTAATCACTCCTCCTGCAAGCGAAGGCGGAATGGACATCGACGAAGACGAGGCTGAGCTCGAGCCTGGGCGAAGGAGGACGCGAGCCAGTAGGCGGGCAAGTGCGATTACCACCGCACATGAGCGGGATCGCAAGGCTAAAAGGAGCGCTGCCGCCGCCCACGATAGCGGTGAGGATGATGAAAGCGGCGAGGAGGCGCGGGTGTATTCTTTCCGGAAGCGACCTGGTGCGGGACGAGAGGACGGGAAAAGCACGCTCGTTGTGAACGCTAAGAAAGGCGTGCGGTTATGCAAGACATGCAATCGAATTGAAGTTTCGGGACGGGCAAAGAATCTTTGTTGTGGGCGGTACGTCCCTTTTCACCCATTTGATAGTCCGAGGACCAAGCATTGAGAGGTGTTGATCAACAGATGTAAACGCCATTTCAGTATCTATGGCGCGTCTTGGCCATGTCGTGTTGGTCCGTACTTCGACATGAATACGTCGAATCGCAGTCGGGAGTCTTCTCCCGAACGATTAAAAAGTAAGGAGAAAGAAAAGGAGCAAGGACACGAGGAGAGGGAGCGAAGGGAAAAGAAGGAAGCGGCCAACTCATAAACGACGGCGCACAAACGCGGATGGGGAGGCGGGTAGTCTTGGTTCAAGTGAGCGGAGGAAGGCGCGCCGGAGGGAAGGAGGACGACGTCGTGGTGGGGCGGAGGAGAGCGAGGCTGAAGTGGAAGAAGTACTCAAGAACCAGGATCGCAAAAGGAAGAAGATGAAGCATAAGTCCAACATCCGTAGACCAAAGCTTGAACGTCTGCCACCGCCACCTAAGCTCATTACCCTACAACCTTCGCCTGCCCAGTTTGCTGCTCGTCAGCTTCGAAGTGGGATCATGGTGTTCGCTGAAGAAGTGTCAGATGAGGAGCACATCCAGGGGGAGTTGAAACCTGTGGTTTCAGAAGACAGTGGTACTTCCTCCGACTTGAATTCGGACTCGGATACGGACACGAGTCCAGAAGATGAAGAGCACCAGCTGGAGGTGCATATTCCTGTACAATCGTTCATCCGTCGCAGGTTTGGTTTGTGGAAACCCGGTAACCCACAGTCTTTTGCCAGTCAACGGCGGCTGTTGGATCCTCAAGCAGACCTTGGACCCGATCCTTTCATTACTCCATTCAGGCGTATGAAGAGGACACCTTCACCGCCCATTACTGTACTAAGCTCAGACAAGGAAGAGAGAAGAGCTGCTGCGCGCCGAGCGAGAAGCAAGCCTGCGGCTTCACCAAGCAAAACCCCTACAAAACCATTGCGGTCAATTCGGGAGCCTGCTTCGGAGCCTGTGCCACTTATTAAGACTCGCAAAGCTGGTGCGACGTATACCAACTCCCCTCGGAGTCTTGTCCAGCTTGCTGATGATAAGCGGAACCTCCGCAGCCGCCGAACCTTGAGCTTACGAGAGGCAATCGGGGAGGATCTAGACGAGCTCCACTTTGTTAAGATACGTCCTTTGAGGTTTCCCGAGCTGGTGGTGGCCATCCCTGGTCCGGCGGATATATGGAAGAACCTCGATAGAAGAACCAACGCGGACAGGCGGTTATCTCGACCCACTGGGACCGAGGAGATGACAATATCAGATGACGGAGTAGAAGAAAGGTGGAAGGTTGAAGAGAGCCAAGAAAGCCCATTTTCCCCTCCCGACTCGCCGGGGTCTCCGACGACTTCGAGGCTGCGGAACCGACCTGAACGAAGACTACTAGAGGTACCGACATTTGGTGTGCTTTCTCCTCCTGATAGCACCGGACCGGCCGTTTCTACCTCTACCGAAGTGCTTGCAGCCGGTGGGTCCCCTGTTGCACGCAAGGCGACTGCTAGAATGAAAGGGAGGGAGGTATGTGCATAAGCTTCATCTTATACCCCCACTTGGTTGTGTGCTCAAGCGTGTACATTATTATGCTCGCTCGCGGACGGTTATCTAAACGGACATTTTTGCCCCCTCCCCGTTTTCCTCTTTCTTTTGGTTAGGGAAATATCGTACCTCCTCCGCCGTACATCAAGCAACCTGTTTTTGTTGCCAGCGCTCGAGCGCCTACTCCTCCCTTTGAGCTGAAAGCCATGGACCTGGACTTGAGTTCGCCACTGCTCGGCCTCGTGAGTCGTATTCTATATGCTCTGTTTGTCACCACCATTGATCGGCTCCCACAGGCGCCAAGAGCCCTCCGACGATCACGTTCCTTCTCCCGAGTCGAAGACGAACTTGTGAAACCGTTGAGCTCGGCCTACCAAAATAGCCAAGCGTTCCCTCCGTTCCCTCTGTTCCGTGCTATCATCCATCCTCGGGCTCGTTCAACACCTCCGCTGGGTCAATTTGTTGACCATTACTGGATCGCCTCACGCACAACCATGTTCAAAGCAGCAATCGCCGAATCACCTCCTCGATCTCCATTCATACCATCATTGGGCGCTGCTGCCCAATGCTTACTCCCTGTGTCCGAGATTCTGGAATGAGGAACTTTCACGAACTCTCTCATATGCCTCACAAGATGATACCTTCCTCCCTACCACTACTTATGTGCACTGTTTTGCTCTGTATGCCTCGCTATCGCGCTTTCTTTTTTCTTTCATTATTTCGGGCAAGACATTGTTACATTAACTCAATCTTACATATTTATGTATATCCGTACACCGGCGATATAATATTCAGTACATATTATACACCCTTACATTCTCACCTCTCCCTCCCTCTACGCACGGTACAGGCGCAGTCCGTCGCACGCCCTAGACCGTTGCTGGTACGCAAATGGCGCACCGATATGGCGATAACCGCGTCACTGTGACGATGGTAAGAGCTACGCCAGAGACCGGTAAAGCCCGTAGTGATCGTTTTGTTCCAGTTGGCATCGTACCAATCATGTTTGCCCCAACGCCCAACCAACCGCGCCATCGCTACTGTGATTGCTCTGGCTATAGCGGGCAGTGGAACCACCCTACTTACTACCTACACTGACCATCCCTGACAGGTCCCGTGGAGGGCAATCCCGAGCCCAGCAGCGAGCGTGGTATTTGGGGTGGAGGGTTGCAGAAACTTGAAGCGAAATTAAAATACAATGAATTGAGATCATACCATAGTTCCATATCACGACAAAGGGGGGAGGGCGGGGAACAAAGGAAAAAAAGAACATGGCTGTCGCCTACGAGCGCGTGCCTGGGAGGGAAAGGGAAGCAGGAGTGAGGCAAAGAACTCGGGATTATCATTGGTATTCCGCAAGAAGAAGCAGAACCAGTGATGTCAGGTGCCTGATGGGATCGCGTCCCGCGTCGCTAGGGTGCGCAAATAGGGGCCGGCCGTCCCTCGCCGCCGCCCAACGACGTCCGTCGTGATTCAGTTACATATTGCCCCTATAATCCTGAATATTAATATTATTGTTGTTTCCTCTGACGCTGTGCGCTTGCCATATCATTATCATTGATTCTGACTGGAGGATACGTTGCCCGGGAAAGACCGGCGACTTCGGTCCGCGAACTATACACTCGTGCAGGGTTCATCAAGGTCACCTGAGATTTATGGCATTCATACCCCAGTTGCGGTCACACCGCAACGACGGAGAGCGCTCTTCCCAACACCCAACGCACGCGTCTCAGCTGACTCGTTGGGCCACTTTTCGTTATATCTGAGTAAAAGGGTGCATTTGGGTAGCGTTGGCGTCGTTTGCGACTTTGTGGCTTTTGCAAAACAACTTTGTGCCATAAAATTGCCATTGGTCCCTGGCGCGACCTGGGGCCAAGAAGGCCAAAGAAGACGCGCCATGCGGCAAAAGAAGCAACTCCCGTACAATAGAAACCATAGCGGCCGGCGCTCCCGGCGATTATCCCGTATGGCTTTTTCAAACTCCGCCTGTCAAGAAGCCCTGCCACACCCCTCTCGGCTATCAGCCACAAAACGGTGCCAGTCTTCCCTCAAACCTTAAACGTCACGTGAAGAAGAGCGCGGGAGCGTTGCCTGCCTATATAACGCGCGTTGTTCGGTTTCCCCCCATTCCTCCAACGTCTGCCCTCCCGGCCTCTCCCTCGCGGCCTCTCCCTCTCTCAACAACCGACTCGACTCCCTTTGGTATTTATGGAACTACTTGGAAGATCCCGGTTGGCCTGATCACGGACGGTTCTATGGCTCTCTCGTTGGTTCGATTTCGGTTGTGACGAGCCCGACGCGACCCCCCTTTGGATAGTTTCTGGACATACGTAGTCGAGTTTGGTTATTGACATATATCAGAGATCGCCTTCAGCCCTTGGTCGCTCGTTTTCGGTGCTGCGACGGTTATCTTGCATCAAATCCTTTGTGGCTGTCAGTCTCCCATTCCGGCGGCGCTCGTGGTCCGATTCCGATGAGTAGTATCCTTCGTTCTCTACGACCGTGTTTTCTGTTCTCTCAAACTTCACCAGGATTTTGCCGCACCATTTTTCGACCCCCGTCGAGACTCGTAAGGAACCGCTCCGTTGCTTCGTTTCGTTTCGCCTCACTTCGTCAAGACCACCGTAAGACGCTCGTATTGATCCTCCGGCAGTCTGGTTCGGTTCCGACTTTTGGCTTTTGGCTTCCCGCTCGTTTCGTTGTTTTCTCTTCTGGCTTCTGCCCCGTAAGGACCCTCGGCTCGTTCAACGTCTCGTACTCGCCACTACCCCTTTCCTCACCCGCCCTGCCCCTCTCTCCCGCTCCCGCTTGGACCCCCCTTCGCTCGTTTCGCACCCGGAAGGACTGAGAGGTCGTGATCGCTGGTCGCCGGTCACTCGAAGTGTATCCAA
>WNFL01018710.1_pt2 | contig 11211 bp, 13 predicted proteins | sample 5400361 | NCBI WGS metagenome assembly WNFL01 (sample SAMN13153351, study PRJNA577476) | soil metagenome | isolation source: 40 cm soil on Douglas fir-dominated hillslope | place: USA:California | collected 2013-09-17 | reverse complement strand
CCGCGCTCCTCGTCCACCACCGGATAGCGCCGGTCCCAGAGGTTGCGCCCCTTGAAGCGCCCTTGATCGAAACCCGCCTGCGCCGACGCGTACACGCCGTTGCGAACGAGGCCCGTCGTCTGCACGCCGTTCTCGACGCGTTTGGCGTCGGGCATCAGCCACGCCGGGTGGTAGTCCTCGGTGCCGTTGGTCTGGAAGGCGCGCCAGTAACTCTCGGCGGCCGCGACGAGCGCGTAATACGAATCCCGCTCGGCTTCGCGGATGGAGAGCTGCAACGCGGGCGACACCGCGGTCAGGCTGTCGGGATCCCAGAGCCTGTCGGCTTCGCCCTTGTTGGCCCTGATCGTCTCCACCTCGGAGATCCGGCCGCCCTGCACTTTCAGCCACCACGGCCTCGGTGGCCGTGTCGCCGAGGCGTTCGTTGACGATGTCCCAGCGATACACGGTCCGTTCGGCGCTGTCCCAGAACGCCTGATCCAGCTTCACCAGCTTCCCGTTGAACGTGATCTTCGAGTTTGGCGCGAGCGGCACCGCGCCCGGCGTGTTGGCTGCGAGTGCCTTGAAATATGCGTCGACGACCCCGGTGAGACACGCGCGATCGCAGGCCGGCTTGGCCGCGCCGACACCGGCAGCGTTGTAGACGATGGTAATTGCCACTGCTGCAGCGAGGCCCGCAAGTCTGATGGGTGGCATGTCATTCTCCCGGTGGCGGAGCGGCGTCTAGTCCTGAACCGGCACAATCGTAGCGCCGTTTCCTCCTCCGGGTGCGCCGGTCTCCAGAAAGTCCTTATGCTCCAGACAGTACGGAGTCCACGGGACGGCCTCGAGCCGTTCCGCGTCGATAGAACCGCCGTCGACTACGCATTTGCCAAACCTGCCACGGCGAATCCGCTCGAGCGCGTCCCTGACATGCTGGAGGACCGTTGAGTTCCCCTCCACACCTGTCGTCCGGCCTGAGAGCTCCGATTCGAGCTCGCGCAGCCGCTCCTTAAAAGGCTCGATGTTCACGGGTGTTCTCCCCTTGCTGCACAGTCTACCTCGCACCTATAACATTCGCCTGCGGCGGCCGTCCGCGCTGTCTCCTTTTGGACATGCCTCGCTCCTGATTCACCGCCGCCCCAAGGTTTAGGGCGTAGCGCCGTTCACGGCAGGCCACATTACTTCGTGCGGCGTCCAAATGAATCGCGAAGTCCAGGAGGGAGCATCGCATGAAGACACTTGCCCGGCTCGTGACCGCAGTCTCGTTGACATTCGTACCAGTGAGCGCCTTCGCCCAGGCGATCGCGTGCTTCAGCCCGCAACGAGCCTTTTCCGAATCGGCGGATGGAAGAGCTGTCGTCGCGCGCCTGACCACGCTTCAGAACGAGAAGGCTCGGGTGGTTGACGAGAAGAACAAGGCGCTGCAGGCCCAAGAGCTGGCGCTCCAACAGAGCTCCTCTCTGCTCAGCGAAGCGGCCCGCTCGCAACGCAGCAAGGAAGTCGAGGCGTTCCGGATCGACGTCCGGCGATTCATTGAGGATGCCCAGGCGGAGTTCACAGGCATTCAACGCGATGCCGAGAATGCGTTCGTGATCAAGCTACGGCCCGCGCTCGCAAAGGTCGCGCAGGCCAAGGGCTTTCAAATCGTTTTCAACGTAGACGAGGGACCGATCGCCTGGTTCGATCCGTCGCTGGACATCACTTCCGAAGTCGTCAAACAGCTCGCTCTCAAGTAGCCGGCATGAGGCGCACGGCTGCGGTCATCGCCATGCTCAGCGCGGCTGCGCTGACCGCCCACACACAATCCGGCGCGCTCAGGGGGCAGGCGGTCGTCGGGAAACGGCCGATCAAAGGTGCGGTCATCGGCGGACGCGTTCTGGACGCTGACGGCGACCCCGTGATCGGCGCGCCAATCTTCATCGAGTCGCTGAAGATTCTGAACGGCAGGCCGACGACAGCTGGTGAGTGGATCGGACAAATCAACGACCTCGGCGAGTACCGGGTTGGCGGATTGCCTGCCGGCGACTACGTCGCGAGCGTGACTGCCCCGCCCGCCATGGAAGTCTTTCGGCTCCCCGGAAACCAGGTCGGTGCGCGGCCGGCCGGAAGGCCCGGCCGCATCTACTTTCCCGGCGTGTCGAGCCTGTCGGACGCCCAGACGATTTCTCTCAGTGCCGGTGAGGAGCGAACCTCGATCAACTTTGTGGGGCCGAGCCCCACGCAATCGACGGCCGACCTCATCCAGGGCGCATTGGCGGGGTTGGCGGCTCCGAACGCGACCACGCCGGCGACGGGCGAGATCCGCGGCCAGATCCTGGCGCGTTCGGGCGGCGCGCTGGCGGGCGCTCAGGTTCAACTGATCGGCGACGCGAGTCGGTATCTGCCGCCGGTCCGCACCGACACGCTTGGCCGTTACGGGTTCACCGGGCTTCCAGCCGGCACCTACAGGCTGCGTGCCCGCAAGATCTCGTACATCACTCTCGAGTTCGGACAGCGGGAGCCCCAGAGTCGAAGGGAACCGATCGTGCTCGCAGCCAACGAGCACCGGGATCGCACGGACATCACCCTCCCGCGCACGAGCGTCATCGCCGGCCGGGTCGTCGACGAGTACGGCGATCCGGTTGAAGGTGTGAGTGTTCGCGCGCTGCAAATCCATTTCGTCGCGGGACGCCGACGCCTGTCTGAAGTACCGAACGGATCTGCCTCACGAACCGACGACCTTGGCCGGTACCGTGTGTCGGGCCTTCTGCCCGGACAGTACGTGATCGCAGCGTTCGTTGGTCAACTTGTGCTCCAGCAATCAGGAATCGCAGACATTCCCGGTTATGCGACGACGTATTTCCCGGGCACAACGAATCCGCCGGAGGTAAGACTCGTTTCGGTCGGACTGCAGGATACCGCGGCGGGCATCGACGTCCCGCTCGCACGGACGCCGACCGCCACAATCTCCGGCCGGCAACTGAATGCAGCGGGCCAGGGGGTGAGTGGCGGGCTGACGTTGATCTCGAGTCAGCGGTCGGGTTCCGTGTCCACCGTCGGCGTCGGCGCGAGGACGGAGCCAGACGGAACGTTCACGTTTCGAAACGTGCCTCCCGGCCAGTACGTGATTCAGTACTATCGCGGCAGGAATAATCCCAACGACGAGGGTGAGTTCGCGGCCGTGTCCGTCATAGTCAACGGGCGCGACGTCAAGGACCTCGTCGTCCGGGCCACGCCAGGTTCGACGATCGCCGGGCACATCACTTTCGACACGACCCGGCCGCCGAACGCGGGCGATATCGAGATCTCCGCCGTGCCGGCCGACGTTGATCTGGCACCGGACGGTCAACTGGCGCGCGCGAACATCCACGACGACTGGACGTTCGCGTTCTCGGGTATCAACGGACCGCGGCGTCTCCGCCTTCTCCACGCTCCCGCCGGATGGGGTTTACGCGGAATCTACGTGAGCGGCATCGACGTCACCGACAGACCGCTGTCGTTCGGAACCGAGCGCGAGTCGCTCAGGGACGTCGAGGTCAGGTTGACCGACCGCGTCGCGGAAATCTCCGGCACCGTGAAGGACGCGCAGGGCCGAGCCGCGGCCGGCGCACTCGTCATCGTGTACTCCAGCAACCGCGATCGCTGGTACGACCGGTCGAGATATCTCGTCACCACGATGTCGAATGGGGACGGCGTCTTCTCGGTGGCCGACTTCGCACCGGGCGAGTATTTCGTCGCGGCCGTCGATCCTGCCTATGCGCAGTCGGGCGAGTGGCAGAATCCCGAGCTTCTGCAGGCGCTCATGCCGCGTGCGGTGCGAGTGGTGCTGGCCGAAGGGATGAAGCAGTCCGTCAGCCCCACACTCGTGGCGCCATTGACGAGAGGGCGGTGAGCGTGCGACCGTCTGTCATGCTCGTCGCGTGACGGAGTCAACGAAGGCGTCGATAGTCCACGGCTATCACGACGGCACCAAACATCAGTTCCATCAGTACGCCCGATCGCTCGGGTATCTCGACTGGGCGTCGCAGCCGAAGCCCTTCCGTCATTTTGCTGATGCGCAGGTCTTCCCCCTGTACCCGGCGCCCGGCGCCGGCGGACCGGGATACTCGCCTCGCCGCGCGACCTTCGATCAAGCGTGTCAACTGAATGTCTCGGCCGAACCGCTGAGCGCAGGAGCTATCGGCGACATGCTCAGACACGCGCTGGGACTTTCGGCGTGGAAGCAGTTCAAGTCGTCGCGCTGGGCGCTGCGCGTGAACCCGTCCAGTGGAAACCTTCACCCGACCGAAGCGTACGTCGTCGCCCCGGCGATTGCCGGCCTGGCCGGAGAAGCTCATCGGGCGGCGGTGTACCACTACGCGGCCGATCGTCACGCGCTCGAATTGCGCTGTGTGTTCGATGAGAGCGCGTTCGGCGGACGATCGGATGTCCTGCTCATCGCGCTGACCTCGATTCACTGGCGCGAAGCCTGGAAATACGGCGAGCGCGCGTTCCGCTACTGCCAGCACGACCTCGGCCACGCCGCCGCCGCCGTATCGATAGCCGCCGGGCTTCTCGGGTGGCGCACCTCGTTGCAGCCGGCGTGGTCGCACCGCGCCATCGCGACGATGACAGGCGTCGATCGCGAACAGGACTTCGTCGATGCCGAACGCGAAGAGCCCGGCTGCGTCATCGCCGTCACGGCCGGAGACCCGCTCGAGTGCTCTCACGAGGAGGTCGGAGGGTTCGTGGACGCCGCGGCGCGCGGGCAGTGGTCGGGCCGCGCGAGCCAGTTGAGCGAGGATCACGTTACGTGGTCGTTCATCGACGAGGTCGCGCAGGCCACCCAGGATCCAGGCCGATCGAGCGAGGTCACTGCCCTGCCCGCCGCGAGTGAGCAACAGACCCAACACGATCGCCAGATCGACGCACGTGCGCTCCTGCTTCAGCGCCGGAGCGCCGTCGCGTTCGATGGGCGCTCGACGATCGACCGCGCCACCTTCATCGACATACTCACACGTGTGCTGCCTGGAACCCTTGGAACCCCTGGCACCTCTGGAACGACGCCCTGGACCAGCCTGTGGTGGGAGCCGCGCGTGCATCTCGCCATCTTCGTCCATCGCGTGGACGAGGTCCCGCCGGGGTTGTACATATTGATGCGCGATCCGCAGGCAGCCGATCGCCTGCGAGCCGCCTGCCGGCCCGAGTTCTTGTGGGAAGCCGCTGACAATGACCTGCCGCTGTGGCTGCTCGCGCCGGCCGATGTCCGCTCGCTTTCAGCTCGCCTCAGTTGCGATCAGGACATCGCGGCCGACGGCTTCTTCAGCCTCGGGATGATTGCCGACTTCGACGCGAGCCTGCAGTTGTTCGGGCCGTCGTTCTATCGCCACCTGTTCTGGGAAACGGGCATGGTTGGACAGGTGCTGTATCTGGAGGCCGAGGCGGCCGGCGTGCGCGCCACCGGGATCGGCTGCTTCTTCGACGATCCGGTGCACGACGCCCTCGGACTGCGCGACCGCGCATTTCAAAGTCTTTATCACTTTACGGTGGGCCGGCCGGTCGATGACGCGCGCCTGACCACTGAACCCGGATATCCCTGGGAATAACAGAGTGATGAAGCGACTCGTACGGGTTTTTCCCAACAGATAACTCCGACGGAATCCACCATAGTGGTGGCTCCTTCTTTTATGCCAAGCGCGAGGACGTTGGCGCCGCTCGGCGATCCCTTCCTCCAGCAGACGGCCCCTGTGCAGCCGTCCGACCGCGGGCGCCGATGCGCGATCTGGATCTCTCGTTGGGCGAGTCACACGCTCGTCCTCGACACCGCGACGCTCGAGGTTGAGGATCTCCGGCACTTTGGCAACGCTCCGGCGCCGGAAGACTGTCTGCTCGTCATCGTCAGCCCCGCCGACGCGGAACGTCATCGCAAGTGGGCCCGCCGACAAACGTTTCGCGTCTTCGGACCCACGCTGGCGGCGATGATCATCGACCAGTACTGCGGGGACGACGGAGATCTGCGCAGACGCCTGCGCTGGTAAGAGCTACCACCCACCTACTCTAAGGAACAATTCCGCGGTCTGCTTGTCAAAGTCCACACGATGAAGAACCCGTGTGTTCGCCAATGGGCGGTCATAGCTATCGCTGTCTCAACCGCTCACGTGGCAGTGAGCCTGGCGGCACAGCGGGTGCCACCAAAGGACGCCCTTGCAGTCGCTCCGATAGAGGCTATCCTCGAGGCCTTTCGAACATATCCAGTCGTGGGACTTGGAGAAGGACCACACGGCAACGAGCAGGGCCACGCATTCCGCCTCGCGCTGATTCGGGATCCTCGGTTCGCGGCCTCCGTTCAGGACATCGTCGTGGAGGGTGGCAGCGCACGCTATCAGGATCTGATGGACCGATTCATTCGGGGAGAAGACGTCCCTGATGTGGCGATGCGCGAGGTCCGAGAAAACAGGGACCGGGCAATCTACGGCGAATTCTTCAAAGCCGTTCGCGCCGTCAATGCATCGCTGTCGAGCGATCGGCAACTGCGAGTACTCCTCGGCGACCCTCCGATCGACTGGAGCACGGTCAGAACGAGGGACGAGTATCTGCCGTGGCTGTCACAGCGCGATGCATACCCGGCGGACCTGATCCGACGCGAAGTGATTGCCAGGAACAGGCGGGCGTTGGTGATCTACGGAGATGGACATTACCAGGCGAAGACAGAGAGACCGGGCCGGTCGATGGCGGGAATCCTCGAGTCCGCTGGCGTCAGAACCTTCACCATCACAAGCACCTTCGCCGACTTGTCGTCGTTCCAGTCTGGCATGGCGGCGTTGCGACTTCCATCCTTCGCACTGTTGCGAGGCACACGTCTCGCCGAAGTGCCATACGAGCGGTTGTTCGGTCCCCCACCGCCGACGCCGTACTTTCGGGCCAACTCGACCATCGGCGATCACTACGACGCGCTTCTCTATCTCGGCCCTGCTTCGTCAAGGACAATTGCGCCTCTTTCGTACCCGCGCTGCGCTGATCCCGAGTACGTTCGGATGCGCGTTGGACGAATGCTGCTCGCGGGCTCACCAGCGACGATCGCCGGCCAGCTGGCCGCGGAATGCGCCGTTGCAGCGCCGAGATAGATCGACTGGAGGATCCGAATGCTCGAAGCGCGACACCTCGTGAAGCGATTCTTCGGCGCCCCCGTCGTCAACAACGTCAGCTTTGAAGTTCGCCGCGGGGAAGTCGTCGGCTACCTGGGGCCCAACGGATCGGGCAAGAGCACGACGGCGAAGATGCTCACCGGCTTGCTCGATGCGTCGGCGGGCGCGGTCTACTTCGACGGCAAGGACATCTCACGCGACCCGGTCGCCTTTCGCATACACCTTCCAGTCGGCCACCGAGTATCTCCAGCTCGTCGGACAACTTCGCGAACTCGAACCGCACCTGCTCGAGAGAAAGATCGGCGCGCTGCTCGAACTGTTCGGGTTGTCGCATGCGGCGAATCAGGACATCGGCTCTTTCTCAAAAGGCATGAAGCAGCGGGTGATGCTGATTGCCGCGCTGCTCCACGATCCCGATGTCCTGATCCTCGACGAACCGGACTCGGGTCTCGACGTGACGACAACGATGGTGCTGAGGCAGCTCCTGATGACGCTCGCCAGGCGTGGGAAAGCGGTGCTGTACAGCTCGCACGTCCTGGAATTCGTCGAGAAGACATGTGATCGCGTGATCGTCATCCATCAGGGAAAGGTTGTCGCGGACGATACCGTCGAGGCGCTGCAGCGGCTGGTGAGCAGCGGCTCGCTGGAGGAGGTGTTCTCGCAACTCGTCCAGCGCGACGACCCTGAGCGGACCGCGAGTGATATCGCCGACGTGGTCGTCGATCACCGGGGGGCTCATGCGTGATCGCCTCCTCATCCGCCATTTCCTTCGACGTTTCCTGGAGCACGATCTCATCTCGTCGAACGCCGATCGGCGCGAGATCCTGTCGGCGGCCGGCGGGGTCCTGATCACCGTCAGCCTGTTCCTGTCCGTGCTGATCGCCCTCGGCTATCAGTTCAACAACTTCATGCCTCCGGGAATCGCGTCGATGCGCTCGCTCGACGACCGGTTTCTGTCCGTGTCGGCGTCGATGCTGGTGATGGCGCTGCTGGCGGTCGCCGAGTGGGACGCCCTTTCGCTGGACGCCCGGGACACGGCCGTGCTCGGGATTCTGCCGATCCCGAAGGCCGTCATCATCCGCGCCAAGTTCTCCGCCGTGGCGCTGCTCGCCGTCGGGACCGGCGTGGCGTGGAATCTGGCCCCGACGCTCTTTCGCGGTTTCTCGCTGCCGCTCGGATTGCGGATCGGCGTCAAGGGCGCACTGATACTCATGCTGGCGCAGGGCGTGGTTACATTCGCGGCCGGCGCGTTCGGCTTCCTCGCCGTCTTCGGTCTGCGTGAGACGCTGGCGGCTCTCGTCGGCCGGGACCGGTTCAGGTCGATCTCCGCGGCGCTTCAGGCCGTACTCCTCGTGGCGTTGACGTCGGCGCTGCTGTTGCTGCCGGCGAGCTACACCAACGTGGCACCTCGCTGGCTCGCTCCCGGTGGGCTCACGACGAAGGTCTTCCCTCCGTTGTGGTTTGTCGGCCTGCACGAAACACTCGCAGGCGGAGTGATCGATCGTCTTCCCCGGACGCGGCCAGCGTCTTACCTCGTCCTCCCTGAGCTCATCGCCACAGACTTGTATCGCCGCCTGCGGCCGCTCTACAACCAATTGGCCGTCTATGCGCTGGTTGCGCTCGCAGTGGTGACCGTCGTGACGATCGCGGCGTGGGCTTGGAACAGTCGACGCCTTCCGCTTCCAGTAGTCCGCCGCCCGCGCAAATCGCTCGCGGCCAACCTCGCGTGGAAGTGGATCGTCGCCCGCGTTCTGGCACCCCGGGCGACCTCGTCGCTCAATCAGGCCGGCTTCTGGTTCACGCTCCAGACACTGCCGCGGCGGGTGAGCCATCGTGCGGTCCTCGCATCGGCAGTGGCCGTCGGGCTTTCGTTGATGGTGATCACCATGGGCGCGCGCGTCCTGGTGGTCCAGCGCGACGTCGCGTCCGTGCCGCTGGCAGTGCTGGCAGCGCAGTCGGTGTTGCTCGCGTCGGTGCTGACCGGGTTTCGCCATGCCGCGCAGGTGCCCGCGGAGTTCCGGGCGAGCAGCACGTTCAGCCTGGCGTGGACCGGCGGCACGCGGCCGTACCTGTCGGGCGTGAAGCGCGCCGCGTGGGTGGCGCTCGTCGTGCCGATTCTCGCGGGCCTGTTTCTCTGGCATTCAGCGCTGCTCGGCGTTCGCGTGGCCGGGCTTCACTTCGTGGTGGGCGTTGCTGTGTCGATGCTCCTGATTGAAGCGCTGTTCCTCAGGTATCCCCGCGTGCCGTTCGTCAGCGGATACGTGCCGAGCGTCGAGCTCAAGTCGCAGGGCATCGCGTACGTCGCGGCCGTCCTGCTGCTGTCGTTCACGCTTGCGGCGTTCGAGCGGCTCGCACTGCCAGCCGCCTCCGGATACCTGGTGCTCGTTGGCGCCCTCGTCGGCCTCAGTGCGGGCGTGGCGGCGTTTGATCGGGCGCAGCAACCCTCGCCGGTGGTCCTGGATCTTGATGAGGTGGCCCCGTCGCCCACCCAGCGACTGGATCTGGCGGGATAACGGGCGCAAGCGCCTCTGTCCAGTTTCACTGCCCCGTTGACGAAACGGCTCTCGCCGTGCGACCGTTTGACATGTCCATAGTTGCCTCAGCCGCACTGGTGCTCGGATAACGCCACCTGCCCTGCCTTTCACGTCCGCAATGATCCGGTCACGATCGCGACAGCTGTGCTGCGCTCTAATAGAGGTATGGATTACCCAGGTATGAACATCGAAGACAGCTCAGACGAGAGCGCCCGGCCGCGAAAGCGCGCGCGCGTCGAAACACCGTCGATCCAAGGCCGCGCCAAAGGGGTGAAGCCCGAGGAACGCGGGCGCCGCATGACGGGCCGGATTGCGCGCATGTCGTACGGCCAGAGTTACGGGTTTATTCGCGCCAGCGATCGGCGCAACGTCTTCTTTCACCGGAAGGACGCGCGTGCGGCATTGTTCAACGCGCTCTCGGTGAACGATCGCGTCGTGTTCGAGCTCATCGAGGATGCCGTCACGGGTCCGCGTGCCGTCCGCGTCGCGCGTGCGTCGAAGACGGAGCGCTCGAAGACTCGCGACAAGACGCGGGCATGAAGCCCTCATCCATTCTCTGGTCCGCCCTCGTCACTGTCATCGCGCTGTCCGTCACGGCGTCGGCCCAGTGGCTGAAATACCCGACCGCGGGCGTGCCAAGGCTCGCGAATGGAAAGCCCAACCTCACGGCGCCGGCGCCGCGGACTCCCGACGGCAAGCCGGACTTCTCCGGCATCTGGCTTACGGCCAACACGTTCTGCACCAATCAAGATCCCGAGGTGCTGACCTGCGGACCGGAGCTGCCGATGGGCCGCGACGGGATCAACTTCGGCGCGAGCCTGAAGGGCGGCCTTCCCTATCAGCCGTGGCAGGTGCCGCTCGTGAAGGAACGCACCGCCAACCAGGCCAAGGACGATCCGCATGTCGTCTGCCTGCCGGACACATTCCTGCGCGCCTACAGCGTGCCCCACCTGCTCAAGTTCGTGCAGACGCCGGGCCTGCTGGTGATGTTGAACGAGTTGAACGCCGCCTACCGGCAGGCCTTCCTCGACGGCCGGCCCCTGCCCGTCGATCCCAGCCAAGTGGGAGGGCGAGACGCTCGTCATCGACTCGAACGGGTTTCGCGACGATCTGTGGATCGACTGGAACGGCAGCATGATCATGTCGGACGCCAAAGTTCAGGAGCGCATCCGGCGTCCCGACTACGGCCACCTCGAGATCGGCGTAACCGTCGACGACCCGAAGGCCTACACGAGGCCATGGTCGGTCACGCTGAAACAGCGCATCGCGCTCAACACCGAACTCGTCGACGAGGTCTGCCTGGAGAACGAGAAGTCGTCCAAGCGCATGAAATAGATTCGCGCGGCTGACGATCACCGTTTGCCGCGAAGCAAGGCGCCGAACAGCGCGGCCGCCAACGCAACGCCGGCCGAGCCGGCCATCACGACGCGAAACGCCGGCACAAATGCTTCCGTGATGGCGCGCTTGACGGGCGCCTTCACATCGGCCCCGGCCATTTTCGGGAGCTCGCGATCGATCGCAGCCCTTTCCGACACTGTCAAAGGAAGGCGGTCAAGGGATGGCCGCACGCGGGCGTCGAACGTCCGTACCAGGAC
>WNFL01297028.1_pt1 | contig 11212 bp, 6 predicted proteins | sample 5400361 | NCBI WGS metagenome assembly WNFL01 (sample SAMN13153351, study PRJNA577476) | soil metagenome | isolation source: 40 cm soil on Douglas fir-dominated hillslope | place: USA:California | collected 2013-09-17 | reverse complement strand
TCTCCGGCCACGCCGTTGAAAAATGCTTCGCCGCTCGTGGCTCCGTAGAGAGCCACATTGCCTATCAAAATATTCTCTTCCGCAGCAAACCGCGCCTGCGCTGAGGGATAGACAACTACGCGCCCGCCCGAGAGCCCCTTGCCCACATAGTCATTGGCATCCCCCTCCAGTCGAAGCGTCACACCCTGCGTTAGAAACGCACCAAAACTTTGCCCAGCCGAACCTTGGAACTGAACACGAATCGTATCGTCCGGCAAACCCACCGACCCGTACCGCCGCGCTATTTCGCCGCTCAACATGGCGCCCACCGTGCGGTGAACGTTTCGAATCGGCAAGTGAATCTCCACAGAAGTGCGGTTCTCTAAGGAAGGCTGCGACTGAGCAATCAGTGCATGATCCAGCGCCTGAGCCAACCCGTGATCTTGTGCTTGCACGCGGCGCCGCGCCACGCGTCCCGGCACCGGAGGGTTGTATAGAATTGCCGACAAGTCCAGCCCGCTCGCCTTCCAGTGATCCACCGCCTGCTGTGCTTCCAGCATGTCCACGCGACCGACCATTTCGTCCACCGTGAGGAACCCCATCTCCGCCATATACCCGCGCAACTGTTCCGCGATGAAGAAAAAGAAATTGATAACGTGTTCGGGCTGCCCTTGGAATTGTTTCCGCAGCACCGGATCCTGCGTTGCAATGCCAACCGAGCATGTATTCAGATGGCACTTGCGCATCATGATACAACCCATGGCGACTAACGGCGCAGTCGCGAAACCGAATTCTTCCGCGCCCAGCAGCGCCGCAATCGCTACGTCGCGCCCCGTTTGCAGCTTGCCATCGGTCTGCACTCGAATGCGGCCGCGCAGGTCGTTGAGCAAAAGCACCTGTTGCGTTTCCGCCAATCCCAGTTCCCACGGAATTCCTGCGTGCTTGATCGAGCTCAGCGGAGATGCACCTGTGCCGCCGCTATCGCCGCTGATCAGCACCACGTCGGCGTGCGCCTTAGCCACGCCCGCAGCTACAGTGCCAACTCCGACCTCAGCCACCAGTTTCACGGCAATCCGAGCCGCTGGATTTACGTTCTTCAGGTCGTAAATCAACTGCGCCAGATCTTCAATCGAATAAATATCGTGGTGGGGCGGTGGCGAGATCAGCCCCACGCCTGGAATGGAGTGCCGCAGCTTGGCGATGCCTTCGTCCACCTTATGGCCCGGGAGTTGGCCGCCTTCGCCTGGTTTCGCCCCTTGCGCCATCTTGATCTGCAATTCGTCCGCGTTCACCAGATAGTTCGTGGTAACGCCAAACCGCGCTGACGCCACCTGTTTCACAGCGCTCCGCCGCAGGTCTCCGTTCGCGTCGGCCTGGAAGCGAGCTTCGTTCTCTCCACCCTCGCCCGTGTTGGATTTTCCGCCGATTCGGTTCATGGCAATGGCCAGCGTCTCGTGCGCTTCCTGGCTGATGGAGCCGAACGACATCGCGCCCGTCATAAAGCGTTTTACAATTTCCTTGGCCAGCTCAACTTCTTCTAGCGGAACGGGGGTCTCCGCTTTCTTCAGTTGCATCAAGCCCCGCAGAGTACAAAGTCTGCGGTTTTCGCCGTCAATCAAATCCGCGTATTCCTGAAATGTCTTGGAACTGCCGTCGCGCACAGCTCGCTGCAACGTTCCAATCGTCTCCGGATTGAGCAGGTGGTATTCGCCATTTGTCCGGAAGTGATAGTTGCCACCCACCGCCAGTTCTGTCTCGACCTCGGTAGCGGGCTGGAACGCATGCTCGTGCCGCATCAGCGCTTCCCGCGTCAACACTTCCAATCCGACGCCCTCCAGTCGAGACGTCGTTCCGGTAAAGTACGTATCCACCAAATCTTTATTCAAGCCGATGGCCTCGAAAACCTGCGCGCCCTGATAACTCTGCAGGGTTGAAATCCCCATCTTTGAAAATGTCTTTAGCAAACCCTTGTTCGTAGCCTTAATAAAGTTCTTGATCGCGACTTCCGCCGTAACCCCGTCCGGCAAATACCCGCGCCGCGCCAAATCCTCAAACGTCTCTATCGCGAGGTATGGATTGATCGCACTGGCTCCGTACCCGGCTAGCAGGGCAAAGTGCATCACTTCGCGCGGCTCTCCTGACTCAATGATGAGCGCCACCTGCGTCCGCGTTTCTTCCCGCAGCAACACATTGTGCACCGCGGCCAGCGCCAACAAGCACGGAATCGGCGCATAGTCTTTGTCGACACCGCGATCGGAGAGGATCAATAGACTGTATCCCGACTTTACCGACAATGAAGCACGGCGGCAGAGTTCGTCCAATGCGAACTTCAAGCCCATGTCGCCATCGGCAGCCCGAAACAAGGTTGGCAGCGTTGTCGCCAACATGTCCCCGCGCGAAACCCGGCGTAGCTTTTCCAAATCCCGATTCGTCAAAATGGGATGTTGCAGCTTCAGTGTGTGGCAATTCTGCGGTGTCTCTTCCAGAATGTTGCCTTCCGACCCGATGTAGCTGATCAGCGACATCACCAGTTCTTCGCGAATGGAATCAATCGGCGGATTCGTCACTTGCGCAAAAAGCTGCTTGAAGTAGTTGAACAGCGGTTGCGGACGATCCGAAAGGCAGGCGAGCGGCGTATCCGTTCCCATCGAGCCGACGGGCTCTTCGCCTTTGCCCGCCATCGGCTCCAAAATCATTTTCAGATCCTCGTCGGTGTAGCCAAACGCGCGTTGGCGACTGAGGATCGTTTGGTGGTCCGAGGCATGCACGCGCACAGGCTCCGGCAATTGCTCCAACGTGATCTGATTCTCTTTCAGCCATTGCGCATACGGTTTGCGGAAGCTGAGCCGATTCTTAATTTCCTTATCCGTAACAATCCGGCCTTCGATCGTGTCGACAAGAAACATCTTCCCCGGCTGCAGACGGCCTTTCATCTTGATTTCTTCGGGTGGAATTTCCAGCACACCCGCTTCCGAAGCCATCACCACCGTGTCGTCCTGCGTTACGACGTAGCGTCCGGGCCGCAGGCCGTTGCGGTCCAGCATCGCGCCAATCACGCGGCCATCAGTGAATGCCATGGCCGCTGGCCCGTCCCACGGCTCCATCAGCGAAGCGTGGTACTCGTAGAACGCCCGCTTCTCAGGCTTCATGTGAGGGTTGCCAGCCCACGCCTCCGGAATCATCATCGCCAGAACGTGCGGAAGTTCGCGTCCGGTTTGGAACAGCAACTCCACGGCATTGTCGAAATTCGAGGAGTCGCTGCCGTCCGGCGTAATGATGGGATTCAGCTTCTTGATGTCATCCCCAAACAAAGGTGAGCGCAGCACTGATTGGCGCGCGCGCATCCAGTTCACGTTGCCTTTGAGCGTATTGATTTCGCCGTTGTGTGCAACATAGCGGTAAGGATGCGCCAGTTGCCAGCTGGGAAAGGTATTGGTGGAAAAACGCTGATGCACCAGGCACAGCGCGCTCATCACGTCGGGATCGGAAAGCTCCACGTAAAAGTTTGCGATCTGCGGCGCCAGCAGCAGACCCTTGTAAACGATCGTCCGCGCGGAAAGCGACGGAACATAAAAAAGATCCTTATCCTGAATCTCCGATTCAGCAATTTCCGATTCCGCCCGCTTGCGAACGATGTACAGCTTGCGCTCAAACTCATTCTCATCCTGGCCAATCGGCCGTCCCACAAAAAGTTGCTGGATATAAGGCTGCGAACCGCGCGCCACGCGGCCAATTGCCGTCCCGTCGACCGGCGTATCGCGCCAGCCAAGCACCGACAATCCCTCTTCCCGCGCAATTCGCTCGATAATTCCTTCGCATTGCAACCGTTCCAGCTTCTCCACCGGCAAGAACGTCATACCCACAGCGTACGCACCCGGCGCCGGCAACGCGAAACCCAGCTTGGCGCATTCCCGGGCAAAGAACTTGTGCGGAATTTGGATCAGAATGCCCGCTCCATCCCCGGTCTCCGGATCGCATCCGCAGGCGCCACGATGCGTCAGGTTGATCAGAACCTGGATACCCTTGCGAATGATCTCGTGGCTTTGACTCCCGCGGACGTTCGCGACAAATCCGATGCCGCAAGCATCATGCTCATGCGCCGGATCATACAGACCCTGCGCCAGCGGCAATCCGTTTTTGGTCTGCGAGCCCTTCATTGTGTCCTTATTCGTCACCATCATTCGTCACCATCGAACCTTGGTACGCACGCAGACACAAGAACTGCAGAGCGTACAATCCCCCATTATCTTTCTACTTCTGTTCCGGCGATAAGTACAACGCAGAGTTTCGATACGCGTGATGAGAATTTCCAACAACAGGGGAACTCCCTCCACATCAATCCAAAATCGGCAAGTCCATGCAGGGCTTCACCAGAAAATCTAACTTCGCGATCTGCCGCATCGCCTTATTCACAGCCGACGCCTCGCATGCCTCCAGTGAGACAACAAACGGCAAGCTGGACTTCAAATAACCAGGCTTCTGCAACAAAGAATCGATGTTGATACCGCATTTTTCGAAAATCCCAGACAGTGCGGCGATAATGCCAGGCCGGTCCTGCACGGTAAATCGCAGATAATGGCGGGTCGTAAAGTCCGCGCTCACGCTCGGCGAGGCCGGAACCGGCTCAGCCACATCCTGAACTTCTCCGTGTTCCACACGTGTAATTGCAATAATGTCGGAAACCACTGCGACTGCCGTCGGATGTCCGCCCGCCCCGTGGCCGCCAAAAACCGTTTCGCCCCCGAACTTGCCCGTGGCCATCACCAGATTCTGGCTCCCCTGCACGCGCGCCAAAGGCGAGGTCAGCGCCACCAATGTCGGCTTTACTTGTGCTAGCAAATGCTTGCCATGCACTTCCGCCCAGGAAATCTGACGGATCGTACAACCGAGCTGATTGGAATAGCCAAAATCGACCGGCTCAATTCCGCGAATCGTACGGCAAGTGATCGACTCCGGCGGCACATGGCTGCGCAACCCAACCCGCGCCAGAATCGCCAGCTTGGCGCGCGCATCCAGACCTTCCAGATCGTCCGTGGGATCTGCCTCAGCAAAACCCAGTGCTTGCGCTTCCGCCAGTGTCTTATCGAAGTCGGCTCCGGTCGCTTCAATCTTGCTCAAAATGAAATTGCAGGTTCCGTTCAGGATGCCGCAAATCTTAAACAGCTCGTCGCCGGCCAAGCCTTCCTGCAGGCCCGAAATCACGGGCACGCCTCCCGCCACAGACGCACCGTATGCGATGTGGCGTTTCATTTTTCGCGCCAGCGCAATCAGCTCAGGCCCTGATCGCGCAATCAACTGTTTATTGGCCGTGACTACGGATTTGCCCGCGCTCAATGCCTTCCGAATCCAGTCCCCCGCAGGCGTCAGCCCTCCCATCACTTCCACGACGACATCGACGTCGGACTCCAGGACGTCATGGATATCTTCGGTCCAGCGAATATCTACTGGCAGCCAATTCACCTTCTTGCGCTTCACGTTGCGGTTGCAGATATGAGTGAGCCGCAGCGGAGCATGGACTTGCTCGGAGAGAATTCTCGCCACAGAACTGCCCACCGTCCCAAAGCCCAGAATTGCGACCTTGCATACTCCCGAGTCGCCGTTACTACGCCCGGTTGATTTCTTTTTGGAAGCGGATGCCATGCCTTAGTTCCCCTTCCTCGTCTTGTTTCTCCCAGGCACGCTAGACACCCGTCTCGTACGCCCCGTTCCACCGTGACCATTCGCAATTAACTGCGCAGCGTGTTTCTTCGCTGTCGGCTTCGCGGCATCAACGTGCGTGAAAAACCGGGCATGAAGGTGCCGCACCGCGTGCGGCACATCGCTTTCCTGGATCACAAAGCTGATGTTGATCTCCGATGCCCCTTGCGAGATCATGCGAATGTTCACCTGCGCGTTCGCCACCGCCTCGAACACGCTTGCCGCAATTCCCGGCTTGCCGTGAATATCCTCCCCCACTAGGCAGATAATGGCCTGCTGACCCTCGCATGTCACATCGGCAATGCGTTCCAAATCCGCCAGCAACGCCGCTGGCAAGCGCTTCGAATCCATCGTGAACGACATGCTCACTTCCGAAATTGCCACCAAATCCACCGACGCCGCGTAGCGGTCCAGCGCCTCAAACACCGACCGCAAGAAACCGTGAACCATAACACCGCGCGAAGCCACCACGTTCACCAGGCTCACGCCCGTTTTTGCGGTAATAGCGCGGAACGTGTCCCGGCCGTGCGGTGCTTGCGCCGTAATGCGCGTGCCTTTGCTCTTCACGTTCCCGGAATTCAACACGTACACCGGAATGTCCTGCTGGATCGCCGGCAACAGCGTGGCTGGATGCAACACCTTCGCGCCAAAGTAAGCCAGCTCCGCCGCCTCGTTGAAGCTGATGTGGCGGATAGTCCGCGCATCCGGACACAATCGCGGATCCGTCGTCATCATGCCCTCCACATCCGTCCAAATTTCAATCGACTCCGCATCCAGCGCCGCACCCACAATCGCCGCCGAAAAATCCGACCCCCCCCCCCCCACTGTCGTGGTCGTGCCCTCCTGTGTCGCCGCAATAAACCCGCCCAAGACTGGAATGCGCGATTTCTTGACCAGCGGCGCGAGATGCACCTGCGCGCGTTCCCGAGTCGCATCCGCCAGCGGCAAGGCTCGCGTGTGCTTTGCGTCCGTCACAATGCATTTCCGCGAATCCACCCAAACCGTGTCCAACCCGCGCACCGCGAGCGCCGCCGCCACAATCTCGCTGGAAAGCAATTCTCCGAATGAAAGCATTCGGTCACTGCTCCGCGGAGAAAGCTCCCGGATCGCAGCCAACCCCTTCAGGAACGCTTCCGCCTGCTCGAAAGTAGCTTGCAGCTTACCCGCGATCCTGGCTAAGCCTTCCGCCCCTAACAACTCCCGAGCCGTATCCAGATGCCGCACCCGCAACAATTCCAACAGTTGCAGGCTGGCCTTCACGTCGCCCGACGTAGCCTGCTGCCCCATCAGCACCAGCTGGTCCGTCACTTTCGCAAACGCGCTAACCACTACCACGGGATGCTGCTCGCGCCGGCTGCTCACAATCTCGGCCACGCGCCCAATCGCCGCTGCGTCCTGCACCGAGGTCCCACCAAACTTCATGATCACCATGACAACGCTGTCCTCACAGTTACGTCCTTGAGAGCCCTTGATTTCCGAGCAAATGACTTCCGGGTATTTGGTTTCCGGGCAAAACAAAACCCACTGCCAGTCAACTATCAGGCGGTGGGTTCAATTGAGCGTCCTGAAATGCGTTCTAGCTCAAATGTACCCCTTCGCCAGAGGAATGCTAATTCGCGTCCCCGATGTTATCGGAAGTCCTGTGCCCACACCAATCCCTCGGCTCATTCGAGTCATACAGTTCAAATTTATCCCCCGAAGTGTCTTACGGCAAATCTAAGTTTTCGATAGGTCTAATCATAAATAACGATGAGTTCGCCCGCGATCAGCCCAATGCTGTACGTGCGCCCACTCACAAGAGCATGGGCCACCAGATTCGGCCCGTAGTTCATCTCTTTGGCCAGACTCACCGCGTGGGCTCGGGTTTCCTCGCTGGGCCCCGGAAAACCGCGCAGAGCTTTCGAAACCGTGACCACCGATACACCCAATTTCTGGGCAATGTGCTTCATCCGAGCCGGCATGCAACTCCCTCCCGTCTAGTGTTGTATAGAGACCATCCCAAGATGCGGTCGCAGGCAATTCAAAAAACTAAACCGAGTCATCGCAGTCGGAAGGCCGCATTAGAATGCCAGCTCGAAGATCGGACCAGTGCTTCCCTCGAGCGATCCCTGTCGTACGATAGAGTTCCGAAAATGCCCGCACAATACTCCATCGCGCCCAAAAAGCTCCGGGCGGATTTTCGCGATACGCTCCGGCTGGCGTTGCCGCTGATCTTCGCGGAACTCGGCTGGATGAGCATGGGCATTGTTGACATCGTCATGGTGGGGCGGCTGCCCAACAGCGCCGTCGCCATCGGCGCGACCGGCCTGGGCCAGAGCCTCTACCACAGTGTGGCCATCTTTGGCGGCGGTCTGCTGCTGGGTATGGACACCTTCGTCGCTCAGGCCTTCGGCCGGGAGGACTTGACGGATGCCCGGCACACTCTCGTCAACGGACTCTTCTTGGCCTTTGTTCTGGCACCGCTTCTCATGCTGGTCGTCCTCTCTTGGCCTCCCTTGATGCAACATTTCGGGATCAGCGCTGAGCTGGTAGCCCCGATGACACCATTTCTACGCGCGCTCAATTGGGGCACGCTGCCCCTACTCGTCTACTTCGCCTTGCGGCGCTATTTGCAGGCTGTGAACGTTGTCCATCCCATCATGTTCGCGCTGATTTCCGCGAACCTCGTCAACGCCGTCGGCAATTGGATTCTGATCTACGGACATCTCGGCTTTCCGCCCATGGGCATTACAGGGTCGGGTTGGTCAACATGCTTCTCCCGCATCTATCTGGCGTTGGTTCTCGCGATCACGCTCCTCGCTGTCGAATCCAAACGAAAATTGCCTGCGTGGCTTGGCACGCGAATCGATCTTCGAAGAGTGTTCGGCTTGCTGAAACTTGGCGGTCCCTCGGCCGCGCAGATTTTGCTGGAAATTGGGGCATTTGCGGCGGCCACGGCAATTTGCGCGCGCCTCGGACCGGTTCCATTATCAGGACATGAGATTGCTCTCAACTGTGCAGCGCTATCGTTCATGGTTCCTTTGGGAATTAGTTCGGCAGCCGCAGTGCGAGTTGGGCAAGAAATGGGCAGAGGCGATCACGCCGCTGCCCGGCGAGCAGGCTGGTCGGCAATGGCCATTGGTGCGGGTTTTATGACTACCTCGGGTGTGGTCTTTGTGTCATTTTCCACAACTATTGCCCGCCTGTTTTCCCACGATCCGGCGGTCGTGCAAGTGGGAGCGATGCTGTTGCTGGTGGCTGCAGCGTTCCAGTTATTCGACGGGATGCAAGTCGTAGCCACCGGCGCTCTGCGCGGTACGGGCGACACGCGAACGCCGATGCTGGCCAACCTCGTCGCTTACTGGTTTCTTGGTCTGCCGCTGAGCTACTTCCTTATGTTTCCGGTTGCGGTGGGGGGTCATCGGCGTCTGGGCTGGTCTTTGCATCGGACTGATGCTCATTGGGAGCGCTCTGCTGCTCGCCTGGCACAAACGCTTGGGCTCCGATGGCCGGCTGCGAGGAGCGTCGAGTTCGGCAAACGACGATCCTGCCTCTCGGTGAACCAGGTCTGCCGATTTTTGCTTTTGCTTCGTAAAATCAAGCATTCCTTTTGGGAAAAATCAGGGGTCACAGATATTCCCAAAAGGAATATTTCTTTAGGCAAATTGTGAGGTCAAATCTACAACTCGTGACGATCAACGGAAACGCGCCGTATCCCGAATCTGCCGCGCCACGGCTTCGAGAAAATCGTCCATCGATTGCGCCTGATCGCGCTGCAAACCGGTCTTGTTCGTGATGCGAATGCCGATCTGAAATGCGGCGCTGTCCCGCACCAAACGCTCCAACTGGAATCTTCGTTGTAAGTAGGTTTCGATCAGCACCAGGTCATCAGAGGTGAGCAGTGCGAGTTGCGGATTCGCAGGAGCTGCCTCGACGGCGGCAATCTGGCCGGACCTCTTCGGTGCGTTGGTCGTGAACCACCACCGTTCCCGCCACAAAATCTCCGATGCGGCGGTTTTGCGCGTTGAGCATCATGCAAACGATGCCAGCACCATACATGCCAGGAAGGCCGTCGATGGCGCGCATGAGGTTGCGGGCGATAGCCTCGTAAGCGTTGATCGGGCGACCGGACTCTTTTATCACGCGGATTTTCGCCAAGCGCTTGCCGGGTGTCTGCCCTTTCCAGAAAATCTCAAAAATCGCGAAATATCCCCAGTAAACACCGAAGAAGAACAAGATGGCGATGGCCGGAATCCAGGAGGTCGGAACCCATAAGAGATAGCGAGCAATCCCAGAAATTCCAATCCAGGCCAGCAACAAACTTCCCACGATATAGAGTACGATTTGCAGTAAAGTATCGATGGCCAGGCCGAGGAAACGGCTTCCGATTCCCGCCAGAGGCAGTTCGAGGGCAATTTGCTCGGGAGTATGAATGTGAAGCTGATCGGAAGACTGCACTCGTGATCTCCACACGCTGGCTGGAAAAACGCAAACCGCACTGGAACCGGCTGGAACTGTTGCTCGGCCGCACTACGAGCAAAGGGTTCCAATCGCTTACGCGTTCCGAACTGCAGGAACTAAGCCTGCTCTATCGCCAAATAGCCGCGGATTTGGCGGCTCTTCGCGAAGACCGGGCATCGGTTCAGTTTACGCTCTACCTCAACCAATTGCTGGCGCGCGCTCACAATACTATTTATTCCGCCCACAGAGCGAGTCCATCGGCAATCGTGGATTTCTTCCGCTACGACTATCCGCGGATCTTTCGCCAAAATCTGAACTATACATTGGCCGCGTTCCTGATTTTTCTTTTGGCGGGCGTGGTTGGCGCGGCCATCACGTATCACGATCCGGATTTCAAGGTAAAAATTTTGGGACCAGGAATGGTCGATACGATTGACCGGCACCAGATGTGGACCCAATCTATTGTGGGAATAAAGCCGATGGCTTCGAGCTCCATCATGACCAATAATCTCAGTGTGTCCTTCATGGCGTTCGCCTCCGGAATTACCGGGGGCTTGGGCACCATCTACATGATGATTTTCAACGGCCTGCTGATCGGCGTGATTGGTACGGCGTGTTTTTACTCTGGGATGAGCTTGCAGTTATGGAGTTTTGTGGCACCGCACGGGGTTTTGGAATTGCCCGCTATCTTCATTGCTGGAGGTGCGGGGTTGCGGCTGGCCCACGGTCTGCTGTTTCCTGGATTCTTGCCGCGGCGGGAATCGGTAGCGCGGGCGGGTGCCGAGGCCGTCAGATTATTGCTGGGTAGCATACCTCTTCTCTTCGTCGCGGGCATTATTGAAGCGTTTGTATCGCCGACCAGCATCGCGGTCGCCGTGAAGTTTGGCATGGCTGCTTCCCTGTTTACGTTGCTGGTGACGTATTTGTTTTGGAAACCAGCGGTGGCGGTTAAAGCTGGCTACGCTGTTTGATCTCGAGATAAGAATTCACGACGGTGGTCGAGAGTTTGCTAGAGCTGGTTTCCAGTGCCAGAGCGCCACGCTCGCGGAGACGGGCGAGCAAGAGTTCGCGGCGATGAACCACTTCCTGCGCGGCT
>WNFL01099086.1_pt2 | contig 11212 bp, 10 predicted proteins | sample 5400361 | NCBI WGS metagenome assembly WNFL01 (sample SAMN13153351, study PRJNA577476) | soil metagenome | isolation source: 40 cm soil on Douglas fir-dominated hillslope | place: USA:California | collected 2013-09-17 | reverse complement strand
GCAGTAGCAAGACCTTTGGATACACGACGCATAAACCCTCCAGGGGTGTGCCCCGGCCACGGGCCGGGACGGTGTTTTTCGGGAGGGCGCCCTCTTCTTCTAGCGTGACGAAAGTCCGGTTTTTGCTACCCCACCGCTGAGAAATATTTTGCACACCTCGGGACGGAGCGTTGAGCTCGGCGCGGACACCTTTTCGTCGAGCTTGGTGCGTGTTATCGTCTTGCCATTCCGCACAATCCAAAAACTTCCGACCTCCAAGCGCCTGCGATGTTCGAGGCATCGCCGATGGCCCATGAGGCGGCCCACGAGCCGCTACCCCTGGTGCCGCCGCCGTGTGTCATCGACGAGGAGCAGTTCATCCAGCTCTATGAAAGAAATGTCGACGTGCTCATCGCCGTCGCCATTCGGAAATTTCAGGTGCCGGCTGTCGACGCCGAGGCCCTGGCCCACGAGGTGTTCCTGTCGTACCTCAAGCGAAAGGACGATATCCGCGACCTGCACAAGTGGCTGCTCGGCGCTATCTGCAATGCCAGCCGCTATTACTGGCGCCAGCACGGCCGCAATATTGAACAGCTCGACACGGAGCTCGCCGCGGAACGGCCGGATCCGGCATCGAGGAACATCCTGGAGACCCTGCCGGCTCGGATTGCGGCGGGCGAAGCGCTGGCCGGACTTTCGCCGCGCTATCGGCACATCCTCCACCTTCGTTATTTTGAGGGCTACAGCATCATTGAGATCGCCGAGCACCTCGGCGTGACGGCGAAATACGCACAGAAGCTCGTAACGAAATGCCTGCGCCGCGCCGAGGAGGTTTTCAATGCCTCGGAACCGAGGAAAAAACAATGAAGCACTCGGACGATCTCGCCCACCTCGCCGAATGCGCTGCCTGCCGCCAGCGGTTCACTGGCAATGTGGTGACGTTTGACGCCGCACGGCGCAACCGCGAGGAGGAATTCACCGCAACCGCGAACCGGCTCGAGCGCGAGCGCGATGCTTCGACGGATATCGCGGCGCGTTATCTCCGCGATACGCCCGCCGATGAATGGGCACGTCTCGCCGAGATGCCGGAACTGCGTAGCAACGCCGCATTGGAACAGATGAGCGAAGAGGTGCGAAGACGGCTGCACCGCAAACCTCGCGAGGCACTGGCAATTGCAAATCTGTCGGCGTCGATCGCGGAATCGCTGCCTCCGAGTCAGTATCCTCCGGTGGTCCTCGCCCAGCTCCGCGCGAATGCGTGGAAGGACCGCGCAAGCACGTTGCGCTATCTGGCGCGTTATGACGAAGCGATCGAAGCCGCGGAGCGGGGCGAAGAGGCGCTGTCGTCATTTGCCAGCCTGGAACACGATCGCGCCATCGTGCGGCTTGTGAAAGGGATGGCTCTGGCGCAACTGGAGCGATTCGACGAGGCGCATGCGATTCTCTCCGAGTGCCGAAGCGTGTTCCGCGGCCATGACGACATCAAGCGGTATGTGCAGGCGGGGCTGGCGGAGGCGAACACGTTGTATCGGGCAACGCGGCACGCCCAATCCGAGAGTCTGCTTCAAGATTTATTGCATGATGCGGTTGAAGCCGGTGATCTCGAGTCGCAAGCGCGAATCCAGAACAACCTGGGCTTCTGTGCCCCACACCTCGGTGATTACGCGCGAGCCAATATCCACTTCTCTGAGGCGGTGGCGAAGTTCACAGACCTCGGATTCACGTCCGAGGTGCCGCGGACGGAACGCGGCGCGGGCCTCGTTCTGATTTCGCGCGGGCAGACAACCACTGGCTTGGCACGTCTGCGTCAGGCGCGGCGTACCTTTTCCGAAATCGGAATGATCGAGGAGGCTGGGCTTTGCGCGCTCAGCATCGCTGCCGTACTGGTCGAGCGCGGCGAATACACAGCGGCTCGCCTGCTCACCCGAACTGTCGTCGACGAATTCACTGCCGCTGGTCTCGATGAACGCGCAATTGCTGCCGTCGTTGAGCTCTGCGACGCGATCGACGTGGACAATGCGACGGCCGAGACCGTGCGCACTGTCCACGCCTTTGTCGAAAAGATTCGTGATTTGAGCTGGTGACGCAGCTCATTGATCAAGTTACGGGTGCGGCCATGACAGATCATCCAGCCCGACGACGTGCTTGATGAGCCTGACGATCCGGACGATTTTCTTTCCGAGCGACGGCTCCGAACCGTCTCTCGATGGCATGGCGTAAATGTTCGAGGTGGTGAGCGTGACAAGAAGCGAGGCAACAGCTACAGCTTTGGAGACACGAACGCGCCGGGCGATGTTTTTCGGGAGGGCGCCCTCTCTTCTAGCGTGACGAAAGTGCGGTTTGTGCTACCCCACGGATGGGAAATATTTTGCGCACGTGTCTGGGATGACAGGTGGTGAATTACGTTCCCAGGAGCCGGCGGAAGAGAATCGCGCCAAGCGCGGCATCGTCCACGCCGCGGTACGGCGCCAACAGATCGACGACGATCGCGCGCGTCTCGCCGCTTTCCTGCGCTTCGCCGATCAGCGAAGCCACTACTCCGCCGAGTGCGCCGTTCATCAGGATTTCGAATGCGCGCAACGCGGCGTCACGATCGGAGGCATCGTGTTGCGGCGGCCATTCGCGCCGGACGATCTCCGCCGCCAGCGCCGCCTTCGAAGGCCATCGCCGGTAGATCGAAGATTTCGCCGTCCCGGCCCGCCGTGCCACCTCATCGAGGCTCAGGTCACGATAACCACCGGCACGCAGCATCGCCAGCGCCGCATCGAGAATCTCCCCATGAGCATCGGCGCGACGGGGACGGCCGCGCCCGCGGCGAGGAGAATCGTTTGTCGTCATCGGTCACTGTCATAAATAGCACACTGTCATCCTGAGGCGGCGGCAGCCCCGGAGGGGCAGAGCGCGCCGAAGGACCCCCAACCTGAAACCAGGACAGGGCGGGGGAATGTCGACTATTCCACCGCCCAACCGGGATACAACTTGGGGGTCCTTCGACCGTCCTACGCTGCTTCATCGCCACGCGACTCGCAGCTCCGGCGGCTCAGGATGACAGGTAACCGTAATTCACTCGCTGCGGCGTCTCGCTCAGATCGTCTGTCCGCTCGCCGGTGGGTAATCATCGGCGCGGACCAGGATCTCGCGCGGTTTCGATCCCTGTGAAGGGCCGACGATCCCGTTTGCTTCCATGATCTCGACCAGGCGCGCGGCGCGGGAGTAGCCGAGCTTCAGGCGGCGCTGGAGGTACGAGGCGCTTGCCTGTCCCGTCGACAGCACCACGCGCACGGCGTCGTCGTACTTCGGATCGTCGAGATACTCGATGCCGTCGGCGCCGTTCTTCTCTTCGCCGACCTTGGTGATCTCCTCGAGAAACCTAGGTTCGCCCTGATTGGCCTTCACGAAGTCGACGATCTGCACGATCTCTTTCTCCGACACGTAAGCGCCGTGGATGCGGCGGATGCGCGCTGTGCCCGGCGGAAGGAAGAGCATGTCGCCGTTGCCGAGCAGCTTCTCCGCCCCCTGCGTGTCGAGGATGGTGCGCGAGTCGATCTTCGAGGCCACCTGGTAACTGATGCGCGACGGAAAGTTCGCCTTGATCACGCCGGTGATCACGTCGACCGACGGCCGCTGCGTGGCGATGATGAGATGGATGCCGACCGCCCGCGCCTTCTGCGCCAGACGCGTCACCGAGTCCTCCACGTCCTTTGACGCCACCATCATCAGATCGGCGAACTCGTCGATGATGATGACGATGTACACCAGAGGCTCGGGAACCTTCACCGGCTGCCCTTCCGGCAGCTTCATGGCCCGGCGGTAGCCGTCGACGTCCTTGAGCAGGACGTTGTACTGATCGATGTTGCGGACGCCGCACTCGGCCAGGCAGCGGTAGCGGTTCTCCATCTCGTTCACCGCCCAGATCAGCGCGTTGGAGGCGAGCTTCGGGTCGGTGACGATCGGATGGAGCAGGTGCGGGATGTCCTCGTACATCTTCAGCTCGACCATCTTCGGATCGATCATCAGCATCCGGAGCTGCTTCGGCAGAGCTTTATAGAGCAGCGAAACGATCATCGAGTTGAGACCGACCGACTTTCCCGCGCCGGTAGCGCCGGCGACGAGCAGATGCGGCATGCGCGCGAGGTCGGTGACGATGGCGTCGCCGTGAATGTCCTTTCCGAGCGCCACGGTCAGCAGCGACTGCTGCTGTGTGAAGGCGTCGGTGTCGATGATGTCGCGCAGCGTGATCAGCTCGCGGCGCTTGTTCGGCACTTCGATGCCGACCGTCGAGGAGCCGCTGATGCGCTCGATGCGGATCGATTCCGCCTTCAACGCCAGGGCCAGATCGTCGCCCAGGTTGACCACTTTCGCGTATTTCACACCGGCCGAGGGCTTGAACTCGAAGGTGGTGACGACCGGACCGGGATGGTAAGCGGTCACCTCGCCATCGACGGAGAATTCGCGGCAGCGCTCTTCGATGAGACGGCCGATATCGAGAAACTTCTTGTGGACGTCGTCATTGACGTTGTCCACTTTCGGCCCGGCGGTGAGCAGGTCGACCGGCGGGAGGAGATCGTGCGTGAGACGCGTCTCGCGCCTGGGTGGCGTTTCTCTCGTCTTGCGCGGCACCGGCCGCGGCATCTGTGCTTTCGGCCGCGGCGCGCGCACGGCGGGCGGGTCGTCGAGATAGAGCGGATCTTCGAATTCGCCGTCATCTTCGACCACGACCGGCCGTGAGAACTGCGCCGCCTCGACGGTGTCGGCCTTCGCCGCCGCCCACAGCGCAAACGGGTCGGGCGTCTCCTGCTTCGACAGCTCTTCGGCTGCTTTGCGCAGGTCGGCCTTCGTCACTTTGCGGATCTGAAACCGGCCTGCTCCCCGGACTTCCCTCACGATCGGACCGGCAGCGGGCAGCGGCGCATCGTCCTGCTTCGCCACGAGCCGCAGGGCCGGGCCGTCTTTATCGAGATGCTTGCGGACGATGGCCGTCTTCATCTTCTCTTTGCGCCGCCGCTCGGTGAATCGGGCCCATTGCAGCGAGAAGGCGCGGCCGACGTCGATCAGCTTGTGATGAAGGGCGACGAAGATCGCGGCGAGGCTGATGCGCGTCGCCAGCAGCAGCCCGATCAGCATCGTCGTGACCAGGACGATGGCAGCGCCGATGCCGTTCAGGTTTGCCGAGGCGGCGTGATTGAGCTCCTGCCCGAGATAGCCGCCGGATGGGATCAACGCACCGCGCAGCCAGACCTTGCCAAGGGCCAGATCACAGAGCGGCGGAGCGGCGATGACGAGGATGACGAAGCCGATGGCCTTCGTCTGCAGATACTCGATCTCCCTGGCCGCGACGCGGTTCCAACCGACGATGAGCAGCGCACCGGGAAAAAGAAGCGAAGCGAAGCCGAAAAAGCCGACGAAGAGCCAGGCAATCGTAGCGCCGTAGTAGCCGATCCAGTTGGCCACGACGCTGTTGGTTGACGTGTAGAACGCCGAGGAGTCGTCGGGGCGGTAAGTGAAAAGCGCGAGGGCAAGACAAATACCGGCCGCCAGGATGACAATCCCGATCAGCTCCCCTCCCCGTTTGCTCCTGGCAAATTGCAGAAGTTCCATCTCACACCCTACACGTTATCTGCAATTGTGAAGAGTAGCAGAAAATCGGGTTGCGGGGTCTCGCGGTTTCGAGGTCGCGCGGCGTGAGGTCGCTGGGTTGCTGGGTTGCGCCTCGACACGAAGCAACTCAGCAACCGCGAGACCGCATCGTCAATAACCCGGCGGCTGGTACGGCGACGGGTTCCCTACCACGAACGTACCCTGCATGCTGTTGTGGCCGGTACTGCAAGTCGTGTTTGTGCAAAAGTAGGAGTACGTTCCCTCGTTAACGGCGACGAACGTTGCGTTGACGGCCGCTGCGCCGGGTGTGAGCATGAGATCGACCATCGTGTTGCCCTCCGAATCGACCACGCGGAAGCCATGGTTGCTGTCGAGCGCACTGACCTGGAACGTGATCGTATCTCCAATCTTGAGAAGCCCCTGCGGAATGGACGGAGAGATGGTGATGCTCGACGGGCTGGTGGTAGGCCCTCCACGCTCCGTGACCACGAACACTTTGCCGGCCGGCGTCTGCGACACGCCGGTGTCTTCAGCCGCCGGGATGTAGGTCGGATCGGTCGTCCCGTTGTCGATGACGGAACCGTAGGCGACGATCGGCTTGTCGGAGGAGTAGCTGAGCCACGAGTCGCTCAGATCGGCGGTGGACGGCACGTTTTCGGCGTAACCGCTCAGTCCACCGGGGGCAATGACGCCGAAGGGCGGCATGACGATGACGTGGTCAATCCCGACCTGAGCATTGTTCTTGCCGTACAGCCGCCAGGTCACCGTCGCCGCGGTCGGGTTCGGGTTCGCGGCGCCGACGTTCGTCCGGAACGTTCCGGTCTGTCCGCTGCTGCCGCTGTTCTGGAGTTGGATCATCAGGCCCTTGGCCTTCGCGCTCGTCGCATCGACTCCGGCGACGAACTGACCGAGGGTTCCGCCGGCTGTGACGGCGTAGATCTTCTGTGTGGCCACGAAGTCATCATCGGACTTGAGCCGGATTGCGCCGAGACCGCTGCTGTGGAAGAGCGACGTGACCACGTCGTTGTAGACAAGCTGCTGCCGCTTCAGAACGGTGATCGGCGCAAGCGGCTGCACTGCTGAGTTGTCGACGTTGCCGACCGGCAGATACCACGCCTGGATCTGAATGTCTTTGGTGGTCGACGGATTGAAGATGCGTGCATCGGTGCGGAACGTACCGCCGGCGGTCGTACCGCCGATGCTCAGCCAGATCTCCTTCGCCGAGGCCATCGTGGCAAAGAGTGAAAAGGCGATAATGGTGAGAAGACGTAAACGCATGGAACAAGTTGTTAAAGTGAGCCGCGTCACGTCCGTAACCGAATCGTTTCGATTTCGGAGGGTGTCGGGGAGGGGTTGGAGACGCAGAAGGTCGATCTGTTTTACGACTCGCGACTCCCGGCTCCCGACCCCCGATATCATCCAGCTCATGACGACTTATCCTCTCGAACCTGACGCCGCCGGCATGCACGGCCTCGTCGATGAGGCGATGCGCCGAATCGTCGCGCACATCGAATCACTTCCCTCCCAACCGGCGTCAAATGTTAAAGGCGCGACCGATTTCGCGCGTACCTTGATCGAGCCGCTCCCGCGAGAGGGCGTTCCCTTCGACCGGCTCCTCGACTTCCTCTTTCATGAGGCGATTCCGCGCTCGTTCAATGCGGCCGGCCCCGGTTACCTCGCCTTCATCCCGGGAGGTGGGATTTTTCATGCGGCGGTGGCCGACCTGATCGCCGATGCCGTTAACCGCTATGTCGGCGTCTGCGCGGCAGCGCCGGCGCTGGTCCAGCTCGAGACCAATGTCGTTCGATGGTTCTGCGAGATCGTCGGATACGGCGAAGGGAGCGGCGGGGTTCTGACCAGCGGCGGCTCGCTGGCGAATCTCACAGCGATCATCGCGGCGCGCCGCTCGCTCCTCGGCGACGATTTCTCCCGCGCCACGCTCTACTGCGGCGACCAGACCCATCACGCCTTTCAGAAGGCGGCGATCCTGGCTGGTTTTCCGGCGGCAAACATCCGCGAGATTCCCAGCGATGCGCTGTTCCGCGTCCGCCTCGATCTGCTGGCGGACGCCATCGTCCGGGACCGGGCCAACGGTTACACACCATTCATGCTCTGCGGCAGCGCCGGCACCACCCCCACCGGAGCGGTCGATGATCTGGCCGCCCTCGGCAGGCTGGCGCGCCAGGAATCACTCTGGTTTCACGTCGACGGCGCCTACGGCGCGTTTTTCATGCTGACCGAGCGTGGCCGCGCGGTCATGCAGGGCATCAGCGAGGCCGACTCGATCATCCTCGACCCGCACAAGACGCTGTTCCTCCCCTTCGGCACGGGTGCCCTCGTGGTGCGGGATGCGGCCGTGCTTCGGAGCACCTACAGCATGCACGCCGACTACCTTCCCGGCTTTCAGCAAGGCGACGAGCTGATCGACTTCTGCGAGCTCTCCCCCGAGCTCTCACGCGATTTCCGCGGCCTGCGCGTCTGGCTCCCGCTCAAGCTCTTCGGCATCGAGCCGTTTCGCCAGCAGCTCGACGAGAAACTCGATCTGGCCGCTTGGGCCGCGGCGGAGCTTCATGCGATCGAGGGCATCGAAGTGGATGCCGAGCCGCAGCTCTCGATCGTCGCCTTTCACCTGGTAAAGCCGGGCGCCGATCCCGACGCCCTCAATCGCGATCTCATCGCCCGGATCAACGCCCGGCAACGGGTGATGCTGACCGGCGCGGTCGTGGACGGACGCTTCGTGATCCGCATCTGCGTCGTCTCCCACCGCACGCACCGCGATCGGATGGAGATGTGTCTGGAGGATATTCGGGCGGCGGTGAGTGAGATTAACTGATCCCTCAAGCGAGGGGCCAGAACAATGGCGTGTCCTGCCGTACCAGCTTCTTCGCCAGATCGCGATCGAAGGTTGCGACGGCATCGAACGCACCTCGACTGGCCACCGCGGCGAGTATCGCGTCTCCCAGCGCGGGTATTGCGCGGGGCCAGCGCTCCAGAACCTGACTCCAGGCCACTTCGTCCGTTGAGACTACGCCCGGCATCGCCAGGAGATCGGCAACGTCTTCAGCTACGCCCGGGGGGTCCTCGTGGTAGAGCTGTATGAGCACATAGATCATCTCCACGATCGTCATGCTGTGAAGCACCAGAATGTGCTCCTGCGCAACAGCCCCCCGAAACAGGTCAGCCGCCTCTTCGCGCTGGCGTGCATTCCGATCGGTCAGAAAGGAAATGATCACATTGGCATCGACGAGGATCTGTTTCATCGCCTCTTGATGCCCATGAGCTTTCTTGCCTTGCGAACGTCTTCCACGGGGTCACCGGGACCAACCTTGATCCTTCCCTCCCGGCTGAGAAACGCCGGGCTGGCGGCACTCACCAGGACGCGGTCTCCAACCACCTCCCATTGCAGGACGTCGCTTGGTCCTACCGCGAGTTTCTCCCGAATCTCCCTCGGCACGGTGGTCTGATTCTTCACGGTGATCGTCGATTTGGTCATGAGAGAGACTCCTTACCAAAATGGTAGGATCGGTAAGGAACGGAGTCAAGTAATCCCAGCGCCGCCATCGGCCAAATCAGGCGGCGCGAAGCGCCGCAATCAACCGACAACCGTCAACGCGCGCACCAGCGCGCAGTATCACCAGATCGAGCACCTCTTCGAGGCCTCGCGCACCATCTTGTCGCCGTCCTTGCAATCGTACGCCTTCCAGAACTCGGGCATGTTCTGCACGGTACCGTTGACTCGGAAGGGGCCTTGCGCGTGCGGGTCGGTCAGGGCGCGGCGCGTCGCCTCCTGTGGGGACATGTTCTCGCCCCACACCTGTGCGAAACCGAGAAAGAAGCGCTGCTCGGAGGAGAAGCCGTCGATCGTCTTCCGCTCTTTGCCTTCGAGCGATTTCTCATAGGCGCGAAGCGCGATCGTGGCGCCGCCCAGGTCGGCCACCGATTCGCCGTTCACGAGCTTGCCCTGGATGTTGATCCCGGGGGCGACGTTGAACTCGCTGTACTCATTGGCCACGCAATCCGTTCGCGCCTGAAAACTCTTCAGATCCTCGGGGGTGAACCAGTTACGGAGATTTCCTTCGGCGTCGTACTTTGCTCCCTGATCGTCGAAGCCGTGCGTCATCTCATGACCGATGACCGTGCCGATGCCGCCGTAGTTGTAGGCATCGTCCGCGTTCGGATCGAAGAAGGGCGGCTGCAGGATTCCGGCGGGGAAGGTGATGTTGTTCTGCGGCGGGTTGTAGCTGGCGTTGACCGTCGGCGGCGTGAAGCCGCCCCATTCATTCGGATCGTCCGGATGGCCGATGCGCTCGATGTTGTGGTGGTAGGCCCACGCGCGCGCTGCCTGCGCGTTGGCGGAGTACGAGGCGCGGCTGATCGTGAGCGCTGAGTAGTCGCGCCACTTGTCGGGATAGCCGATGCGGCGCTGAAACGCGGCCAGCTTGCCGAGGGCCGCGGCCTTCGTCTCTGGTCCCATCCACGACAGCGTGGGGATGTCTTCCCGCAACGCGGCGATGAGGTTGTCGATCAGCGAATTCATTTTCGCCTTCGCTTCTGGCGTGAAGTTGCGGCGGACGTACTCCTGGCCGAGAAGCTGGCCGATGCTGGCGTCGGCGGCGCGGACGCAGCGCTTCCAACGCTCCTGCGGCTCTTTGGTCCCCGACAGGATGCGTCCGCCGAAGTTGAAGTCTTCGTCGACGAACGCTTTCGAAAGCGTCGGCGCCGCGCCGTCGACGACCTGCCATCTCAGGAGCGCTTTCCAATCATCCAGCGGCACCTCGGTGAGAAGCTGGCTGACGGTTTTGATGTACTTCGGCTGCGAGACGTTGAGCGAGGTGGTGCTGATGCCGAGGTCGTGGAGATACGACGGCCAGTCGACCGCGGGCGCCATCGACGCCAGCTCGGCCACCGGCGTCGGGTGGTACGTGTTTTCAGGGATGCGCAGCTCGACGCGCGGCAGCTGCGCGGCGGCCAGCTTCGTCTCCAGCGCCAGAATCTTCTGGGCATCGGCACTGGCCTGATCAGCGCTCTCGCCGGAAAGAGTCAGCATCTTGGTGACGTGATCGACGTACTGCTCGCGAATGGTCTTGAACCGCGGATCGTCGCGGAGGTAGTAGTCGCGGTCGGGCAGGCCGATGGAGCCGGTACCGAGCGAGGCGATGATCATCTTGCTGTTCTTCTGATCGTTCTGGCCGCCGATTCGGAAGAGCGGTGCGAAGCCTTCGGTGTGCAGGCGATTGAGCTCCGTGATGAGCGAGGCCCGGTCGCTGATGGCATTGATGCGCTGGAGCTCCGGTTGGATCGGCGTAACTCCCGCCGCTTCGACGGCCGGCTCATTCATGCAGGCGGCGTAGAAGTCGCCGACCTTCTGTTCGGCGCTGCCGGGCTTGGCTTTGGTCATGGCCGCATCCTGCTCGAGGATCGTGTGCAGCACTTCGCGATTGCGCTCGGCCAGCTCTTCGAAACGCCCGTAGCGCGCGTACTGCGCCGGCAGAGGGTGCGTCTCGCGCCATTTACCGACGGCGAAGCGATAGAAGTCGTCGCAGGCCTTGACGCTGGTATCCATGGCGGAGAGATCGAAGCCGTGAGGAGCGAAGAAGGCCGCGGCCGGAGCCGATGCGGCCGATGCGGGAGCGGC
>WNFL01191437.1_pt2 | contig 11213 bp, 16 predicted proteins | sample 5400361 | NCBI WGS metagenome assembly WNFL01 (sample SAMN13153351, study PRJNA577476) | soil metagenome | isolation source: 40 cm soil on Douglas fir-dominated hillslope | place: USA:California | collected 2013-09-17 | reverse complement strand
CCCCATAGTTCACTGACAGCCTACTTCCATTAGCTTCGGGTCGTTTCAAACTCGTCGCGGTGACAAACAACTTCGCCCGGTCACACGTGGGTATTCCCCGATTCGAGCTCGACTTCCTAGGCTGGTCAGATATTAGCGCCGCAAAGGGAGTCAAGGAGCTGTTTGATGATTACGTCGATTCGAGTGTAGTTGGCTTACGGTACGCCAAAATACCATATCCATTATTTTCCCCGTGATAGAAGGGATCATTGAAAATGGGAAATGATGGATGCCTAAATAGGTACTGATGAGAAAGGGGACAGAAAACCTGAACCGGATATCTTCATCCTTGCTTGCGAACGAAACGGCGTCGAACCGCATGAAGTAGTCATGTTAGATGATTTAGGGATGTAAGTTGCGCTCTTTGCCTCTACCATGCACCTCATGGCTCGTTCGCCCAAACATGGTATCCTTAGGAACCTCAAAGGAGCACAAAGCATAGGTATGCATACGATTTGTGAGTCAATTCTTGTGATGTGAAGAGTTGACTAAAAGAAATGACACTGCGCAGTGGTCCCTATCGGAGGGTCAGTACAAGTCGTAAAACAATTAGGCGAGATACTAGGTCTAGAGCGGCTTGATGATAGTATAAAGGCCAAACTATAGGTGTAGATTACGAACCGTCGTCTAACGTTGGTTGCGTTTACCAAATTCGATTTGGTTTCCCATTCAAATTCTCGGCTATATGGGCCACTGTTACGAGCGATGAGAGGCCACTACAGCCTCGCCTGTTCCTGCCAGGGAAGGCCCCCTTCTCTCGCATCCAGTCGTCGAAATCAATAAAGATGACCTCGGATAGCCAGGAGACGCACAGTGCATCTCGAGCCCCCATACAGTCAAGGTGATGAGCAAGTCATCCATAATTAGGACATAACTCTAGTGGTATTACTCCCGTCGATGCCCCAGTTGAGCGAAACATGGCCACCATGGAACAGAGTTGTGCCCAGAAGGGGACGGAGGCACAGTGTAGGTGTAGGTGCGATTGTAACCACCAGAATAAGTGCCCAATGAAATAAATAAACGTCGTCCGTGGCTTCAGAGCTGATCGAGGTCTGATTACACTCACAAGGGCGAGCGCTTGCTATTCTTGACTGCCTGTCATCGCCTGGAAGTGGCGAGTCCATGCATAGATGAATATGGGGCCTGAATATTCTCTTTAGAAGTCAACCATTAGCACATCGATCGAGGAAAACACGATAAGCACCCAATCGGCGACTGCACCCCGACACATAGGTACCGAGGAAAGTGCGAAGTGGCTCTCTCTTGTTCTAATTGTAATTTAGTTGATAACGTGGACAATGAGAATGTCGAAGACATAACCATGCGCCCACATAATTGATAAACTACCTACTAGATTTATCGCGGTCCGAGGGAATTGTGATTATTGTGCAGTGACGGAGAGCGGTCGTGCACAGGTTCTAATAAGACGACCGAGTAACACCCTGAACCGAGAGGGTAGCTTTGTCGCTACCTAGCCGCGGCGCCCTGGTATTATTTGGAGCAGGGTTTAGGCTTGCAAGAGTCAGGAAGCTCGCGAGACCGACAAAAGATGTTACTTTCAGACAGTATATTCCAACGACCTGCAATAGGATACAAAAGTCCCAGTGGAGGGCTCGGTTCATACCCACTTGTCTTCAGGGTGAGTATTATCCTCCCAATATGACCCGATCTGTAGAGTCGGAAACATGTCGTCAGCAGCCGCACTCTTTACACGAACTACGTGATTTTCGAAAATGGGATTCGACTCAGCGAAGGAAACCACGTACGATGGGGATCTTAATGAGGACGTCATTCTTGAAGATAGGGGTGTTGGAGAGCAAAAGCGAAGCGGAGATGCCAATCCCGATGCCCCACCATGCGAGAGTGCCGTTCCAGGCTCGGACAGCCTATTCGTGCCAGGTGAATTTCCCCCGACGTATGCCAAACCAAAAGGAGGGCGTTCACATATATGGCAGAAATTGAGGAGGGTAACAGTGAGGAGCGTGAAAACGACGAAAGTCAGCGAACATTCTTTCGACTCGATGACAACAACGGACCGCGCGGGGGACAGTCGAGTAGGGATTGCGAGGTCGAAGAATAAGTGTACGAGCCATGTCTAAGGGGGGCTCGAGAAGAGCAGGGACGAGTGGGACGAGTGGTACTAGGTCGAAGTTAGGAGTTGCTTTGTTGCCAACACTGGGCACTGGCAACTAGGAAAGAAAAACGATAAGCTTCACAATATTATGTCTTGGGTGTTAATTCTAGGTTTTGTTCTAGGTTTAATTCTAGGGTTGACCACTGATGCCTCCAGCCTTTCCTCCCAAACCTCCCAGTGAGTCTCCCGTCAGTACGTCTCCAGTAGTCCAGTACTCAACAGACGCGAAACAACCACCAGTAATCTCCAATTCGTGAAAGCTCGAGCCTCACTACAACTCAGATTTTCTCTATCTCCACCGTCTCCGTCCACTCTACTCACACCTCACAATCCACATGAGAATGCGGAGAATGCGAGCCCCTTGGTTTGATCTTCGAACAGCCTAATCTCGGTTCCCGGTCCATCTAGCCGCACCACCCACAAACCTGACGCTTTCAGTTCCACATGCACGCACCTTGATGCAACCTTTCTCGCTGGTGGCTTGAGCGTCATCTCAAGACCCGTTGCTTCGACCGCCGGCACTTGTTCTTTGAACCTGTCCCTTCCGAACGAAAATGTAGCCTCGGGGTGCAATATTCCAAATATAGGCGCCCAGTAACCTCTCACTGTTTCGTTCACCTGCTCCTTCGCCGTGCGGTGACGGTCCCATCTCTTGCCCCATACGGTTCGGCACACGAGCCAGAACCCGAATCACGGGACGACTAATGGATGGGTGAGCCGACCCCACATCCCCCTTGTCCCCTTCACTCACTGATTCTCCTTTATTTCCTTTCTCTGCAGGACGACGGTGAACAGCGGTGGGTGGGGCTGCAGCTTCTGTTCGTCACTGGAAAGGGTTCCACCGTGTATCTACACCGCCTCAAAGGGCAATACGACCGGCACCTCTGTCGAGATCGGGCTTGATCATTGTGATAGACCAAGGCCCTGTGGTCAGTGGGGTGTCGGTGTTGAGTATGTGATCGACAAGGAGGGGATCGGCCGCGAGTGGGATTCTCAATGTACTTTTGAGCCTTGGACGAAACGGTGTGAAGCTTTTTTGATGTTCAGTTGGTAAACTCAAGATTGACTATGCGTGTACATCTGGCGGCGACAGTGCAAGTTGCAACAGAGAAGGAGGTACGTTGACATGATTTGAAGGGGATATCGGTTGTGAATTGTTAGGCGATCGGAGGCTGACTATTCGCATGCTTTCATTTGGTAAAGCCTTGGTGCAGCCCTAGACCACTCATACCAGCTGATGTTGGTTACTAGAACGCCTATCGATGATACTCGCAAGGAATCAAGGCACCGGCGATCCACTGTACCAGCTCGATCGTCGCTCTGCGGAGCTGAGCGTCAACGGGGTGATTGTATTCAGAAGGTGGATGACGATTATGCGGATCTCAATGATAATGCTAATCACTGGCATCGCCATGCCTGATGATCGCCAACCTCAAGGCATGGGTGTGTATTTCGCATCGCTCCCAATCCTCGACTTGCCCACACGATATGGAGTGTTAGTGCGAGTACTTGGCGCAACAATGGCCCTACCATTAGTTCGAATAGCAGCTGCCAGCACCCCTGTGCATACGATGGGGGCAGGAGCGTGGCACCGTCTTACGCGAGGCCTTCCCGAATAGGTGATCGAAACGCGTCCTGTTCAGTGAAATAATATTTTTTCCGAGTGTGATTATAATGTATCCTTGAACGTATTACGTTCGTAAGAAATGAGTCTGGCAGTGGTAAGAGAGCGGGTTCGCAGAATCGTGTGGAAATTACCAGAATTCCGCACTTTGACCTCCGACCACGACGATGCCAGTGTGTACACGCCAGCAATGCAAAAAAGAATTTACAGAGGAGACGCGGGATATGTGCCAGTTCCATCCAGGTGCCCCGGTGCGTCCTACGCGTCTGTCGTTTCCCATCGTGTGTTTGACTTGCGCGTCCAGGTGTTTCATGAGGGGCTGAAGTACTGGTCATGTTGCAAAGATACCAATAAACCCGTTCTGGATTTCGAATCGTTCATGGCAATGCCCGTGCGTACATCCTTAGACGTTCGCCACTCGCTCATCCTGACGTCGAGTCGGAATGCGTGATTAGGGATGCGCCACAGGCTCTCATAGCGAGGAACTTCCTGAATCGTCTCCTCCGGCAGTGGCTTCCAAGCCTACTCCTGCGCCTTCGATCAGTGCAGGGGGGAAAGAAGTTTATTCGTCCACACCTGTGGTCACAACAAAGAGCGCTACGGTCAAGGCCACACCACCACCACCACCTCCTCAGGAGGTTGTCGAAGAAGAGGATGATTTAGACGCACCCGTCGCGGAGGGGACCAAATGTTTAAGGAATGGCTGTAAGCACGCGTTTGTGAGCGATGAAATCAGTCGACGTGATGGAGAAGAAAGCAATTGTTACTACCATCCGCGAGGCGTGAGTGTCTGTCGTTGTCCAGCATACGGCGATTGAAGGAATCCTTTTAGCCGATCTTCCACGAAGGCAGCAAGGTATCCGAACATCCAGAGGTGCGCATGATATAGCTCTAAACGGTACTATAGGGATATCTGTGCTGCAAACGACGAGTTCTTGAATTCGACGAATTCTTGAAGATTGAAGGATGTAAGGAAGGCAAGCATTTGTTCATGAAGAAGAAGAAATTAGATGTGGTGCGTACTCAGCAATGTCTATTCACGTATTTCTGATGCACCGTGGGTAAATAACTCCAGGAAGAACTAGTTCAATGCCGAATAGATCACTACCAAACACCAGGCCAAGTTCGTGTCTCGATATTCGCTAAGCAAGTTGACAAAGAGCGAAGCAAGGTCCTATTTGAAGAAGAGCAGGTGACTGCAGGGATACGTTTCTTCCTGAATCCCGTTTCTTAGCGCCGTGCAGGTACATTTCGACTTCTCCCTCCCTGGATCGAAGCGATGCACACGTACTTTGAACCTATATGGGCCCATTGATCCCTCCACGTCGTCATACACTGTCCTCGGAACGAAGGTGTGTTTTGAATCCCATCCTGTAGAACCACCAATGACCTTACGTAACCAGGTCGAGCTTGTCCTCAACAAGCGAGGTATACGAAGTTGGAACCTCCTCGAGAAAACCGATGCCGACCTTGGTGCATTTAACCTCACCTTCGGTGTGGCCGGTCGAACGGGGACGATCGGTAGCAAGGAACCTATCCTGGACGAGAGCAACAAACAAAAGGCGTAGATGTTCAACCCTGTCCATATACATTGTGCGTCGCGTTTCTGTCTATATACATCCAGTTGTTTCCAAATGCTTGTGGATGCAGCGGCAAGCCCACCCCGTCCTCCGGTTAGACAAGAACGACGGTCTACGTTAATATGACTGCAAGTTTATTTCTCAATGGCTAGGGGTTTCAGCGACATTCGTGTTGGGATGCAAGGTCTCCAGTTAATTGCCACGAGGCAATAGTGGTGTTGCTGCCCCCCCTTTGCAAAACGCAATCCCTTCATTTGAAAGTCATAGGCCAAGCTTAACGCCGTCTGACCCATGGTGTCCTTGTCCTGAAAAGGAAGTCGTGGAGGAGACAGCCCACAGGGCGGAAAAGTGCCGTTGGCTTGTTCCTAACAAAATTGAAGGCGTTTCGAGCACCCCCCTAACCCCTTTCCTCACTCCCCTCCTGATTCCTAGATATTCCATCCTCTGCTTTGCGACGGCTGAACTGACAGTTGAACACGCGAGATGCGGGGTTGGATTCCGCTCTTCCTTATGTTGTTCATCGAGGTAGCTGGCGCTACACCTATTCTCCCGAGGGATGTCATCGTAACAAGAACGGCAAGCTTTTATTTATCTACAAGGTCCATTACGAGGACTAAGTGGGTGCCATCCTCTGATCTATTCGTTCCCTTTGCGATACTAACCAAATCTTAGGAATGGCGATTTGAAAGTATGTTCATGGTGGGCGAGAATAGCTTTCAGCTGATATACACTCGGACAGACGACGACTATCATTACACAAACGCCGGTTCTCACCACCGAAACGTTAGACGACCGAGGTAGGACGATCACCCCCTCAGGCGCGGGCGCGCCCAAGATTTCGGCGGACCCCACCCCGAACGCTGCCCAGACGCCAACGCCAACGCCAGCGTTTGCATCGACCAACGACCCGGCTACGGTCACCATGATCGTCACCATGAATCAGTCTACGACAACCCCTCCGTTGCATCCTTCAATCTCGCCCTCGTCTTCTGCGTTGCAAACAACCTCGAACATCGCCCTCGACGCACTCCAAGACGTAGGATCGGTGTCAGCAGCTTCTAGCTTGTCGAGCCAAAGTACCGTTCAGGCGAGCCCCAAGGATGAGAAAGAAGGCGCCGGAGAGTCAAAACCTAAAAAAATCAACGCCTTGGTTATCATCGAAGGCATCATAATTGGACTCTCATTCACCACTATTGTTCTCTTCGCTGTGTATTGGAAGTGGTGTCGTAAGCAGAAGGCCCGACTCGATTTGTTATCTCCAAGGGAGTGGGAATATGAGCCTGCTTATAATTCTGCGAAAGATCTGGCGATGCGCATTTCACCTTTTCCCCAATCCGGTGAGCCAATAAACGCTACTACTAATCTGGGTACTGAACCTCCCATTCAGTGTCACAGTCCATACCGAATCACAAGAGACCATTAACCGCCGCGACTGCAACATCGCAGACGCCCACAGTGATTTTACCCGCTTCCCCCGGTGGCATGCCCGATAGTCACTCTCATCCCCCAGGTTTGGCTCGCTCCACAATGTACTCGCCAATATCACCGTTCCTTACGCCTCCCACTCCGGTGCGATCTATCACGCGCGCGCACCTTGGTCGTTCTCACTCTCGCAATGACCTCACGATTTCTCGTGATATAATCATTCGCGTCCCCCCTACGCCTCCACCTGGTTATTCCGCATGACTGTGCTCCCCGTCCCGTATTCCTAGGTATATCACGGCACCTTTTGTATTCTTGTCTGTTCCGCGTGCTGCATCGTGAGGTAATTCACGCACTCCTACGTACCCATGAGCTTCCCCCGGGCCTTCCTCGCTTTTTCGGTTACGGATACGGACCCTTCGTCGTAATCTTTTGTATTGAATACTTCTCTCCTTTCCGTTATTGTTGTGGATAAGGCTGTCGCCTGATCAATTAAGACACTCTTTTGTTGTGTTTCGCTGATCAGAAGTGTCGAGACGCATAGCCCGACTTTTACAGTGGCCATTGCTTCTGCGAAGGGTGACACGCATAAGGTCATGACATTTGACGAGGAGTGCCCATGCGTCCATTAGCTCCATGGCTACGTGTTGTGCTGACTTTGTTCTTTGAAACGCGGAAACGATGTGAAGACGGATGTTCCGAAAAACCTATACAACTTGCCTGTATCGACGCGCCCTGATGCTGTGAATAAAGAGGACCGACCAGAGCCTACCGTACCACCCAATTAAGAGCGAGGTGGTTGGGCAAGGTCATTTCGCATGCGGAGTTTGCCAATGATACACTTGCTGTTGTGAAGTACGCCAAGGTACCTAAATGTCTGCCAGCGATCAAAAAATCGAATTGAACCCACTGCAGATAGAAATGTTCAACGGATTGTAGACAGACCTAACGCACGACTAGGTGGGAGAGGACCGAGAGAACCATGAGGGAGCCTCTCGCCGAGTCAGGCGCTATAAATACAAATAAACAAGCTCTCGACAAGGTAAAATAGCGAGTCATAAACCATCAACACGGATTTTTGGGCCTGGTCAGGCCAACCGTTATACGTCCGTTACGGTTCATATCTTGTTCCATGAGGCTCCCAAATGAACCAAGAACGCCGGCACCCCGGGTAGGGTTTTGCAACAGTCGTCAAGGTGAGCCGATCCCGCCCGCCGCTTGCGCCTGCAGGGACAAGCCGCACCGATAGTCTACGGCAGGCCAACCTGTTAGGGTTGGTCACTTCAAAAACTCATTTGCTTGACCATGTGTAAATGTGTGTTAGTATTGGTGTACGGGAGAGGGTTGTGTTCACCCTGGACTCGTTGCACGTATGCACTTTGCATATGTCCGAATAGTTGGGCAATTTACTGATCTCGCTGAACTCGGAAAGATAGTGGATGCCTCATGGGATCTCTGTGTTCTTAGAAAGTCCATATGCGTGCCGCAAAATTTTATTGGGAATAAATTTATAGCAACATACCCTTTTTGTGACGTCATGCGTGGCGATCTTACCTCGGGACCATGGACCAGAGGCCTTATAGGTGTGGTGAGTAACTCTTTGTCCTTTGAAGTTGATCCTTATTCCTCTATGGTCGAATTTTGTAGAGTACTTCGAGAGTTGCTCTCGCTGCAGTTACCGCAATAAGCACCCCTTTGACCTCCAATTGGAGCACAGCACTGAGGCCTGTACATCCTAAACTCCGACACAATGGAGCCTGAACATGTCTAACTGCAAATGCGACTTCCTTTTGCTTGTCGTCCGTACCCTTATACGGTCCCCAAAGTCCGCACAGACACCATCTGGGTAAGTTGTCAATATTTATTCTGATTATATTTTCTTCTCATTTGGCCATTTCTGATATGCCCCCGTTATCGCGAACATTCCCGTTCCGTTTAAGCTGCGTTTATAGTTCTCACAAATAGGGGCTTATCTTTGGTTGCTCAGGTATCAGAGCCAGGCTTGTTGCGTTGTTTCTCGTTTCTTTGCTATGTTTTATGCATATGCTGTATGCTGTACGTGCATTTCAATAATCTCTCTTTTCTGGTGAATTCACTTTGTCCTGAACATGGGGAGTGACCCCCCCTTTGAAATTTGAATGACTGCCACTTGCGAATATAAATAGGCAACCGGGACACGTCAAATTTTTGTTCTCCCGGTTCTTGACGAAATCTGCGTTTTTTCGCGGGGAGCTTTGCCGGCGCATTCCCGCAGACTGCGCACCTGCATCCTGAAACGCGAAGTCGTGGATACGCTTGACAGTGTGCTTGATGCAGATCTAACCTTACCCCTCTCCCTCTCTTACGATTTCTCTATATTCCAACTTCCTCTGCGTTACGCGCGATGTGGGGGCGGACTCCGTTCATGATTATGCTGTTTATAGACGTAACTAGTACTTCGCCTCTTCTGCCGAGGGGTGTCATTACAAGGACCTGGAGCACGTATCGGTCTACCGGGTTCATTACATGGACTTTGTGAGTGTCATCCTCTTTCTACTTCTCCCTTTGCGATACGCTGATGATTAATTTTTTAGGAATGGCCAATTGAGTGTATGTTCACGAGTAATGGACGGCTTCCGTCTGATTTACACTCGGACAGACCGAGACTTACGTCGACCACTCGGAGTATCTCACCACAGAAACGGTTGACGATCAAGGCAATACGGCCAACGCTGCGCCGTTGCCTGCGAGTACCACTGCAGTGGCCCCCCAGGCCTCCGTTGACAATCCTTCCCCGAGACCCACGCCAACGCCAGGACCTGCAACACCCGACAACCCAGCTCCGGTAACCCCAGTTCTGTCCTCCTCGAGTCAGTCCACCAGGACCTCCACGTCGACGTCAATTTCGACCTCGCATTCTGGATCGCGAACAGTCCAAGACACCATCCTCCAGCGCATAGGATCGGCATCAGCGGTTTCTACCTCGTCGAGCCAAGATTCTGTTGCCGCGGCTTCCCAAGATGCGTCCGAAGTCGTCGGACTATCAAAGCCCCAATTTTGGGCTGTCATCGGAAGTACTATTGCTGGAGTCGCACTCATCAGTTTACTTCTCTTTGTTGCGTATTTGAAGCGGAAGGCCACATTTAACTTGTTCTGCCCAGTTAAAGAGCCCGCTGATGGTTCTGCGAGAACATCGATGATAATGCGCATTGAACCTTTTGTCCAATCTGGTGAGGTAGTGAGCACCACTTCTAACCTAGGTACTGAACCTTCCATTCAGCGTCACTGCCTTCACTGAACGACCAGATACTCTTGACGCCCGTGCCTGTGTCAACAAGGAGCTCTACAAACCTTTTGTCCTCTCTACATTCTGACACGTCAGCTCACTACTCTCGGACCACGCTTTCGGGTCGCCCCGAAAAGGAGTCGCCTGTACCAGTCGTCGCTGTACTAGACGAAATCGTATCAGACGACGATATGCGTCCCGTTACCCCTCCACCCGTTTACACCGCATAACAGTATCCCCCAATCCCGTGTTCCTGTAATCTTATGTGTTTCACCGGCTGCAAGACGGTGGGGTTCTCCCTTTTTTTCGAAACCTGGGTATGGATACGGGATCCTATACCACTTCTCCTCTCCCTTGGTTGCCATTCCTTTGTTCCCGCAGGTAAAGGCCGGGCCCGCCCACCAAATAGACACTCTTTTGTTTTTCGCCGATCTGTAGTACCGAGACGCGCCAGATGCTGCACGCGCCATTGCTCCTGCGAAGAGCGACATACACGAAGCCACAATATTTGACGACGAGGGCTTATGCGTCCATTAGCTGTACGGTTGCTGTTGGGCCTTTCTACTGCGTTGTTGCGCTAACTTTTTGTTTTGGTGTATGAAAACGCGCAGCGACGCGTGGGCGAATGTTCCGAAAACCTATACAGCTACCTGTATCGAGGCGCCCAGATGCTGTGGGTAAAGAGGTCCAGCCTGCCGTACCACCAATCACGAGTGAGGCGGTTTGGGATGGTCATTTCCCAGACGTAGACGGGGATATTCAAGCATCTATCGAGTATTCGAATCAAGGCCTCAGAGAACTTCTAGCCAACGATACACTCGTCGTGACGAGGTGGGTCATGGTGCCATGTACTTGTCTGTCAGCGATCAAGAAATCGAATTGAACCCACCCCAGACAGATAGAAATGCTCAACATATTTTTGGGTTTCGAACAGGCCAACCGTTATGCGATCAGTGCGTCCCGAGTTCGTTACACATTATGGAAATCTTATTTGTTCCCCGAACGGCCATCCAGTGAGCCAGGAAGGCCAGCACCTCGGTTTGTATGTGCCACCCAGGTGGTTGTGCTTACCTGTGTTATCATATGGTCTCTCAGCATTGTCGAACAAGGCGGAAATGCCTTTCTCAGAACGGCGACACGTCAACTGCT
>WNFL01237064.1_pt3 | contig 11214 bp, 10 predicted proteins | sample 5400361 | NCBI WGS metagenome assembly WNFL01 (sample SAMN13153351, study PRJNA577476) | soil metagenome | isolation source: 40 cm soil on Douglas fir-dominated hillslope | place: USA:California | collected 2013-09-17 | reverse complement strand
ACGCCTGGTTGGAGGAAGAGGAGAGCGAGGCAGATGATGTTGCAAGCTTGGATGAAGACGAAGATATTGACGAGGATGGCGATTCCGAAGACGACTGGATCGTTTCAGACGATATCGTGGAGATCGTTGATGGAGCTGAGATGCAGGGATCGCCGCATCCCTCTCTCTCGCCGTTACCCTGTGTTGGAAAGCGTAAGGGTGAGTGTGATGAAAGGATGGGTGGGATGAAGAGGAGGAAAATCATTACTGCATTTGTGCCCGAAATTAAAGGTCCTATTTGGGAACCTACGATTGGGGCGTGCACCAGAGCATTTGAGAGATACCAGATCCGCTTGCTCAATGGTGAGTTTTGACTATGCCGTGATGTCCTTCTCTGTTGATCCAGTGACTGTCAGATACTCCGTACCCTATCGACCCCTTCACTTTTATCCCGGATATGCGGCAACGCCACAAGCCGACCTCTTCCTCTGGGCAAACTAAGACTGCAGATGGCTTCGTCATCCCCGCTCTCCCCGACCACATCAAACTGGGTGATGGGTCGACCTCCGCAAATGGCACCACCCCTGCCAAGAAGCGCGGATCCTTCCAGCCAGTACCAAAAACAACCATCCCAGATTCGCTTCTTCCCGCCATGGTGCATGGCTCAACGAGTAACCGCCCCGTGCTCGTCGACGAGGTCTATCAGGCTCTCAAAGACCGGGGCGCCAAGAAAAATGCAGTTGAAGCCAAGTTCAAGGAGATTGCTGTCAAAGAGAAAGGAACGAAAAAGTGGGTTGTCTCTGAGGAAGTACGCAAAAGCGTTGGGCTGGCGTAGATTCGGGGAGCTAATCGATAGAGTGTGGACACACAATATATAAGATAAGCGCAACAAATACAACAATTTCCGCGTCGCGAAGTTTACTACTCCGACTTACTCCGACCCAAATTTCATTCGAGGCATTCAAGCGTGTGTTTTTCTTTATTTCTCTTTTCTTTTCCTTTTGGCTTTATTTGGTTTTTATTTTATTTTATTTTTGCGCTTTTTGCATGTTTGCCTCCGCCACCATACCATACGAGTTATTCTGCATCACTAACGGCGACAAGGGTCCCTTCTCAGTGATAGCCAACGAGTTTTGACTGTGGGCTAATTGAACGAAGCGAACTCAAACCACATCGCCTTTGCCCCCACGAACTCGCGTTGTATCGCGGTGAATCCGATCCGCAAAAGAGCAACGAGGAAGTGAAACGCATATTCCAGAGTGTGAGAACCTTTGAGAGGCACTGGCTTGTGGGATGGACCAGGCAGAATATCCAATCTACACCCACCTTGCGTGAATATCTCGGCATTCTTGGCCGCTATCCTGCTGTCTTTGAGATTACTACCCACAGACATTACTCTCCTTTCGATAATGAACACCAGATATACCCGGATCGCGGACTTCAATTAATCCTGGTTCAAGGATGGTTGCCAACAACTTTCAAAGCGAATCTGTTCTGCAACCACGACGAACCGAGACTTTCCGATACCCAAAAGTACGCGCCAACGATACTAGTGATCCCTAGTTATGCGCTTGCAAAGCGAGCAAAAGCGGATGAACCGACCCCGATTGGGCTCGGCCTCAGCAACGAAGAATACGAAAACGTATATGCCACTCATGACGAAAAGCTGATTTTCGATGATTTTTTTCGGAATCGAATGAATGCACTCCCTACAGTCCACGTTGGATCAGTCAAGACTCTGTTTCACTGTTTCATTTTACTTTGACCAAGGTTATAACGTTAGCAAACTGGCATTTCACCCGGTCTCCATCATGCTAAATGTAGTCGTGTTTGGATAGAGACCTGCCTACACAAAGTATATCTGCGACTAGTAGGAAGAAGAGTGCGCTGATCAAACGAGTTCTTCCGCATTATTCATGAGCTCTACACCCATCCCATGTTCTCGGACGGTAACGATCTCCCTTCATTTGCGCCGGCAAGAGGGACCTGCTCATTCCCGGCTCGACCAACAAAACGCCTGCTGACCCTACAATTCTTCCGCTACTCAGAATTTCTCATGAATTTGGCGTTGTTGACTTTACGGACGACTGCTACGCCTTCTCTTCCCCTCTGGTCTGCTTCCAGTGATGTGGGAGCGGATCTTGGTACCAGCGACCGACTATACGCTTCCTTTTAACAGTTTATATTTACTCACCGTGGAAGAATGGGCAGGCTTTCGGGTAGACCGTCGTGATGTGCACGGACCACTGAAAGCTCAAAATCGACAAGGATTCCACCGTAGCATACATGACCTCACAAATGGGAATGACCGTGTCACGCCAGAGTGTGCAGCAGCAGTGGATACCATATCACACCGGGATATATCGACTTCCTTCTGCCCAAAGAGAAGGGGGCATTCAACCCATGTGTGATGGAAGCAATACAGACACAGAAATTCACTGCATGTGGTCCATACAATCAATGAGAGCTTCCCGAACCAAAAGTTGATCATCTTGCCATCAAAGTCCCTGATGTGTCCTCGTTTTGTAGTACCCTCACTAATCCAATTGATGCTTAGATCCCAAATTCCTGCTTCGTGCCGTCTTCTTAGTGGACAAGAAGACAGTTGAGATAAATGATGGGAATTGGAAAGTGCCGGGAGACCTGCGACCTTATCCACGATCATAGATGCAATAGCCTGCCTCTTGGGACCCTTCCCTTGTTGTTTTTAATAGTGCCGGTCATAGCCGGACGAGAGCATACTCGTCCGTACGCGTCAAAGAACCACACCCTGTCTTGATACACATCATCGGCTAACTGGTTATCGTGTCAGGTTGACTGCTGTCACGGGGGCTGGCGATCCTGAACAGCCAGATTTGGGAGGTTTGAATGCTCCTTCATCTGCTTGGTACACGGGGATCGATCGCCAGCCGCGCTTTAAGAGTGGCCTTCTTTCTACAATCGCCTCTTGTTCGATTCCCAGTCCTACAACCGACTAGAATGACCTCTACATGGATCGCGCCGACGCCATGGACGCCCAACGCGTACCCCAAAGCTAGACGGGGGGATCATGTCGACGTATACAAGAGTAAAAATCATGGAGAAGTCCGTGTCCACGACCCGTATCAGTGGTTGGAGGAAAATAGTGAGGAAACGACCGCCTGGGTTGAAGGTGTGCTGGCCGATACGCTGGTTAAAAGAGGACTGATGGCATTGCTGTTCTTTTTCGATATAAAGCACAAGCCGCTTTCACACAGGAGTACCTTCAAAAGAATCCTGAACTGGAACGGCTGAAAAAGGAGATGTTCAAGAATATTGATTATCCAAAGGCGCGTCTATTCAACAACACAATCTCCAGCGATCTTATTCCGGGTTTCCTATCAGTTTTCAGCGCCTAATCTCAAAGGTGACAAGAGGTGATTAAGAATGATAAAGTTACTATATCCTCCTCACATCAATGTAGATGGTATTGGTACTACAACTCGGGTCTGCAAGCGCAGACTGTGATTTATCGCTCTATCAATGAAGAACTCCCGGATTTCTCGCAAGGCCAGGATGGGCCAGGCGGGGAGATCTTCTTCGACGTAAGCGGCTGAGGGATCCATGGTCTGATCAATACTAAGCCTTCATACGTAGCCGAACATACTCACTGATGATGGTACTGCCGCAATCGCAAGTGCTGCATTCTCCAAAAGTGGCCAATACTACGCATACGGCATCTCGCTCTCTGGAAGCGACTTTTTCACGATATATGTGCGGAAGACATCAGTCCCTTTCGCCCCAGTAGACGGGAAGCGACCTCTGAAGGACGAAGGCCAGTTGGAAGACGTGATTCGATACGCCAAATTCTCAAGCATTGTTTGGACGCATGACAACGCCGGGTTCTTCTACCAGGCAAGTGAATTTGGTCCACGTTTGGTCCAAGCCAACCACCTATGACAGCGCTTCCCTGCTCGTGCTGCTCATGGGGTAGTGGGCAGCGATGCCGCAGGAACGGAGACAGATAAGGACCTCAACGCAATGCTCTACTATCATAGAATCGGCACCCCTCAGTGTATGTTCACCGGTTCTTCCTTGTCGACTCTGACTGGTTAGGGTTCTCCAGCTGAAGACGTGCTGGTCATGAAAGACGAAGCTAATCCAACATGGATGTGGGCAGCAGGGGTGTCAGATCCGGACGGCCGCTATCTGACATTGAACATCTCACGGGACACTGCCCGCAAGAGTCTCTTTTGGATTGCGGATCTACAGACGAATGAGATCGGTCCCAACATGAAGTGGCTGAAACTAGTAGACAAATGGGAGGCTGAATACAATATGTGAGTTTTGCGCCTTCCAACTTCCAGGAATCATGAAACATTCGCAGGATTGGGAACGACGGAACATTGCTTTATGTACAGACTAATGCTTCAGCTGACAAGGAAAAGGTAGTCACTGTCGACATTGCAAACGAAGACAGTATTGTCTTCAATGATCTCATTCCTGAAGATAAGGAGGCGAAGTTGAACGACGCGACCATCGTCCAGGACAAGATTGTGGTTGTATACTCGCGTAACGTGTGTCTCAGTAACTCACGTTTTGTGTGATATTGATCATGTGCGGCGTCCTAGGTCAAGGATGAAGTCTACATATACAACAAAGACGGCAGACGTGAGAAGCGACTGGCAGAGGACTTCGTCGGCTCGATCAGTGTCTACGGAAAGGCGGACGAATCTTGGTTCTTCGTTTTGATGACAGGATTTACGACCCCTGGTATTGTCGTAAAGTACGACTTTACAAATCTTGACGAGGATCAGCGATGGAAGGTCTACCGCACAACGAAGGTCAAGGGATTGGATCCAAACGATTTCGTCGCGGAGCAGGTAAGTTCTCTTGTCCTGGTACTGTCTTATGAGCTCACTCGAGGCTAGGTCTGGTATCAAAGCAAGGACAACACGAAAATCCCAATGTTCATTGTTCGAGACAAATCTGTTAAGCAAGATGGAACTGCACCCGTCATTCAATACGGCATGTACTTTAAATACGAAGTCCTCCAAGTCCTCTGAAACCACTTCACAGGATATGGTGGCTTTAGCATCCCTATCAACCCGTCCTTTTCGCCCGCAATATTGACATTTATCAAAGCTTACGGCGCAATCTACGCTATTGCTAATATTCGAGGTGGCGGTGAATTTGGCGAGGAGTGGCATGAAGCAGGAATAAGAGACAAGAAGGTCAACGTCTTTGACGATTTTATTGCTGCAGCGTAAGTTTCAGGACTTCGCCTTCTGATCCTTTGGCTGAACCCGGGAACTCGAATAGGCAATACCTCACCCGAGAGAAATGGGCTGCATCTGGAAAGGTACATGAATGAACCTCTACAACTTCACGAGACTCAATATCATTTAGATTGCTATAAATGGAGCATCTAATGGCGGTCTGCTCATCGCTGCGTGTTTGAACCGAGCGCCGCCTGGCACATTCGGTGCTGGCGTAGCCGAGGTGGGAGTATTGGATATGCTGAAGGTATATTAGTCATATTCAAGGATAACGAGACGCTGAGATAACCTCTTCAAAAGTTCGCCGACTTCACTATTGGTAGCCCTCCGTTTGAAACTGCCATGGCCGGAATTGCTGACTGGCCTACAACAGGGAAAGCCTGGACCTCGGATTATGGCGACCCTCATGATTCTACTGACTTCGATTTCATTTACCCGATCTCACCCTTGCAGAACGTTCCGGACCAAGAATTCCCGCCAACCATTTTGCTGACCGCCGATCGTAAGGACCCAGTTGTTTCTATAAGTACCAAGCTTAAAGGTGTTTCGTGCTAGATGACGACCGCGTTGTGCCATTACACTCTTTCAAACATGCGGCCACTTTACAACACAAACATGCCAGCAACCCCCACCCACTCCTCTTGCGCGTAGATTTGAAGGTATGGAAATATTTTGTCCGATTAAAATTGTGGTTTTGATCCATGTTTTCAAAGGCTGGCCATGGTGCGGGCAAATCGACAGAAAAGAGGTATGCTCCAGAGTCCTCCTGCGCACCTCTGATCTGATGGGTATGCATAGGGTGATCGAAGCGTCGGAGAAGTGGGGATTCGTTGCTCAATCACTTGGCCTCAAGTGGCGGGAAGACTTGCTCCCTTCGCCAGAGAAATCCGTGCTATGATCGACCTTATCAAGAGACTGATTCCGTATTTCTCAGAAAGACATTTCCCTCCAATGTTGCGCCGCTGACCTGCTAGTATCACTGATTTTTGGTGGATACACAAAATATTTCGGACTTTCCGCTATGTACACCATCAGCGATCCTCATCTTTTAGAGCCAGATTGCAAAGAGATAATTCAATTTGAGTGCAACAATTTTGTCTCTAAACCGAGTCAATGATTTCAGTTGATGAACATCCCGCCCCACTCGAGCACCCGGAAAAGAGCGGGGTCCAGTGTTCTCTGCAGGGACATCCCAACAATGGCTTGCCAAAACTCTACTGGCTCAGAAGCACGGAGAGAAGCATCTTTCCAGATCTCATGTTGCGCCTCTTCATTATTTAGACCACGAGCCACCATGAAAATACGGGTCACAACGTCTGGCTTCGGCGTGACTATCATCGGTGCTGCAGTGTCGAATGAGGTTTGAGGGACAAATCGAAGGGCAATGTGTGAATGCTTCATGATGAAGGGAAGCCAGAAGCTATGGTTTCGTTTTGTAATTCACGAAACCCCGTAGCAGAAAGGCACTCACGTGATGAAAGAGGTTCTTGCTTCTGTATGGAGCCCTAAGGCGGTCAATGCGTCATCAAGGTAGGAGGTTATTTTTTGAGCTGGCAGCAGGATGCTTTCAGGTGGCAAAACTTCGGCCGTTCCGGGTTCGAAGATAGGAAGAGCAACTGGCCGACCGGGAGTAGGAGAGGCTGCTCGAGAGGTCGGTGGGGTCTTCAGATGCTCTAAAGACATAAGGGAAGTCCTGGGAGTCACTCATCAATTGTGAGAATACTATGGATGGTCATTGGACTTACTCGGCCTCCCAGAATAGGTATGCGATATCTTTCCCAGAGCCCTTGTCTTTGAGAAGGCCAGATGGATCCGCATGAACCTCCCACCGAATATACTCGCGGACGTGACCATCAGCTAGTTTGCGTCTCTGAGTTGTTACCGGCGGATAGACCGCGGAGAATACCCAGGCGGAAGATAGGCTGAGCTCAACGCAAATATCCATATGAGTAGGCGGGTACAGATAAATAACTGGCTTTCTCAGCTTGAGAGCCATGTGGAGAAGCGAGCCGTCTGTAATTCCCAGCTCGGCTAATGTCAGGTCAGACGCTGAAATATCCCGTCCAGAGTATATTAATCTGATTTGACACACGGGTATCCCAGTTGTGTTTGATACCTCCTCGAATACCTTCGCCACTGAGTCCGATCCATGAACATTGTAGGATTGGGTAGATCCAGCCAGCGGTTTGACCATGATCTTTATAGTCTCAGTTGCCTGCAACGACTGAGGAACCACCTGTATATCGTTCGAGTGCGAAAGATAAGTGGCAGCTGTAGCAATCGTGAGTATCCTGCGAGGAACACGTTCGGACTTACCAATGGGACGTTGTGGAACACTCCCTCTTGCGTTATCATGGACGACCTTCACCCACACGACTTGCAATTTGTGTACTATGGTCTCCCAAGCCGCGGGTGCGATCTCGAAGCGTTCCTCGTTTTCAGCAAGCGTAGTTTCAAAATTGATTGCCTCTGAAATATTGAAATGAAGCCTCGCGGCATCTATAGCAGGCTAATCTGTGCGTGAGTGATCCTAGTCTTAGTGCCTTAATAAATGGTTCTACTTGGTAGGCGGTTACGCGAGGTAGAACCACCCTCCGCTCTCCATAACAGTGTACGAGAAGCTCGTTACCCAAAGAGGTAGACGTTAGGTCGATGGATCCATCGGTGGTTTGTTCCATCAGCGAGCGAGCTGATGATCGGGGACCAAGTGTAAGCGACACAGATTTGTGCTTTAAATCTCAAGGTTGAGGCCATATTTGTGCTTAATGAGAACACCGGGAATCGGTTAATAAATTTAAGTTAGAATTGGGGATTCCCTGTGTTTAGTTACGTTGCTGTGACTTTGTAATATACGAGTTGGACCCCGCCACCTCTGGCTCGTGTCCAGCGATGCTACTGCACGTGTGGTTCCAGTGTGGAACGCCGTGCTCTGCATTTGACAATTCAGAGGAGGGATGGTTTGAATATCTGACAAAACTAAATATCAAGAGACTCAGTTCGCGACAGCAAACCCAAGATATATTATGGTGTACCGAAAAGACCAGGGTGGAGGGTATCAGGGACGGACCAAGAACTAAACAGTGTTAGAAGTGGGCTTATAGACTCGGTGCTCGATGGCAAACTGAGTCTGTGTCGTCCCAAATGTGATATACCGGACAACGCCCCCGTGAGCCGCATGTAAAAAGGGAGGAACAGTCTATGTGACGAAGAACCTCAACAGTTGGCGCAATTGCATCTAACACCATCTGTCAAACTGGGAGGTTTTATTAGAGGAGATTAGGAGTTCCAAGAGTAGTGTTGGAATTAAGCCAGTTGATAGCAATTCTACAGATGGTACATCGTTTATATAGTGGGATCGGAATCAAAGCATAAGGGACCGAAGCACGGGTTAAAGCACGGGGCTGGGTCATGGGGGAAACTCAGGAGACGAATATGCATATGGAACATCAACCAGCCTATCAACCGACCTCGGTGGTGTAGTAGTTAGGGCGATCGACGGTTCCTCTGAACCGTTGTGTGGCGCTGCGATGGCGGAACCAATGCGGAACCAAATATTCCAACAAGTAGGAGCCTCTTGGGATTTGACGTTTTCTTATTGCAAGTACAATTGGCGTGGCTGCATTTGCGAGCCGTGCGGGTCCAAAGAAGAAACTTGAATCACCCAAAGAAATGGTTTCAAATTTTTTTTTTGGTGCCTAGGAGCCATATGAAAGAATGGCAAATGGCAACTCCCCCCTGGCCAGGGCTCTTGGTGAATATGCATGCACCCTTTACGACCGAGTGTAGTTCAGTGATCCCCCAGGAACATATGATCACATCTGATGCGTGTTCCACTTTATGTTAGCCTAGAAGCCACTTTGGCTCTCCAGTGACATCCCTGACCGTACATCAAAACCAGAAAGACTATCGGTACATATTTGTATCCATTTTGGTGATTTATATATGGGTACATACTTCATTGGGTACTTCTGAGGCATAACAGTCAGGAAAAATAGTGGACGCACTTCTCCTGAACAACGCTGCCCAGGATGCGAGGAGATATAGGAGACCTAATGTATGTCTAGTGGTAATACTTATGGGTTCTCACCCATGTCCTGCACTATATTCCAGTCACAGGATGTTCATTGGGCAAGTCCCCAGTGTCTGAATTGAATGAGCTAAATTTGTTTGCAGTCCAATAACAGTGTGAAACTTACAACACAAAAGTTATGGTCAGGGGACTTTCGCATGGAGGACCTGAATTCTTCCTCCTCATAGAAACCACCCATAGTCTGGTGAAACCACAAAAAGTATGATAATCTCAGAGCCATTCTGCCTTTTCTGATACCAGGACGGAGTAGGGGAAAGGTGGAAACGACATTGGCCCGAGAGCTTTAGAGTGCTCAGGTCATCCACTGAGTCTAGAATCCGTATGATAGGGGAGATCGTGAGACTTGCAGGAATGGAGAAGCCCTGCACCAAGAATTAAGGGGTGGGATTGAAGAACAAGGGATCTTGCTATCTAAGTTGCGTTTGTTCTCTCTACCGCTGGTCAACCCAAAGTCTTGTAGTGTTGCACGATGGCCCTCCAATGTACTGTCGCATTTCCAGTGGACCGATGATAGTCACGAATTGTTTCCAAATTCACTGGTTTCAGCTGAAAGCAGATAGTGAATGTGGTTCAATTTGCTGAGGTCATGTCGTTCTATTTCAGGACCTAGGAACATCGACTTTTGACGGCTCGGATGTGAAGGGTCAGTCTTCTTATTAAGCGAATAGCTATTCCATAGACAAGTGCCCATTTCGTTGTAACTTGTGGAAACGCTCCTTTTCGCTCCTCAGTGGCGTCCAACCTCGTGAATTGTTAAGGGAATGCCAGGATCCACTATATACCTGTGTTGTAGCAACAGAGGAGTGGGTATTCGTCGTAATCCCCGTGAACCCTTCAGTATTCTCGCAGGTTCTAGGCCAGATCCCTGCTTGTGCGACCAACCCGCTTCGTAAATGGGAATGCTCCCACGTATATGATATCGCGGATTTGGTGATGCGCGTCGCTGACTATGGATTCCCGCCATATACTATGTCCATGAGCGGCACGCTCGTCTGCACGTCCAGGAATTGTGATATATGTACCAGACAGGTTGAGAACAACGATTGCTGGATGTACTCCGATATGACCATGGCTTCTTCTAGCGTCCAGGAGTTGGCTTCTGGTCGAAAAGCAATCAAATCCAAGTTCGTCCGTGCCTTGATGGCTGGGAAATCGTCGTCGTTGCCTGCGGCCATTTACACAGCACTTGGGTGTTCTTATGGAGCCCTCACACAATATTCAAACTTAGATGCGAATTTGCGAGGGCCGGGCGGGGGCAAACAGGCGTTCCTCGCGCTTGCTCGACGAGGGACTCATCAATAATTTGCTCCTGGTCGCCTTTGGTATCTTGAGAGTGTCTTTGACCACTTTTCCCACTCAATATCCCGGTGTGGAAGCAACGGGTAACGAAAGATTTGTGTTTTATGTACGATATGTTCTACGAGGCTAGCGACGTGTGTGTGCTGACTATGATATGCTTGACCAGGCTTGGAAATTGACTATGCCACAACAGATTGAGGACGACTTGCACGAAGACGGAGGATCAACTATGATACACATTTGCACGCGACTGCCCGGCTCGTCAGTAACATATGACGCCTAACACGACTGCCAACATACAGAACTTGATTATAGGATGGTCAATTTGTGATGTAGGATGTGCTTGAAATTTTCGACGCCGAGCGTGTTGGAATTCTGTCGGTTGGGAGCGATCTCGTCAATCCACCGGATCTCTCTGCGCAGTCTCTCTTCGATCCCTATACTCTAGAGTGAGTCTTAGATCGTGTGATACGAATAGAGGACTGACCAGTGGCCAGGAATGCTTGGACGATCCTCGCGTGGCTCTCCAGGAGCTTCACGTCGAGGGAACAGGCATCACATTCCAATAGTGTCTCCACTGGGACTCCGCCGGTGCGCCAATCGTATTCA
>WNFL01228848.1_pt3 | contig 11214 bp, 9 predicted proteins | sample 5400361 | NCBI WGS metagenome assembly WNFL01 (sample SAMN13153351, study PRJNA577476) | soil metagenome | isolation source: 40 cm soil on Douglas fir-dominated hillslope | place: USA:California | collected 2013-09-17 | reverse complement strand
CCTCAAGGGTACCAAGGCGGGCATTCAAGCTCAGCACAGCGAGCGGCTTCGGCTTAATCTTGGCCGGTTGAATGTGTCTGTTTGCCCGGAAGACATGAATCTTCCGGGCCTCGTGTTGCACCCGCTCACCGGCAACAGGAAAGGTACTTGGGCAGTGCGGGTCAGCGGCAACTGGCGCGTGACTTTCACGTTCGATGAAGACCACGCCGCAAACGTCGATTACGAGGATTATCACTAAGGTTCTCAACCATGCTTATGCACAACCCTCCTCATCCGGGGGAAATCTTGCGTCAATTGTGCCTCGAACCGCTCGGGCTTACGGTGACCCAGGCGGCGGAGGCGCTTGGGGTAACGCGGAAAACGCTCTCCGCCATTCTTAACGGACGTGCAGGTATCAGCCCGGAGATGGCGGTGCGCCTTTCGATTGCCTTTGGCACGTCCTCGGAAAGTTGGCTCAACCAGCAAGTGCAGTATGACCTTTGGCAGGCCGAAAAGCATCGCAATGCACTACAGGTCAAGAAGCTCGCTGCTTGAGTCCACAGATGCCCAATCCACGCCCTGAGTGGGACTGTCAAAGTTTCTTTAGCGGGAAAAATGCGAAAGCGTCTTCCGCCGGATTAGCCTTGCGCTCCAGTGGATCAACTGTAAAGAGAAACGTTCTTCCGGAGACGCGGTTGTGACGGCGGTCGGGCATCAGCACATGGTGCCGTACACTTGCATTCGGCGGAAGGCGCTGGCGCTTGTCCGCCCTACACGGGCTGCAGCTCAAGCGTCTTGAGCAAGCCCCCCCCTGCTCTATGCCGAGATCATTGCAGGCGTTCGTCGCGCATTGCTGCCGCGATTTCCGTACGGAGTGTTCTACGCCGTTCGCAACGATCTGGTGCACATCCTGGCAATCGGCCACAATGCACGCAGTCCGCGACGGTGGCCTGAAGGTAAGGCGCGCTAGCCCGTCGTTGCAGGGGACGCGCCAAAAAGCGGCGCGCCCCTGAACTCAGGCGTCAGGTCACTGCTGGAGCACGCGAATGAAGAGCATTCCGTCCGGGCACGAACTCATTGAGAGAGCTGAGCAACTCGGCGTGTCTATTTACGCGAATGATGCCAATGTCCCGATCGGGACAAAACCGATAATTGCGCCGGCCGCTTCAGAATATGAAATCCAGTATCGCGTAATGCAGGCCGAAAAGCATCTTCGTGAACACCGCTTGTGGATGGTTGCTCTTGCATCCGCGATTACAGCGCTCGTTAGTGCGGTCGCGGCCTGGGCAGCCGTGTTGGTGAATACTGTTGCGAAATCTTGCTGAATGCGAGGAATCTTTATGAAGGGAGGCACCAATGAGCGGATGGAATAGACTTGGAATAGTCATGTCTGCGCTCTGGGGGTGCGTGGTCATCGGAATTGCTGCCTACGAGTACTCCCGCTTTCCCATTGAACCATTTGCAACGTATCTGTATCGTCCTGATTACAGCGCATACGAGCGGGCCAAAGAGTTCCATTTCATCAATATCAAGGAAACGCCGGGCATTGAGGTACTTTCGCCATCCGAGCGTGAGCTCTTCGAGAAGTACATCCGTGAAGCGAAAACTGAGAGCAATCGACAGCAGGCTATTGCTGCCCGCGATCTGATTAACTACTCAGCGGGTGTGAACTGGGGATCGCTACTAGCCGCGATGTTTGTTCCGCCAATCATTTTTTGGCTCCTGTGCATCATCGCCACTAAGTCGGTTGGCTGGATTGCCGGTGGATTCAAGGAAAAGCAGTGACCTAGGGATCACTGAGCTCTGGTAGGACGGAAAAGCGCCAGCGTCTTCCGCCGAATGAGCCTTTGTGCGCCGCAGATCAACAGTGAAGAAAAGCGTTCTCTCGGAGGCGCGGTTGTGAGGACGGTCGGGCATCAGCGCATTGTGCCGTAAACTTGCATTCGGCGGAAGGCGCTGGCGCTTGTCCGCCCTACACGGGCCGTGATGTCAGGGATGTGGGCGCACCATCTAAGCGTAGCCGAACAACCCGCGCGATTTGATCGCAGCAGCCACCGCAGGTGGGACCATGGTTTCCCACTCGGTGTTGCGGGCGCGAATCTTGTTCAGCACTTCGGGCGAATAGATGTCCAGGAACGCGTGATTGATGTCGGTCAACTGCACGATGCAGCGCCGGTCGACGAGATAGCCATAGAGCTGGCGCAGTGATGGCTTTACCTCCAGCTTGTCGATCGTCACCAGTTCGCGGGTTTTCTGGTCGATGTAGGGGTACACGAACAGCTTCAGATCGTTCTTGAACAGCCGTCCGAAGTTTTCCAGAATGCCGCCATCGAGGTTGGCGTAATAGGACTCATCGAAGATTTCGCGCAGGTTCATCGCACCCATCGCCAGGCCGATGCGCCGCTGCGTATAGCGGAAAAGGTACGCGGCCAGCCGGTAGTATTCGAAGAAGTCCGAGATCATCACGGTATGGCCGGTCGTCGCCAGCACGTCGGCGCGGCTGATGAAGTCGTGCAGATCGACTTCGCCCTGTGCCTTCAGCGTGTGCATGGTGATTTCCATGATCGACACGGTCTCGCCCGGCGCAACGTCGTCCGATTCGGCTTCGAACGCCTTCAGCGCTGCGTTCGCGAGATCGAGGTTGACGTAGGTCACGGGGCGGAACCGTCCGCGTTCCACCAGCACCGGTTTTTTGTACAGCACCTCGGAAGGCTGCAGCACCTTACCTGCGGAGGAGAACATCGCAGCGCCGGTCAATCCCAACTGCACCAGGCGCAGGCTCATCACGCGGTTGTCGACTTGTCGAAAATCGTTACCGGAAAATTCGATCAGATCGATTTCGATCCGGTTGGTGCTCAATCCATCCAGCAATGACTCGAGCAGTTTCTCCGGCCGATCGTGCAAAAAACTTGCGCCATAAACCAGGTTGACGCCGACGATGCCCAACGCCTCCTGTTGCAGCGCGTTTTCAATATCGAGCATCCGGACATGAATGATGATCTGGTTGTTGTCCCCACCCGGGCGCGCCTGGAACTTGATCCCCATCCAGCCGTGGCATTCGTTGTTGCCGCGGAAACTGCGGGCCGTCACGGTATCCGCGAACGCGAAAAACATCGTGCTGTCGCCGCGGATGCCGCTGAGGCGCTCCAGATTCAATCGCTGCTCGTATTCGAGCATCGTCTCCAGCCGTTCCCTGCACACGTAGCGCTTGCAACTGCCGTAGATCGCATCGCTGACCTTCATGTCGTACGCGGAGATGCTCTTGGCAATGGTGCCCGCGGCACCGCCAGCGCGGAAGAACCAGCGCACGACTTCCTGGCCTGCGCCGATTTCGGCGAAGGTGCCATAATGGCCGGGATCCAGATTGACCTTGAGGGCCTTTTCCCGGGGGCCGACGGTATGCTCGATTATTGCCTGCATTTCTGTGCAAGACTCCGACGGAATAGCTTGTACTGTCCAAGCAACGTTCATGCCCCGGAAGTCAGCAGCACATGCTGCGACAGCCCCGCTATCGGCGGGTACGCCGCTGTCCATCGAAGTGCGAAAGCGGGCAGCGCCTTTCCAAAAGCGTGCATATTCGGAAGCCTGACCAGCAAGCTTCCCTGGTCTCAGAATCAAAGGAGCCGGAGTCGAATTCACCTCTGGAAATTCTCAGCCGGTGCCGGACACGGTGGCGCGTGTGTAACAAAGCGTTTCACATCGGCTGAAAGCCGCGCCGGATAAGGGTTCCAGGCCATATGCCGGATTTCCTTGCAGGTAAACGACGGGCATCGCGGCGCGTTAATGGAAGCACAACCACGTAATCGGAGATGCAAAATGAAAAGGCTGGTCGTTGGAATCGCGGCAGTTGCGACCCTGGGGCTTGCGGCCCAGGCTCAGGCGGGTGACCCGTTGCTCGGCGCCGTGCTCGGCGCAGGAGTCGGTGTTGCCATCGGACATGGAATCGGCGGCCGCGACGGCGCGCTGGTCGGCGGCGCGCTTGGCGCGGTTACCGGCGCATCGATCGCCGCCAGCGACGGCTACTACGATCGGCCCTATGTGAGCGGCGGCGGCGCCGTCAGCCCGGCTTACTATGCCGAGCCGGCGTATTACCCGCCACAGGCGTACTACGCGCCGCCCCCGGCGGTGGTGTATCAGCCGCGCCCGGTGTACGTCGCGCCACCGGCTCCGGTGTACTACCGGCAGCCGTATTACGCCCAACCGCGCCACGGCTGGCGCGAACGCCATCACCATCATGAATGGCGTGGTGACGACCGCGGCTGGCGCGGGGACGATCGCGGCTGGCGCGGCAACGATCGCTGGCATTGATCGGCAATAGCCTCGAATGAACGATGGCCGGGCGAGTCCCGGCCGTTCGCTTTCAGGCGGCGACCGTTATCGTGGCGCCGCTGAACACCCGTTGCATCTGCCAGTGCGAAATTGCCCATTGCCACAATTCATGCAGCGGCAGTGGCGCGGCCGGCAGCGGCTGATCGAGGAAGGCCAGCGCGGTGCATAGCGCTGCCCCGGGCTGATTTGAATCGACCGCAGCGGCGCCGGTCTGCTTGGAGAGTTTGTCGCCGCGCGCGTTGACCGCAACAGGCAGGTGGGCATAGCCGGGAGTCGTGTAACCCAGTGCGCGCTGCAGGCCGATCTGGCGCGGCGTGGACAGCAGCAGATCGCCGCCGCGCACCACGTGGGTGATTCCCTGCTGGGCATCGTCGACGACCACCGCAAGCTGGTAGGCGAACGGACCGTCGGCACGCCGCACCACGAAATCGCCGATCTCGCGCGCCACATCCTGGGTGACAGTTCCGCGGATCGCGTCGTTGAACGTGATCGACATGCCGGAGGTTCGTATTCGTATCGCGCGCGCGGTGCGGCCCGCAGCGAGTCCGTTGCGACAGGTGCCCGGATACACCGCTCCGTCGATGCCGGGCAGCGCCGAATCGCCGATTTCGCGCCGCGAGCAGCCGCACGGATAGGTCATCCCGGCGCGCGTCAGGCGGTCGAGCGCGTCGCGGTAGAACTCTGTCCGTCGACTCTGGAATACGATCTCGCCATCCCACTCGAAGCCGAACGCTGCCAGCGTGCGCAGGATGTCATCGGCCCACTCGGGACGGCAGCGTTCGCGGTCGATGTCCTCGATGCGCACCAGCCACTCGCCATGATTGGCGCGCGCATCCAGATAACTGGCAACCGCCGCGATCAGTGAACCGAAGTGCAGCGGGCCGGTGGGGCTGGGTGCAAAGCGGCCGCGGTAAACGCCCGCGTTCATCAGTTACGATGGCGGCGCGGGTTCGCTTTGCCAGCCGCCACCCAGGACCTTGTAGAGTTGCACCAGTGCGACCAGATTATTGCGGTACGCCTGGATCAGTTGCAGTTCCGCGTTGAACAGCGCAGTGTCGGCATCGATCACTTCGAAGTACGACGAGTAGCCGATCTCGTAACGGCGCAGCACGCGCCGGCTTGCCTCGCGCAGCGCGTTCACTTGCGCCTCCTGCGCGAGGCGGAACTCCGCGTAGCCGGTGCGCGCGGCGAGCGCGTCGGACACTTCGCGGAACGCCTGCTGCACCGCCTGGCTGTATTGCAACAGCGCCTGCTGGCGGCGTGCCTCGGCGGCATCGACCTGGTAGCCGTTGCGCTGCGCGTTGATGATCGGCTGCAACAGGCCGAGTCCGACTGCCCAAACCTTTGCCGGGCCTTCGAACAGATTCGAGAGTTCGAGGCTCTGCACGCCGAAATTCCCGGTCAGCGAAATCGTCGGAAACAGCGCCGCCTTGGCCGCGCGCACGTTGGCGGTCGCCGCGACCAGATTGGCTTCCGACTGGCGCAGGTCCGGCCGTCTTTCGAGCAGCGTCGAAGGCACGCCGGGCGGGATGTCCGGGGGCGTGGACAGGGTTTCGAGATTCAGTTGCTCGCGCGCCACGTCGGCGGGGTTTTGCCCCAGCAGGATCTGCAGCTGGTTTTCGGTTTGCGTGATCTGCCGCTGCAGGTCGGGGATGTTGGCGCGCGCCAGCGCCAGGCTCGCCTCGGCGCGGCTCACATCGAGGCCGGATGCCGCGCCACGGCGGAACTTCAATTGCGTCAACTGCAGAAAACGTTCGCGCGCCGTGACCGTCTGCGCGGTCACGCGCAACTGCTGGTCGAGCGCCAGCAGATTGAAATACGCAGTGGCGACATCGCTGATCAGGCTGACGCGAATATTGTCCTGCGCCGACTGTGTTGCCAGCAGGCTGGCGCGTGCGGCATCCGACAGGCTAGCCAGCCGTTGCCACAGATCGGCTTCGTAGGAAACTTGCGCCGACGCGCCGAACAGCGCGCCGGTGACGTACGTCCGACCCTGCAGGATTCGACCGCGCTGGCCGCTGCCACTCAGTGAGATATTGGGAATTTCTCCCAGCCGTGCGATACCTACCTGCGCTCTTGCCTCGGCGACGCGCGCGGCAGCGATCCTGATGTCGCGATTCTGTTCGAGCGCGGTGCGCAGCAGGCGCTGCAGTACCGCATCCTTGTAGATCTCCCACCAGCCGGCTTCGATTGCCGGGCGGGAATCGGTTGTGTCCGCCGCCGCGCGATAGGTCGCAGGCACGTCGAGATTCGGCCGGCTATAGCGTGGCCCGATGGAACATGCGGCAAGCGATGCCGCAAGCGCGAAAAGAGCAGCGCCGGATCTCACGGCGAGCCTCCGTCGCGCCCGCCCGCCGGTTCGACGTCAGTAATGGGAGGCGCACTTGCGCTTGCAGCGACAGGCTCGCTGCGGAACGGATGCTTGCGCTCGCTGATGCGCTGGATGACGACGTAGAACACCGGGATCACGAAAATGCCGATCATCGTTGCGAACAGCATACCCGTCGCGACCGTGGTGCCGATCGCCTGCCGTGCTCCGGCGCCGGCGCCGAATGCGATCGCCAATGGCACCGTGCCGAGGATGAACGCGAACGAGGTCATCAGGATCGGCCGCAGCCGCAGTTGCGCTCCCTGCTTGGCGGCTTCGATGATGGTCTGGCCCCGCTCGCGCGCCAGCTTGGCGAATTCGACGATCAGGATCGCGTTCTTGGCGGCGAGCCCGATCAGCATCACCAGCCCGATCTGCGCGTAAACGTTGTTGTCGAGGCCGCGCAGCGCGAGGCCGACGAACGCGCCCAGCACACCGAACGGAATCACCAGCAGGATGGCAACCGGCATCGCCCAGCTCTCGTACAACGCGGCGAGCACCAGGAACACGAACAACAGTGACAGCACGAAAATGTACCCGGTCTGTCCGCCGGTTTTCTTTTCCTGAAAGACCGCGCCGGTCCACTCGTAGGCGTAGCCCTGCGACAGCGTCTGCGCCACCTGTTCCATCGCCGCCGCCGCCTGGCCGGAACTGTATCCCGGCGCCGGCGTGCCGTTGATCGTTGCGGCGCGATAGATGTTGTAGCGCTGGTAGAACTCCGGGCCGTTGATGGTCTTCGGCCGCAGCACCGTACCCAGCGGGATCATGTCGCCGTTGGCGCTGCGCACGTAATAGCGGTTGACGTCCTCGGGATGCGCACGCGCGTAGCCTTCGGCCTGCGCCTGCACGCGGAAGGTACGTCCAAACAGGTTGAAGTCGTTGACGTAGAAGCCCCCCATGAAGGTCTGCAACGTGAAGAACACGTCCGACAGCGAGATGGCGTATGTCTTGACCTTGTCGCGGTCGATTTCGTACTCGATCTGCGGCACGCGGTCGTCGTAGTTGGCGAAAATGAAACCGATCTCCGGGTGTTTGCGCGCCTCGGCGAGCGTTGCCTGCAGCACCCGCGCGAATTCCCTGACGTCGCCGCCGGCGCGGTCCTGCAGTACGAACTCGAAGCCGCCGGTGGTGCTGAGGCCGCGGATCGGCGGCGGATTCAGCACCAGCGCATTGGCATCGCGGATTTCGCGGTTGAGACGTCCGCTGAGCGCGCGCTGGATATCGGTCACCTTCAATCCGCCGCCCTTGCGTTCGCTCCACGGCGTGAGGCGAACGAATGCGGTCGCGTTGTACGAAGTGCTCAATCCGGTGAGCAGATTGAAGCCGGCCAGCGCCGCGACGCCGCCGATGCCCTTGACCTCGTGGGCGATGCGATCCAGTTGCGCAACTGCGGCGGTGGTGCGCTCCAGCGACGCACCCGGCGGCAGTTGCAGGACCACGAACATGTAGCCTTGGTCCTCGTCGGGAACCAGGCCTGTCGGGCGACTGGTCAGCAGGCCGTAGAGCGCCGCCAGCAGGGCTGCGAAGGTCAGCGCCACCAGCGTCGCGCGGCGGATCAGCGTGGCCACCGACGCGGTATAGCCATGGGTGAACTTGCCGAACATCCGGTTGAACCAGTCGAAGAATCGGCCCAGTGGTCCGTGCGGTTTGTCGTGATGCGCCGGACGCAGCAACAGCGCGCACAGCGCCGGCGTCAGCGTCAGCGCGACCACCGCGGAGAGCAGCACCGCGACTGCCAGCGTCAACGCGAACTGCTTGTAGAGCGCGCCGGTCAGGCCGCCGAGGAACGCGACCGGGAAGAACACCGCGGACAGCACCAGCGCGATCGCCACCACCGGCCCGCCGACATCGGCAATCGCCGCCTTGGTCGCGTGCACCGGCGATGCGTGGTCGGTGTCGAGACGGTGTTGCACCGCTTCGACGACCACGATCGCGTCATCGACGACAATGCCGATCGCCAGCACGATGCCGAACAATGTCAGTGTATTGATCGTAAAGCCGAGCGCCGCGAATGCCGCGAAGGTACCGATCAGTGATACCGGCACCGCGAGCATCGGGATCAGCGTCGCGCGCCAGCTCTGCAGGAAGACGTAAACCACCAGCAGCACCAGCACGATCGCCTCGCCGAGCGTCTTCATCACTTCTTCCATCGACGCGGTGACGAACGGCGTGGTGCTGTACGGTATCGAATAGACCATGCCCGGAGGGAAGCGCTGTGCCAGCGTGTCCATGGTGTTCTTGACTTCCCTGGCGACGTCCAGCGCGTTCGCATCGGGCTGCAGGAAAATGCCGATGAACACGCCGGGAACGCCGTCCTCCTGCACGTTGATGGTGTAATCCGCACCGCCCAGTTCGATCCGCGCAATGTCCTTGAGGCGCACGATCTGCCCGTCCGGCGCGGCGCGCAGCACCATGTTCTCGTACTGCGTGGTGTCGGTCAGCCGGCCGCGCACGGTGGCGGCGTACTGCATCTGCTGACCAGCCGGGGAGGGCGGCACACCGACCCGCCCGGCGGGCGCGACCACGTTCTGTTCCAGGATCACCCGCTGCACGTCGCCTGCGGTGACGCCGAGCCGCGCCATGCGCTCCGGGTCCAGCCAGATGCGCATGCTGTAGTCGCGCGCACCGAAGATGCGCACGAAGCCGACGCCGCGGATACGCGCGATCGAGTCCTGCAAATTGAGCAGTGTGTAATTGCTCAGGAAGGTGGTGTCGTAGCGCCGCTCCGGCGAAGTCAGCGCGAGGACTTCGAGAAAATCGGTCGACTGCTTGCGGATCGTGATCCCCTGGCGGATCACGTCCGACGGCAGGCCGCTCTGCGCGACTGCGACGCGGTTTTGCACATCGACAGCGGCGAGGTCCTGGTTGGTGCCGACGTCGAAGGTCACGGTGAGGGTGTAGGAGCCGTCGTTGGCGCTCTTCGAATCCATGTACAGCATGTTCTTGGCGCCATTGACCTGCTGCTCGATCGGCGCGGCGATCGACTGGGTCACGACTTCCGCGTTGGCGCCGGGGAAGCTGGTCACCACCTGCACCTGCGGCGGAACGATCTGCGGATACTGCGTAATGGGCAGGCCGAGTGCCGCGATTCCGCCGGCCAGCGTGATAATCAGCGAGACGACCGTCGAAAGGATCGGGCGATCGATGAAGACGTTGAACATCTGCTGCCGGCTCCCTTGGTGATGTTGCTGGAGGGTGTCCGAAGCGCTCGCGAAACCTTGCTGCTGCTAGCCGCCCGCCTTGCCGGGCGGACTCGCGGGGCTGCCGGCAGGCGCGCCGCCCGCGGCTGCCACCACCGGCTTGATCGCATTACCGGGCTTCACTTTCTGGATGCCCTCGATCACGATCGTTTCGCCGGACTTGAGCCCGCCCTCGACCAGCCAGTCTTCGCCGACCCGCGTGCGCGCGACGATTTCCCGGTACTCGGCCTTGTTGTCCGCAGCGACGACGAATACCGAGCGTTTTCCCTGCAGTTCCTGCACCGCTTTCTGCGGCACACGGATGCCGTTGGTGGCCTGCACCGCGGGAACGATCACGCGCACGAACTGCCCGGCGCGTAGCGACCGCTCCGGATTCGGTACGGAGACGCGCACGCCGAGGGTGCCGCTTTTCGGATCGACCGCGGCGTCGACGAAGTTCAGCTTGCCGCTGTATTTGTACTCGTTGCCGTCCACCAGCCGCAGCGTGAACAGCGGCGCCTTGGACTTGTCCTCGCCGGGATTGCGATTGAGCTGCTTCTGCAGTTCCACCAGGCGCCGCTCCGTGATGGTGAAATTGACGTAGATCGGATCGATCGAATACAGCGTCGTCAGCAGCGTGGTCGACGCATTGACCAGCCCGCCCGGCTTGATCAGTGCCTTGCTGACCACGCCGTCGCGGGAGGCGCGAATACTCGTGTACTCAAGATTCAGCTCGGCCTGTTTGACCTGCCCCTTGCCAGCCTCGACGCTGGCTGCGTCGGCGCTCTGGCGCGCGATCGCGGCATCGAGGTCCTGCTGACTGATCGCCTGATCCTTGAGTTCGTTGGCGTTTGCCTGTGCCAGCGCTGCCTTCGCCTGCGCGAGCGCCGTCACGTACGGCTGCTGGTCGATCACAAACAGCAGGTCGTTCCTGCTGACCCGGCCGCCATCTTCGAACGCTTGCTGTTCGAGGATACCGCTGACGCGGGAGCGAATTTCGACGGTATCGACGGCTTCCGTCTGGGCGACATATTCCTCGAACACGGTTACCGGCGCTGCCACCACCGTTGCGACCGTCACCTCGGGCGGCGGTGGCGCCGGGGGGCCGGCGGCCTTGCTGCAGGCCGCGAGCGCGGCGACTAGCACGAGCGGTGCGAGCGCATTGCAGAGCGTTCTATTGTTGACCACGATCGGCATTCGTTGGCGGCGCACGATCATTCTCCCATATCTGCCACAAGCGGTTCGTTCCCGTGGGTGATGCAAAAACTGCGCCGCAATTGCAGCGTCGGATCGTGCCGCTCGGTTGACGCATTGTGCCACGGGCGCAATAGCTGTGCGGGGAGCGGCGATGCGACAGTG
>WNFL01367757.1_pt1 | contig 11215 bp, 6 predicted proteins | sample 5400361 | NCBI WGS metagenome assembly WNFL01 (sample SAMN13153351, study PRJNA577476) | soil metagenome | isolation source: 40 cm soil on Douglas fir-dominated hillslope | place: USA:California | collected 2013-09-17 | reverse complement strand
TAGAATCGCGCTCCTTTCCGGGGCGTTAGCTCAGTTGGTAGAGCAGCGGACTTTTAATCCGTTGGTCGCAGGTTCGACTCCTGCACGCCCTACCAGAAATATCAAGGTGTTACTCCTAAGCTAGCCCGATCCGGTTCTTCGCGGGGTTACGCCGGGGTTACGTAAGTGGCTTGTTGCATCCTGATTCACTGGCGCTCATCCCCGGCAATGAAGTATAGCCGAGCCACAAGCGCGTGTTCCGCATCACGTCGGTGGCCTCAGCTCTGCAGTTACTGCGGTTGCACCCCCATCCGCTTCGCGGTCTCCGCCTCAACTTGGGCAGCTTCGCTTTCATTGACCCGTCGGAGGTGACCTCCGAGGCGACCGAGGATGTCCGCAATCGCCAGCGACCCGAAGTCATGAGCAATGCCTGCCAAGGCCCACGTCAGGACGTTCACAAGGGGAACAACCGACTTTTGTTGGTACGCGTCGCTTAACAGCTCTTGGATAACCGCGGTGTATCGGGCTTGAGGTGATTCTTCTGGCTTCGATGCCGGTTCCACTGTCGTGCCGGACTTTGAATTGCGAGAAAGGACTTGCTGCAGCATGGTAAGACCTCCTGCCCCAAAACGTTCGGCCCGTGGCCGACCTCAGGGGCTTAGAGGCATGCCAGCGCTTTAGCGGTATTTTTGAGTCGCCCCGCAAGTTGCTGCGTTAAATCGGCGACAACGCCAATGAAAAACCCGCTTGGACAGGCCAAAGCGGGTATCGGGTCCACTTTAGCCGTTTCGGGGATTGCCCCCGCGCCCGCAAGCAGGAATCAAATCAGCGCAAGCAAATTATAGCATGCTGGACGGCCGGAAACGACCCGAAGCGGTCATCGCGCACGAGCAACGGACGACTCGATTACTTCTTGCCTCGGATTGTGACCCGGACTTCGATCATAGGCGTCATCCTCTTCGTGCATGCGTAACGGATGGCGCAATAGTACGATTCGTTGATGACCCTTGTGTCTTACATCATCGGCGCTTGCCCGTCGTGCGGCACCCCTGAGAGCTACGGCAATGTCATGGTTGGCGGCAACACGCTGTCGCGTGGGTGCTTGCAGTGCAAGCACTGGGACAGGATTCCACTCCCAGAGCTACAGAAGAAGGTCATCTACCTAGATCAATTCTTCTTCTCGCATGCCTTTCGCGGCGAACACAGAATGTTCGTTGAGGCGCAAAAGCGCATAACGGACCTCGCCTTGGCGCAGCAAATAGTCGTGCCGTATTCCAATCTTCATGAAGATGAAAGCGAACTGTGGACGGAAGCGCAGCGCGCTCCGCTTCTAGAGTTCATCAAGCAAACGTCGTTAGGCCACAAGTTTTCCTACGAGTATGAGGTGAAGAACCGGCAGATTCACCGCGCGTTTCAGGCGTTCTTGGCGAGCGGTCCCACTGCTCACACCGTTAAACGATCCGATGCGCTGGAGCGGGACGTGAACGAGTGGGATGGATACATTTGGATCGATGTCGGCAATTTCCTCGATAAGCACGACGATTTGAAAATGCGGAAGGATCGTTCCATCGAAGATCTGCTAGATGCCTTTGATGCATGGGCCACGTCGCCTTCCACCTTCAAGGAAGACGTTCAATTCGAATTACGCTCTAGCGCCAGGTCCTACATAGAGCACTATGTGGAATACGTGGAGCGTATTGTGAGCCGCGATCCCGCCGCGTTCCTCACCGCGAATGAAAATTCGATGATGATTGAGAGCTTGCTCCGCTATCAGGACAAGCTCCCTGCGCCTCTGCGTATGCAGCGGATCCAGGTGTTCTTTCAGTCGGATTACTTCGCCAATGTTCCAGAGGCGCGGATTGGGTCCGAGTTCTTCGCGCTCTTGCGCCATCGGCTCCGCCAAGGCGAGTACAAGAACAAGGAAAAGAATCGAGACCGCTTTGGCGGGCTGTTCTATGACATACGTTTCATCTCGACGTATGCGCCTTACTGTGACGCGATGGTGGTGGACAACTTGATGTTCGGATGGGCCACTGACCCGCTTATAGACCATCCGAAGCGCTTTGGGGTGCGGCTATTCAGCCGCCGCAATTGGGATGAATTTTTGACTTACCTCGCGGATCTCGCGGCGAGCCAGCGTCCAGACGTAGAGGAGGCCCTGAAGATGATTCGCCCCGCAGGTGCGAGGACTCCCGAATGGATACGACGGGGCTCGGCTCTGGTCCCCAACACGGATGGGGGTATAGAGAAAAAGACGTAGGATGTCCGCGAATGACCACTTTTGGCCGAAACCAGCCGTTGGCCAACGTCGGCTTGCGACCCTGAGCCGCCGGTCGCCTTTCTCCATACCGGACATTCACGGATAACGCGATCAACGCCCGCAACGACCCCTTCCTGCCGCAAAGCGCGCTTCCCGTCAGGCGCGAGCTGTCGGCCCAAGTGCGCTGCGAATTCCCGGACGAGGGGTGGGCACATCGGCTTCGTCACCGGGCCGTTTCCCGAGAGGGCTCGACTGGATCCCGCGCCGCGTCGCCGATTTTTTTCGGATCCCGGCGGCGCGGGAGCGGTGGGGCATCGCTATCCGCGGAGCCGTCCGGCGATCCTTAGGCCGGTCGGGAAGGAAGACTCCGTCGGCGACGCGCACGCGGCACGTGCGGGTTGAAGTTGGCCAGATCGCCGAAGGTATGACGAATGATCAGCCCTTGCCCTCGAGGGGAGCCGTGGCCATGTTGCTGTCGCCCGTCACATGCGTCGAGCGCCTCGGCGCTTGACTTGCTGCACTTGGCAACCGCATGATTTACTGCAACGCCCGTTCCCAAGCGTTCCCGGGGCCGCCGATCCGACGGCCAAACGCGCGTGGGCGCTCCTGATAGAGCGCAACTAAGCGCAAGATCCGACACCACTGCAGCCTTGCATCGGAACAGGATGCCAGCAACGAGCGGGTTGAATTTCCTATCACTCGGCCGAAAAATATTCGGTTCGCGTCTGACGACGACCTGCCCAACATAAGATGGCAATTGGTGAAGAACAATCCCGGTGCGCTCCAATCCCGGAGACCCAGGTCGCTCCGCCGGCCGCGAGCGATCTCGACTTGCTAGCTCGTCTAGAGCGGCGTCTCGATGCGCTGCCCCAGCCCGATGTGTATCCCCCGGGGCTCCAGGGGCTTGCGGGCCTGCCGCGAGCTCGCATCCGCTCCGTCCAGCCACCTCTCGGGCTCGGAGCCTTGCCAAGGACTCGCTTCCGTTCGCTACAGCCGTCGGTGAGGATCGCGCAATGGCTCGCGCTGCTACTTTCGAGGCTCGTCGCCCGGCTAAGTAGCCAAGATGGACTACGGAGCGCACCAGCGTGGAATGAGATCATGGCGCCGACTTTCGCGCCCTACGCCCGCATAGCGGACTTTCGCAATCTACTTCGCTCAGGCGGACCTCGGCGTCCCGGAACTCAACCGGGTACGTTGCCGACCGATTGGGCTACATTCGACGAGGCGATCGAAGGCGCGTGGCGAGAAACGGCTCTTTCGGTCGCGGTCGGCGCATGGACTGCCGCCGGTGGACAACCGGACGATTCGCTTTTCGAAGATGCCGTTCTCCGGATCTCCGACTGCGTTGTCGCAGCTGCTGGCGTCTGTTCGGTTCCCGCCCGGACGTTGTACTGTGCGATCCACGGCACGGCAGCCATAGACGTGGCCGTCCCGGAGCTGCGCCGCACACTCGTTGCGGCAAGCGCCGAGGTCGACCGCACGCAAACGGAAGTTGGGAACATGCTGCCGTCCGGCTTGGCTGCGAGTGCGCAAATCTTCGGCATGGCCAGTTTTCTCGAGGTATTCGACGTTTTGCGAAGCGGCCTAACGGAGCGGGAGGATTCGCTCCGAGAGCTCGAGAGGGCCGGGCGCGCCCTGGAACGGGCATCATTCGGCACCCCGGGTGGTGTGCTAGTACCACAGCAACCCGGGTCGGCAGAGGCGCTCTGGGCAGAAAAGCGCGTGATCGAGGTGGTCACGACGCGGCTCGCTCGCCTGGTACGGGAAGCGGGCTTTTTGCTGTGGGTGAATGCGGCGTCGAACCAATACGGTGGTCGCCACCCGCCGCATCAGGGGCACAACAAGGGAATCGAGGTGGACCTCGACTGGACACGCTCACTTGACCCGAAGGACAAGGTTCCTAATCTGGCCCGCGGCGATCTCATTCCGGTGACACACGCGGACCTCTCACAAGGTGCGCCCGTGACTTTCTTCATCGACCCCATCAAGGGTCCAATGACGCTAGTGCCCGCGCCCGGCAATGAGGGGCTTCCGACCACTCAGACGGGCGTTGCGCGGCTCGCCACCTGGGTCGTCATGCAAGGTGCGGTGCTGCTCGGGTTCAGGCCGTTGATTTACATCGACCGCGAAAATTTTAAACGCTCGCTCAAATACCACCTGATCGCGGCACTGTCCGGAGTTATGGCGGAGGACGCGAAACTTCCCGAACAGTGGAAAGCTGTCGCACTGTGGGATCCCGAGTCCAAACGCACGCTCATTCAACTCGATGCGAAGTCGCACTACAATCATCTTCACACCGAGAACCCGCCTAGCGACGGTTGCCTTCTCGACAATAAGGCAGTGAACGATGAACTTCAGCGGCTCGCGGCCATACGCGACGACGACGAACACATCGACCTGTTTCTAACCGAGGTGCTTGGGCCGGAGGGCAAGAACTTCCGCGAGGGATGGCGCAATCTCAAGACCCGCCCGCTTCTACCCGCGTGGGTCCAGGGAGCGGGCTGAGCCACGCCTAGCCGTGCTCGTCGGTCCCGACCACGACCGTAGTCTTTGGAGCGGTCATAAGCTGAGCTGCCTTATCCTTGAGCGACACATCGCGGTTACGTTGCTCGAGGAGGGCGCTTTGGAGCTCAGCCTGCAGCGTCGCGGCTCGCTCCCCGGCCTCATCCACGGCGCTGGTTGAGGCGAAGACGCTCTCGACGTGGGTTCCGTCGGTGGGGAGGGTCTCTTCCCACTGAGCGAGGGTGAACGCGTGAGATATCCGCACGCCTGAATCCGGATCGAAATCGACCTCGTTCGAGTTTCCGAAGTGCTGCTTCCGGTATTCCTGAAGCTCGGTTACGAAGCGCTGAAATGCGTCCTCGTGGTCCTTGTCTAGCCGCTGATCAATCACGTTTCCATAGATGAAGCGCAGGGCCCGGATCTCATTCTCCTCTCCCGGGCGAACCGGCAGGCAGACCTGGGCCCACGAAGCGTTGAGGAAATCCGCTGGAGCCCGCTCCGAGTAAGGCAGAGGCTTGCCAGACCACCATCCCGGGTAAAGTGCGTATCCTGCCACCGAGAAGTCGAAGATCGAATGCCAGAACGCGACCTCCGAGAAGTCGTCGCGGATGGCGGGTGCGAATTGCGTTTCCACGATTCGGCCGAGCATTTCCGAGATCGGGCTCGTCGCGGCCAGCACCTGATCTACCAGCGATGGCGCCTGCTCGGTGGCTTTCTGTTGCGCCTCGGCCTGCAGTCGATTTACCTCTTTCTTCCAGTTCGCGACCGCCGTGTGGTAATTGTCGAGTGCCGTCTTATCGGCGTTGGTCAGCACCGGCACCAAGTACAGCTTCAGCGCGACTGAGGCGGTTCCGCGCGTGTCGGTAGTCCAATCGATACCAACATGCACACGCGCCTTGACGAAAATGCCTTCGCGCCAAGGAGACCCGAGCACAGTTGCATGGCTCGAACGGTTTCCCGAAAAGTGGAGAGTCACGTCGTAGTTCACGCCGTCCCAGTCGAGCCCCGGCGCTTTGCTTAGATCGAATTTCGTCTCCACGTCGACGCGCATGTCATTCCAGAATCCGAACTTGTCATTCAGATCGAGCTCGTCTCCCTCCTTCATCTGGGCGGGCTGCGTCGATGTCGCCGGTGCCAGAGGCTCCGGTGGCAGGGGTAGCGTCTCGGCAAGCCGCGCCGCCGCCTCTTCCTCGGCCTTCTGGATTCGCTCGCGTACGGCAAATCCCGGGTCGCGCAGGAAAGGTGTCCAACACAGGCGCACGCCGTACCGCTCGTGCGTGAGCTGCAGGGATCTCAGAATCTTGAAGTAGTGCAGATCGAGGGCCGATCCCGGGTTCGGATTTCGCACGATCCGCTTCGACGTGGCCTCGAACCCAACCTCAGTCGAAATCTTGAATGTCGTTTTATGAAGCGCGCGGTACTTGGCGGCGACCTTTGATGTCCTCTGGAATGTGTTCTTCGTGCTCTCGGTCTTGGTCCTGGAGTCCGCGTCTTTCAGATCATGTGTCGTCGTGTTGCCGTTCGAAAGATCGATGCCCACAGATGACTTGTCGTCGAGCGGCACGTTCGCGCGAACACCCACGTTCGTCGTCGAGGTGCCTCCTTGAGACTGATCGTTCGTCTGCTGCCTCGTTACACCGTCCTGGAGTTCCGTCGTGAGGACACTCGACTGCTCGAGGTTAATCTCTTGCTCTGTCTCCACCAGATCCTCGAGAGAGATCTCGCGCTTCGTCCAGGATTTCTGCTCCAGAGTGACTTCCTCGCCTGGCGCGAGGCTCAGCGAGTAGACATGCTCGCCGAGGACGAACCCGTTGGGTACGACGAGGGTGCGGTCAAGGAACATGTATCCAATCGGGCTGCGCAGCAAGTCCACCGATGGCCCCGGTTCCGGGGCCGGGACGGCTAGGACGGTGAAGTCCGCGGGCTCGCTCCTTAGCCCGGCGAACCTTGCGACAATCACGCCTGTCGATGCGTCGGAGCTCCTGCCGATGTCGGGTACAAGGACGTGGATGCTGGTATCACTCCAATCTTGAACGGTGCCAGCGAAAGACCCGGCGCTGTCCAATCGAAAGAACACCTTGCCCGGCTTCGCGCCGAATGCGGCCCCGCCGATCTCGATCAACGCACCGGGCATACCCTCGGCGGGATCGATCTGCGATATGGCGGGGCGCTCCTTTCCGGGTGGACCGTTGCCGTTTGGGTCGCCGTTTTCGGAAGGCGGGGGAGGAGGAGGCAAGCTAGAGATCTGCACCCCAAGCTGTTCCCAGGCTCTCGCTCCATTTAGCGCACGTTGAAGCACGCCGAGTCGTTTCAATCCCACGTCCGGAGACGCGAGTTCCTTGAGCAACCGATGTGGATCCGGAGCCTGCGCGAGGAGGTCGGCAACGTCCGTTTTCTTTCCCTCAAGCAGCGCGACGTACGGGTTCGAGCGCCGCAGCCCTTGCAGCTCGCCGCTGGTGCGAGACGATCGCGGCGCCGCCTTTACGGCTTTCAGAGCTTCGAAAACCGGAAGCACGCGCTGGAGCCGGCGAACGACCGATTCCCGCTGAACGTCCGCAATTTGCGCTTGCTGTGGTGAAGGCAGCGGCGTTCCGTCGGCCCGCGTCAGGTCTCGTAAGATGAACGGGCGCGAAAAGATTGTTCGCTCCGCCGACCCAGGCCGAAACTGCAGAAGGTCGGGATCGACGTTGGCGACGATGCGACTCATGGAAGGGCCCTCGCGGCGGACCGCCTGCTAACCGGCGTTCCCATGGGAGAACAAATTCAATCCGCGACGCGTCTACGGGCGAGGCTCGAGAAGATGTGGACGCGAGGAGGATCTGCGCGAAGCGAATTGGCGTTTCATGGTCCTCCTTCTTAATGCGGCGTACGTGGACGTCGCAGCCCGGCGCGCACGAGTTGAGCCACCACAGTCTACTCCCGTGGCTGGGGATCGCCAACGGCCCGACAAAAACCCGCCCCAGCGCCCGTGCGGGCTGGCGCGTCAGCTGATGTCTGGCATAGGGCTACAGGTGAGCAGGAGCGGGGTGTCCTCGGATCACGCTTGCGCAGGCACGGGAAGGTCGCGAGGCATGAAAGTCCGGGCTGTCGCCGTGCCGCGGCTCGAACGATAAGCCGTCCAGGGGGTCCAAAGCGCGTCTCTTCACCGCAAGGCTGCCTATTATGACGGATAGGATAATCAATTCTCCGACGGATAGGATAATCAATTCTCCGGCGCGCCGCAGTCCAGTGCTTGAAGCTGTCCTGATGCTCGCTTACGCCGAGGTCAATAGGCCGCTAAGTTATTCGTAGGGGCGTCACTCAGTGGGATCCTGACGAAATTCAAATGTAAGCGCGAGCGGCAGCAACTGGCCGATTGCAGTCATTCGCGGTGACGCCGGTTCGAGGGCGCACGTTCAACGGCACTGGGCTCAAGAAAACAGCGAAACGTCTAGCCTCGGATAAACTGCATTATCCGAGGTTAGAAAAGCAAATGTGAATCCCGAGAACCGCGGTTATTTGAGGCTAGAAAGCTTAGCTCCTGGAATTGGCGACAAACCGCATCGCTTTTGCTACTCCCGCATCAACGCAAACGTATACACCGAGCCGCCGGTAGGAACACTATCGCCCACCGCGCGACCGGAGACGCTTCCGCCACGCCCAGACAACACAGTTACATATTGCACCCCTTTGTGGGTGTAGGTGATCGGCGGCGCAACGATGCTGGAACCAGTCTTGAATTGCCATAACTGTTTGCCGCTGTCCTGATCCAGGGCGATGAATTCGCCGGTGAGCTTGCCGGTGAAGAGCAGTCCGCCGTCGGTCGCCAGAGTGCCAGCCGAAACGCCAAAGTCCTGCAGCGGGATCTTCCATGCCGTTTTACCGGTAAGCGGATTCATCGCTATGTGATATGCCGCCGGATTCGGAATTTTGGAACTGGTTTCGATGCCGGTGTAACCCGTGCCAATCTCCAGCTTTTGGTCCACGAATTTCAGGACCCGGATCAATTCCCACGAATTCAGGAACAACAATCCGGTTTTCGGATTGTAGGCTGACAAGGTCGCGTTGGTGCCGTGTCGCGGCAGCAAGTCGATGATTTCGCCCCTGATCGCGCGATCCAGCAGATCGGTCAGTACCGGCCGGCCTGTCTTGAGATCGATGTACTTGGCCCAGTTCTGGTTCACGTACGGATGCGCCGCAATTAGCTGCCCGTTGATGCGGTCGATCACGTACACAAAACCGTTTTTGTTGACATTGAGCAGCACTTTGCGCGGCTGGCCCTCGACCTGAATGTCCGCAATGATGTTTTCAGCGGTACCGTCGAAGTCAAAGCTGTCGTTGGGCAGGAATTGGTAGTACCACACCATCTCCCCCGTCTTCGGCCGGACCGCGAGCACGCTTGCCGCATACAGGCTGTCCATGCCGGCGCGATACTTCGGGTTGTAGGGTTCCGCATTGCCGGTGCCGATGTAAAAAAGATCGAGCTGCGGATCGTACGAGCCGGGCTGCCAAGTCGCGCCGCCGCCGTATTTCCAGGCATCCGGCAATTCCTTGTTCGGCCAGGTTTCAGAACCTTTTTCGCCTGGCGCGGGTACCGTCCACGTGCGCCACAGCCGCTTGCCGGTTTCCGGGTCGTAGCCGTCGACAAAGCCGCGCGCCGTGCGGTCGCCGCCCGCCATGCCGGAAATCAACACGCCGTTAGCGATCGTGGGCGCAACGATCCCGGCGTAGCTCTCTTTCCACTCGCCGAATTTTGTTTTCCAGATTTCCTTGCCGGTCTTCATGTCGAGCGCCTGCACGTGCCCATCCACCGCTTGGCGAAAAAGTTTGCCGCTATAGATCGTCGCCGCACCCCGTATGTAGGCGCCCCCGGCTGTCATGCGCAGTGCGCCGCGCTCGTAGCTCACCGGCGTGCGCCAGATCTGCCTGCCGGTCGCCACGTCGATCGCAAAAGTCCAGTTGCCGTTCACCACGTACATGACGCCGTTGTAAACGGTCGGCTGCGCGAGCTCGCCCATGTCGTTGGCGAGGCTGAAATTCCAGACCGGCACCAGGCGTTTCACGTTGGACTTGTTGATCTCTTTCAACGAGCTGAACATCTTCAGGTCGTAGCCCATGCCGAACGTCGTCACGTTGTCCGTGTTCCTGCCGTCGGTCAGCAGTTCCTCCGCGGTCTGCGCCCATCCCAGGCCGCACCACGCGCACAGCGACAGCGTCAGAATTCTTTTCATGTCTCCTCCAAAAAGTGAAAATCCGCTCACGTAGCCGTGACTCCGGGAGTCTAACGCAGTGCCGCAAGATGTCCCCTTCTGGCCGTGAGCGGCCGCGCAGACCAGCAGCACCTGCACGTCGGCGGCACTCCATCCGCCCTAGGGACGGCCCGAGACAATCCGCGGCCAGCAGGGCTGCGCCGTAGCGTATCCGGTCGGCGGCGGCGCCGTGACGATGAACACACGCTGCTCCGCAAACACGGTAGCTAGCGCGCCCTGAAGGTACTGGCCGGGCTTCAGCGGGATCCAACGCTCAACCTCGAGATAGACGCCGAAAGGAATCGCTGCGATCTTCACCGGACGCGGCTTGTGCCGCCACCAACTGCCCTCGTGGAGCGTGGCGAGATCGACACGACATCACGTCCAAGCTGATTGGCACACGACTTGCTTTTAGATACGCATGAATAAGTTCCAGCTGACGGTGTTGATCGCCGCATTGGCCAATCTGGCGCTCATGCTCATTTTCCCGCCGTTCAACAGCCAGTCCCTGTTTCGCGCGGGCCCGGCGAGCTTCGATGCCTTCTACCCGGCGTTCGACGCGCCCGTCGGCGCTACGCTCAACAGCGGCCTGCTGTATCTGGAAATCTTCTTCGTGCTCGTGAATGCGGTGCTCGCATGGGTCCTCCTGCAGGGCGTGCCGCAACAGCCTCACAGCCCCAGAGTCCGCTGGCAGAACGTGCTGCAATGGCTGGTGATCGCCAATCTGCTGGTGATTCTCCTGTTCCCGCCGTTCGAAACCCAGCCCGACCGCGCGTTCGAGGGCTTCAGATTCGCCCTCGGCGGCAGCGTCCAGCGCGGCATCTTTCTGCCGTTCCTGTTCCTGGAGCTGTTTCTGCTGGCGCTAGACGCCGCGGCGCTGTGGCTGGCGTTCGGACTCGTCACTCGCTGGGACGTGGCGGACGGTGCGGAATCCTTCGTGCCCGGATCGATCGCCGAAGCGGGCGCCGCGCCCGATCCGGACAGAAGCCAGATCGGGCGCAGCGATCACGACCGGCGGCAGGGTCGGGATCCGAACTTCGGCGGTCCGGAGCGGCGCAAGGGCATCGAGCGCCGCAAATAATCCTGACGTACCTACCGGGCGCGGGCGCTGCCCGAGGTGGTAAGCTGTCGCGCTGAAGGACCGTCCGGGAGGGCGTCCATGCTTGCTTTGCGGCCGGCACACCGTTTGGCGCAGGTCAATTACGCGCCGCGGGTTTTCGCGTTCGCCTTTTCGCTCCTGGTGCTG